>Ga0302314_10000761_pt1 | contig 60186 bp, 48 predicted proteins | sample III_Palsa_N2_3_FD_200533 | JGI IMG/M metagenome (GOLD analysis project Ga0302314, IMG submission 200533) | Peat permafrost microbial communities from Stordalen Mire near Abisko, Sweden - III_Palsa_N2_3 | ecosystem: Environmental > Terrestrial > Soil > Palsa > Peat permafrost | place: Sweden...
GGTAGGTGACAATGCCTCCTTGATAACGGTACTGCGCCTGCTGCAGCGCACTCGCGGTCGCTGCGACCGCGGCCGCTTCGCTCACGCTTTCCTTCTCAAGCTCGCGCAGGGCAGCGAGGTTGTCCTCCACCTCCTGATAGGCGGTGAGGACTGTGCCGCGATAGTCAGCCACCTGCTCATCGTACTGGGCGTGAGCATAAGCAGATTGGGCGCGATGCAGGCCGCCGTCGAACAAGGTCAGCACGCCCGCAGGGGCGGCCGCGGGGCTCGACGCGCCTAAGGACCACAGCCGACTCGGCGCGCTGATCAAGTTCGATACGGCCGTGCTCTCGAAACCCGCAACTGCAGAGAGGCTGAAGACGGGAAAATACGCCGCGCGCGCGACGCCAATGCGGGCGTTCGCCGCGGCGACAAGCCGTTCGGCACCGGCAACATCAGGCCGACGCTCCAGAAGCGCCGACGGTAGTCCAGGATCGACCGCGGGGGGCGCTGTGTCGGCCGGCAGCGGAGTTGCGTCGATGTGAAAGGTGGAGGCCTGTTCGCCAATGAGTACGGCGATGGCGTGCTCAGTCTGTGCGCGGCGCAGGCGGATGTCCGCGGCTTGCGTTTTTGCCGTTTCCAGCTGCGCGCGCGCCTGCTCGAGGTCTGACAGCGGCGCGGCGCCGCCGTTGTAGAGGTTCTCGGTCAGCTGCAGCGCCTGGGCGTAGTCGGCGACGGTGTGATCGAGGAGGCTAGCCTGTGCATCGTCGCTGCGCAGCGTGAAGTAGTCGCTGGCAAGTTCAGCGTGCGAACTCAAATCAAGAACGGCAAGATCCGCGGCACTCGCCTCCTGAGTTGCGCGCGCCGAAGCGACGGTGTTGCGCACCCGTCCAAAGACGTCGATCTCGTAGGAAAAATCCCCTTCCAGCTGGAAATCATTGAATACGCCCGGCTTCAGGCTGTTATACGTGGGCGAATTGATGGATTGGCGCTCGCGGGCCGCGTTTGCGTCGGCCGTAATCGTCGGAAAGTAGCCGGCCCGTGCGATGCGCGTCTGTGCACGCGCCTCCTCCAAACGAGCTAACGCCGCCTTCAGATTCTGGTTGGCAGCGCTGACACGGTTTTCGAGCGCATCGAGTGCCGGGTCCTGATAGATGCCCCACCAGGGACCACGGGCCACTGCATCGGCAGGCTCGGCCTGCTTCCAATCGCCCGCCTCCCGATAAGACGGCGCGGGCGGCGCGGTCGGCGGCGTCTTGTAGGCCGGTGCAAGCGAGCAGCCGCCGAGTGCCGCGACGCCAGCGAGCGCAAGCTGCGCCAGAGGCAATCTCACGAGGTTTTTCCCGCGCCCTGCGCCTGCGCTGCGGGCTTCGGCGGTGGCGCGATGCGCACCGGCGCGCCGTCTATGAGCGAGTCGGGCGGATTCACGATTACGCTGTCGTCCGCGGCGAGACCGGAGAGCACCTCGATCGATTTGCCAAAGTCGCGCCCCGGCACGATGGACTTAAGGCGCACGTGATCGGCACTGTCAACCGTCGCCACCTGCAGCCCCGCCGCGCGGAAGAGCAGGGTATTTGCCGGCACGCGCAGGCTCTGGTCGCTGCCGGGCACTTTGAAATGTACCTCGGCGTACGCGCCGGGAAAGAGCACGCCGTTGGAATTGTCGACCTGCAGTTCCACCTGCAGTGTGCGCACGGCCGGATCCAGGGCGTTCGCCGTGCGCACCACCTTCGCGGGGAAGGTCTTGCCGGGGTGCTCGGTGAAGTAGAGCTCTGACTGCATTCCCGGGACCGTCACGGCCGCGTACGGCTCGGGCACCAGGACATAGATGCGCAGCTTGCTCGTGTCGGCGACGCGGAAGAGCGCGTTGCCCGCGTTCTGTCCGGCCGCAATCAGCGCGCCGATGTCGGTCGTGCGCTGGGTGACGACGCCGTCAAAGGGCGCGACCACGCGCTTGAAGGACTCAAGATCACGCAGCCGCGCCACATTGGCGGCGGCGGATGCCTCGGCGGCCTGCTTCGCCGCCGCATCGGACGCCTTGGTATCGGCGTCCTGTTGCGAGACCGAGTGCGTCGCGAGCAGACCCTTCCAGCGCTCATTGGTGCTGATAGCGAGCTGGGAGTTGGCGTGGGCCGTGCCTAAATCCGCCTGCGCCTGCGAGTACTGCTGGTCAACCTCGGGGCTGTCGATCTCGGCCAATAGCTGGCCTTTTTTAACGGGCGAACCGATGTCGGTGTACCAGATCTTCAAATAACCGCTGGTGCGCGCATAGATGGGCGCCTCGATGAAGGCCTGCACGCTTCCCGGCAGCACCAGATCTTCGGAGGCGGGGCTACGATCCGGCTTGAGGGTTGTGACCTGCGGGATCGCCTCGGTGCTGGTCTCCTTGGCGAGTTTCGAGCGCCCGTGCACGCGGCTGATGACGCCCCAAGCAGCAAGCACGAGCGCGACAACGAGCGCGATCCAGGCATAGCGTGCGATGTGCAAAGGCGGTTTGCTGGAAGAGTTCCTGACAGGATCAGTCATGGGGTTTTTCCGGAAGGTTTTGCGGCGTGCGGCGCACCCGAGCGTCCGTGGATGATGGCGAACACCGCGGGCACGAAAAAGAGCGTCGCGATGGTTGCGAACACCAGGCCGCCAATCACGGCGCGGCCGAGCGGTGCATTTTGCTCACCGCCATCCCCGAGCCCCAACGCCATCGGCACCATGCCGATGATCATCGCGAGCGCCGTCATCAGCACCGGACGAAAGCGCTGGAAGCCTGCCTGGGATGCGGCATGTGCCGGGTCATCGCCGGCGTCCATGCGCTCGCGTGCGAAGCTCACCATCAAAACGCTGTTGGCGGTTGCAACGCCCATGCACATGATGGCGCCGGTAAGAGCCGGGACGCTCACCGTGGTGTGCGTGAGAAACAGCATCCACACGATGCCGGCGAGCGCCGCAGGCAGCGCGGTGATGATGATGAAGGGATCGAGCCAGGACTGAAAGTTGACGACGATGAGAAGATAAACGAGAACGACTGCACCGAGGAGACCGACGAGCAGGCCGAAGAAGGAAGCCTTCATGGTCTGTACCTGCCCGCGCACCACGACATGCGAGCCCTTCGGCAGTCCCCCCTTGGCGCCGGCGATGACCTTGTCCACCTGAGCTGAAATGAATCCGAGATCAGCGTCCTGCGCGGAGCCGTAGATGTCGATCACCGGCACCGAGTCGTAATGGCTGACGACGGCGGGGGCGACGCCGCGATGGAAGGTTGCGACATTGGCGAGCACCTGCGCCGGGCCGCCGGCGCCGTTGGTGAGCGGCGTCATCGCAAGCTCGTTCTGTGTCTCAAGGTTGTACTGCGGGGTTTGCGAGACGACGCTGTACTGGGTGCCGCCGACGGGATCGATCCAGAACGACGGCTGCGTCTGCACGCTGCCTGCCAATGAGATCAGCATGTTGGAGGCGACATTCAACTGGGTGAGGCCGAGCAGCTGCGCCTTGCTGCGGTCGACGTCCACATTGAGTCGCGGATAGTCGGCGGCCTGCTGAATGCGCAGATCCACGGCCCCGGGAATGCCGCGCAGCCGCTGCAGGAGATCGTCGGCATAGAGATGGTTGGCAGCGACGTTGTTGCCCACGATCTGCACATCGATCGGACTCGGCAGGCCGAAATTCAAGGTTTGGCTCACGATGTCAGCCGGCAGAAAGGCAAAGGTCGTCCCCGGAAAACTCTGCCCGAGCGAGCGGCGCAGCTGCCGCTGATAGTCGGCGCTGGGATGATGCTTCTCCTTCAGTGCGATGAAGATATCGGCGTCACTCGGGCCGATGGGGGCCGAGGTGCTGTAGGCCGTATTGATGCCGCTGTACGGCAGGCCGATATTGTCGACGATGCTGGAGAGCTCGCCCGCCGGAATCGTCTGGCGGATCAGCGCCTCGACGGAGTCGCAGAGCGCGGCCGTCTCCTCGATGCGAAGCCCCGTGCGGGCGCGCAGGTGCAGTTTGATCTGGCCGGAGTCGACCGTCGGGAAGAAGTCCTGACCGAGACCCGGCAGATAGGTGCCGAAGGGAAAGGCCAGAATCGCCGAGCACACCATCGCAGCGAGAAAAATCGCCGCAAAGCGCTTGTCGTGCTTCAGCGCAGTCTCAAGAAGCGCATGGTACCTCTCGCGCACGCTCTCAAAGCCCTTCTCGAACCGCATCTGGAATCGCTTCAAGAGGCCCGGACGCGCTGCGCCTTCCTTCTTATCGTGCTTCTGCAACCAGTATTTCGACAGCGTCGGCACCAGCGTGCGCGACAGCAAGTAGGAGGCGAGCATGGCGAACACGACCGCTTCGGCGAGCGGCACGAACAGAAATTTTGCAATGCCGGCCAGAAGAAACATGGGTACGAACACAATGCAGATCGCAAGCGTCGACACCAGCGCCGGCAGGGCGATCTGTTGCGCGCCCGCCAATATGGCAGGCTCGACGTCCTCGCCTTGCTCAAGATGAAAGTTGATGTTCTCAATCGTCACAGTGGCATCGTCCACGAGGATGCCGACGGCGAGGGCGAGGCCGCCCAGGGTCATGATGTTGATGGTCTCGCCGAGCGCCGACAGGCAGGCGATCGACGCCAGGATCGACAGCGGAATCGACAGTGAGATGATGAGTGTGCTTCTCCAGCTGCCGAGGAAGAGCAGGATCATGAGCCCCGTCAGCGCCGCGGCTATGACGGCCTCGCGCACCACGCCATCGATCGCCGAGCGCACGAACAGCGACTGATCGCCGATCGGCTCGATCTTCAGCGATGCGGGCAGCGTCTCCTGGATTCCCGGCAGCTTCTGCTTGATGGCGTTGATCACATCGAGAGTGGAACTCTTGCCGCTCTTCAACACACTCATCAGCACCGCGCGCCGGCCCTCGAGGCGCGCGATGTTGGTCTGCGGCGGATAGCCATCGCGCACGTGCGCGACGTCGCGGACGTAGACGACGCTGCCGTCACGCGCGCTCACCGGCAGGTCGTTCATCTCGGCGACCTTCGTCGGGCTTGCGTTGACGCCGATGTAGTACTCGAGGTCGCCGATCTTCTCGGTGCCGGCGGGCAGGATCAGATTCTGTGCGGCGATGGCGTTCGTCACGTCCGAGGCGGAAAGCCCCTTGGAGCGCAGCGCCGAAGGATCAAGATCCACCTGCACCTGGCGCTGCTTGCCGCCGTACGGATACGGCATGGCGGCGCCCGGGATGGTGGCGAGCCCCGTGCGCACGATATTGTTGCCGAGGTCGAAGATCTCCGCCTCCGAGAGCGAATCGCTCGACAGGGCGAGCTGAATGATAGGCACGGTGGAGGCGTTATAGGCGAGGATGAAGGGCGGCGTCGTGCCCGGCGGCGAGCTCCTGAGCTGCGTCTGCGACACGCCGGTGATCTGCGCAAACGACAGCTCTTCGCTTGCCCCCGGCTGGAAGAAGTACTTCACCACCGCAATGCTGTTGAGCGACTGCGATTCGGTATGCTCCACGTCATTGACGGTGGTCTGCGCCGTGCGCTCGCTGAAGAGAATGATGCGGGTGGCCATCTCATCGGGCTGCAGGCCGGTGTAGTTCCAGATGGCCGCAACGACCGGGATGTTGATGTTCGGAAAGATATCGCGCGCCATGCGCAGAACCGCGAACACACCCATCAGCAGAATCAAGATCGCCAGCACAACGAAGGTATACGGGCGCTGTAATGCAACTTTGACGATCCACATACAGTTTGCTGCTCGATTACTCCGCCGTGCCCGCGAGAACTAGTTGGGGTCGCCTTCGTTCTGCCACGCTTCCACCGCCAGCCGGTCGGGACTCTGCTGCGGCGGCGCCGCGGCGCCCGGCGCGCCTGCGGCAGAGGCGAACGCAGCGCCCACGATCGCCTGCGCTTCGGCGAGAATTACGCGCAGGTGGTCGTTGCCGCGGAAGCTCTCGGCGTAGATCTTGTAGATATCCTCCGTGCCGGAGGGACGCGCCGCGAACCAGGCGTTCTGCGTGACGACTTTCAAACCGCCGATGGGCGCATCGTTACCCGGCGCACGGGTGAGGAGCTTTTCGATCTTCTCGCCGGCAAGCTCCTTGCGCTTCACCTGCGCGGGAGAGAGTTTCGCAAGCACCGCCTTCTGTTCCGCGCTCGCCCGCGCCTCCACGCGATCCGCGGCGGGCTCGCCGAGATCGCGGGTGAGTTCCTGATAGAGCGCGCCCGGATCGCGCCCGGTGCGCGCCGTGATCTCCGCCGACAGGAGCGCCGCGGCGATCCCGTCCTTATCGGTGGTCCACACCGCGCCATCGGTGCGCAGGAACGTGGCACCGGCGCTCTCCTCCGCGCCGAACCCGAGCCCACCGTCGATGAGCCCCGCGACGAACCATTTGAAGCCGACCGGCACTTCGTAGAGCTTGCGTGCCAGGCGCGCCGCCACGCGGTCGATCATTGCGCTGCTGACCAGGGTCTTGCCCACCGCGCTCGCCGCGTTCCAGCGCGGCCGCTGGCGGAAGAGATAATCGATCGCCACGCTCAGATAGTGGTTCGGTGGCAGGAGCCCGGCGCTCGGCGTTACGATGCCGTGGCGATCGTGGTCGGTATCGCAGCCGAAAGCGATGTCATAGCGATCCTTCAGGCCGATCAGCCGCTTCATGGCGTACTGCGAGGAGGGATCCATGCGGATGCGGCCGTCCCAGTCGCGGGTCATGAAGCTGAAGGTCGGATCGACCTCCTCGCTCACGACCTTAAGATTGATCCCATAACGCGCGGCGATGGGCGCCCAATAATGCACGCCGGCGCCGCCCATGGGGTCGACCCCCAGCGCCAATCCCGAGCTCTTGATGACGTCAAAATCGATGACGTTGCTAAGATCGCGGACGTAGGCATCCAGATAGTCGTGCTCATGAGTGCTTGCGGCGCGGCGCGCCTTCTCGACCGGCATGCGCGCGATGCCCTGCAGATCCGCCTCAAGCAGCGCGTTCGCCGCCGCTTCGATCCAGGCGGTGACGGCGGTGTCGGCCGGACCGCCGTTCGTCGGGTTGTATTTGAAGCCGCCGCTGTCGGGTGGATTGTGCGAGGGCGTGATGACGATGCCATCGGCAAGATGCGAGTTGCGGCCGCGGTTGTAGACCAGGATGGCGAGCGAGACGGCCGGCGTGGGCGTGTACTCGCCGCCCTTGGAAATCATGATTTCGACGCCGTTCGCCGCGAGTACTTCAAGCGCGCTCTCCAGAGCCGGCCCGGACAGCGCGTGCGTATCAATGCCGATGAAGAGCGGCCCGTCGATGCCCTCCTTCTTGCGGTAGCGGCAGATCGCCTCGCTGATCGCAAGCACGTGCGCCTCGTTGAAAGTGCCGTCGTACGAGGTGCCGCGATGCCCGGAGGTGCCGAAAGACACGCGCTCGCCCGGCACGCTCGGGTCCGGCCGCCGGCTGTAGTAGGCGCCGATGAGCTTCGCGACATCTAGCCGCTCGCCCGCCTGCGCGGGCTTACCGGCGAGCGGGCTGATGGTGGTACTCACGGCGCGCCCGTGCGCAGCCGGCGGTAGCGGCGGATGAGCGCATTCGTCGAGCTGTCGTGCGCAGGCTTGGGATCGGTTGCGCTGGCAAGCTCCGGCACGATGCGGTTGGCGAGCACCTTGCCAAGCTCGACGCCCCATTGGTCAAAGGAGTCGATGTTCCAGATCACGCCCTGCGTGAATACGCTGTGCTCGTAGAGCGCAACCAGGAGCCCGAGCGTATGCGGGGTGAGGCGCTCGGCGAGCAAGGTGTTGGTGGGGCGGTTGCCCTCGAAGGTGCGATGCGGCACGAGGCGCGCCGGCGTTCCAGCCGCGGCCACTTCCGCCGCCGTCTTGCCGAACGCCAGGGCTTCGGTCTGGGCGAAGAGATTGGCGAGCAACAGGTCATGATGCTGACCGAGGGGATTCAGGCTCTGGCAGAAGCCGATGAAGTCGCAGGGGATGAGGCGCGTGCCCTGGTGGATGAGCTGATAGAAGGAGTGCTGGCCGTTGGTGCCGGGCTCTCCCCAGTAGATGGGCCCCGTCTGCACGCCGACGGCCGCTCCCTCGAGCGTCACGTGCTTGCCGTTGCTCTCCATGGTCAGCTGCTGCAGGTAGGCGGGAAAGCGCTTCAGATACTGGTCATAGGGGAAGACCGCCGCCGTCTGCGCGCCGAAGAAATCGTTGTACCAGACGGCGATGAGGCCCATGAGCGCCGGCAGGTTGCGCTCGAAGGGCGCGCTGCGAAAATGCTCATCCATCGCATGAAAGCCTGCGAGCATGGCGCGGAAATTCTCCGGCCCGATTGCAAGCATGGTTGAAAGCCCTACCGCCGAGTCCATCGAGTAGCGCCCGCCGACCCAGTCCCAGAAGCCAAACATGTTTTGCGGGTCGATGCCGAACTTGGCGACCTCCTCGGCGTTGGTCGACACCGCAACGAAGTGCCGGCGTATGGCGCGCGCATCGCCAAGCTTGCGCAACGCCCACGCGCGCGCGCTATGCGCATTCGTCAGGGTCTCGAGCGTGGTGAACGTCTTGGAGCAGATGATGAAGAGTGTCTCTTCGGGATCAAGGTCGCGGGTGGCTTCTGCGAAGTCCGTGCCGTCCACATTGGAGACGAAGCGGAAGGTCATGTCGCGGCGGCTGTAATGGCGCAGCGCTTCATAGGCCATCACCGGTCCCAAGTCCGAGCCGCCGATGCCGACATTGATGACGTTGCGGATCGCCCGGCCGGTGTGGCCGCGCCAGGCGCCGCTGCGCACCTCATCGCAGAACGCCGCCATCCGCACGAGCACCGCCTGAACTTCAGGCACGACGTCCGCGCCGTCGACGACCAGATGCGCGCCTTCCGGCATGCGCAGCGCGACGTGCAGCACCGCGCGCTCCTCGGTCACGTTGATCTTCGCGCCGCTGAACATCGCCGTGATGCGCTCGCGTAGGCCGCATTCCGTCGCCAGGCGCACGAGGAGCGCCATGGTCTCGTCGGTGACGCGATTCTTCGAGTAATCCAGGTACAGGCCCAGCGCCTCGACGCTCAGGCGTTCGCCGCGGCCGGCATCGGCGGCAAAGAGATCGCGCAGATGCAGCGTGCGCGTTTTCTGATAGTGCTCGAGAAGCGCCCGCCACGCCGGGCGCTCGGCAAGCGGCGTCGGCGCGGCTTGGGGGATTGCGCTCATGCGCGCCCTACGCTCTTGTGCGTACCGGTGGCAATCGCGACGCTCTTCGCAACCAGCACATCCATCAGATCCCGCCAGGATTTGGTGAAGGATTCGGCGCCCTCGCGCTGCAGCTGCGCCGCCAGCTGATTCTGATCCACGCCATCATGCGCAAACTCCTTAAGCACGTTCTCGGCGTCGCCGCCATCAAGCGGCATGACCCCCTGCAGGCGGCCGTGATCGGCAAACGCGTGCAGGGTCTTCTCCGGCATCGTATTGACCGTATCGGGTGCGGCGAGCGCCTGTACATAGAGGGTATCCGGCGCGGCCGGATCCTTGGTGCCGGTGCTTGCCCAGAGCAGCCGCTGTGGCCGCGCGCCGGCGCCGGCAAGCTTGCGCCAGCGCGGCGAATCGAGGAGTTCGCGGTAGGCCTGGTATGCCTGCTTGGAGACGGCAATTCCCAGCCGGTTGCGCAGTGCCGGCGGAACTTTGTCCTTCACCGCAACGTCCCAGCGGCTGACGAAGAGCGATGCGACCGAGCCGACTTTCGGATCCTGGCCGGCGGCAATGCGCCGTTCGATGCCGCGCATGTAGGCCTCGGCAGCCGCGATGTACTGCGCGGTTGAAAATAGCAGTGTCACATTCACCGGCACGCCGGCGAAGATCGCCTGCTCGATGGCGGAGATCCCGGCACGAGTGCCGGGAATCTTGATAAAGAGATTCGGACGCTGCGCACGCTCATGCAGTTGCAGGGCCGCCTTGACGGTGCCCGGAGTGTCATTCGCCAAAAGCGGCGACACCTCCAGCGACACCCAACCGTCGACGCCGCCGGTCGCGTCGTGGATCGGGCGGAACAAATCCGCCGCCTGCGTCAAATCCTCAAGAGCCAGATCGAAGAACAGCCCCTCACCCGAGCCGCCCGCCGCCGTCTTGCGCTCAATGGCGTCGTCGTAGGCGCTGCTCTTCTTGATGGCTTCGTCGAAGATGGTGGGATTGGAGGTGAGCCCGGTCACCGACAGATCGGTGATGTAGCGGCGCAGCGTGCCGTCCGTCAAGAGGCTGCGTGTGATGTTGTCAAGCCAGAGGCTTTGACCCAGATCATGCAGTTGCTGTGTCGTCTTCACATGTCCTCCGATCGTGTGCGCTCGGCTTGAGTGCCGCCGGGCAAGGCAGGCGGAAATTTGGCATCAGGCTGCTCGGCAGGCCCTGGTCCGCACCACCGTGGAGCGTCGCGGCATCTGCACGGTGCCTGCGATCCAGGACAAACCCGTCCTGCGCGCGCTGGGCGATCCAAAAGGCCTTTGGACCGTCGCGGTGCGGCGCAGTTACCCGCTCCGCAGCAATTTCGCATGCTGCGCCACTGCCGTCGCGGCCGCACGCTCTGCGCCGGGCCGAGGCCAGGGTAAAAGACATGCCCGCATCTGCCGCACTGGATTCCATCCCTGGGCTCTGCCGTAGGCGGATTGTACGCGCCGCATGCGCCGGATGCTGCCGCGCCGGCGCCTAAATTGCGCCACGCCCGGGTCATCAGAATTTCCGCAATGCTGGTGCGGCGGCGTGTCGCCTGCTGCGGGCAGCTAAACCGTTGCGCGCTCATCACGTGTCTACGGCGACGCCCGATCGCGGTAGCCGGCGGTGAACATCACCAAGGCAGTGCGACCCGGCGCCGGCTCGAAAAAGCGCGAATTGGTCTCGTTGACGATGACCGAGCCCACGTAGCGCCGGTCGGTCAGATCGTTGACGCTTGCATACTCGCTAAGATGCCAGTGTCCGCTGTCCTGCTCGAAGCCGAAACGAACATTCTCCGTCCAATAGCCCGATGCCGAGTCGCTGTTGCGGTCGTCCACATAGATCGCAGCGCGTCCAATGGCTTCCGTCGTGATCGAGAAGCCGACCGGGGCATAGCGCCAGGTGAGCCCGGTGTAGAGAGAGTTCGCGGGTACGGCTGGCAGGCGATTGCCCTCGGGAATCACGATCGGATGGCAGGGCACGGTGATGCAGGTGGTGTAGGGCGACACCACGGTCGCGCGGATGTAGGTATAGGCAAGCCTTGCGCTAAAGCCGCCGCTCCACCAGGCATTGAGTCCGAGTTCGGCGCCGCGGCGCTGGGTCTCGTCAATGTTCTCGTACACCGAGCGTCCGGCGGCATTCGCCTCAACCGCAAGCTCATCGTGAGTTCTGATGTAGAACGCGTCGAGACTTGCGCGCACGTGGTTGGCCTCAGCCTTCATGCCGATCTCGAAGTTGTCGCTGCGCGCCGGTTCGAGGGCAAGGTTGAGCCCGGGGATGCTGCCGTCGGTCGAGCGGTATGCGAGATCGTTCAGGGTCGGCGTCTCGAAGCCCCGGCCGTAGGAGCCATAAAAGTTGAGTACGGAAGTTGCGCGGTAGGTTACGCCGGCGACGGGGTTGGTCGCGCTGTAACGCACGCCGCTTTCGCCCACGACGCCGGCCGAGGCCAGGTGATTGAAGGAGCTTACGTCGACGATGCTGTTGCGCACTCCGGCGATGAGGCGCCAGCGTTCGCCCGGGTCCCACTGGGCCTGCAGATACTCGTCGACATCGTATACGTGATTGGTCTCGTCACGCCGCAGCGCGCCTTCGACGCCGAGGACATCGCCGCTGAAATTCAGATAGCCGCGCCGTGCCTCGTCAAGTTCGTCGTAGCTCACGCCCGCCGTGAGCTGCAGCGGCGTGCCGGAAATGCTGCGATGATCGGTGACGTGCAGGTCCGTTCCCCAGTAGGCGCGTCCCAGATCGATGACGCCGCCCGGGTTGGTTGGGGCTGACTCGGTGACCTGCGGAATAGCCTGGAACTGCGTGGTCGCGCGGTGCCCGGTATAGACTTCGGCCGACAGATCATCATTGCCCGTGAGCTGCCGCTCATAGTTGGCGCCCACTTGCTCCTGGTTCAGGGATTTTCGCGTGTTGTACGCCATGGCGTTGACGCCCGCCTGCGTAGGGTCGGCGCCGAGCTGGGCGCGCGTGAGGCCGAGCGGGTCCTGCACATACGGCGTCTCGACGGCGTTCACGACGAGAGTCAGTTTGGAGACGTCGGAAAGCGCAATGCCGACTTTGGAATTGAAATTGTTGCGCTCGGCGTCGCTGTGATCGCGGTAGCCGTCGGTCTGGAAATGTGCGATGTCAGCCACGTAGTTGACGTTGCCGCTTGCGCCGCTGCCCTTCAGCGCGTACCGCTGTGTATCGAAGCTGCCGTACTCGGCGGTGCCTTCGGCATCGAAACCGGGTTTGCCGTCCGCGGTGAAAATTGCGATGACGCCGCCGGAGGAATTGCCGTAAAGCGCGGAGAATGGGCCGCGCAGCACTTCGATGTGATCGGCCGAGCCTAAGTCAAACTGCGAAAACTGGCCCTGCCCGTCGGGCATCGTTCCGGGGATGCCGTCGGAGTAGAGCCGTACGCCGCGCACACCGAAACTCGAACGGGCGCCGAAGCCGCGCACCGACAGCTGCAGGTCCTGCGCGTAGTTCTGGCGACTCTGAACCGAGATGCCAGGCACTTCATCGAGCGACTCGGAGAGGTTCACCTGCAGCTGGCCCTCGCGGATTTGCCGCTCGCTCACGCGATCCACCGATACCGGCAGATCAAAACTCGACTGCGCGATGCGCGTGGCGGTGATGACGATTTGCGTCAAGGGCGCATTGGATGCGCCGTTGGCGCTGTCCGCCGCCACAGCCGGGACCGAGGCCGACTGCCCTTCCTGCGCGGCTGCCGTTGCTGCGCACGAGAGCGCAAATGCAAGAGCCAAAAGACTCCTGACGTGCCTAGTAAATCCTTTATAAATCAATATATTACAAAATAAAGTGAAAGGCATTCATTACTAGAGCGCGCGCCGCTTGCGCGCTGCGCGCCGCCGCGAGTCGCGCATCCTACCAGAGGCTTGCAGTGGCTGATGCATGCTCATGCGACTTCAAATAAGGCCGCAGCCCGCGTGCCGCCGCCGACGCACATCGTCACGATCACGAAATTGACGCCGCGACGGCACCCTTCAATGAGCGCGTGTCCCGCGAGATGTAAGCTAGCCACTCCGTACTGATGGCCGCGGGCGATGGCGCCGCCGATAACGCCATGTAAGCGCAGTGCGCGAGTTGGCGGCGCCGTAACGCGTCGCCGAGATGGCGTAGGACTCTTATTCACCTTCGCAGGCGCTCTTGCTCCATGGAATTGCGCAATTCGCCGGCGGCTTGCGACATCCTGCCGCTTCATTCTTATCGTGACTGCGGCGACCTAGCCGTTGAAATTCCCGCCCGTGGCAGCAAGCTCCACTAACAAGGCGGCAGGCTCCCAGGAGCCCGGGTCACTCGCCGGATCGGCGGCGAAGCGGCGCAGCGAGCGCACGACGGCGCTCAACCCGACGCTGTCCGCGTAGAACATGGGCCCGCCGCGGAAACGCGGAAAGCCGTAGCCCGTGAGATACACCACATCGATGTCGGATGCGCGCGCGGCAATGCCCTCCGCGAGGATCCTGGCACCCTCGTTGATGAGCGCGAACACGCAGCGCTCCACGATCTCATCATCGCCGATGCGCCGCCGGGTAATGCCCGTACCCCTTGCGATGTCGAGAATGATCCGCTCGACCTCGGGATCCGGCAGCGCCTCGCGGCCCTGCGGCGCATAGAGATAGTAGCCTTTGCCGCTTTTTTGGCCGAAGCGCTCAAGCTCCACCAGCCGATCTGCGATCTGCGAATGCGGCGTGCCCGGCTCCGCGGCGTACTGCCGCTTGCGGATGAAGCCTGCGACGTCATTGCCCGCAAGATCCCCCATGCGGCATGGGCCCATCGCCCAGCCCCAGCGCTCGAGCGCACCGTCCAGCTGCTGCGGCAGGCAACCCTCCAGGAGCAGCAGCTCCGCCTGGCGCATATAGGGGCGCAGCATGCGATTGCCGATGAAGCCCTCGCAGACGCCCGCGACGACGCCAACTTTATTGAGCTTCTTCGCAAGCGCAACGGCGCTCATCAGCACTTCGGCGGAGGTCGCCTGGCCGCGCACGATCTCGAGCAGGCGCATCACGTTCGCGGGACTGAAGAAATGCATGCCGAGTACGTCCGCCGGGCGCCGCGTGCCAAGCGCCAGGGTGTCGATGTTGAGCGTCGAGGTGTTGGAGGCGAGGATGGCACCCGGCTTCGCGACGGCGTCGAGTTCTGCAAACACGCGGCGTTTCACCTCGAGGTCTTCAAATACGGCCTCAATGATGATGTCGGCGCCCGCCAGATCCTGCGCCGCGAGAGTTCCGCTGACGAGCCCGCAGCGCACCTCGAGGTCCGCGGCTGAGAGTTTGCCCTTCGCCGCGGCGCTTTCGTAGTTTCTGCGCACGACGCCGAGCCCTTTCTCTAGCGCCTCGCGACTCGCATCGAGAACGGTGACGGCAATGCCGGCGTTCGCAAAGCACATCGCAATTCCGCCGCCCATGGTGCCGGCGCCAATCACAGCCGCCGTGCGGATCTTGCGCATGGGAGTGTCCACGGCTACGCCGGCAACCTTGGCAGCGGCGCGCTCGGCAAAGAATGCATGGCGCAGCGCCGCCGACTCCGGACTTAGGATGAGCTTGGCGAAGAGCGCGCGCTCCGCTGCCAATCCGTCATCAAAATCGCCGAGCGAGGCTGCGACCGCCTCCACGCAGGCAGGCGGCGCCGGATAGTATTTGGCGAGCGCCTCAACCGAGGCGCGCGCAAATCCGAGAAAGCCTTCCGCATTGGCGTGCCGCACCTTAAGGTCGCGCAAACGCGGCAGCGGCCGCAGCGCGGCCACTTCGCGCGTGAAGGCGATGGCGCCCTCGAGCAAGTCCCCGTCGACCAGGCGATCAAAGAGCCCCGCTGTGGCAAGCTCCTGCGCGCTCTGGGTAGTCCCCGAGACGATCATGTTGAGCGCCACTTCGAGTCCGACTGCGCGCGGCAGCCGCTGCGTGCCGCCCGCGCCGGGGATGAGGCCAAGTTTGACTTCCGGCAAGGCGATGCGCGCGCCGGGCGCGGCCACGCGATAGTGGCACCCGAGCGCAAGCTCGAGCCCGCCGCCCATGGCGATGCCGCCGATGGCCGCAATGACGGGCTTGCTGCTCTCCTCAAGCTCGCTCACGAGCGCACGCAGGCTCGGTGCGGCGGATGCGAGAGCGGTGCCGAATTCCTTGACGTCCGCGCCGCCCGAGAATCCGTTTGCGGTGCCGATGAGGACGATGGCGCGCACCGCAGCATCATCCTGCGCGCGCCCGACGCCTGCGGAGATCCCGCTGCGCAGCGCGTGGCCGAGGCCATTTACCGGCGGGTTGTCGAGGGTGATCACGGCAACCTCGCCGTGCAGCTTGTATCGGGTCGCGGACATCTAGCCGTTCCTCATCAGGAGCGCCGCGCGATCAGCCGCGAATGCGTCAACTGCTGAAGGGGTGACGCAGCACAATCGTCTCATCGCGCTCGGCACCGGTTGAAATGAGATCGATGGGCACGTCCACCAGAGCTTCGATGCGCTCAAGGTACGCGCGCGCGGCCGCCGGCAACTCCGCGTAGTCCCGGACGCCGACGGTCGATTCCTTCCAGCCGGGCATCTCTTCATAGACCGGAGCGATCTCGCCGTACGAGTCGACCGAGAGCGGCGGCTCCGCGACGACCTTGCCGTCGATCCGGTAGCCGACGCAGATGCGCAGCGTGTCGAGGCCGTCGAGAACGTCCAGCTTGGTCACGCAAATGCCCGACACCGTCGAGTGAATGATCGCACGGCGCAGCGCCACCGAATCGAACCAGCCGCAGCGGCGGCGCCGGCCAGTCACCGAGCCGAACTCATGGCCGACGCGCGACAGGTGCTCACCGTATTCATCGAAGAGCTCGGTGGGAAACGGCCCTGCGCCGACGCGCGTCGTGTACGCCTTGACGATGCCGATGACGGCGTTGAAGGCGCGCGGGCCAATGCCGGTGCCGGAGCTGGCAAAGCCCGCGGTGGTATTGGAGGAGGTCACGTACGGATAGGTGCCCAGGTCCACATCGAGCATTGCGCCCTGCGCGCCCTCGAAGAGGACGTTGGCGCCCGCCACGCGCAGCGCCTCCAGGGCAAGCGTCACGTCCGTCACCAGCGGCTCAATCCGCGCGCCGAGCGCAAGCTGCGTGTCGAGCGTCTTCTGAAAATCGACCGGCGGCTGGCGATAGTAGTTCTGCAGGATGAAATTGTGAAAATCGAGCACTTCGCCCAGTCGTGCCGCGAAGTGATCGCGCTTGAAGAGATCGGCCACGCGCAGCGCGCGGCGCGCGGCCTTGTCTTCGTAGGCAGGACCGATGCCGCGGCCGGTCGTGCCGATGGCATTGACGCCGCGGGCCTGCTCGCGCGCGCGGTCGAGCACCACGTGCGACGGCAGAATGAGCGGACAGGAAGGCGAGATGCGCAGCCGCTCAAAGACCGGCACGCCCTGCTGCATGAGGACTTCGGCCTCGCTCAGGAGCGCTTCGAGCGAGAGCACCACGCCGTTGCCGATGAAGGAACGCACCCCCTCGCGCAGGATGCCCGAGGGGATGAGCGAGAGAACCGTCTTTTTGCCGCCGATGACGAGCGTGTGGCCGGCATTGTGGCCGCCCTGAAAACGCGCCACGGCGACCGCGCGCTCGGTGAGGAGGTCGACGACCTTGCCCTTGCCCTCATCGCCCCACTGCGTGCCGATCACGATGACGAACTTGCCCATGACGCCTACCGCACCAGGAAGAGGATCCCGACACCCACCAGCATGCTCCCAAGGCCCGCGATGCGCAGCTCCCGGTCCCCCACGTCCAGCAGGCGCGTCAGCGCGCGCTTCATGCCGCGCGGATTCAAAAATGGCGCCATGCCCTCGAGCACCAGGAAGAGCGCGACCGCGGCGATGAGATCCGACAGGTGGAGCATGAGGCGATCAGGCCGACAAGCTTGCGCGGGCGATCAGCGCTTACCCGGCTTTGGACTGCCCGAATTTCCCGGATCCTTGAAGTATTTGAAGAATTCTCCGTCGGGCGTGATCACCAGGACGTCGCCGTCCTTGCCGAGCGAGCGCTCGTAGGCCTGCAGACTGCGGTAGAAGGCATAGAAGTCGGGATTGCTCTCGTAGGCGCGCGAAAAGATCTGCGCGGCCTCGGCATCGGCCTGGCCGCGCACGCGCAGCGCATCGCGCTCGGCGTCGGCCAGAATCTCGGTGCGCTGGCGCTCGGCGGTGGCACGGATGCGCACAGCCGCGCTCGAGCCTTCCCCGCGCAGGCGGCTCGCGATCTTCGCGAAATTCTGCTTCATGCTGTCGTAGACGCGCGTGGCGACGTCCTCCGGCAGGTCGATGCGCTGCACGCGCACGTCGATGAGCTCGACGCCCAATCCTGCGACCGCGTGATTCGCTTTGCCAAACATGTCGCCGGTGACCGCGGCGCGCTCCGAGGTGACGATCTGCTCCAACGTGCGCTGCGCGACCACGCTCTTGATGCCGTCTTTGACGATCTCCGCCAGGCGCTCGGCCGCGATGTCCTCGACCCCGCCGGTCGCCTGAAAGAATCGCGAGGCGTCATTGACGCGCCACTTGAGATAAAAGTCGACGATGAGGCCGCGATTGTCGTTGGTGAGAAAGGTCTCGCCCTCATAGGATTGCGAGAGGATGCGCCGCTCGAACTTCACCACCTGGTCCCATGGCCACTTCCAGTGCAGGCCGGGGTCGTAGTCGATGCCGACGATGGCGCCGAACTCGGTGCGGATCGCGACCTGGGTCTCCTGCACGGTGAAGAGCGAGGTGACGAGGATCAGCAGCGCGATCGCCATCACCACCAGGAGCGGAAAATATCGCCTGAGCATCAGCGGTCCGTACGGCTGCGGCTATCGGCGATCGCGCTATCGGTGTCGCCGCTCGGCGCGCTGCGCGGGCTCGCATCCGTCGTGACGTCGGGCTCCTTCGCCGCAGCGCGGTCCAAGAGCTTATCAAGCGGCAGATAGATGAGATTGCCGTTCGCGCCCTTGGCGTCGAGCAGCACCTTGTGAGAGCGCGCGAGAATGGTCTCAATGGTCTCAAGGTAAAGTCGCTTGCGCGTCACCTCCGGCGCCTGCGCATAAGCCTGGGCAAGCTGCGTGAAGCGCGACGCCTGACCCTCGGCGAGCGCGACGACCTGCGCGTGGTAGCCGGCCGCATCCTGCTGCAGGCGCGAGGCGCCGCCCTGGGCCACGGGCAGCACGCCGTTGGCATAGGCCTGAGCTTCCTTCACGAAGCGCTCCTGATCGGCGAGCGCCTTGTTGGCATCGCGCTGCGAGGGAATCACCGCGTCGGGAACCTGCACGTCGGTGAGATTCACCGAGGTCACGGTGATGCCGGCATTGTAGAAATCGAGCGTGCGCTGGATGAGCTCCTTGGTACGCTGCGTAATGTGCGGGCGGGTGGCGCCCACCAGCACGTCATCAAGCGTGCTCTGGCCGACGATCTGGCGAAAGGCGCTCTCGGAGACGCCGCGCAGGGTCGCCTCGGGGTCGGCCACTTTGAACAGCACCTTCACCGGATCGGTGTACTGATACTGAACCGCGAAGCGCAGCTCGACGAGATTGACGTCGGCGGTCAGCACGCGGGACTTGTAGTCGCTGCTGTTGACGTTGGCGACGTTGACCTTCGTCAGGGTCTCGATCGGCCACGGCCAGCGCCAGCCCCATCCCTGGCCACGCACGTGGGTGAGGCGGCCGAAGCGCTGGATGACGCCGCGTTCTGCGGCCTTGATCTGAAAGAAGCCGCTGGCAAGCCACAGCATGAGCGCGATGACGACGACCATGAATACGAGCGAGCCGCCCTCGGTGCCGCCCGGCCGGAAAAGCGATTCCAGGCGGCGCTGCCATTCCTTCAGGCGCTCATCCAGGCGCGGGTTGCCGCCGGGCCGCCGCCCCCAAGGACTTTGTTGACCGCCGGGTTGATTCCAAGCCATAGGAGTACTTATGGAGTGCCGCGCGCCCGTTTACCGCAAGCTTCAGCGGAGCCGGGTAACGCCGGAAAAGGGCGCAGATTGTAGGAAGCCCTCCGCAGGCACACAAGCCAATTCGTCATCGGCGACTTCCAGAATGCGCACACCGCTGGTGCGGGCGAGCGACAGGAGCTCGAGCATGGGCAGCTCCACGGTGAGCTCGATCGAGCCGTCCTCGCTGGGCTCCTCTGCCCGCACCACGTGCGCGGCATACAGCCGCGAGCGCAGTGCGCCGCCGCTGGCGGGAATCCACAGCCGCGCGCGCCGCGTGGCGCGCGAGAGCCGCTCGGTGACCGCCTGCTCGAGCGCAGGCAGCCCGGCATTCTGGGCGGCCGAGATCCACACCGCGTTTACGCGGCCGTCCGCATCGCGGTCGATGCGCGGCAGAAGCTCGAGCCGATCGATCTTATTGTAGACCACGATCTGCGGGATGGCCTGCGCGCCGATTTCGGCGAGCACCGCATCGACCTGCGCCATGTGCTCGACGCGGCGGGCATCGCTGGCATCGACGACGTGCAGGAGGAGCGTCGCCTCGCGCGCCTCGGTCAGGGTCGACTGGAAGGCGGCCACGAGCTCGTGCGGCAGCGCGCGAATGAAGCCTACCGTGTCGGCGATCACAACCGGCGTGCCGCCGGGCAGGCTCACCCGCCGCACCGTCGGATCCAAGGTGGCGAACAGCTGATCCGCGACGTAAGCCTGCGATCCGGTGAGCGCGCGAAACAGCGTCGACTTGCCCGCGTTCGTGTAGCCCACGAGCGCAATCGACGGCACTGGGATCTCCGCGCGCATGCGCCGCCCCGTCTCGCGCTGCTGCTTGATCTTCTCAAGGCGCTTCGTGAGCACGCGCACCCGCTGGCCGATCAGGCGCCGGTCCGTTTCCAGCTGGGTCTCGCCCGGGCCGCGCAGGCCGATGCCGCCCTTCTGGCGCTCCAAGTGCGTCCAGCCGCGCACCAGGCGGCTCGCGATATGCTTCAGCTGCGCAAGTTCCACCTCGAGCTTGCCCTCGAAGCTGCGTGCGCGCTGCGCAAAGATGTCGAGGATGAGGCTGTTGCGATCGAGCACGCGCCGGCCGATATGCTCTTCGAGGTTGCGCTCCTGGCTGGGCGAGAGCGCGTGATCGACGAGAACGACGTCGGCCGCGGCAGCGGCCGCAGCATCGCGCACTTCATCCGCCTTGCCGCTGCCCATGAAAAAGCGCGGATCGGGGCGCTCGCGCCGGCCTATGACTGTTGCCACCGGCAGCGCGCCTGCGGAGCGGGCGAGCTGCTCGAGCTCGCGCAGATCCTCCGGATCGACCGCTGCGCCGAATCCCAGCCGTACGAGCACCGCGCGCTCACCGCTCCTCGGGCGCTCGAACACTCATACCTCCGTGAGCGGAAGCATTATTCGGCAGCAGACTCCGCTGCCACGTCGCCTTCGTCGGCCGCCGTCAAATTGACATTGCGTGCCGGAACGACCGTGGAAATGGCGTGCTTGTACACCATTTGACTGACGCTGTTTTTCAGCAATACGACGAACTGATCGAAGGAGTCGATCTGCCCCTGCAGCTTGATGCCGTTGACCAAATAAATGGATACCGGCACGCGCTCTTTTCGTAAGGCGTTTAAAAATGGATCCTGCAGCGACTGGCCTTTGGCCATCGTCTTCTCCTTCTTATTACGGTTTTTTAATTTTTCCGTGAGCATAATCTTAGCATGCGCCTTCAATCAGCGGCCAAGCCTGGATAACTCGCTCGCCAATTGGAGGTTCCAGCCCTCGAACGCACGAGGTGCGTACGGGTTAACACGCTCGAGTGTCGCATCGGCGCGAATCCACGTGAGTTGACGCTTGGCGAGCTGTCGCGTTGCAGCGATGCCGCGCTTGACCGCTTCGGCCAGACTGAGCGCACCGCTGAGGTGCGACCAAAGCTGCCGGTAGCCGACAGCGCGCAGGGCAGGCAGGTCGGCATGCAGATCGCCGCGGCGGTACAAGGATTCGACCTCAGCCAGAAAACCATGCGCCATCATCGCGTTGAATCGCTCCTCGAGACGCGCATGCAGCATCGCCCGATCCTCCGGCACGAGCGCCCAGCGGCGCAGGCGGTACGACGCGAGCGCGCTCGGGCTCGTGCGCTGCAGCTCGGAGATCCTGCGGCCGGTGGCGAGGCAAACCTCGAGGGCGCGCTGGATACGCTGCGGATCGTTCGGATGGATGCGTCCTGCGGCCTGCGGATCCAGGCGCTTGAGCTCCTCGTGCAGCCCTGCCCAGCCGATCCGCGCAGCGCGTTCGTTGAGCTCGCGGCGCAACTCGGCCGACGCCTGCGGCAGGCGCGCCAGGCCCGAAACGAGCGCACGTAGATAAAGCAAGGTACCCCCCACAAGAAGCGGTATATGGCCACGCGCGTGAATTTCAATGATCCTTCCTGCTGCGTCGGTCACGAATTGTCCGGCCGAATAGCGCTCGGTCGCATCGCAGATATCGATCAGATGATGCGGAATGCGCGCCCTCAGGGCGCGCGACGGCTTCGCGGTTCCAAGATCGAGGCCCCGATACACCATCGCCGAGTCGACGCTCACGATTTCAATGGGTTGCTGCTCCGCGGCACGCACCGCCCACTCGCTCTTACCCGTACCGGTGGGCCCCGTCAGCACCCACACCGGCGGCGCTGTCCCCGCGGCCTCAGCCATCAGCGGCCCCGCAGGAAGAGGTGATCGAGCTGCGAAAGTGTCAGCCGTGTCCAGGTGGGACGCCCGTGATTGCACTGGTTGGCGCGCTCGGTGGCTTCCATCTGCCGCAAGAGAGCATCCATTTCGGGCAGGGTCAGGCGTCGATGCGCATGGATCGAGGTGCGGCAGGCGAGCGTCCCCAGGAATTTGTCGACGGCGCCGTCCAAGTGATGCACGCCGGCATCAAGCTCGAGGTCGCGGATGACCGCGCCGACCGTCGCGGCGACATCGCCGCCCGCAAGGAGCGCCGGCACACGCCGCAGCGCCAGGCGCGTGGGGCCGAGCGCATCAAGCTCAAATCCCGCGCGCTCCCAGCTCGAGCGATCCTCGAGCACGGCTTCGAGCTCGTGCGACTTCACTTCGATGACGACCGGCTCGAGAAGATGCTGCGAGGCGATCCCATGGGCCGCCTCGTCGGCTTTGAACTTCTCATACAGCACGCGCTCATGTGCGGCGTGCATGTCCACGAGGATGAGGCCTTCGGCGCTCTGGGCGAGAATGTAAATGCCATGCAGCTGCGCGAGCGCCGTGCCGAGCGGCTGCGCCGCCTGTGCCGCCGGCGCTACAAAATCGCGCACGCTCCCCGCCAGCACCCATGGATCGCGCGCAGCGGCGAACTCGAAGGACTGCGCCCGGCCGGCGAACTCATAGGGCGCGTGCGGCGCAGCGGCGGCGGGGCGGACTTCGCTTGCGCGTGGGGAGGTTCCGGCAAGCGCCTGCTCGACCGCGCGGAACACAAAATCATGGATCTGCCGGCTGTCGCGGAAGCGTACTTCGAGCTTTGAGGGATGGGCATTCACGTCGACGAGGTGCGGATCGAGTGTCAAATAGAGCACGTAGACGGCATGGCGTCCGTGATAGAGCACGTCGCGATAAGCAAGCCGCACGGCATTACTGAGCAGCCGATCGCGCACGCTGCGGCCGTTCACGAACCAGAACTGCTGGTCCGGCTGAGCTCGCGAGGCGGTCGGAAGTCCCACCCAGCCGCTCAAGCTCACCGGGCCTGCGGCGCTGCGCAGCGCCACCGCAGTTGGCAGGAACTCGGCGCCAAGCACCGCACTCACGCGCGCCGCCTCGCCGGCCGCGTCGACCGCGGGCGCGTCAAACACGCGCCGCTCGCCGTGCCGCAGCCGAAAGCTGACATCGAACCGTGAGAGCGCAAGCCGCTCGACCCAGCGCATGATGTGGCCGAACTCGGTAGCCTCGCTCCGCACGAACTTGCGCCGCGCAGGCACGTTGAAGAAGAGGTCACGGATCTCGATGCTGGTGCCGGCAGGATGTGGCGCGGGCCGCACGACGCCCATGCGGCCGCCGTCAACGCCCACTTCGGCAGCCCGCTCCTCGGCGCCGCGCGGCCGCGACAGCAGGCGCAGGCGCGAAACCGAGGCGATCGAAGGCAGCGCCTCGCCGCGAAATCCCAGCGTCCTCACCGCCGCAAGATCCGCAAGCGATGCGATCTTGCTGGTCGCATGGCGCGAGAGCGCAAGCGAAAGCTCCTCCGCGCTCATGCCCGCGCCGTCGTCGCGCACGCGAATGAGCCCGATGCCGCCGCGCTCGATGTCGATGTCGATGCGGTGCGCATCGGCATCCAATGCATTTTCGACGAGTTCCTTGACAACCGAGGCGGGACGCTCGATCACTTCCCCGGCAGCAATCTGATCGATGAGATCGTTGGCTAGAACCCGGATCGGCATGACGGCACACTCACGGACACCAATCCGCAAGTGTACCGTTGATCAGGGCAGGCTGGGCCTGTCGGATGCGACTCGAGCGAGGCCGCGGCGCAGCTGGGCGAAGCGCGTGCCGGGCGGTGGATTGGCTTCGAAGAAGGTGCGAATCCCACTGAAGATGGCGCTTGCGAGCTTCTGCTGCTGCGCGCCCGTTCGCAGCCGGCGTTCCTCCTGCGGATTTGAAATATAGGCCGTCTCGACCAGCATTGAAGGCATGGAACGCGACTTGAGCACCAGGAATCCCGCCTGCTGCACCGTCGACTTTCTGACCTCGCCGATGCTGTCGAGTGCGGCGAGCACACGTTGTGCGGCAATCATGCTGTTGCTGATGGCCGCCGTCTGCTGCAGGTCAATCAAAACCGGGTCGAGCTGCGGGTTATTGATTGCGAGCGACGCGCCGCCCAAGCGGTCAACGGAATTCTCGCGGTCTGCAAGCCATCTTGCGGCCTCGCTTGTCGCGCCGCGTTCGGAGAGCACGTATACCGACGCGCCGTCGATGCTCGAGTCGCGAATCGAGTCGGCGTGCACCGAAACAAACAAATCCGCGTTGGCAGCCACGGCGCGCCTGCCGCGCTCCGGCAGCATGATGAACTCATCGCGACTGCGCGTAAGCACCGCGCGCATTCCGGGCTCGGAATTGATCCGCTGTGCGAGTGCGATCGCGATGGCGAGAGTCACGTCCTTTTCACGTGTGCCGCCGTGGCCGATTGCCCCGGGATCATCGCCACCATGTCCGGCGTCGACCGCGACGACGATCGGCCGATCGGTATCCAACGGAGCGTGCAGTGCGCGCAGCGGCTGCGCGGGCGCCGCCGGCGGCGGCTGGGCCTGCGGCGGCGGCGCTGCCTGGCGTACCGGTGCCGGCGCTACCGCGATCTGCATGGGTACTGGCTGCGATGCCGCGGCCTGCGGCGCCGCGGCTTGCGCGATCGCCGGCTGCGGCGCCGCTCTTGCCGCCGCGGCATGCGGCGCATCCCCGAGGTCGATGAGCAGTTCCTGTTGCGGCCCGGGCGGGCGCGCAAGCCAGCGGCTGTGGGCGGCAACCGTGGATTTAAGCTCGATCACCACCCGCAGCGTGCCATCCGCGCGCGGTCCGGTGCGAATAGCCGCCACGATCCCGGCGCCGGCCGGCGGCCGCACGCTGGCGCGCATGCGCGTGTGGCGCAGATCGATCACCACGCGCGCCGGCGCGGCGAGCGTAAACACTTTCTCGGTGGCAGTACCGCTCAACGCCAGCGCCACGCGCGTGGCACTGCCATCGCTTACGAGCTCGATATTGCGTAGCTCAGTGGGTGCCCCAGGATGAGCCGCAGCGGTGAAGGTCACCGCCCCCCAAAGAAAGATCCGTCTTATCATGGACTTCGCTGTTGAACTTACCGCCTAATCTACGAGTTAGACGCGATGAGTTCAAGCCTGGGCGCGTTTGAGCCACTCCTCACCCTGCAAAGTGGCTGCGGCCACCGTGATCTCATGGGCTGCAGTGGCGGCTCGCAGCGTCACGTGCAGGTCCGCTTGAGGCAGGCGGCCGACGGCGCGTTCCGGCCATTCGATGAGCCACAGATATCCGCACCGGGCCCAATCGCGCAAACCCAGAGCCTCAAGCTCCGACTCATCCTGCAGCCGGTATAGATCGATGTGCAGCGCCTGCACAGGCCCCAGCTCGTAGAGCTCGACGAGTGTGTAAGTCGGGCTGCGCACGACGGCAGTCACGCCGCAGGCGGCCAGAAACCCGCGCACCCAGGTGGTCTTGCCGGCGCCTAAATCGCCCGAGAGATAGATGGCCGCTAAAAGATCGGCCGCGCGGGGACGCGCGCGGCCAAAGCGTGCGCCCTCCTCTTCGGTCTCACGGGCAGAGCTCGTCAAGCTGCGCATCCGCGCGGCCGCTAGCGGTTGACCCAGGTGCGCAGCTCGCGCGCAATGTCGCTGGCGAGAAGACCGCGCTCGCCGCCATCGCGCGCGGCGCTGTCGCCCGCCATGGCGTGCACCCAAACGCCCACCCGCGCGGCAAGCGCGGCATCACGGCATTGCGCCAGAATCCCGGCAATGGTCCCGGTGAGCACATCCCCGGCGCCCGGAGTCGCCATGCCGGGGTTGCCGCGCTCGCACAATCCTGGGACAGCGCCGGCCGTTGCGACCAGCGTACCTGCGCCCTTGAGCACAACGGTGCCGTCATAGCGCCCGAGGAGCGCATCGAGCGCGGCAAGCCGGTCCGCCTGCACATCTTTCGCGCTCGTGCCGAGCAGACGCCCGGCCTCGCCGGGGTGGGGCGTGAGGATCCAGTCGGCACGGCGCCGGGGCGCCGCGCTCAAGAGATTGAGGGCATCCGCATCGACGACCAGCGGTTTGCCGCAGGCGAGGACGCGATCAAATGCCGCGCGCGCCCAGTCCGTGCGCCCGAGGCCCGGACCGATGGCGATCACGGCCGCGTTCGCGAGCGCATCCGCCAAATCGGCGTCATGGGTGACGGGACGACAAATGAGCTCGGGGCATCCGGAGGCGATCGCGCCGACGTTTTCCGGCGCCACCGCCACCGTCACCAGTCCCGCGCCCACACGCAGACACGCCTCGCCCGCCAGGCGCACCGCTCCCGGCATCCCGACGCCGCCGCCGACGATCAGCACGTGGCCGAAGTCGCCCTTGTTGGCCGCGCGCGCGCGCGGCGGCAGCGCGCGCGCAACTTCCGCCTCGGTGATGCGCTCAAGGCGCGGCCGAAATTCCGGGGTGGCAGGTGGGGCGATCTCGAGGTCATCGAAGAACACGTTGCCTGCAAAGTCCGGCCCGTCGCCAACAAACAAGCCGGTCTTCAGGCCAATGAAGCACACCGTGCCCGTTGCGCGCACCGCCTCCCCCAATGCCACGCCGCGATCGCTGTCGAGACCCGAAGGCACATCGAGCGCAAAGACCGGACGCGCTGCTTCATTGATGGCGCGGATGATTGCAGCCGCCTGCGGACGCACGGCAGTTGATAGTCCGGTGCCGAGCAGTGCGTCCACGATGACCTCGCCCTCGGCGAGGAGCTGCGCGGCGAACGGCTGCGGCCGCCCGCCGCTTGACTTGAAGTCAAGGCAGGCTTGTTGGGCATCGCCGCGCAGCGCATCCAGCGGGCTTGCCGAGAGCACCGTGACGGTCAGTCCCGCGGCCTGCGCAAACCGCGCCAGCACGTAGCCATCGCCGCCGTTGTTGCCGCCGCCGCAGACGATGACAATGCTGTGCGCCGTCGGCCAGCGCGTCCGCAGGAATCGCAGCGCCGCCTCGCCGGCGCGCTTCATGAGCGTGTAACCCGGCACGCCCAGGGTGTCGATCGCATATGTATCGAGCGCACGAGCCTGTGCGGCGGTGTACAGCGGCGTCGGCAGCGGCATCGGCCGATTATACTGGCGTTATGCCGCACGGACCCGCCACGATTGACTTTGCCGCCGTCAAAGAGGAACTGCGGATCCTCGCGCGCCGCATGGGCTTCGACGCACTGGGTGTTGCCGACGTCGAACTTGCAAGCGACGAGCGTCATCTTAAGGATTGGCTCGCGGCCGGGTTTCACGGCGAGATGCATTACATGCAGCGCCACGGCACGATGAGGAGCCGCCCCCAGGAGCTTGCGCCGGGTGCGGTGCGCTGCATCAGCGTGCGCATGAACTACTGGCCTGCGGAGGCGCGCGATGCGGCGAGCGCGCTCGCCGATGGCACACGCGGCTACGTGTCGCGCTACGCACTTGGGCGCGACTACCACAAGCTCATGCGGCGCGCGCTTGCAAGACTTGCGCTCGCGGTGTGCGCGCGCATCGGGCCCTTCGGCTACCGTGTGTGCGTCGACAGCGCGCCGGTTCTGGAGAAGGCGCTCGCCCGCAATGCGGGCCTGGGATGGATTGGCGCCCACACGAACCTCATCGCGCGCGATGCAGGTTCCTTCTTTTTCCTGGGGGAGATCCTCACCGATCTGCCGTTACCGGTGGATGCGCCCGCAACTGCCCATTGCGGCACCTGCAGCGCCTGCATTCCCGCGTGCCCCACCCAGGCGATCATTGCGCCGCAGCAGCTGGATGCGCGCCGCTGCATCGCCTATCTCACGATTGAGCATCCCGGCAGCATTCCCGAAGAGTTGCGTCCTGCCCTCGGCAACCGTATCTACGGCTGTGACGACTGTCAGCTCGTGTGTCCGTGGAACAAATTTGCGCAGGCGGCGAGTAATCCGGATTTCAAGGTGCGTCACGCGCTCGATGCGCCGCGCCTCACGGATCTATTTGCCTGGACGGCGCGCGATTTCGACGAGCGCATGCGCGGCTCGGCGATCTACCGGATCGGCTATGTACGCTGGCTGCGCAACATCGCGGTGGCACTCGGCAATGCGCCGCGCTCCTCTGAAGTGCTGGCGGCGCTGCGCGCGCGGCGGGAAGATGCGTCGCAACTGGTGCGTGAGCACGTCGCCTGGGCGCTCGAACGCCACGCAGAGCTCAGCGCACCCTGAGATTGTCGATGAGGCGCGCTTTACCCAGACGCGCCGCCGCCAGCACCACGAGCTCCTGCGCAGGATCCCCTGGCGCGCCCAAGGTGCGCGCCGCGCGCACCGCGAAGTACTCGGGCTGCAACCCTGCGGCCTCGAGCTCGAGATTCCCCGCGCGCTCGATCGCCGCGTAATCCCGGTCCGTCGCCAGGCGCTGCACCGCACCTTGCAACGCAAGGTACAGGCGCGGGGCGATCTTGCGCTCCGCCGCCGTCAGATACTGATTGCGCGAACTCATTGCAAGCCCATCCGCCTCGCGCACCGTCGGTGCCGCGACGACCTCAATCGGCAGGCACATGTCGGCCACCATGCGCCGGATGATCGTCAGCTGCTGAAAGTCCTTCTCGCCAAATACCGCGATATCCGGCGCCACGATGTTGAAGAGCTTCGCGACGACGGTCGTCACGCCCTCAAAATGTCCGGGACGAAACTGCCCGCACAGGATGCGCGACAGCTCCGGCACCTCAACTCGCGTGGCGCGCTCGAAACCATCCGGGTAGATCTCCTGCACATCCGGCATGAACATGAGGTCGCAGCCCGCGCCGCTTAGCATCTCGGCATCTTTCGCTGCGGTGCGCGGGTAGTGAGCAAAGTCTTCGTTGGGTCCAAACTGCATCGGATTCACAAAAATGCTGGCGACGAAGCGCTCGGCGCCGCGGCGCGCCGCCTCAATCAGGCTGATATGGCCCGAATGCAGATTCCCCATGGTCGGGACGAAGGCAATGCGCGCGCCACTTGCGCGCCAGCGCCGCACCCGCTCGCGCACCGCGGCATTGGTCGTAACCGTGTCCATCGAATTAAAGGCGCGTGCTCAGAACGAGTGTTCTGCCGCCGGATACTCGCGTTTCTTCACGGCGGCCACGAAGTTCTTCAGCGCCTGTAGGTTCGTGCCCGCATCCGCCATGAAATTCCTGACGAAGCGCGGTTTGCGCCCGCTCGTGATGTCGAGCACGTCGTAGAGCACAAGGATCTGTCCGTCGGTGTGCGCTCCTGCGCCGATGCCAATGACCGGCACCTGCGCCGCCGCCGTAATCTCACGCCCGAGATCCGTCGGAATGCATTCGAGCAGCAGCATGTCGGCGCCTGCCGCCTCGAGCTGCTTGGCATCGCGCAGCATGCGCTCGCCGGCATCGCTGTCACGCCCCTGCACGCGAAACCCGCCGGACTTGTGCACCGACTGCGGCTTCAATCCCAGATGCGCGCACACGGCGATGTCGTGGCTCGCCAAAAACTCGACGATCTCCGCCTGCCCCGCGCCGCTTTCGAGCTTGACCATCTTGGCGCCGCCCTCCTGCATCAGGCGCACGGCGTTCGCAAGCGCCTGCTCCTTGGACGGATAGCTCATGAAAGGCAGGTCAGCCATGAGAAACGGGCGGTTCAATCCGCGCGCCACGGCGCGGCAATGGTAGACCACGTGATCCATCGTTACGGGCACGGTCGTGTCATGTCCCTGGATCACCATGCCGAGCGAATCGCCCACGAGCACCACGTCCGCGTCCGCCTCGTCGACCAGCACGGCGAAACTTGCGTCGTAGCAGGTGAGGCACGCGATCCTCTCGCCGTCCGCCTTCATGCGCGCGAGCGTCGCCAGCGTGACTGGCGGTCGCGTCGAGTCGCGCAATTGCAAATGGGTATACATGGTTCAGATCACACGGTGCCGCAGCGGATTGTAGTAGAGCCGGCCGCGCTTCATGCGGCCGATTGCCGCGGCGAGCTCATCATAGTCCGCTTGGCTGGAGATCGGATCGATCGTCGCCGCGTTCACGATCAGCAACGGCGCCGCATCGTACTCGTGGAAGAACCGTGCGTAGGCCTCATTCAGACGCGTGAGATACGCACGCTCAATACGCTGCTCGAAATCGATGCCGCGGCGCGCGATGCGCTCCACCAGCACATCGACCGGCGCCTGCAGGTATACGACGAGATCCGGCTTCGGCGGTTTGATGTCAAGTTTGGCATGCACCTGCTCGTAGAGCGCGTACTCGGCCTCATCGAGAGTGACCCGCGCGAACAGCCGGTCCTTTTCGAAGAGGTAATCGGCCACACGCACCGGAGCAAACAGATCCTGCTGCGCAAGCGCGGTGAGCTGCTGCGCACGCTGGAAAAGAAAGGCGAGCTGCGCCGGGAATGCTCCGACGCGCGGATTGCGATAGAAGCGCTCGAGAAACGGATTCTGCGCGGCCTGTTCCAGCACCAGCTCCGCCGACAAGGTAACCGCCAGGCGCTGCGCGAGACTCGTCTTGCCGACGCCGATCGGCCCTTCAACAACCACGAAGCGATGGGGGGCAGCCTTGGCTTTCATAGCGGCCAGATGCCCTCACGGCTGACCCGTGCTGCAAGTTCGGCCACCCGCCCCAACCCCGGAACGTCCAGATCCGGCGCGATATCGGCAAGCGGCAAAATCACGAAGTTGCGCGCGCCTATGCCCGGGTGCGGCAGCTCGAGCGATCCGCCGCAACAGCGTTCGCGGCCAAAAACCAGAAGGTCGAGATCGATCACGCGCGGGCCCCACTTCTGATGTTGCTGAGGGCGCCCGAGACTCCTTTCAAGCCCCTGCAGCACCGACAGTAAATTCCGCGAGTCAAGCTGCGTGAGCGCCCCGGCCACCGCATTCACGAAATCCGGCTGCGCGATGGGACCCAACGGGCGCGAGCCGTAGAGTGCGGAGACGCACAGCGCACGCAAGGCTGTAATTGCGCCCAGCTGCGCCACCGCGCGCCGCACCTGCATGGCCGGGTCATCGACATTGCTGCCGACCCCGATATAGACGGGTTGCCACACGCTCACCGCCCGACCTCATACCGGAGGGGCGCTGCGCGGCCGCCGCCGGCCGCGCGCCCCGCGGCGTGCACCCGCCGGACGCGCGGTGCCCTGGCCTTCGAGAGCAGCCAGCATCTGCTCGCGCTCCGCGGGTGCGACTTCCTGCAGGCGTCGCCACCAGTCCGCGCGCTCCTGCGGTGCAAGACCCGCCTGCGCGCGCAGCAGCAAGAGGTCGTAGGCGGCGCGGAAGCGCGGATGCTCGAGGACGCGCAGGGCGCGGCGCCCGCGTGGGTGCTCGAGGCGCGGCTGCAGTGCAAACATCTCCCGCAGGCCGAGCGAGAAGCGCCGTGGAATCAACACGTGCTTCTGCGCATCGCGTACCGCACGATCGCAGGCATCCAGAATCGTCGCGACGTCGTGCCAGCGCTCGGGAGGCGCAGCCTCAATCAGGCGCGCGATCGGCCCGTACAAGAGGAGGGCAAAGAGAAAACTCGGCGTCACCGCTTTGCCGTCACTCACGCGCAGGTCCGTATTGGCAAGACCGGCCACCAGCAACGCCTCAGCCGACGCGCCGCGCTCTGACTCCAGATACGCGTCGACGGTCGGCAAGAGGGCTGCGAGCAGCCCACGGCGCCGCAGCACCTCGAGACTGCGCGCGCCGCAGCCGTTCAGAAACAACTTCAAAGTCTCATCAAAGAGACGCGCAGGCGGTACATCCGCGAGCCGGCCGCGAAGTCGCTGCAGTGGCTCGGCCGTCGCGGGGTCGAGATTGAAGCCAAGCTTGGCCTCAAATCGCGCCGCGCGCAGCATACGCACCGGATCTTCACGATAGCGTGTATCCGGGTCGCCGATGAGCTTCAGCCGCCGCGCCGCAATGTCCTCCGCGCCGCCAACGTAGTCCCAGAGCGAGAAGTCCGCGATGTTGTAGTAGAGCGCGTTCGCGGTGAAGTCGCGCCGCCACACATCCTCGTCGACCGTGCCGTAGACATTGTCGTAGATGATCCGGCCGGTCTTATCGAACAGGCGCTCCGTGTCGGCATCGCCGAAGACTTCCGCGTTATCGGGATCGGCAATTTCCGCATCCTCCCGGTCGGTCTGCGATTCCTCATCCTCCTCCGCGTCCGGATCCGGCAACGGCTCCTGTCCAGGCGACGGCGCAGTCGCGGCACGGAAAGTTGCGACCTCGATGATGTCGCGCCCGAAATACACATGCGCCAATCGAAACCGCCGTCCGATTAGTCGGCAGTTGCGGAATAATTTCCTAACCTCCTCCGGCAGCGCGTCCGTCGCGACGTCAAAGTCCTTGGGCTCGATGCCGAGCAGCAGGTCGCGCACGCAACCGCCCACAAGGAATGCCTGAAAGCCTCCCTCGCGCAATCGATACAGGACGCGTAACGCGTTCGGCGAAATGCCCGAGCGGGAGATCGTATGGTCGGATCGCGGGATGATCCGGGCAGTCGTGGTGGGCGCCCGAACGGGCGCGGCAGGTGAGTTCAAATTGAGTTCTTTCGGCTTGAGCAATTGGCGCGGGCCCCTATAATACCGCGCTCTTCTGCCTTACCCTCGGCAAACGCTCCCATCGTCTAGAGGCCCAGGACATAGCCCTCTCAAGGCTAGTACGCGGGTTCGAATCCCGCTGGGAGCGCCATTAAATCAACGACTTAGGAGCGGAAATGCTCCGGCGGTGCGCAACCGCTTGACGGCATTCTGGACACCAGCAGGCGCAAGCGCTGGCTTCTTACAGTTCGGCGCCACGCACGAGATCGACATGAGCGTGCGTAATGCATCAGCTACATTCGCAGGCGACTTACTGGTGCCGCATGGTGTCGAACCCGCGCATTGCCCTGCTCCGCGCAGCAATGGCAGCGAAGCTTAATCAATTTCATTCGGTAGGACCGGGAAAGGACGCATATCGCTCAATCGCGGATGTCTTTGACGGTCCTATGCAAACGGCGTAGAAAAAAAGGCGAGTTTCAAACGTCCAAATGATAATGCCGTGCGACGGCGATTGCTGGCGCGACTGGTTTCATCGCGCCGCGACTGTATTGTCGCCGCATATGCAACACTTCGTTGCCCTGGCTGCAACAAGGACAATTCCGTATGGCAAGCCGCCGCGTTAGCCTGTACGCTTCGGCCGCGGCGCGCGTTCGTCCGGCGTGGCGCGCTCGTCCGGCGTCGGCTGATCATCGCCTATTGGGTCTTCCGGCATCAGGATCGCCGGCAACACTGACGTCGGCGAATCGTCCTCGGAAATATTCACCCTGCGGGCAACGACGGTTTCGTCTTGCAAGCCTTCGGCGGACTGCAGCAGATTTGCGAATGGCTGTTCGCGCAGGAACTGCAGGGCGATTTCCGCCACGACCGGCTTGCTGAAATAATATCCCTGGCCAAAAGCGCAGCCCATCTGCTGCAGAGCCTGTGCGGCAGCCTCCGTCTCGATGATCTCCGCGATCGCTGTCAGTCCGAGGCTCGGCACCATCTGCAGTATTGCCGTAACCATCCCACTGCTTGCGTGCTCCGAGCCCGAGCGGCTGACGAAAGGCCGGTCTATCTTGACGTAGTCGAGCGGGAAGAGCTGCAGATAGTTGAGAGATGAATACCCGGTGCCGAAATCATCCAGTATCAGCTGCACACCGAGGCTGTGCAGGCGTTCAAGCAAGTCGCGCGCGGCGCCGACATTGCTGATCAGCGCCGCCTCGGTCACCTCGAATTTCAAAGCGGCAGCCGGAACCCCCGTCTCGCGCAGCACGCCCGCCACGTACTCGCTAAAGCCATGATCGCGCAGTACGGCCGCCGACAGATTTATGCTGAGGTAAAACTCCCGTCCGCGCGGCAGCCGCTGCCGCCAAACGCTCGCGAGCTTGCACGCGCGCAGGATGATGCGGCGGGTGATCGCCACCATCAGTCCGGCCTCTTCAGCGATGGCGAGAAACCGATCTGGTGTCAGCAGCCCCTCGACGGGATGTCCCCAGCGCAGCAACACTTCCGCGCCCACCATGTGGTAGTTGCGCAGATCAACGATGGGCTGAAATACGAGGCGCAGTTCGTTGTTTGCGAGCGCCACATGCAGATCGGCCTCAAGGCTCACCAGTCTTGCCGCGTGTCCACCCATCGCCGGAGCGTAGGCAAGCGTGCGGTTGGTCTCATCCTTCTTGGCGCCGGACAGGGCAATGTCCGCTTCACGGATCACATCCTCGGCGCGCTGGGCGGAATCCACGGCGGTGAGGCCGATGCTTGCGGTAACGCTCAGGCGATGCTTGCGCAGTTCGAAAGGCGCCTGCAGAGCCTCCTGCAAAATGCCTGCGAGTGCAGCGGCGGACTCGGCGGACGGAACATCCAGTAGCAGCACCGCGAATTGATTCCCGCCCCAGCGGGCGAGCACGCATTCAATCGCAGCAGTCAAGTTCGCGAAGCGGCGCGCCGCCTGCATCATGAGCTCATCGCCGGCGGTGTGCCCGAGGGTGTCATTGATGAGCCGGAAGCGCGTGATGTCGAGGAGAATGACCGCGATGCGCGGCCGCTGCCGCGTGCGCACTTCGCGCAGCGCCCGATCGAGCTGATTCATGAAATAGCGGCGATTGGGCAGTCCGGTGAAGGCGTCGTGATAGCGCGCGTGATCAAAGCTCTTCTGCAGGTCCTGGCGCTGCTCGATCTCGGCGCTCAAGCGCGCGCTCAGCGCATGCTGCCGCTGCCTGGATTCGGCAAGTCTCTCCCGCAGGCGCCGCAGAGTGTGGGTGAGATCGTGCGTGCCAAACGCCAGCACCCACGCCAGGATTGCGAGCACGCCGATTTCGGTTGCAAGCTCGCTGGTCGGATACCAGCCCGCGCGCGGGCGGAGCGCGAGCTCAAGATCACTGCCGGCAATCGCAGGTACAAAGCCCGCCGGCAGGCGGATGCTGTGTGCGACAGGTGCATCTAATGGCGTCGTGCTGGAGCTTGCGAAGGTTCGCGAGCTGCCGCTTTTCGACTCGCGCTGCGCCACCTCAAAATCATAGCCGGCATCGACGATCCGGCCGAGGCGCGTCGCGGACAGCAACCGGTCCAAGTCGGCGTATACCACCGACCAGCCGCGCGCGAGGCTGTCGCGCTCGGGGCGCGCCGTGATTGGCACGCGGGCCGCAACGATCCACTGACTGCCTTCGCGCATGGGTCCGAGCACGCTCGGGCGCGCAGTGCCGTCCGGCGCAGGCGCGGATGCCCATTCGCTCACGATGCTCTGCGCGATTGCCGCCGGAGTGTTCTTTGACGGCAGCGCCGTAGCGTCCGCGCCCATCCAAAACCCGTTAGGCACCGGTGCCACGTCGCCAAGCGATCCCAACCCTCCGCTCGCGATCGCTCGGTCGGCTTGACGGTTGGCAGCATCCGTCACGCCTTGCAGTTGCCTTTCAATGCTGCCCGCGACTTGCGCCGCCTCCGCGCGCGCCGCTTCGCGCGCGCGCTCGGCATGCTGCTGCATGCTCAAGGCAATGAGCCTGGAGCCGGCAACCAGCACCACCGCCAGAACGAAGGTTGCAGGCAGCCAGCCGAGGGTCCGCTTGAAAAGCGCCGCTATCATTTGGGCCGCCCGCTTGCACCCAGATCGAATATGTAGTTCACGGTGAGCGTTACCCGCCGCGTTCCTGACAAATCAATGTAGTCCGCGACCACCGTGAACTGCGAGCGTGCCAGCTGCTTTGAGGCGCCGAAAAATGCTTCTTCAAACCTGCCGGAATTCGGCTCAATGAGTCCGGTTTCCAGATTAAACACCGCCGGAGCACCCTGGCCGTATGCCCCGCCCACGAGCCAGTTGAGCGGCTTCCCATAGACGTCAATGCGCATCGATCCCAGATTGGTACCGAGATTGCCGCTCACCGAGTGCTGAAAGGCGACCGCGGTCTGCAGTCGCGGGCCCCAAATCACGGTCGCGCCAAGCTTCGGCAGATTGCCGCGGCTCGTGTCGATATCAATCTGCCGGTCCTCGAGCAGCAGCGAGAAGTGCGGGCCGATCGTGCGGATGAGGCCCACCGCCTCGTTTGCATAGTCGAAGCTGCGCGATCCGATGTCACCCGCACCCTCGTGAATCTCGCCGTAGAGACTGAGCCGGGCACCAGCAGGCCCGCTGGTTGTCGCTGCGTTCAATGACCCGAAGGTCCAGTGCGCATTCGCCAGGGTGTCGTATTCGACCGCCGCGCCCGCAAGATTGTCGGCGTTGAAGTTGTGCAGCCACCCCGCGCTGCCGCCGCCACCGCCGCTCGCCACCGACAGCGTCGCCGCGGAGGCGCTGAATAGCAGCCGGTCATCGCTGCCGGTGTCATCGGCATGGGCCGCGCCGGCGCCGCTCAGAGCCGCAAGTGCGATCCACAGTCGTGCGCACAGTGCTTTCATATTTTCAGGATCAAAGTTGGATCCACTGCAGTGATGGCGCTCGCGACCTGATTCGCGGCTTCCGCCTTTGCGACGGGAAGAAACGCCACGACGTACATGCGCTCCTCTTCGCCCGGCAGCGCGACGGCGGAGCTTGTGACCTGATAAACCCACGGCGCCATCTCGATGTGCCGCTTGCGGCGGCCGGCAACGCCCGGATCCCACCACTGCCCTCCTGAGGCGCTCTGCGGCAAGAGACTTGCGGCATCCATCCCGCTGCCGACGCCGGCAAACAGCCAGGACGCCGGCTTATTGAAGGCGCATACGCGACCGTGCGCATCGATGACAAGCGCCGCATGTTCGGCCGAGTCGAGCGCGGCTCTGATGCAGAAGGCTTCGGTCGTATCTTCGACCAACACGAGGGCGAAGCGGTGACCGAGCTGCGCGACATGCCGCACACGCACCTGCGCCATCCGAAACTCATTTGCCACGCGAATCACGGTCTGCTCAGCAACACCGTCGGCGCCGCGGATGAGCTCCTGCACAACTTCCGGATAGGAGAAGCGCACCGCATCGACGAGACTGCGCCCGCCGACGGGCTCGTCGTCGCTGCAGAATGTCCGCGCCGCAAGTTCGCTGGCGCAAACCACCTGCAGCGTGTCGACGTCAACGAGAAAGGCCGGCACCGGCAGTTGCTCGATGAGCCCCGTCCACAGCTCCTGCCCTCCCTCCGCCTCGGCGCGCGCGAGACTCACGAGCGCATAGAGGCGTTCGAATATGGTGCCGAGATACTCCGCCGCCACCGCACAGGCAAAGAGCACGATGGCGAACACTTCCAGGAGCACGACGAAGTAGCGCGCCGGTGCATAGAAGCCGGAGAAGGGCGCGCCGGCAGCGGCTGCCGAGTCGCCGAATAGATTCGCCAGCCACGGCCCCGCACCGCTCAGTCCGCCCACATACCAGCGCAATTCGGGAACCTGGCCGAGCGCAACTACGCTCACCACGCAAATGGCGAGCACCGCCGTGAAATACGGCTGCCAGTCGGAAATGAAGATTGCGCCAATGACCGGCAGTACAAATACGCAGAGGAAGAGCGGATTCTGCACGCCGCCGGTGTGCTGCCAGATGAATCCCACACCGACGACGCCTGCCAGATGCAAGGCGGCAAGCCCGCGACTTCGCCAGCGCGTATGCGCGCGTGTTTGCGCGCCAATCGATGTGAACGCCACATGGATAGCGGCGAGCCCGAGCAGACCCCAGGTCGCAGCGCCGAGCTCAACTTCGAAGCCGCTCAGAAACCAGGGCACCGCCGTCGCGACCAGGATGGCAACGATGCTGAGGAGCCAGACGTCGTCGAGCAGATGCACGCGCGGGTCGGCCCACGTGGGCCGCGGCAGCATCTGGGTGCGTTCGCTATTGCTCATTGCGGCATCATTGCGCCGGATGCGGGTTCGCCGCGGCGGGCGCAGGAGAAGCGGCCGCCGCTGCCCCTGCAGCGCTCGGGGTCCATCCGCCCTTGTCAAAGGTATTGTTGTCGAGGAACGGCTGCGCCTCGATCTTCTGACCGCCCGGCGGCGCAAATCCGTCCACATGCAGCGCCAGCGCATGCGGCCGCAGCACTTGATTCCGGCGCAGGATGGGCGAGTCGCCGATGACGTCGATGCCGTTGAATTTCGTCTCGATGATGGTGTTTTCCACCGCGGTGCTCGGACTCTTGGCATCGCCGAGCACGAAGGCGAGCCCGTAACCGGTATTGTGCACGCGGTTACCGCGCACCAGCGTATTGGCCGAGCCGCGCACCATCACCCCATAGGCCGCGAGGCCGTCAATCTCATTGTTGTCGATGATGGCGCTGCGCACGTTCTCGACGACGACTCCCATCCCGGCGCCGCCGCTGATGCGGTTGCCGCGGATCACCGCACCCGCCCCGACCAAGTGCACGGCGGCCTCCTGAGAATTGAAGAAGTCGTTGCGCTCGACGAGGATCGGAATATTGCCGGCGACGATGCCGGTGTGCTCGTCGCTGAAGCGGTTGTCGTGCACGCTGATCGGATCGCCGCTGGCATCGGCGCCGCTGCGCACGGCCCACAGGGCGGCCTCTTTGTCATTGGCGAATTCGTTCTTATCCACCACCGTGTTGTGACCCGCGGCGGCAAAGCGCACCGCGATCTTGTTCTTCGCGAAGTGATTGGCTTCGAGCAGCGTTTCACTCGCGTTCTCGGCGGCCTCGACGCCGACATCGCACGAATCGATCGTGGTCGCACGCAAATGAAAGCGCGCGGCGCGCAGCAGAATCGCCGCGCCGGGACAATTGCTGATGTGCACTCCTTCGATCGACGTATTGGGGCCGGCGATGTCAAATACCGGTCCGTTCGCAAGTCCATGTGCGTCGATCAGCGCGCCGGCCGGGTGCGCGACCAGGCTGACGCCGTGCGGATTCACAAGCGGCGGCAGCGCCGTCTGGACGCTCACCCGCGACACCTGGATGGAGACGGTTGCGCTGCCCTTGGCCGCGGCGACGACGAACAGCGCCTCGCGCAGCGTGCCGGGCCCGCGGTCGCCGCCGTTGGTGACACTCACCAGCGTGCTGCCGGCGGCCTGCTCTGCAGCCGGGCTCTGCTTTTCGTACCAGCGTCCGACCGCCACAACACCGCTCAGCAGCACCAGCACACCGATGGCCACGGCAGATCGACGGCTAACGCGCATGTTGATCCCCTCCACAGGAGCTCTCCAGAAGAAAAACGGCATGCCAGGAGCGCTCGGCGGCAATGCGTCCGAAGAGCGCATCGACGGGCAGCGACGCGGCCGTCGCCGCCGCCAGGGCGGCAAGCGCGACCGGGCGCGCGAGCCGTGGCAGGTGCGGCAACAACCAGGTGCGAAAAGGCGCCGCATCAACGCCGGTGATCCCGCGCAGCCGCAGCCCGCAGTCGGCAAAGAGCTGCAGGTACACATCGCGCTGACGGGCTTTGAATACCGTTGAATCGCAACGATTCGCGCAGGCTGTCGGTGCGGCCTCGAGCAGCACGATCCGCCCCGTTGGGGCAACATGGCGCGCGATGCGCTCCACGGCTGCGCGCAGCGCCCGCGGCTCGAGAATATGCTGCAGCACGGTCACACCCAGCACCAGGTCGAATGGCGCTCCGGCATCAAGCTCCGCAGAATCCTGCACCAGGAAATGACAGCGGTCGGAAAGTCCCGCGGCCGCCGCCCTGCGCCGGGCCTCGGCGATCATCGTGGGACTTAAGTCGACGCCGGTGACCTCGGCGCCGCGCGCGGCGAGCAGGCGACTCCAGCGGCCTATGCCGCAGCCCACATCCAGCACCCGCGCTCCGGGCGCGAAGCGCAGCCACGGCTCAAGCGCCAGGCGCTGCGTGAAGTGAATGGCGCGATTGTAGAAGCCGGGCATGCCGTAGGCGCACACGGCAGCGAGCCCATCGCCTTCGGCTGCGAAGCGGCGTGCGCGATCCTCCCAGTAGACGCTGGGGCGATAGAGTGCGGGCGCCGGAACTCCGCGAACGCTCATGCGACGCTGCGCTCCCGTGCGGAGTGCTCCTCATCCGACTCGGCTCCGCGGGGTCGCGGCTCGTAATGGTCGTGATACAGGCGGCGCCCCCAGAGCTTGAGCGCAATGAAGTTACCGAAACCGACCGACATCGGCGCAATGTGGGCAATGGCATAGAACAAATAGATGGGCACGACGGGCGCAACGTAGGCGCGCTCCGCCTTCGGCACGCGCGTAAAGAGCGCGATGACGCCGAGCGCGAGATAGCTGCCGATCGCCGCCGTGAAATACACCGGGTTCGTCAACGCGCCGGCCGGCAGCCAGTTGTCGAGCAGCAGCCGGTCAAGACCACGCGCAAAGCTCGCCACCAGCAGCATTGCGCTCAGTATTTTCACCAGATGCAGACCGAGCGAGAGTACCCCGATATAGATGATGAAGTGGTAGAGGGCGAACGGTGTGCGGCGACTGATGCGCCAGATCATTGCGAAGCGCTCGGTGTACACCTTCAGCAGGCCGTGGTACCAGCCCACCCGCTGCGAAAACCAGCGGCTCACGGTCCCGGGTCCCTCGGTGCTGACCACCAGGCGGCCGTCGTAGTAGATGCGCTCGCCGTGCCCGAGAAGGATCGTCGCGTTCTCGAAATCCTCCGCATACACCGACAGCGAGTGTTCCTGTAGCGCAAGCACCAGCGCATCGCGCCGGTACAGCGAAACGCCCGAAGTGATACCGAAGTCGGACAGGCTCGCGCGCCCGACGCGAAATGCGAGCGCATACTCGAAAGCCTGAAAGCGCGCGAGGAATCCGTCCGGCTCGATCATGATGCGCGGACACGCTGCGGCCGCGCCGGAGAGCTGGAAGTCGCTGATAAAGCGCTCGATATCAATGCTGCTGCCGGCGCTTCTTGCGCGGATGCGGATATCCGGATCGATCACCATGATGGTCGAGATGGCAGCGGGCAGCGTGTCGAGGAGGCTGCGCAATGCAGCGGGCTTGCGCCGATTGACGGGCTCTTCCAGGCAGCGCCAGCCGGCGCGGCGCAGGCGCAGGACGGTATTATCCGTTGAGCCGTCGCTCACGAGCCACACCCGTTCCCGGTACGGTGCGAATGCTTCGATGAATGCCTCGACGTCGTCTTCAAGATTGAACACCGAGGCAATGATGGCGTACGGCGCTGCCGGCACCACGCGCCGCGCCCCCTGCGGGAACGCGGCGGCAATATTGATCGACAGATCGCGCGTATCGTCGCCTTCGCGGGCGGTTGCAGTATGGCGGCGGTGCATATAGAGGCGCAGCGCAAAATCGAGCGCATCGGTATAGACGATGAGGTTCGCCAACCCGAAGACCAGGATCGAGAAGCTCGCCACCTCGAAGTTGGCGACGGACATGCCGATCCATCCGACCAGCAACGCACACACCCCCAGGGGCGCGAGCACCGTCCATGCGGCTCTGCGGATGGTCACGCGTTTGCGACGGCTCGCGGAGCCTGCGCCCTCCGGGTTTGCGGCAGACGCGCATTGAGCTCGGCGAGCACCTCGGCGCGCTCTGCGATGCGGATGCCGTGCCTGCCCATGACGGGCAGGGAGCACAGGATCCACACGAGCGAGCGCACCCGCGAAGGCAGATGAGCTCCGTGCCCCTCGAGAGTCGCCAGCATGGCCTCAAAGCCGCGCTCGATCTCCAGGATTGCCGCGCTGACGGTGGGATCGATCGGCAAAATCTTGCTCGGCTGATCCCACTCCACATTCGTTCCAGAAACCTTGCGCCGTGCGGATACGGTGTAGGGCAGAAGCTTGCGGTCCTGCGCCAGAGCAGCCCCGGAAAACGGAATCACATAGGGATACATGCCGATCTCGCAGCCGCGCCCCAACCAGCGGTAGGCCTCGCGCAGAGTTTCGGCAACATCCTCGAGGCGCGCGTGCGGTGAGCTCAAGATGAGATCGAGAAACGGCGTGATGCCTGCCGCGAGCGCCGCCGTCAACATCGGCTCGATGTGGCGGTGGATCTGCGCCTTGTTGAACTCGGCGAGCACCTGCCGCGAGAAACTCTCGATGCCGAAGCCGAGCACCCGAAAGCCGGCGCGGCGCATCGCCTGCAGGCGCTCTACCGACATCGCGTCGATGCGGTTGGTGCTGATGAACTGCAGCGCCTGTGGTATGGCCCCGTTTTTCTTGGCCGCAACGATGCCCTCGCACAGCGGCAGCACGCGGTGATCCTGGGTGAAGGCGAAGATGTCATCCTGAAAGAAGATCGTGCGCACGCGCGGATGCGCGGCGACGATCCGTTCGATCATGCTGATGCATTCGTCGGCCGCGAGCCGCGCGATCGCTGCCACATTGCCCTGCGCTTGATGCAGGAAGTTCGTCGCTGAACAGAAGGTGCAGCCCATCGGGCAATAGTTGAGCGTGATGAGCCGCACCGAGCGGATCTCGGCAAGATGCGCCTCGCGCGCCGCCTTGCTCGGCAGCGCGCCGATCTGGTACGCGCGCTCCAGGCGATCCCAGTACGCGGCATAGGGCATTTTTTCGTACGGCGTGTTGAAGATCGCGTCACGCAGTTCCGTGCGCTCAAGTGCCCGCTGCGGCATCAGGAGCACCTTACCGTCGCTGCCGCGTTCGGCGGTGCCGTTGATGCCACGCGTGGGCGCGCCCGAGCGCAGGCGTGCTGCGAGTTCCAGGAGCGGCCGCTCGCCCTCACCCAGCACGACGAGATCGAACGGCCCGAGTTCGAACATGAGTTCGGGCCGAAAGGTCGCTTCCATGCCGCCCGCCAGCAACAGCGCGTTCGGAGCCATGCGCCGCGCAAGATGTGCCAGTTCAAGATCGAACCTCAATGTCATCCCGGTGGTTGACATGCCGATGACGTCCCACGCGTCCTGCAGGAGCTCCCGTTCCAACGCGCGCTGTGGCGGCCCGACGCAGCAATTGGGATCAAAGACCTTTGCTCGCACGCCGGCTGCCTCAAGCACGCCGGCGAGCCGCCACACCCCGAGCGGCGGCGCGAGAAACGTGTACTCGCCGCAATGCGGGTCGTACGGTCCGATGAGCAGAACTCCCGGCGAACCGGTCTTTAGGCTTGTCATATTTCTTAACGAGCTTTGCTATGTGCCGCGCCCGCGCGCGAAATCGCAGAAGCTTGGTCTACGTCCAAGCGCCCGCAGGAAACGTACCCGCGACCACCGCATCCCCTCGATACGCGGCGCGGCGCGGCGCGCAGAGATTGGTAGCTCGCCTGCGGGCGCGGTTTACTCTTCAATAACGCGGCAGATCTTCACTTCACGCCGAGCCGCAACCCGCCGGAAGATCCATCAAAGATGAAAGAAAGCGTCGGGAATAAGTTAAACGCACTTTTGGCGCTTAGATTCCGTCGTGAAAAAACACCGCTGGGATTGAGCCCTAGGTTGAGAGCCTGTTCCCCTCTGCACGTATGTGTACGCGCAGTCGCAATGTTAGGCAATCGATTAAATGTTTCGCTGCCTGGAAAATTGGCATTCGCTCAAGGAGGCGGCCGCAGATCTTTTTTGCGTACTCCCGCAAGTCTTCCAGCTAACTCAATGAATTTTCTGACCCAGCGAATGCGCGACGAGCTTGCCCTGGGCATCCGCATTGATCTCGTAGCTGCTGCCGTTCTGACAGGCGACGAGATAGTCTCGGTCCCCTTGCGTGTCGATCCTGACGATCTTCCCGCAGGGCAGCGCCTGCGCTACGAGGAGCGACGTCAGTTCCTTGCCGAGCGCGGGGTCCGGATCCGCGAGCGCGGGCTGAGCAGGCAAGCTCAGCAGGAAGATCGCCGATACGCAGATCATCAAATCTTTACTCACATCGTCTCCTGTTGTGCGTAGTGCGGCAGAGTCACATCAGCGTTTGAAGATATTGAACAGCCATTGGCCGAGATAGCCGAGAACCGGCGGCAGCAACACTCCGGGGATGAAGCGCGCGAGCGTCAACGGCCACCCCAATAGCGGCGCCTCGTAGGTAAACATGCGAATGGGGCTCACCAGAGTCTTTGCCGTCAGGAGCGCGATCACCGGCCCCGGCTCGGCGCCGGTCCTGATGAGATTGGCGGCGATGGGAAACAGCATGTAGGGGCCGCCGGGAAGAATGAGTCCTGCCGCCCAGCCGACGAGTATGCCGCGGCCCAGGTTCTCGCGCCCCAGCCACTGCGCCATCGCCTGCGCCGGCAACAGCACTTCGAGGAGGCCGGCGAGGAGGAATCCGAGCGCAATCTCGATCCACACGCCGCGCAACAGCCTGCCGCTCGCCTCGATGCCCGCAAGCGGCAGGCGCGCGTCGCGCAGGAACGCGATCGCGAGCGCGACGACCACCAGTCCCAGAAGAATATAGAGGCTCGCGTCCAATTTGCGTCGTGTGCGTTTCAATCTCGAGGTCCGGAAGGCCCCCAGGCAGGATCGACGTATGCAGCATAGGTCGTATCGAGGAGGTGCCAGAGAACTTGCGTCTTGCGAATGAGTGCTTCCACGCACAGGCTTTGCAGCTCGCGCGTCGTCGCATGCGTCGTCACGTATTCGAGCGCCTCGCCAGAGTCACGTTTGGCACGCGTCACCCGCGAGCGAAAATAGGCGAGCATCTCGGGCGCGACCCACGGATAGTGCGCTTCCCAGGCGAGAATTCGCTTCGCCATGATGTCGGGCGCGAAGAATTCCGTGAGCGATGAGGCGACAGCCTCAAGGAGGCTCCTTTCGCGCACCAGCTGCACGTAGGCATCACATGCGAACACCACGCCGATCAGGACCGAGCGGCAGCTGCGCACCTCCTCACGATCAAGCCCCACGCCTTCGGCAAGCCGCAGCCACATCGCAAGGCCGCCCTCGCCTTGCGCCGTGCCGTCGTGATCCTGGATGCGGCGGATCCACATGCGCCGGAAGGCCGGATCGTCCGACTTTGCGAGGATGAGCGCGTCTTTGATCGGGATGCGCGTCTGGTAGTAGTAGCGGTTCAGCACCCACTGCTGCAGCTGCAGCTGCGTGAGCTTGCCCGCGTGCATGAGCGTGTGATAGCGATGATGGTCGTGGTAGCGGCGCGCGCCTTCGCTGCGCAGCACTTCGGTGAAGTCGGCGACCGCAAGCGGCGCGCTCACAGCTCAAACTCCAGGCCGTCGTACGCCACGCGCCACCCGGCCGCCTCCACTGCCGCGTGCTCCGCAGAGTCCTCGCGCAGAATGGGATTGGTGTTGTTGATGTGGATGTAATAGCGCCGCGGCACTTTGATATCGGCGAGGAGCGCAAGGCTGCCCGCTGCCCCGCCAATCGGCAGATGTGCCATGTCCTCGGCACGCTTATCCCCAAGACCGAGTGCAATGAGTTCATCGGCCGCCCAGAAAGTGCCGTCAAAGAATACGCACTGTGTGCCCTCGATGCCGGCGAGCACCGCGGGAGTCACTGCGGCTACCCCCGACAGATAGATCATGGCGCGCCCGTTCGCACGGTCGCGGATCCTGAAGGCAACATTGTCTTCGGGCCCGGGAGCAAAGCGCCCGCGCAGGTGCAGCGGCGGTTGTCCGGGCACGGCGAGCGCCTGAACCTCAAGGCCGCTCGTGCGGCCGTCGAGAAATTTAAGCTCCTCCTCTGCGCCCGGCCGCAGCGTGCGCCAGGTGGTCTGGCCCGAAAATCGCTCCAGGGTGGCGTACAGCGAGTTCGCTTCGGTAAAGCCGCGGCGTACCTGCTGCGTGGCATATATCTGCAGCGGCTGCGATTCGCGCAGCGACAGGAGGCCCAGGCAATGATCAAGGTCGCCGTTTGTGATCAGGATGCCGGCGATGGGCGAATCGCGCGGACCTCGCGGGTGCAGCCGCGCGAAGCTCTCGATCTGCGTGCGGATCTCGGGCGAGGCGTTCAGGAGAAACCAGTTGTCGCCGTCGGCACTGACGGCAATCGATTCCTGGGTGCGCGCGCGCGCCTTCAACTCCCCGCCGCGCACGCCGCGGCAGTTGGGACAGCCGCAGTTCCACTGTGGAAATCCGCCGCCAGCCGCTGACCCCAGTACTCTGATTTTCATTTTCCGTCGCAACGAGTCGAAATGAGCCAGCGATCCGCTACGGACCGGCCGTCACGCGCAAGTCCTGGGCCCCGGCTGCGATCTTAATGGACGGCGCGCGCCAGCGCCGCATCGACTGTATTGGATAGCAGCATGGCGATCGTCATGGGGCCGACGCCGCCCGGCACCGGCGTGATGGCGGAAGCCACGCGCATCGCCGCCTCAAACTCCACATCCCCGGTGAGCTTGCCATCGGCACCTTTGTTCGTGCCGACGTCGAGGACTACGGCGCCCGGCTTGATCCATGCGCCCTTGATCATGTGCGCACGCCCCACGGCGGCAACGACGATGTCCGCGCCGCGCACGGTTGCCGCAAGATCGGCGGTGCGCGAATGCGCAATGGTAACGGTCGCGTTCGCCTCGAGGAGCAAGAGCGCCATGGGCTTGCCGACGAGAATGCTGCGCCCGACGACGACGGCCGATTTTCCCGCCGGATCGCACTGCGCTTCGGCGAGGAGGCGCATGCAGCCGCTCGGCGTGCAGGCACGCAGGCCCGGGCGGCCCACCAGCAAGAGTCCTGCGTTGGTCGGATGCAGGCCATCCACATCCTTGGCGGGATCGATGGCGTCGATGACGCGGCTCGCATCCAGGCCCTTCGGCAGGGGCATCTGCATGAGAATCCCGTCGATGCGCGGATCGCGGTTCAACGTGGCCACGAGCGCGAGGAGTTCAGCCTCGCCGGTCGCCGCCGGCAGATCGTGCGCAAAGGATTCGATGCCCACATCCTCGCAGGAGCGGCGCTTGTTGCGCACATAGACGGTGGAAGCCGGATCCTCGCCGACCTGCACGACCGCAAGTCCGGGACGGCGCCCAAAGCGCTCCTCGTAGGCGCGCGCACGCGCGGCAACTTCCGCGCGCACCTTTGCGGCGACTGCCTTGCCATCGAGCACTCTGGCGGCGCCCGTTGCGGCGCTGACGGTCGACATGGAATCGCTTTCGAATCAGTACCGGTAGTGATCGGACTTGTACGGGCCGGACTTGTCGACGCCGATGTAGCGCGCCTGCACGTCGGTGAGCTTCGTCAGCTCGACGTTCAAGGTGGCAAGCTGCAGCCGCGCGACCTTCTCGTCAAGGTGCTTCGGCAGCACGTACACGCCGATGGGATAGCGCTCCGGATGGCTGTAGAGCTCGATCTGCGCGATCACCTGATTGGCAAACGAGGAACTCATCACGTAGCTCGGATGGCCGGTGCCGCAGCCCAGGTTCACCAGGCGCCCTTCGGCGAGCAGGATCACCCGCTTGCCATCAGGGAAAATGATGTGATCCACCTGCGGCTTGATGTTCTCCCAGGCGTACTGCTTCAGGCTCGCCACATCGATCTCGTTGTCGAAATGGCCGATGTTGCACACGATGGCGTTGTGCTTCATGCGCTTCATGTGCTCGTGCGTGATCACATGATAGTTACCGGTGGCGGAGACAAAAATGTCCGCCTTGTCCGCCGCATAGTCGAGCGTGACGACGCGGTAGCCCTCCATCGCCGCCTGCAGCGCGCAGATCGGGTCCACTTCGGTCACCCACACCTGCGCGGAAAGCGCGCGCAGCGCCTGCGCCGAGCCCTTGCCCACGTCGCCGTAGCCCGCCACGAGCGCAACTTTGCCGGCGATCATCACGTCGGTTGCGCGCTTGATGGCGTCAACCAGCGACTCGCGGCAACCGTAGAGGTTATCGAACTTGCTCTTCGTGACCGAGTCATTGACGTTGATTGCGGGGAAGGCAAGCTTGCCCTCCTTCGCCATCTGGTAGAGACGCTTGACGCCGGTCGTCGTCTCCTCGGTCACGCCGCGCACCGCCTTCAGCCGCACCGAGTACCACTTGGGGTCGCTGCGCAGCTTTGCCTTGATGGCGCCGTAGAGAGCCTCTTCCTCCTCGGAGTGCGGCTCGCCGAGCACGGCGGGATCGGTTTCCGCGCGCGTGCCGAGATGCAGCAGCAGGGTCGCGTCCCCGCCGTCATCGAGAATCATGTTCGAGTAGCCGCCATCCGGCCAGTCAAAGATCTGATGCGTATATTGCCAGTAATCGGTCAGGGATTCGCCCTTCCAGGCAAACACGGGAATGCCCGCGGTGGCGATGGCGGCGGCTGCATGATCCTGGGTCGAGAAGATATTGCACGAGGCCCAGCGCACCTCGGCGCCGAGCGCCTTCAAGGTCTCGATCAGCACCGCCGTCTGGATGGTCATGTGCAGGGAACCGGTGATGCGCGCTCCCTTCAAGGGCTGCGTCTTGGCAAACTCCTTGCGGATCGCCATCAATCCGGGCATCTCGCCTTCGGCAATCGTCATCTCCTTGCGACCCCAGTCGGCAAGCGTGAGGTCCGCCACGCGGAAGTCGCCAAAGGCGCCGGCGGCTTTCAAATTAGCGTTCATCGGTCATGTTCCTTAAGGTCAGTGTTTCAGGCCGCGCGCACCGACGCGGCGCTCTTGGCGTCCTGGGCGAGCTCATCCGCCTTGTCGGTCTTCTCCCAGGAAAACTCCGGCTCAGTGCGCCCGAAGTGGCCGTAGGAGGCGGTCTTCTGGTAGATGGGGCGCACGAGGTCGAGCATCTGACGCAGCCCGTAGGGCGTCAAATCAAAGTGCTTGCGCACGAGCGCCGTCATGCGCTCGTTGGAGATGGTACCGGTGCCGAAGGTCTCGACCATGATGGAGGTGGGCTCGGCAACCCCGATGGCGTAGGAGACCTGCACCTCGCAGCGCTCGGCGAGGCCCGCCGCGACGATGTTCTTCGCGACATAGCGCGCGCCGTAGGCGGCCGAGCGGTCGACTTTGGAGGGATCCTTGCCGGAGAACGCCCCGCCGCCGTGACGCGCAAAGCCGCCGTAGGTGTCGACGATGATCTTGCGGCCGGTCAGTCCGCAGTCGCCCACCGGGCCGCCGACCACGAACCGGCCGGTCGGATTGATATGGTACTTGGTGCGCTTGTCGAGCCATTTGGCCGGCAGCACGGGCTTCAGGATCTCCTCCATCACCGCCTCACGCAGCGTCTTCGTCGAGACATCGTCACTGTGCTGGGTCGAGAGCACCACCGCCTCGATGCCGACGGGCACGTCGTTCTCGTAGCGCAGGGTCACCTGGCTCTTGGCATCCGGGCGCAGCCAGGAAAGCTTGCCCTTCTTGCGCACGTCCGCCTGGCGCTTCACCAGGCGATGCGCAATCGTGATGGCCGCGGGCATGAGCACGTCAGTCTCGTTGGTTGCGTAGCCAAACATGAGTCCCTGGTCGCCCGCGCCCTGCTTCCTCTCATCCTTGCGGTCGACGCCCTGCGCGATGTCCGGCGACTGCTTGCCGATGATGTTGACGACGCCGCAGCTTGCGCCGTCGAAGCCCATCTCGGAGGAGTCGTAGCCGATGTCGAGCACGGTCTTGCGCACCAGCGCCTCGACATCGACCCAGGCGCTCGTCGTAACTTCCCCCGCAACCACCACGACGCCGGTCTTCACCAGCGTCTCGCAGGCGACCCGTCCGCGCTTGTCCTGCGTGAGGATGGCGTCGAGCACGGCATCGGAGATCTGGTCGGCGATCTTGTCCGGGTGACCCTCGGAGACCGACTCGGAGGTAAACAAATAGCTAGTACCCATGTAACTCATCCTGCTTTAAATATCCGGTTCAACTCACACCACCCGCCCGGCGCGCGAGTCGCGCACGCGCATGCGCCGCCGGCAGCGGCATTGCGAAGCTCTCGCGAAAACGCTGCGCAAAGTCGTCCGCGGTGAAGCGGTGATTCTGCGTCCCGCGCACCTCGATCTTGAGCGCGCCCATGAGGGAGGCCATTCTGCCGGTCAGCCCCCAGTCAAGGCCGTGCATGAGACCATGAATGAGCCCGGCGCGGTAGGCATCCCCGCAGCCGGTGGGATCGACGACGGCCCGCGGTTTCGCGCAGGGAATCGCAATCTCGCCCTGCGGGGTGTAAATCACCGAGCCCTCCGGCCCGCGCGTCACGATGAGGGCGCGCACCTTCTCGAGCACCTCGCGCACCGACCAGCCGGTCTTCTGCTGCATGAGCTGCCACTCGTAGTCGTTGACGGCAACCCAGCTTGCCTGGGAGATGAAGCGCGTCAGATCAGCCGCCTCGAACATGGGCAGACCCTGTCCCGGGTCAAAAATGAAGGGAATGCCTGCGGCGGCAAACTCGGCCGCATGCTCGATCATGCCGCGGCGGCCGTCGGGGGCAATGATGCCGATGGCGATATCGCGCGCCTCGCTCACGCGGTTGACGTGCGCATGCTGCATCGCGCCGGGATGAAACGCGGTGATCTGATTGTCATCGCGGTCGGTGGTGATGAAGGCCTGGGCGGTGTGCTCGGTGTCGATGATCCTGATGTAATCCTGGGGCACGCCGGTTTTGGCCATCCAGTGCGCGTAGGCATCGAAGTCGTGTCCGGCGGTCGCCATCGGATAGCCGGCATCGCCCAGAAGGCGCAGGTTGTAGGCGATGTTGCCCGCGCAGCCGCCAAATTCGCGCCTGAGCTCCGGCACCAGAAAGGAGACGTTCAGCATGTGGATCTTGTCGGGCAGGATGTGCGCGGCAAAACGGTCGGGGAACACCATGATGGTGTCGTAGGCGAGCGAGCCACAGATCAGGGCGCGCGGCGGGTTCGCGTCAGTGGCAGTCGTCATGGGTTTGTAAGTGTACCTAAGCTTAAGTGGAACTTGGCGGCGCAGGATCCGCCGCAGGCATCTGCTCGGCCAGAATCGCCACCGCCCGGCGCGCGGTATCACATAATCCACCCGCGCCGGCACGGGAATGCGCCACGATCTCGCGGCGCATGCGCGGATCCCAGTAGCGCTGCAGATGAGTGGCGACGGCCTTGGGGGCATTTTCCGCACCGGCTTCGCCCTCCCAGAAGGCGCTGATCTCATTGATCATCTTCACCAGGTGATGGGCATTCATGTGAGCCGCTCCGGATGCGTGTAAACGACGTGCTGTTCGCGGCGCGCGAATCCCACCAGCGTCACGCCGCTTTGCTGCGCGACGCGGATCGCCAGCGCCGTGGGCGCCGAAACCGCCACCACGAAGGAGATGCCGACGGTCGCGGATTTCTGCACCATCTCGTAGCTTGCGCGGCTCGTGATGAGCATGCAGCCGGTGGTCAAATCCGCGCCGGCGCGAGTGAGCGCGCCGATGGTCTTGTCGAGGGCGTTGTGCCTGCCGACGTCCTCGCGCACGCAGGTGATGCCGCGTCCGGGCTCGATCCAGGCCGCCGCGTGCACGCTGCCCGTCAAGGAGTTGATCGGCTGCTGCGCTTGGATATCGATGAGGGCCGCATGCAGCTCGGCGACTGAAAGGCTTGCACCTGTGCCGACCGGCGGCGCAGGGCGGATCGCCTGCTCCACGGTCTCCGCGCCGCACAGGCCGCAGCCGGTGCGGCCGGTGAGATTGCGGCGACGCTCGAGCATTTGCGAAAAGCGCTGCGCCGAAATGCCCACCCGTACATCGATGGCATCCTCTCCACGTTCAACTTCGACGGACTGGATCTCGCTCGGGTGGCCGACCAGGCCCTCACTCAAGGTAAAACCGGTGGCGAAGTCTTCCAGATTCGCAGGCGTTGCCAGCATGACGACATGCGGCATGCCGTGATAGACGAGCGCGACCGGCATCTCCTCAGCGACGCGATCGGTGGTGTGCGTGGTGCTGCCACGTACCCAGCGCTCGACGGGAAGCTCGGCACTGCCTGTCTCAGGCATCCTCGGTGTGCTCGTGCTCGTGATGGACCTGCGCGTGCCACCCTTCGGGGCGCTTCACGCGGACCACCTGCACGGCTGTCACCTTGTATTCGGGACAGTTGGTCGCCCAGTCGGAATTGTCGGTCGTCACGACGTTCGCATTCGTCTCGGGGAAGTGGAAAGTCGTGTAGACGACGCCCGGAGCTATCTTGTCAGTGAGTCGCGCGCGCAGGATCGTGTCGCCGGCACGGCTCGTGAGGCCCACCCAGTCGCCCTCTTCAACCCCGCGCACCTCCGCATCGTGCGGATGGATGTCAAGGACATCCTCGGCATGCCATTTGGAGTTTTCCGTGCGCCGCGTCTGCGCGCCGACGTTGTACTGCGTCAAAGTGCGTCCGGTGGTGAGGATGAGCGGGAAGCGGCTGGTGGAGCGCTCGCTCGTCGGCACGTACTCGGTGACGAAGAACTTGCCCTTGCCGCGCACGAACTCGCCGACATGCATCGTGGGCGTGCCCTCGGGAGCTGCGGCATTGCAGGGCCATTGGATGCTGCCCAAGCGATCAATCTTTTCGAAGCTCACACCTGTGAACGTGGGCGTCAGCGCCGCGATCTCATCCATGATCTCCGACGGATGCGTATAGTTCATCGGATAGCCGAGCGCATTGGATAAGAGACAAGTGATCTCCCAGTCGGCGTAGCCCGCGATCGGCTGCATCACCTTGCGCACGCGTGAAATGCGCCGCTCGGCGTTGGTGAACGTGCCGTCCTTCTCGAGGAAAGACGAACCGGGCAGGAACACATGCGCGTATTTGGCCGTCTCATTCAGGAACAGATCCTGCACGACCACGCATTCCATGGCTTCCATGGCTGCGGCGACGTGGTTGGTGTCCGGATCGGACTGCACGAAATCCTCGCCCTCGACATACAGGCCAAGAAAGCTGCCGTCGAGCGCGGCGTCAAACATGTTGGGGATGCGCAGTCCCGGCTCCGGCTCCATCGGCACGTTCCAGGCGTCCTCGAAGAGCTTGCGTACCGCGCCATCCGAGACGTGGCGGTAGCCGGAGAACTCGTGCGGGAATGAGCCCATGTCGCAGGAGCCCTGCACATTGTTCTGGCCGCGCAGCGGGCTTACGCCTACGCCCTCGCGCCCGAGATTGCCGGTCGCCATTGCAAGGTTCGCAATTGCGATCACCGTCGTCGTGCCCTGGCTGTGCTCGGTGACGCCGAGGCCGTAGTAGATGGCGCCGTTGCCGGCGTTGGCATAGAGGCGCGCGGCGCCGCGCACATCCGCGGCGGGCACGCCGCTTACGCCTTCGGTCGCCTCCGGAGAATTGCGCGGCTCGGCAACGAATTTCTTCCACTTCAAATAGGAATCCGTCTCGCAGCGATCCGTCACGTAGTCATCCTTGGTGAGGCCTTCGGTGACGATGACGTGCGCGAGCGCGTTCAAGACGGCGACGTTGCTGCCCGGCTGCAGTTTCAGGTGATAGTTCGCCTGGATGTGCGGCGAGTGCACGATGCCGGTGGTGCGTGGATCGAGCACGATCAGTTTTGCGCCCTGTCGCAGGCGGCGCTTCATCTGCGAGGCAAACACCGGATGCCCGTCGGTGGGACTTGCGCCGATGATGAGGATGGTGTCGGCCTTCATGACCGAATCAAACTCCTGCGTGCCCGCCGATTCGCCCAGGGTGTTCTTCAGGCCATAGCCCGTAGGCGAATGACACACGCGCGCGCAGGTGTCGACGTTGTTGTTGCCGAAGGCGGCGCGCACGAGCTTCTGCACGAGAAATGTCTCCTCGTTGGTACAGCGCGAAGAGGTGATGCCGCCCACGGAATTCTTGCCGTACTTCGCCTGAATGCGGCGAAATTCGCTCGCTGCATGGCTGATCGCCTCCTCCCAGGAGACCTCGCGCCACGCATCGGTGATGCGCGCGCGAATCATCGGCTTCATGACCCGGTCCGCGTGCGTGGCATATCCGTAGGCAAAGCGCCCCTTGATGCAGGCGTGGCCGTGGTTCGCATGCCCGGTGCGGTCGGGCGCCATGCGCACGACACGCACGTCCGCTCCTGTGCCGGTCGTTTCCGCCTTGAACGAGCAGCCGACACCGCAATACGCACAGGTGGTCTTGGCGACGTGCTCGGGGCGACCTTCTGCAATCACGGATTTCTCAGTGAGCGCCGCCGTCGGACAGGCCTCGACACAGGCGCCGCAGGATACGCACTCCGATTCAAAGAAGGGCTCGCTCTGGCTGGCAGACACCTTCGAATCAAAGCCGCGCCCCTGGATGGTGAGCGCCAGCGTGCCCTGCTGCTCATCGCAGGCGCGCACGCAGCGCGAGCACACGATGCAAAGCTCGGGATCAAAAGTGAAATACGGGTTACTCGCATCCTTGAGCGCCGGACGATGCTTCGCGCCGGTGACGCCGTAGGAGCTCTCCGTGATGCCCGCGTCCGCCGCCATGTCCTGCAATTCACAGTGGCCGTTCGCCGGGCAGGTGGCGCAATCGAGGGGATGGTCGGAGATGTATAGGTCAAGGACGCCGCGGCGCAGCTGCGCAAGCTTCGGCGATTGCGTGGAAACCTTCATGCCGGCAGCCACGGTCGTGGTGCAGGAGGCCGGGTAGCCTTTTCTGCCCTCGATCTCCACCAGGCACAGGCGGCAGGAGCCGAAGGCCTTCAGGGTGTCAGTGGCGCAGAGCTTGGGAACCTGGACGTCGGCGTACATGGCGGCGCGCATGACCGAGGTGCCTTCGGGCACCGTCACCGAGCGGCCGTCGATCTCAAGGGTCACCGCCGCCTTGCTGTCGCTGGCTGGGGTCCCGTGGTCCTTGTAATCAGTGGCAAACATCGAAATCTCCGCAGCAAATCTGGATCCGCCTCAATGCCTCGTCCCGGCATGAAAATCTTCGCGGAAGTGCTTGAGTATGCTCTGCACGGGGAACGGCGTCATGCCGCCGAGCCCACAAAGTGACCCCTGCAGCATGGTTTCGCATAAGTCCTCCAAAAGGACAAGGTTACGCTCCCGCTCGACCCCCTCGATGATGCGATCGATGACCTCGACGCCGCGCGTCGAGCCGATGCGGCAGGGGGTGCATTTGCCGCAGGACTCGATGGCGCAGAACTCCATGGCATAACGCGCCATGCGTGCCATATCGACGGTGTCGTCAAAGACTACGACACCCCCGTGGCCCAGGAGTGCCCCGATTCCGGTGAGTGCCTCGTAGTCGATGGCGACGTCGAACTGCGAGGCGGGGATGTAGGCGCCCAGCGGGCCCCCGACCTGTACCGCGCGAATGGGCCGGCCGCTCGCCGAGCCGCCACCATAATCGTACAGCAGCTCGCGCAGGCTCAGGCCGAATGCCCGCTCGACAAGACCGCCGCGGCGCACGTTGCCTGCCAGCTGCAGCGGCAGCGTGCCGCGCGATTTGCCGGTGCCAAAATCCCGGTAGAACGCGGCGCCGCGCGCCAGAATGATGGGGATGCTCGCCAGCGTCACCACGTTGTTGACGACCGTGGGCTGGCCGAAGAGGCCCTTGATTGCCGGCAGCGGCGGGCGCACGCGGATCTCGCCGCGCTTGCCCTCGAGGCTCTCGAGCATCGAGGTTTCCTCGCCGCAGATATAGGCGCCGGCGCCGAGGCGCACTTCAAGCTCGAACTGCCGTCCGCTGCCCATGACGTCGGGCCCGAGATACCTCGCCTGACGCGCGGCATTCAAAGCTTCGTTCAGCGCCGCGTAGGCATGCGGATATTCGACGCGCAGGTAGATGTAGCCCTGGGTTGCGCCGACGGCAATGGCGGCTATGGTCATGCCTTCGATGAGGGCCAGCGGATCCCCCTCCATCAGCATCCGGTCCGAGAAGGTGCCCGAGTCGCCCTCGTCGGCATTGCAGGTGACATATTTCTGCGCGGCGGGCTGGTCGAGCACCGTCTTCCACTTGATGCCGGTGGGAAAGGCAGCGCCACCGCGGCCGCGCAGCCCGGAGTCGAGAACGGCCTGTACGATCTCGGCCTGCGTCATCGCAAGCGCCCGTTGCAAGCCCTGATAGCCGCCATGCGCGACATAATCGGCGATGCTACTGGGATCAATCACTCCCACCCGCGCCGAGGTCAGCCGCTGCTGGCTCTTCAGATACGGAATCTCCTCGGTCAGCCCCTGCGAGAGCGCATGGGCGCCGCCGTGCAGAAAATCCGCATCGAAGAGGCCTGCCACATCCCGGGCCTTCACCGGGCCGTAGGCCCAGCGGCCCTGAGGCAAGGCGACCTCGACCATGGGCTCGAGCCAATAAAGGCCGCGCGAGCCGTTGCGAATCACGCGCACGTCCGCGCGCCGCGCCTGCGCCTCGGTCTGGACGGCGCGCGCAACACCTGCGGCGCCCAGGGAGAGGGCACTCGCATCGCGCGGCACGTAGATGTCGATACTCAAGTGCGCCCCTGATTGGAGGCCACGAGATCGTCAAAATCCTGCGGCGTGACGCGCCCCAGGATATCGCCGTCGATCATCAGCGCGGGCGAGCAGGCGCAGTTTCCCAGGCAGTACACCGGCTCGAGCGTGAAGGCGCCGTCGGCGCTCGTCTCGTGAAAATCAATGCCGAGCCGCCGCTTGGCATGCGCGGCGAGCGCGCTTGCACCCATCGCCTGGCAGGACTCCGCCTGACACAGCCGCACGACGTGGCGGCCCACGGGATGATCGCGAAAGAAATGGTAGAAGGTCACGACCCCGTGCACTTCGGCGCGCGACAGGTTCAACCCTTCGGCTATCACCCGCACCGCCGCCGGGGGGACGAAGCCGAGGCTCGCCTGCACCTCATGCAGGATTTCAATCAGCGGACCGGGACGGGACTTGTGTTTGGCGATGACGCGCAGCACGGACTCGCGCTGCACATCGGACAACGACTGCATGCTCATATATCAAATATAAGCTGAATTGGAAGTTCGCGCCCGTAAAGAAGCTGCTTACTTTAGCGCGAGCTGGGAAGGTGCATAGCGCGGCCTGGCGCGATCATGCCTTGAGCGTTCGCTCGTGATGGCGCAGGTGATCTTCCATGAAGGTCGAAATGAAATAGTAGCTGTGATCGTAGCCTTCCTGATGGCGCAGCGTCACCGGATAACCGACCCGGCGAGCCGCCGCCTCGAAGAGCTCCGGATGCAGCTGCTTCTCGAGGAACTGATCGGCCGAGCCCTGATCGATGAGGATGGGCGGCCGGCGCGCGGCATCCTTGACCTCACCGACAAGCTCGGTCGCATCGTAGGCGCTCCACTGGCCGTGGTCCGCTCCAAGATAACCGCTGAAGGCCTTTTGTCCCCACGGACAGCTCTTCGGCGCCGCAATTGGCGCGAACGCGGACACCGAGCGGTAGCGCCCGGGGTTCTTGAGCGCGATCATGAGCGCGCCATGGCCGCCCATGGAGTGGCCAAAGATGCCCTGCCGTTCCCGATCGGTGGCAAAACCCGCATCGATGAGCGACGGCAGCTCCTCGGTGACGTAGGAATACATGCGGTAGTGGGAGGACCAGGGCTTTTCGGTCGCATCGACGTAAAAACCGGCCGCGACTCCAAAGTCCCAGCTGTCGGTGTCGCCGGGGATCTTCACCCCACGCGGACTCGTGTCGGGCGCGACCAGCATAAGGCCGAGCTCGGCGGCAATGCGCTGCGCACCCGCCTTCATCATGAAGGTCTCTTCCGTGCAGGTGAGGCCGGCCAGATAGTAAAGAACCGGGACGCGGCCCGTCTGCGCCTGCGGAGGCGTGAACACCGCAAAGCGCATGGCGCACGCCGTCGTGGCGGCGTCGTGGCGATAGAAGCCCACGACGCCGCCAAACGAGCGGTGCTGACTGATGACTTCGAAGGCGGCTGCGGCCATGAGCGGCGCGCTTACGCCGCCAAGGTGCCCTTCTTCTTCGCGGCATCCGTCGCCAAGAGATCCATGAGCGGCGGCGACAGGCAGTCGTACGGCTCAAGACCCAGCTCCTTCAGGCGAGCGCGAATGGCGCCCATCTGATCGGGCTTCGTTCCCGCTTCGATGATGGAGGAGACGAAGGCGGCGAACTGCGGCGCAGCCCAGCCCTTCTCCTTCGACAGCTCCACGTGGATGAAATCGAAGCCGTAGAGCGGATGCGCCTTATTTTCGATGCGCCCGTACATGTGCACGCCGCACACGCTGCAGGCATGGCGCTGAATGGCGGCGGACGGATCGACGATTTTGAGCTTCTGCCCGTTCGCCGTGACGCTCAGGTTGTCGCGTGCCACGACCCCGACGATCGAGAACACTGCGCCCTTGGGCTTCCAGCACTTGGTGCAGCCGCACGCATGATTGAAAGCGACATCACCCTTGATGGTGACGACTACCGGGTCAGACGAACACTTGCACGTCAACGCGCCGCCGGCGAAGTTCGCCGACCCTTGCTTGACGCCCTGATCGACGGACGGATGAATTGAAACAGCCATGATGATCCCCTCTTAACTTAAGCGATTAACGTAGATCTAACTCGCCCGCGCCCACAAGCTTGCTTGCGCAGTTCTCAACATTCGCGACAAACCTAAAACGTGACGACACTTCTGATCGATTCGCCCTTGTGCATCAGATCGAAGGCGTCGTTGATCTTCTCGACCGGCATCACGTGCGTAATGAGGTCGTCGATATTGATCTTCTTATCCATGTACCAGTCGACAATCTTCGGCACGTCGGTGCGGCCGCGGGCGCCGCCGAACGCCGTGCCCTTCCACACCCGCCCGGTGACGAGCTGGAACGGACGCGTCTTGATCTCCTGTCCGGCGCCTGCGACGCCGACGACGGTCGAGACGCCCCAGCCGCGATGGCAGCATTCAAGCGCCTGGCGCATGAGATCGACGTTGCCGACGCACTCAAAGCTGTAGTCCGCGCCTCCGTCGGTGAGCGCGACGAGGTGCGCGACGAGATCCCCGCTCACCTCCTTCGGATTGACGAAGTGCGTCATGCCGAACTTCTCGGCGAGCGCCTTTCTGCGTGGATTGACGTCGACGCCGATGATCTTGTTGGCGCCCACCATGTGCGCGCCCTGGATGACGTTCAAGCCAATGCCGCCCAGGCCGAAGACGACGACGTTGGCGCCCGGCTCGACTTTGGCCGTGTTGATCACCACGCCGACGCCGGTCGTGACGCCGCAGCCGATGTAGCACACCTTTTCGAAGGGCGCGTCCTCGCGGATCTTCGCCAGCGCAATCTCCGGCAGCACGGTGTAATTGGCGAAGGTGGAGCAGCCCATGTAGTGATGCACCATCTTGCCGTCGAGCGAGAAGCGGCTCGTGCCATCGGGCATCACGCCCTTGCCCTGGGTTGCGCGGATGGCGGTGCACAGATTGGTCTTGCGGGAGAGGCAGGACTTGCACTGCCGGCATTCCGGCGTGTAGAGCGGAATCACATGATCGCCCTTCTTGAGCGTCGTGACGCCGCGGCCCACGTCGACGACGACCCCGGCGCCCTCATGGCCCAGGATCGCCGGAAAGAGACCCTCAGGGTCAGCGCCCGAGCGCGTGAACTCGTCCGTGTGGCATACGCCGCTCGCCTTGATCTCGACCAGAACCTCCCCGTCCTTGGGGCCTGCCAGATCAACCGTGACGATCTCGAGCGGCTTGCCCGCCGCGAACGCGATCGCTGCTTTTACTTTCATGATCGACCCAGCCTCCAAGGATTCAATTGGCCCACTTCCCCGCGGCGGAATGTACCGCGAACGTCCATACTTAGGAACTCATCTGCGACCGCCAGCCGCTGAAGTGAGTCGCGCGCGTCACACTCGCTCGGCGGGCAGCTTATGCTAGGCCATTGCCCGGCTGCGGGCCGCTAGACAAGCATCTTGCGCGCGCCCTCGACCCTGTCGTCCTTGAGCTCGCGGGCCGGCGGGATCGCCTTGCCGCGCTGCACGGCCGGCCGGGCGGCAATGGCATCGAGCCAGCGCTCAAGGTGCGCGAGACCAGCAAGGCTCACCCCCGACCAGTCATGACCCTGCACCCAGCTCCAGCTGGCGATGTCTGCGATCGAATAGTCCCCGGCAAGATATGTATGGCCGGCAAGCCTGCTATCAAGTACCTCAAAGAGCCGGCGCACCTCCCTTTGGTAACGCTCGATGGCGTATGGAATCTTCTGCGGCGCATACCGGTAGAACACGTTCGCCTGTCCCATCATCGGCCCGATGCCGCCCATCTGAAACATGAGCCACTGCATGACCTCGGAGCGAGCGCGCACGTCCTGCGGCAGGAGCTTGCCACTCTTCTCGGCGAGATAAACGAGGATGGCGCCCGACTCGAAGACCGCGAAGTCGTCAGCGTCGTGATCGATCAGGGTCGGGATGCGGCCGTTCGGATTCAGCTTCAGGTACCAGGGCTCTTTCTGCTCGCCCGCGGCGAGCTTGATGTGCCGATACGTATAGGGCAGGCTCATTTCCTCGAGCGCGATGGAGACTTTCCAGCCGTTCGGCGTGTCCGCAGTCAGTAACTCCAGCATTTTGAGAGTCTCTCCACTCCTGCGACACGTCTCACGGGCGCGCTCAGCCGGTCGTTTCTGCTGGGGCGCGACGGGCAGGATACGCGCGCCGCGCACACGCAGCCACATTGCAGGGAACTCTGAAGATGCGCATGAAAAAGTTGGGCGGCACGGGGCTCGTCGTCTCCGAGATCTGTCTGGGCACCATGACCTTCAGCAGCGGTGAAGGTTTCTGGGCACCCATCGGTAACACCGACCAGGCGGGCGCCACCGCGATCGTCAGGACCGCGTTCGAGCATGGCGTCAACTTCATAGACACCGCGGATGTCTATTCGGCCGGGATTGCCGAAACCATGACCGGAAATGCGTTGCAGAGCCTCGGGCTGGCGCGCGATGAGTACGTGCTCGCCACCAAGGTGCTCGGGCGCATGGGGCCCGGCGCCAATCAAT
>Ga0302314_10000763_pt1 | contig 60167 bp, 86 predicted proteins | sample III_Palsa_N2_3_FD_200533 | JGI IMG/M metagenome (GOLD analysis project Ga0302314, IMG submission 200533) | Peat permafrost microbial communities from Stordalen Mire near Abisko, Sweden - III_Palsa_N2_3 | ecosystem: Environmental > Terrestrial > Soil > Palsa > Peat permafrost | place: Sweden...
TGGCCTCGGCCTTGGCCGCCCAGGACTTGGCACGCGCCTTGGCCTCGGTCTTGGCTTTCGGCGGACGCAGGCTTTGGCGCTTGGGTTCATCGCCCGGCTCGCCATCGACGAAGGGGTTGGAGTTCTGCTTGATCGACACCCGCAGCGGGATGCCCGGCATGTCGAAGCTTTCGCGCAGGGAGTTGATCAGGTAGCGGCGATAGCTTTCCGGCAGCTCGGCCGCGCGGGAGGCGAACAGCACGAAGGTCGGCGGCCTGGCCTTGGTCTGGGCCATGTATTTGGGCTTGATCCGGCGACCGTTGATGGCCGGCGGCGGATGCCGCTGCACCGCCATGCCCAGCCAGTCGTTGAGGTCGCGGGTCTTGATCTTGGTCGACCAGTCGTTGTGCACCTTCAGCACCGCCGGCATCAGCCGATCGAGGCCGCGGCCCGTCTCGGCCGACAGCGCCACCACGGGAGTCCCACGCAACTGCGGCAGCACCCGGTCGGCCTCTTCAACGAAGGCCTTCAGCCGCGCCTGGGGATCTTCCACCAGGTCCCATTTGGCCAGCACATAGACCAGCGCCCTGCCCTCGCGCTCGACCAGGTCGGCGATCTGCAGGTCCTGGATTTCGAACGGGTGGGTGGCGTCCATGATCAGCAGCACCACCTCGGCGAAGGTGATGGCGCGGATCGAGTCCTGGGTGGATAGCTTTTCCAGCTTCTCCTGCACCCTCGCCTTGCGGCGCAGGCCGGCGGTGTCCACCAGGCGGATGTTGCGGCCATTGAACGACCACTCCACCGGAATGGCGTCGCGGGTGATGCCGGCCTCCGGGCCGGTCAGCAACCGGTCTTCGCCGATCAGCCGGTTGACCAGGGTGGACTTGCCGGCGTTGGGGCGACCGACGATGGCGATGTGGATCGGCTTGTCGCCGCGATCGTCGTCTTCGTCCTCATCCTCGATCGGGGCATTGGCCAGCAGGGCGGCATAGAGATCGGCCATGCCCTCGCCGTGCTCGGCGGAAATCAGGATCGGCTCGCCGAAGCCCAGCTTGAAGCCTTCGCTCCCGCCCGCCTCGCCCGCGCGGCCCTCGGCCTTGTTGGCGACGACGATGACCGGCTTGTCCTTGCGCCGCAGCACCTCGACAAAGATCATGTCCATCGGCGCCACGCCTTCGCGGGCGTCGAACATGAACAGGGCGACATCGCACTCGTCGATGGCGATCTCGGTCTGCTGGCGCATCCGGGATTCGAGACTGTCGTCGGTGACGTCCTCGAAACCGGCGGTGTCGATCAGGTCCAGGGGCAGATCGCCCAGCTTGCCCGTGGCGAAGCGCCGGTCGCGGGTGACCCCCGGGCGATCGTCGACGATGGCGAGCCGCTTGCCCGCCAGCCGGTTGAACAGTGTCGATTTGCCGACGTTGGGGCGGCCGACGATGGCGAGCTTCAGCGCCATGGCGGCGTCCTTAAGTCCTTGTGCGCGGAGGGGCCTATGCCCTCCGCGTTAGCTTAACGTATGGCGATCAGGTCGGCGTTCTGGGTGGCGACATAGAGGTTCGGGCCCGCCGCGATGGGGTTCAGCAGCGCGTCGTCACCGATCTTGAGCCGCTTTTGGACCACGCCGGTCTTGGGGTCCAGCGCCACCGCCTCGCCCTTGGACGAGACCAGCACCAGCCGGTTCGACGCCAGGGTCGGGCCGGACCAGTCGGCCCGGTCCTTCGGCTTGACGATGCCCTTGTTCAGATTGGCCACCCAATAGACCTGGCCGCTTTCACGGGCGACGCAGATCACTTCGCCGCTGGTGTCGGTCACATAGACCACATCGCCCACCGGCCACGGGGTGGTGATGGAGATCACCGGCAGAGTCCAGCGGGTTTCGCCGGTGCGCAGGTCGATCGCCGCGAACAGGCCAGAATGGCTGACCGCGAACACGTCGCCCTTGTAGACCACCGGCCGTCCGGGGATGTCGCGAATTTCCGACAGGGCGCTGTTGCGGTTGGACTTGGACAGCACCGCCGTCCACAGGCCGTTGCCGTTGCTGGTCTGCAAGGCCACCAGTTCGCCGGAGGCAAAGGAGGCCACAACCTCGTCGCCGGTGATCGCCGGGCTGGTGGCTTCCAGCACCCGCGCCGGTTCGACCAGGGCCTGGTAGGTCCAGCCCACCGCGCCGGTGCCTTCGTCAAAGGTCAGCAGGTCGTCGTCCACCGACTCCACGAACACCCGTCCGCCGGACACCGTCGGCGCGGCATGGACCGGCGCATCGGTGCGAGTCTCCCAGATCTTCTTGCCCGTGGCCGCGTCCAGGGCGGACACGAACCGGTAGCCGGAGCTGACGAACAGGCGGCCGTTGTCAAAGGCCAGACCGCCGCCCCAGGCTTCGTGATTGCGCCGGGTGCGGATGGCGGCGTCCACGCGCCAGATTTCGCGGCCGCTGGCCGCATCGTAGGCGGTGATCTTGGCCGCGCCGTCCATCACAAAGATACGTCCGCCCGCCGCGATCGGCGGGGCGGTGATGTGGGTCGCGCGCGCCGAGCCGACGCCATATTTGGCCCGCCAGGCGATGGCGAAATTCGCGCCCGCCGAGGTGTTTTCCACCGACTGCGCAGGCGTGCCGCCCGGCAGGGGCCAATCGGCCATCGGCGCGGGATCAGGCAGGTAGAAGCCCACGCCCTTCAGGGCGTCGGCCGGCCGGAGCGAATCGTCCAGCGCCATCACCGGGATGCGCTCGCCCTTGCCGGTGTATTTGGCGTGGGTGTTGCTGGCGAATGGGTTCTTCCAGTGGATGCAGCCGCCGAGGCCGAGCGCGAGCGCCAGGACGACGACGGTCGCGGACTTGGAACGGATCGTCATTGGGCGGGTCCTGACTGGGGCATGGGGCTCGTCGCGGGCCCGCCGGCCGGCGCGATCTGGGGGAAGAGCGGATTGGTGGGCTGGAGCAGCGCTTCCTTGACGGTGCTGGCCACCTGGCCGGCGGTGCCGCCGTCGATCAGGCCAATCGCCGCGTGGGCGCGCTCATGCAGATTGTCGGGCGCCGTGGGCAGCAGGGACAGGACGACGAAGTCCTGCCGCGCCTCGGCGATCATGCCGGCGCGTATCTTCGCCCACGCCAGCGCTTCACGGGCCAGCGGGCTGTAGGGCCGCTTCGGGTCCATCAGGGGCTTCAGCATCTTTTCGACATCGGCATAGCTTGCCGTGTCCAGCACCGCGTAGGCGGATTTAAGGCGGGCCGCGTCGGCCAGGATGGGTTCGTGCGAGGCGCTGGCGGCGTCGGCGAAGGCCTTGGTCGCCAGGTCCAGCTTGCCCTGGTCCAGGTCGATGGCCGCCACCTGATTATAGGCCAGCGCGCGATAGGCGCCCGAGGAGGCCTTGGCCGTGTCGTTGAACTGTTTCAACGCCCCGCCGGTGTCGCCCTTGCCCAGGGTGTCGACGCCCTGGGCATAGAGGGTCGAGGCGTGTTCGATCGACTTTTGGCTGTGGCTGTCGAACGCCCAGACCGCCAGGGCGATCGCCAGGCCGACGGCCAGACCGCCGATGATCCACGGCAGATACTTACGAAGCAGCCCTTCCGCCCGGTCGGCGCGTAGCTGATCGTCGACCTCTTCAAAAACATCGACCACGAATAGGGGCTCCGGCGGATAGGGAATTAGAGGCTGCGGAACCTATAGGCTGCGAGGGCCTGCCGCAACGCATGGCTTTGACGCGGCTGCGCTTTAAGCTGAGGCGTGATCAGAGGTCCTCAATCAGCCGGCTGATCGCCAGGGCCACGGCGATGACGATGGCGGCCAGCCCCAGCCAGATCGCGCTGCTGGTGGCCGGCGAAAGCCCCGCGCCCAGATGGCCATGCCAATGGCTGAAATCGATCGAGGGAATGCTGGGCGCGGTGGCCGTCAGGCTTTTGACGTGGCCCATCACCCCGGAGGAGACGATCTGGCCAACGCCGATCAGCCCGCCAACACCCCCCAGGGCGCCGATGACCAGGCGACGGGTGGTCCAGTTACGATTCAACTTGGATTGCACCTGGCCGGCAAAGGTCCCGGCGTCCTCGAAAGTCGGGGGTTCGGCGAACATCCTGTCCAGCCGGATTTCGAACTCAGCCATGGACCCGCCTCTCCACGCCATCGTCGCCTCCCGGCGGAGCCAGCCGGCGGCGGAGCTTATCCAGACCACGTTTGACATGGGATTTGACCGTACCAAGTGGCGCATTTAAGGCCTCCGCCGCCTCGGCGTGCGAAAGACCGCCGCCGTAGCAGAGCGAGACGCACAGCCGCTCCGGCTCTGCCAGGGCCTTCAGCGCCTCGTCCAGATCGATCCGCAGGGCCGCCCGGTGCGCCGCGCCCTCCTCGCCGTCATGGCGGGGGGCGTCATCCGGTTCAGGCGTCTCGGCCAGCAGGTCCACATGCGCGGCCTTGCGCCAATGGCGCACATAGAGCCGGGCGGCGATGCGCTTGACCCAGGCCTGGAAGGTGCCCTCTCCGCGAAAGTCAGTAATCTGCTCGAAGGCGGCCAGAAAGGCGTCCTGGGCCAGGTCGTCGGCCGTGGCCGGCTGGGCGCCCATGCGCAGCAGCAAACCCCGCACCGCCGAGCCATGCCGGCGCACCAGCTCGCCGAACGCGTCCCGCCGGCCGCCAGCCGCCAGGGCCGCCAGTTCGACGTCGTGCATCGCGGGAAGTGTGTGTTTGAGCGCCATTGCGCTGTGTTCCGCCTCGCGGGAAGGAGTTGGCTAGGCCAGCCTCACACCTTCGGCTTGCTGTGGTTGAGCATGCCGATCACGATGAACCCCAGGCCGATGAAGCCAGGAAAGGCGCCGCTGCCGGCCAGGGGCCCCGTCGCCTGCCAGTCTGAAACCGGCCCAAGCGCGACACCGAGGCCGACCAGACCCAGACCAACCATGACCAGAATGACCCCACGCCGAATATCCGCCGACGAGCCCGTCCTTTCCCGGTCGCCATACTTCACGTCCGGCGTACTGTTCAGCGAGGCCAGCATCTCACTGGACACCGGCTGGCCCTTCTCGACCATTATCCGCACCGTCTCGTGAAGGCGGGCCCGGTCCCGGCTGCGGTAGTGGGCGTTGACCCACATGGGGACCACGACCACCAATACGATCATGCCTATGCCGGCGAGCGGAACCAGATCTGCCATAACGTCATCCATTGAATGGGCCTTGCAAATGAGTGCAGGCTCGAGCGCGTTCGAAGCCTCTTCTAATGCAAAGAGGCGGCCAGGAGGTCATTCGGATGCGCCAGACGGGATGAATTCTTCGTAAGGCGACCGCGAGGTCAGTCGAACGACCCGTTCGACCGGCCAACCCGCCGCCGGGGCAGCAGATATTCAAGCTCGCCCAGGTCGAAGCCCGGCATATGCAGCAGCCGCGCCGCCGACCACAGGGCGAACAGGGTGGCGGCGACAATCACCAGCACCGGCCCCACCTGGGCCAGGCCCTGGACGAAGGGCTGGGCCACCTGGGCGACGCTGGGCCAGACCGCCCAGGTCACCGCCGCCGCCGGCGCGGCCCAGGCGATCACTTCGCCGACCTCATGCAGGATCTGGCGGCGGCCGATTCGGGCGGACACCGCCTGTTCGAACGCCGGATCGATCTCGGGCGCCGCGTCCATGGCCCAGAGCCCGGCAAGCTTCCGGTCGGCCATCATGTCGTCAGGATTGGTCATCGCCGTCTCCCAGGACTTGCAACAGTTTAGCGCGCCCCCGCGTCACATGCGACTTGATCGTGCCCAGCGGCAGGCCCAGGGCCTCGGCCGCCTCGGCGTGAGAAAACTCCGCGGCCAGGCAAAGGCTCACCGCCGCCCGCTGCTCGATCGGCAAGGCGGCCAGGGCCCGGCCAAGGGCGATGACCTCCTCCGCGCCAGGGCCGCCCCCCTGCCCGGTCGTCTCGGCCTGCTTCAGCCAGGCGCCGTCCCGCGCCGCGCCGCGTCCACGGGCGCGCTGGTGGGTCAGCGCCTTGCGCCAGGCGATGGCGCACAGCCAGGAGCGGACGCTGGACGCCCCCTTGTAGGACCCCAGTCCCGCCCAGGCGGCGACGAAGGTGTCCTGCGCCAGATCATCGGCGTCGGACCAGTCTCCCGTCACCCGGCGCAGGAAGCCGCGCACGGCCTGCTGGTGCTTGGCGACCAGGCGATCGAACGCCGGCGCCGACCCGCGCCGGGCCTCCTCGACCAGGACAGTGTCGTGGTCGACCAAGTTCACTGGGGCCGGAACAGGGTGGACAGGATGGCCGCGAGCACCGCCGCCGCCGCCAGGGCGCCAACGACGACCGCGCCGACATAGAGGCGGTCCGACAGCAGATGATCAGCGACATAGTGCTGGGCGGCGAAATAGAGTGCGCCGGCCCCCACCACCAGGAAGATGGCGTTGTTCCAGCGGCGGATCGGCTCTCGCGACCGCCAGCGGCTCGCCCGCGCCGCGGCCCTGACGGTGTAGTATTCCGTGCGCGCGCGGATCGCCTCCGGATTGGTCCAGTCGCGGCTGTAGCGCGCGCCGATGCCCGCCCGGATGGCCTCGGCGGCGTCAGCGGCGGCGTCGGCCGCGTCCTGTTCAGCGCCGGACGTCGGGCCGGCCTTCCACTGGCTTTGCCGCCAGCGCCCGTCGCCGCGGCCGCCCAGGGCCTGCAGCAGTTCGGGCGGCGGATCCTTGCCCTGCTGGGCATAGACCTTCAACGCCTCCAGGACGTGGTTGCGGCTGCGATAGTGCTGCCAGGTGGCGAAGGCCCCCATGGCGATGCCGGCCAGGGGAATGGTGAAGGCCCCCAGCGGGATCAGCAGCCACCAGTGGTCGTACCAGAAATGCGTCATGCGGCCCGCTCCAAACCCGCGAAAGAAGGCTGAACACTACAGCCTTTGCCGGTTAGTCGCCGCCGGGGGCGTATTCGGATGCAGAGGGCTTCAGCGCCTCAGGCGCCGGACAGGGCCCAACGCTCCAGGGGAATGTGGATCGTCCGCCCGAGCAGGCTGCGCACCAGGGTGAACTCCGTCACCCGCCAGGATACCGCCTCGATCGCCTGTGGCGGCACCACCAGCCGGTCGTAGAGCAGGGTCACGTGCGGGGTGAAGTCCACGGCCGGTCCGCGGGTCAGCCCCGCCTCGCCGAACAGAACGCCCAGGCCGCGATGCAGGGCGACGAAGGAGGAGACGCCCTTCCCGCCCAGCATGACCACTGGCCGCTTGGGTTTTTCGCTGACGAAGGTCGCGGCCCGGTCGAACACCACGTCAAAGGCGCCGAACCTGGCCCGGGACGCGACCCGCTTGGCCATGTCGATCAAGCCCGCCGGCGCCTCCCGGCGATAGTTGCCCAGCATGGCCAGGGTGACGTGCATGCGGCCGGGATCGAGCACCCGACCGCTGAGGTCATGCGCGCGACGCAGGCGATAGGCGTTGACCTGGGCCAGCCGCGCGGCGTCGGGCTCAAGGAAGGCCGCAAAGAAATACCGCTCCCGTACGGCGGAGTCTTCGGCCGGGAAGTCGAAGGCAAGCTGGTTCGGCTGAGAGGTTTTACGCATGGGAGACTCGATATTAGTTCTCCATTTGTTCTATGAACCCCAGTCCCACCCGTCAACCCACCTGCCTCGCCTCCAATGTGGATAGCCAAAGCCTCAGAATGGCTAGCCCGGCGATCGCAGTTGTGCTACCCTTCTGGCGAGGAGTTTCCCCAATGGCCCGCGCCGACCAGGTTCAGTTCAATGTTCGCTCAGCGTTTGCGCGGGCGCGAGCCCATGAACTGGCTGAGCTGACCGGGATGACAGCCACCCAGGTGGTGGAAGAGGCTTTGCGCAGTTACGCCCCGCCGGGCGCAGCAAAGGAAATCGGCGGATTGGTGCGTCGCGGACCCATCCTGGTGCGGCCGGCGAATGGCCAGCGCATCACTCAGCGCGAGGCGGATGAAGCGTTGAGCGCGGCCCGTGAGCGCGACCTTGAAGATTGACGCCCTGCTCGACAGCAATGTGCTGATCGCGATGCTAGTCGAGGCCCACGAACACCACGGCCCTTCGTTGAATTTGCTGCTCGGTGACGATGGCGCCCAATTCGCTGTCGCCGGACATAGCTTCGCGGAAGCTTACAGCACACTGACCCGCCGCGGGGATCGCGCGCCCTTTCAGTTCAGCCCCGATGAGGCCTGGGCGGCCCTGGAGAGCATCCGCTCGGTGGCGCATCTCCTGGGTCTGACCGCGCCGCAGACGATCGAAGCGATCCGCAGCTATGCGCGAGGGGGCGGCATCGGCGCCAGACTCTACGACCGTCTGATTGGCGAGACGGCGGTGGTGCATGGCGTCCCGACCATCGTGACCTGGAACGTCAGCCATATGCGCGGTCAATTTCCGGCCTTGACCGTCCTTACGCCGACCGAGTTTGCGGATGGGCGGATCGCCCAGCACTGACCCCTGACGCCGGCGGTTCCAGGGCATTGCCTTGCCGGGCGTTCCGGCGTCTGCTGGCTTCCTGCCGTCGGGCGCCAGCTCGGCCATCAACGAGGAGGAGGCGGTCGATGCCGTCGGAAAAGACGACCCTTCGCGTGACCGTCACCGAGAACGGTCCCTATCTGGTGACCGGCGACATCCCGCTGGCGAAACAGACCATCGCCACCGACGCGGAAGGCGGATCCGAAACCTGGCAAGAAGGTGCGCCTGTGGCGCACCGGGCGAGCTATGCCCTGTGCCGCTGCGGCGCCTCGCGCACCAAGCCCTTCTGCGACGGTTCCCACGCCACGGTCGGGTTCGACGGGACGGAAACCGCCAGCCGCGAGCCTTATCTCGACCAGGCCAAGGGGATGGAGGGGCCGGTGCTGGGGCTGACGGACGCGGAAAGCCTCTGCGCCTTCGCGCGATTCTGCGATCCGAACGGCCAGGTCTGGGCGCAGGTGGAGCGGACCGATGACCCCGCCATTCGCGAGACCTTCGTGCGGCAGGTCAACGCCTGCCCGTCCGGCCGCCTGGTGGCCTGGGACAAGTCCACCGGCCGCGCGATCGAGAACGAGTTGCCGATCTCGATCGGCCTGGTGGAGGATCCGGAGCAACAGAGCAGCGGACCATTATGGCTGCGCGGCGGTATCCCGGTGGTTTCGGTCGACGGGTTTCAATACGAGGTGCGCAACCGCGTCACCCTCTGCCGCTGCGGCGCCTCGAACAACAAGCCCTTTTGCGACGGGACGCACGCCTCAATCAAGTTCAAGGACGAATGAGGCGGCGGCGAACGCGGGCGGACAAAGGTCAGGGAAGCGTGCGGCTGTAGAGCTCAAGCAGGCCATTCCAGCCACGCTCCGCAGCGTCCGCGTCATAGACCGGCAAGTCCGGCTTCATCCAGCCGTGCAGCTTGCCGGCGTAGAATTCAGTCTTGTGCTTGACGCCCGCTGCTTGCAGCGCCGCCTCGAACCGCTCGCCCATCTCGGGCGGGTAGCTGTGGTCGTTGTCGGCGACGGCGATGTAGAGTTCGCCCCGGATCTTGTCCAATAGAAGGTGCGGGCTGGTGACCTGATCGGTGGCGAGGTTGCCGCCATGGAAGCTGACCGCGGCGCCGACCCTGTCCGGATAGTAGGCCGCCGCAGTGATGGCCATGCCGCCGCCCATGCAGAAGCCGACCGTGCCGATCTTGCCCTCGGCCACGTCGGCGCGGCCATCAAGGTAGGCGATGAACGCTTTTGTGTCCTCGGCGGCCTTGTGGTTGTCGGTGCTGCCCATCAGCGGGCCGATGATGGCGCGGAAGTCGCCTTTCAGCACCTCGGCCGGGTCCAGCGGGCCGTAGGGGCCGTGGCGATAGAACAGATCCGGCAGCAGGACGACGTAGCCCTTGGACGCCAGGTGGGTCGCCATCTGGATCATGCCGGGGCGGATTCCGAAAGCGTCCATGAAGAAGACCACGCCCGGCCAGGGACCCGCGCCCTCCGGCGTCAGCACATAGGCATTGCAGGCGCCGTCGGCAGCCTGGATGGTGACGTGATCTTGGCTCATGGCGATCTCCCAAGGGCGCTTGTTGGTCGCTTCGTCGCGCTGATTCATTGGCGCATCGGCCCATGCCCCGTCCAGCCCCAACCGCCCGGGCCGAATGATTTGACCCGCAGCTCAAAACGAAAAACCCGCCCGGTCAGGGACCTGGCGGGTTTTCTAAACTTGGGTGCGGGGACCCGATTGGATCGTCCGCCTACAGAGCCGCTCCTAGAGTTCGCGGCCTAGCCCCATGATTGTCCGCGACCCCCTCACCCCAACCCATAGTGAACGTGTTCACACGTTCACCTGTTCAGGAGTTCACATGCGCACAATCGCGATTGTCAGTCAGAAGGGCGGCGCCGGGAAGACGACGCTGGCCATACATCTGGCGGCGGCGGCCACGGGGGATGGGCTCAGCGCCCTGGTGTTTGACGGCGATCCGCAGGCGACGGCGAGCCACTGGGCCCTGTGGCGCGGCGGGGCGGAGCCCGAGGTGATCGACTGCGCCTCCCCTTCCCTGCTGCCTCGCAAGCTCCAGCAGGCCGCGGGCCTGGGGGCCAACCTGGCCATCATCGACACGCCACCCCACGCCGACATCATGGCGCGGGAGGCCTGCAAGGCGGCGGACCTGGTTCTGATCCCCTGCCGGCCCCAGGCGTTTGACCTGGCCGCGATCGAGACCACGGCCGGCCTGGTGGCCGCCACGGGCAAGCCTGCCTTCGTCATCTTCCTGGGCGGTCCGCAGCGGGCGCCCAATATCTATCGCGAAGCGCGGGAGCTGATCGAGGGAACGGCGGACGTCGCGGGCCTGGGCCTGCGCGTCGCGCCGGTGATGCTGACCATGCGCGCCCTCTATCATCACAGCACGGCGGACGGCCGCACCGCCCAGGAGGTCGAGCCCGACAGCAAGGCGGCGGCCGAGGTCGCCGCGCTCTGGGCGTGGACCTGTGAACAGGTGAACATGCGGACACCTTCACGTGCGAACAGGGAGCGCGCGGCGTGAGCAAGTTCGCGGGACTGAGATCGGCGCGTGTGTCACCGATCGCGTCGGTGGAGACGCCGCCGGCGGCCGAAGCGGCCGGCACATCCAAGGGGATCGGGAGGGCCGGCAAGAAGGCCGTCAGCGGCTATTTCTCGCCCCTGGTGAGCCGGGAGCTGCACATCCTGGCGCTTGAGCAGGAGACCAATCTGCAGGCCCTGATGGGCGAAGCCTTCGACGATCTGATGCGCAAGTACGGGAAGCATCCGTTCGGGGAGCGGTGAATTGCCGGACCTCGCTCCTCGGCGCTCAGGGCGTCCTGGCCAAGAAACTGCTCATAGGCGGCGACGTCCAGGATCCGCCAAACCCGTCGGTCCGACCTAACCCAATGCCCGCCGCCCATCGCCCCGCGCTACCCGATCAGCAGAGGCCGACACGAAACCGGCAGTCTACGCCACCGCCGGTCCGTGCTGCACGGTCTGAGGATCCTAGCAACTAACGCGGGACCCTGAAACGCAAAACGCCCCCGGCCGGAGCCGAGGGGCGCTGATTAATCGGAATCGGGTTTTGGCCTGGGTCAGCCGCTCAGCTCCGCCGGAAGCTCCGGCCGGGGCTTGGGGGTGATGCCTAGTTCACGCAGCTGCGCCTCCAGGGCGTCGACGTGGCGGAACATCTCCATGGCGAAGCCCTTCAGGCGGGCGAGCTGGCCCTGGGTGCGGGTCGCCTCGGTGCGCAGCTCCTTGATCTGGGACAGGTGGCGGGCGTTGTCCTTCTGCAGCTCGTCCACCAGGCGCTGGAAGGCGGTGGAGATCGAGGCGGCGACGTCGGCCTGTTCGGCGCGGGGGCTGCGCTTGCGGCGCCAGCGCCGGACGGCCTCCCCGATCGCCGCGATGGTCGCGGTGACGGCCGCGCCGACGGCCGCGCCCTGGATGTTCTGGTCCATGACGGCGCTCCGAAACGGCAGGGTTGGGGCGACGATCGACACGATCAGGATCCGCGCTTCCAGAATTCCAGCCAGGCCCACCAGGGCTTGGGCTGAAGGGCCTTCAGCACCGCCTGTTGCTGCGCCTGGCAGAGGGCGGCCATACCCACCAGGTCGGACGTCCGGCCATTGGCCTGGTCGAGCCGGCCGGTCTGGTCGTCCAGGGACGTCCAGAGGTCGCCGGCGTCGGCGTCAGCGGCCGGGAGCGGCGTTCCCGCCACCGGCTTTTTGTAGCTGGGCGGGATGACCTTGCTGCAGTCCAGCGCAGCGAGGGTCGCCTGAATAGGCGGCGTACTTGCACAGCCCGGCAACGCCAACAGCATTGAGCCGAGGATCAAGAGGCGCGGAAGCGCCCGGGGCGGCTTGGATCGCATGGGTGTTGTCCTGGTGGATCTGGGTGTCGGTGGCGGCGCGTTGCGCGCCGGCGGCGGCGATGGCGGCGGCGCCCTGGGTCGCGGCGGCCTGGCCGCTGGCGGTGACGAGCTGGTCCTGGGCCACGGCGGCCGCCTGGGTCAGCTGGGCGTTCTGGGTCTGCAGGTGGCTGACATAGAGCCAGCCGGCCCCCACGACGCCGCAGATCGCGGCGCCGCCGGCGAGCCACGGCCAGACCTTGGCGGCCGAGGACAGGACGCTGGCCAGCAGGTCGCCGGCAATGAGACCGGCCATGGCCGCCTCCTTCAAAAGGGGTTGGAACGAGGCGGCCCGGGTTCTGCCGCTAGGCCGGTTGGGCGGCAAGCTGCTGGGCGAGGGTTTCGTCGTCGCCGACGGGCGCCTTTTCGGCTTCAGCCGCTTCAGCCGCGGCCGGCGCGGGCCCCAGCAGCTTGGCCAGGTCGGCCTCGGCGTCGGCCAGGTCGGCCTTCAGGCTGTTGATCTCGGCCTCGAGCGGCGCGGTGGCCTTGGCGATCGCGGTCTCGACCGCCTGGGCATAGCCGGTCACCAGGGCTTTGACGCGGGCGCCGATGGCGCGAATTTCGGAAACGAAGTCCATGGTCGGGGTCCTTAATGGGCGGGGAGGATCAGGCGGTCTTGGCGTGCTGGTGCTGGAACCATTCGAAGACCACGGTGGCGATCGCGAAGCTGGCCAGCAGCGTCAGCAGCACCGGTTGCAGGTGGGCCGCGAACGGGACCTGGCCCGCGTACGGAGCGATGGCGTCGCTGACCTGTTTGACGCCGGCGCTGGCGCCCTGGATCGCCGGTAGAGCCGCCGCCGGCAGCGCCACGGCGGCGGTGGCCACCGAGGAGACGAACCGGCCGCTCTGATGCAGCGGGGTGACGACGTTGGGCGTGGGCGGGGTCTCGGCCAAGCGCGTGGTGCTCGATGGCGGCGGCTGGACGGGGGCGGCGGCCACGAGGGCCACGGCCGCTTCCACGTCCGGCGTATTCCAGAGGGCGACCTCGGCCAGGCGGCGATTCATCAACCCGGGCACGTCGACCAGCTGGCCGGTCTGCGGATCGCGGGCCTTGTCGAACCGCTTCATCTGGTCGGGCACGGCCGCCAGGTCGCCGGCGTTCAGCACCTTCCAGATGGTCCAGCCCGGCAGGGCGCCGAGGTTGAACACGAAGCTGATCAGGGCGGCGTACTGGTGATCGCTGAGCGCCAGCAGGCGCTCCTCGAGCACGCAGGCCGCCAGCCGGTCGGCGGCGATGGCCAGATCCGCGTCCAGGTCGATCTTGGCCTGGCCCGGGGTGATCACCAGCCCGGGCATGACCTCCGGGCCGGTGTGACCGACGCCATTGGTCCAGACCCCGGCGCTGTCACGGTAGGCCGTCAGCCTGCAGGCCTCGGCGCGCATGACAAAGGCTTCGGCGATCGCCGGCACGGAACGGGGCATATGGGATTCCTTGAAGTCTACGCGCGGCCGCCGGCGGCGCGGATCTCAGTCGGCGTTGTTGATCTTCTCGAAGGTCCGGCTGACGACCAGGACGCCGGCGAGGGAGGCCAGGAAGACCAGGCCGTCCATGTCGATCGCCGGGAACGGCGGCTTGTGGAAGATGGCCATGGCCACCCAGTCGGCGATCGGCTTCAGCGCAAACTGCTCGATGACGACGAACAGCAGCACCCAGCCGATCCACGGCCGCCATCCCGACTGCAGGAGCGCTCCGGCCTGGGAGGCGGACAGCGGCGCGGTCGCGGTCGAGCTTGTGTCGGTCATCGAGACCTCCGGTGGATCAGTTGCCGGTCAGCGAATAGGTGAAGCCGTCCGCCCCGGTTCCGGCGAAGGTGAAACTGGAGCCGGAGTTTTTGGTGCAGGTCACCGCGTTAGCGGGCGTCGTGTTGTCGTTGGCGGCGCAGAAGACGCTCGTCGCCGACGTAAACGGTGCGCCGCCGGTCAAGGTGATCGTGGCGGTCCCCGAGGCCAGGGCGCCCGTCCCGTTCACCGTGTGACCGCCGCCTTGGTAGACGCCGGCGGCGGTGACCATGAGCGAGCCCGGAAGCTCGGCTTCCCAGGCATAGGCCAGCGAACCCGACCCGGTGCCGTTGGTGGACTGGAGATGCACCGCCTGGCCAGGCGCGATCACAATCGACGTTGTGCCGTTCGACGGGTTGATCAGCTGTGTGCCGTCGGTCTCGATGGTCACGGGGTAGATGCTGTAGTTGATGATCCACATGGGATCGCCGCGCCCGTCATGACCAGCTGTGCTGGTGATGGTCGGCAGGGCATAGAAGCAGCCCGGCCCGGGGAAGCCGACGTAGAACAGGCCGTTGTAGCCGCTGAGGCTGGTCGGGCTTCCGGCGCTGGTGGAGCAGGAGCCGCCCGGCCCGGTGACCGTGGCTTGGCCGAAGGGGGTGTTGAAGGCCCAGTGCGCACCCGCGCTGTAGAAGCTCATGCAGACGTCGTGCACGAGATTACTTCCACCGTGCGTGTAGTTCAGGTCAATGCAGGGGGCGCCCACGACGTTGTCGTAGGCGATGCCGAAGCCCTGGGCGCCGGGGATGACGCCCCTGTACTCGGGCGCGACGTTGATCGCCGAGGAGTTGTCGGCGTCATAGCAGGCATTGTTCGCCGAGCTGAGGAAGTGGTTGAAGGTCGAGCCGTTGCGCAGAACGATGCAGCCCTCCTGGCTGGCGGCCTGGAACCAGCTGTTCACCGTGTGCTCGGTGTAGATCGAGGTGTTGTTGGTCGCGCCGTTCTCCAGGTCCAGGGAACTCAGGTCGAGCTGGCTGACCAGGCCGGTGCCCTGGCCCACGGCGGCGATGCTCGGCTGCCCGTTCCAGGTCATCGTCAGCGCCGTCGAGGCGGTGGCCGTGATCGGTGGGCAGTTGGTCGATACGCCATACTGGCAAAAGCCGATGGTGACCGTGCCGGCGCCGGTCGATCCGGAGACGGTCTGCACCACATATTTGAACCCAGTGGTGTAGCCAGACGCCGTCGTGGTGTTGTGCAGGACCTGGCCCACGAAGAGCTTGGTCAGATCGGCGACAGCGACGGCCGTCGAGCTGGCCGCCGGGGTGAGGGTTAGATTGACCGGCGTGGTGGTGCCGTTGGCCTGGATACGGCCGATGCCGGCGCCGACGCTGAGGATTGAGCCCGGCGTCGCGGTGAAAAGGTAGCCGTAGCCCCTGGCGGGCGCGGCGCCGGTGACGAACTCGTCGTCAAGGTGGAAGTTGCCCGGCTGATAGCCAGACAGCAGCTCGTCCGCTTCGTGGATCTCGCCGCTCGCGCCGGTGACCGTGACCTTGATCCGGTTATGGGAGAACGAGGCCTGGGCCATGTTCTCGTCGACAATGGCGGCGTTGGTGAAGTTGATGAAATAGTTGTCGCTGATCTCGCCGCCGCCCATGCCCTGGCTATTGGTCGCCCCGAAGTGGATGGCGTTGGTGAATCCGTTGAAGCCGCAGTGGTGGATATGGACGTTGGTCAGCCAGTTGGTGAAGGTGGCGGCGCCGGAGGAAAGTGGCGTGGTGTTGCCGCTGATGGCCTCGAAACCTGAGCCCTGGAAGACAGTCCCCAAGCCCGTGGTGATCCCGGCGTAGGAGCCGCCCGAACCGTAGGCGAACTGCCAATTGTCCATGATGGACGAGCCGGTCGCGAGGATCACCGGCGCCACGCATTCAAGGTCGATCTGCTGTCCAGGGACGATCGGGAGAGGTGAGGCCTGGGTGATCAGGGCGCTGGGCGCCTTGATGATCCACGACTGGCCCGGCGAGGTATTGGCCTGCTGAAAGCAGGCACGCACCGTTCCCGGCCCGCTGTCGGCAGCCGACGTGGCGATGCACGTGGCGGGTTGGGGGGTGGGCGACGCCGGCGCGAGCGCGGCCTCGGCCTGCCCGCGACAGCCAGCCAGGACCAGGGCAAGCGAAAACGCGCCCAGAAGGACGTTGCGAAGCTTCATGAGGATGTCCTTGGGGTCAGGCGCGCCAGGCGCGCCGGGCGTCAGTCTTCGAAGGCTGTTTCAAACGCGGTCCCGGCCAGGGGGGCGGGGGCATAGACCTGCAGGCGGCCGGAGAAGGTGGTGCTCTGCCAGACATCGCCGCGGGAGCCTGCGCCGCCCGGGCCCGGGCCCAGGGGGAAGACCGACGCGTTGGTGGGCGCCGCGCCATTCGCCGCGGTCCCGTCATCGCGAACGACGGCCAGCAGGGCGCCGGTGGGGTTGTGAATCTCGACATTGGCCCGCCCCGGGTTGGCGGGGATCAGGGCGATGCGAACATAGCCGGCGTAGGGGCCGGTCGTGAAAGCCGATCCCACCACGGGAATGTTCGGCGCCCCCTGGCTCCAGTCCGTCCCTGTCCCGCCGGCGATCGGCGCGACGACGACGGCGGTGTCGGTCCGCGCCGGCTTGGTCGACGCCGGCTTGACCGTTAGGCTGGCGCCGCTGGCGCGGTCCATCACCCCCATGGCGTTGAGGATCTTGACGATGCCGGCGACGCTGGAGGCCGCCAGGGCGACGGCGACAGATCCGGCGGTCAGGGCGGTGGCGCGGACCCGGACATTGGTGGCGTCGGCGATATCGTATTGGAAGACGCCGGCGGCGGTGATGGCGATCGGGTTGACGTTGGCGGTGGCGCCGATCAGCGACCCGGCCCGGGCGACCCAGGAGACACCGTTGTCATAGCTGGCGTCGACTTCGAGCTGGCCGGTGAAAGCCGGCGTCCCCTCGACGGTTAGGGTCAGCGACGACTGGCCGTTGACCGCCAGGGCCACGAACGAATTGGCCGTGGCCGCGCCGGTCTGGAGCGACGAGCCGGACTGCCCGGCCGACGCCGCCGTATTGATGTCCGGAACGGTGATGACCCCGGTGGCCCGGGTGTCCGGGTCGCTGGCCATGGTGACCGGCACCGAAGCGGCCCGGGTGGCCTGGCCGTGGGCCAGCGCCGTGACAATCGCCGCGAGGTCGGTGTTGGCGATCGTCTGTAGGGCGGAAGTCGCCAGGCCGGCGTCCTCCGAAGCCAAGGTGGCCAGATAGCCCTCGATGGCGGTCAGGAGGGCTTCCATGGCCGCCTGGTTGGCGGCGGTAGCCAAGGCCGCCTGGGCTCCGGCGAGAGTCTCGAGGTGGCCCTGCATGGCGTCGAGGACCGAAATGGCGGCCTCGGCGTCGGCATGGGTGGCGAGCTGATCCAGCGCGGCGATCAGGGCCGCGCGCTGGGTCGTATCCTCGACAAGGTAGGACGTCAGCGAGCCGTCGCCATTCTCCTGAACCCTCAGGTTCTGCGTGGCGCCGCCGCCGTCGCGGACGGCAAGATTGGTGTCGGTCATCGCCGTCAGACTCCGAGGCCCAGCAGGCCGCTTTGATTGGGGTTAGAGAAGTCGAGCCGGCCACTCTGCTGGGCCGAGATCAGCTGCCAGAGCGCGACGATGGCGTCCTGGACGTTGGTCGCGCCCAGCTGGGTGATGGCGTCGTCGTAGCTGACGTCGGTCGCCGCGCCCGGGCCGGCCGGGCCAGGGGGACCTTGCGGACCCTCGCTGGTGACGGTGACGGTGTCCTGGCCGACTTGGACGGTCATGAGGGCGCCCCCGAGACGATTTCGGTCCGCGAGCTGGCGGGGATGGAGAGAACGAGCCAGCGGTCCACGTCGCCGGCGGGATCGAAGATCCGCAGGGCAAAGTCGTAGTCGCCGGCGATCCAGTCGGCCGTGGCCCCGCGCGCGACGTTGATCGTCAGGTTCGCGCCGTCGATGAACAGTGTTGCGTCGTCGGTCGTGAGCACGATCACGGCGGGGCTGGCCACATTGGCCTGGGTCAGGGTCAGCTCGGCCGACAGACCGGTCAGGTCATCGGGGGTCGGGAAATTGCCCTTGCCGATGGAGAAGCTGAAGGTCTGGGCCCAGCCGGAGCCGATCGCGACCAGCAGCGGCCGGGTGAGATAACCGATCGCCATGGCGGCCTACTTCACGGCGCGGAAGACGAAGTTCCACTTGGCCGGATTGAGGTCGGCATTGCCGCCGCCGCCGCTGATCGCGACGGTGATGCTGGTGGCGGCCGAGAAGTTGTAGGTGATGTCCGCGGCGTCCTTGACCAGGGCCGCGCCATTGCCCGGCGGCCCGGCCTGGCCGGTATAGGTGGTGGCCGGCAGCTCGATCTCCGCCCCGATCGCGTAGCCCGTAGGGGCGTCGACGGCGATGCAGATGGCGGACACCGAGCAGCTGAACGGCTTCACGCCCAGGCCGTGGGGCCAGACGACCGAGGTTCCGGTGATGGCCATCGGCGCGCTGGTCACCCTGACGGGCGCCGAGGCCGCGATCAGGGCCTGGATGGCCAACAGCAGCTGGTTGTAGGCGTCGTAGACGGGGTCAATGCCGGCGGCGAGGATCACCGACATGATCTCTTCCTGAACCCGGTTAAGGAAGTCGCGGCCGACCTTGGTGGGCCCGGGGGCGCCGTCGGCGGTGCGGCCGAAATAGCCCGGCGTGCCGCTGGGCGCGTCGGGCGCCGGCATGGCGGCCAGCTGCGTGCCGTTGGCGATACGGTCCATGCGTCAGGTCCAATTCCACTGGATGGTGGTTTGAGCCGGCTTCAGCCGCTCGAACTCGCACTGCAGGACCGCCGAATCCGTCGAGACCAGGTCGACGGGGTCTTCAGGGAAGGACTGGTCGGCGGTGAAGAAGACGGCGCCTGACGCCGGCACGTTGACCTGCCAGGTGTTGGCCAGGGTGTCGGAGCCGGTGAACTCGGTGATGCTGATCAGGAAGCCCAGCTGGGCGGCGTAGGCCTCGAAGAAGGGGACCGACTGGCCGGCCGCGTTGGCGAACCGGGCCACCACCTGGTTCTGCCGCTGCTGGATCGTCGGGGCGACGCCGGCGCAGGGATCGGGCAGACCCAGGGCCTGCTCCCACTCCGGCAGCATGCCGACGGCGGTCTGCGGGAAACAGTCCTGCAGGGTGAAGATGGCGGCGGCGTCCAGGCGCTGGAAGCTGGCCACGAACCCCGCGAAGGTGTTCGAAATCCCCGAGCCCGGAAATTTCGGCCAGATGCGGCCGCGGGGCAGCAGCTTCAGGAAGGCGGCCAGGTAGTCGGCGAGGCTGTAGGCTTGGGCCATGGGTCAGGCCGGGGTGATCACGCCCAGGGTGGGCAGATAGCCGGCGCTGGAGGCGATGTTGCCGTCGCTGCCCGGGGTGACCGCGCCATGCGAGCAGCTGACCACGGTGATGACGAAGCCGGCGGTGCCGGCCACGCCGGCGATCGCCGTCTCGATGGCCGAGAGGTTGATCAGGCCGCTGGTGACGTCGCCGGGCAGGTAGACGCCCCCCGGGGAGCCCAGGGAGAACAGCACCGCCTCGATCGCCGTCTCGACGGCCGCGAGGGTGTCGCTGCTCCAGGCCGCCGCGCCGACGATGGTCATGGCGATGGCGTTGGCGCCGGGCGCCTCGGCATAGACCAGGGCGGTGACCGGCCGCAGGGGATAGAGGTAGTTGGCCACCGTCAGCTGGTCGCCGGTGGCGGCCGACGCGCGGGTCTCCGCCGTGGCGACCCCGCCGGTCCCTTGCGGGAAGCCGCCAAAGGCCGCCTCGACATCGTCCATCATGAAATAGACCACGACGGTTCCGGCGCCGTTGGCCAGGGGCGCGCACCAGGCGCGGGTGACGCCAGGCGCGTCTTCCGCCCACTCCACATAGTCGTCGGCCGCGCCGCCCTGGGGCGGTTGGGCGTAGACCTTAAGGTAGCGGGACTTGAAGGCGGCCTCGGTCTCAACGTCCGCGCCGACAGCCGTCAGAGCGCCAGCGACACCGGTGGACTGCACAAAGGCGTTCGGCGCGGCCAGCGTCATCAGCGCGCCGGCCTGGGTGTTGCCGGCCGAGCCGGCCACGACCGCCTGAACGGGCACGGTGATGGTCCCGGCCGCGCCGATCGTGGTCGACGCCGTCGTGACGAACAGGGCCCCGTCCGATCGGACGATGCTGACATTGGCGGCGATCGTGACCGCGGCGGTCGCCGTGAAGCTGACCGCGAACGCCGCCTGGGTCGCCGCCTTGACGAAGACGCCCTTCAGCGCCCCCCACATGACCGCGAATTCGCCGGTCGCCGTGGCGGGGTTGCCCTGCAGGGCGATCCAGTCGAGGTAGCCGTAGAGGCCGTTCAGGCCGGCGGCGATGACCTTGCCGATGATGCCGAGGTTGGAAAACCGCAGCAGTGGATCCGCGCCAGGCTGGGCGGCCGAGATATCGCCGGCGACCTGCTGGCGCAGTTGGGTGAGGGTGGGCCGGGAAAAAGGCAACTCAACTCACCCCCGCCCAGACCCAGCCAAAGTTCAAAATCGTCGGGGCCGCGCCCGGCTGATAAAGGGTGACCGTCAGGCCCAGCAGCCCGGCAAACCCGGGGACGAAGGCGGCGGTGATGTCGATCTGGCTGCAGACGCCGTCATCGAGCATCCACTGCAGGGCCTCGGTGGCGTAGTCCTTGGCCAGGACCGGAACCTTGGCGAGGATCTTCTCCCGGCCGAGCAGCCAGAGCCGCGAGCCGATCGGATAGGTCTCGCCCTCGTCGCCCCACCAGCCGCGCGGATCTCCGGTCCCATCCGGGATGACGTCGTCCGGCTCGGCCGTCCGATCGGTGAAGAGGCTGATCAGGACAGCAGATTCGAGATCGCCGCCACTCTGCAGGTCAGGCGGCAGCAGCACCCAGTCGCCAACCGCGTTGGCGCTGTCCCAAACCGTGGTGATGTCGGGCATTGGGCCTCGGCGGCGCTAGGTGGCGTTCACTTTCGCCGAGCCGGAGATGATCTTCCCGGTCGAGGTATTGACCGTGTCCCCGACGCGCGCGACCGCCGCGCCCCCTGTTCCGCCGAGGTTGACCGTCGGTGCGTTGACGGTCACCGGGCCGGTCGAGGTGATGGTGACGCTCGAGGCGTTCTGAATCGCGACGCGCAGGCCGGCCGCGTCGGTGACCAGGCCGCCGGCGGTGAGCTTCACATAGGCCCCGCGCACGTCGTAGAGGGCGCTGTCGCCAGGGCCGAGGCCGCGCAGCCGAGAGGCCTGGTGGTTATGGCCGATGATGGCGGCGCGGTTGCGGTCGCCGCCGAGGAAGATCAAGGCGCAGTCCGCGCCCGCCGGCGGAACCGAGGCATGGCCGAACAGGCCCATGACCGGAACCAGGTCTGCCAGGTACAGCGGGCCGCTGGCCCCTTGCGGGCCCAGGTCCACCTGGGCGCTCATGATCACGCCGGCGTCGTCGGTGAGGGTAATGCGGCCTCGGCCGAGCATGTTGGCGATGCGCCGGTGCGCGGCCTCGATGGCGGAGGAGTCGCTCATTTCGGCGGCGCCGGCGGTGGCGTGAGGTCGGGATCGACCGGCTGCAGCAGCAGAGGCTCGGGTGTGAAGGCCTGGAAGGGCATCAGGGAAAGCTCTGCCCGTGTGCCATTCTGGTCCTTGCTATGGCTGATCGTCCCCAAGGTCCAATTCGACCCTGTCGGCACCTTGGCGCTTGGAAGCGTGAGGGGCACGAGGGTGTTAGGCGTCCAGAGCGTGCCGCTGGAGTCACGCCAGGAATCGACGGTGCAGGCCACCTGGCGCGAACGCCCGTAGCGCCGCGAGGCTTCCCAGTTTGCCCGGGGCTGCGCCAGGCCAAGGCCGCCGGCGCCGCCTTCAGCGATCAGGTACTTGGCCCGGTGGCGAGGCACGTTAGGGTCCTTGGACGCGGCGACCTGGTTGCCGCCCTGCCCCGCGTCGGTCCAGACATCGAGCGCCTGCAGGAAGACGTCGTATTCGCTGAAGCGGTCGTTCATCGTGTAGGTGGCGTGAGCCGCCTGGACGTTGACGCCCTCGGTGCAGCCGCTTGCCGCCTGGGTGTTCATGCCGTTGGCGAGGATGAGGCTGCCGTCGACATCCTCGTAGCAGAGGAAGGCGGCCCATCGGCAGATCCGCTCGATGATCGACCAGGCGCTCTCGCCGATCATCAGGTTGAACTGAGGAACGACCGGCGGCGTGCCGAAGCATTTGACGGTGATGCCGTAGGGCTTGGCCAGCTCCTGGGCGATCTGCAGCAGGTTCAGGCCGCTGAACTGTCCCGTCGGCCGTTCGGCCGAGCAGTCCACCAGGTCCTGGCATTTGCCCCGGCCGGTGATGCGGATTTCGTGGTTCGAACCCTCGTAGCCTGGCTCGACGGTGTCGACATAGCCTGTGAGCACCAGGTCGGAATCGAGATGGACTGTGCAGGGATCGCCGGCGTGGACGATGATCGCGTCGGCCTGCCCCGGGTAGAGGTCGGTAAAGCCGATATTGAAGGTGGGCGGGCAGATCTCGATGCCCCGCGTCACATTGGTGACCGTCCATCCGGAAACGGCCGAGCCGCCGACCGTCAGCGTCAGATCGTCCGTCATGCGGCGAGCGCCTGGAAGTCGGTGGGCATGAACAGCGGATGGATCGGGACCGCCTCGATCTCGAGCTCCGGCGCGCGGGACGCGTCGCGGTAGAGGCGTTGGGCCAGGACCAGGGACGGCATGGGCTCAGGGCTGGCGACATCGACGGTGGCGGACAGGTCCGCGCCCCGCGCGGTCAGATCCTGGATGATGGCGACCCGAACACCGCGCAGGGCGTTGAAGGTGGCGTCGTCGCCGGCGTCGCCGGCGAGGGTGATTTCATCGTCGAGGGCGTCGGTGACTTCACCGAGGATGGTGACCGCGTCATCGCTGGACGACGGCTGATAGGTCGCCGCGGCCCGACAGAGGGCCGCCAGGGCCGCTCGCCGGAAGATGGCGCTCACTACGCCGCCGATGGCCGACAAGGCCGCCACGCCGGTCGGCTGCCCCGTGGCGAGCGCAATAAGCAGGCGAATGGCGTCGGCGGGGTCGGCCGCGCAGGCCAGCAGGGCAGCAAGAGCGGCCTGGGCCGCCGTGGCCAGGTCGCCGAAGCTGTTGCTGGAAGCCCCCAGGCCGAGGTTGCCGGCGACGGCCAGCACCTGGTCGATGGCGTCCAGCAGCGCGCCCTGGGCATTGGCGGCGATGATGATCAGCTCGTCGACCGTGGTCGCCCCGGAATAGATCGAGACGATGGTGACGCCGAGGCCGCCCTGGTTGCCGCCGTTGAAGAAGCGGCCGAAGGGACCGATCAGCTGGCTGGCCAGGTTGACGATGCCGGTGGCGTCCCGCGCCGCCAGCTGCAGCTGCTGGGTCCAACTGCCGGTAGCCGTCGCGGCCAGGTTGGTCTGCGGGGGGCCGCCGGCGAGCATGGGGCCGCCGTCGTTGTCGGCGTCGCCGCCGGCGCTGGTGTCGAGCGCGGTGGCCGCCGTGGCGACGAGGGGCTGGGTCGCGCTGGCCTGGAACGGGAAGACCTTCTCGCCAGCCTCCAGGAAGGTGAGCTCGATGGCCAGGCTGCCGAGGGTGTCGAAGCTCTCGTCGATGCTGCAGCTGAGGCAGCTGACGTTCAGGGTCCCCAGGGTGGGGTGCACGAGCGTGCCCGGACCCTTGGTCTCGGCCGCGTCGATCAGCTGCAGCTGCTGGTTCAGCACCGCGCCGCCGCCGTAGATCAGCGAATCCGTCACCAGGAAGCCGGTGATCGAGATCTCGCGGCCCTTGCGCCCCAGGTCCTCGACCCAGATCACATCGCGGAACGGGTATTCGTGCACGGCGGTGCGCCGGCCAAACACCTTGCGGCTCGAGGTCACCGCGAACGGCACGCCACGAAAGGACGCCGGCCGCAGGGCCGCGACGAAGATTGCCGGATCTATCATGGTGATAGGCGCCTAGGCGGCGATCGAATGCATGCTGTGTTCGACCCGGGCCCGGGCGGTGACCCCGCCGGTGCTCTTGGTCTTCACGACGGCGGCATGGCCATCGTGCTTGACGGTGACGTCGACTTTGACGCCGCCGGCGGGCGTCTGCATCTGCATGAACTGGTCAAGCAGGCCGCCCCCGCGACGGAGGTCTCCGGCCGCGCCGGCGCCAGGCCGCATGTATCGGTTGACGTAGGCGTCCATCGCCTGCTGCGCCGTCTGGGCGCCATGGAGCGCGGAGCCCGCGCCGCGCTCGGTATGATCCCACTCCCAGCGCATGAACCGCAGCTGTTCGTCTTGGGTCGACCGAGCCAAGGAGTGGCCGTAGAGTTTGGCGAAATCCGCCTGCCGCTTCTTGAGCCACTGGCCGAGGCCGGCGGCGCTCGAATAGGGATTCTTGGCGTTGGGGTCCAAGCCGTTGCTTTCGGCCCACATGCCCGCCGTGATGCCGGCCGCCTGCGCCGGCGTGAATCCGGACTGGCGCAGGTAGCCCATGATGGATTTGGCGTTGTCGCGCTTCGCGCCGGTGGCGCCGGTGAACCGCGAATAGGCGTCCGCCGCCCCCTTGGCCACGCCGCCAGCAGTATTCGCGACGCCAGCCGCGATACCCTTGAGCTTGTTCACGCCGCCGGCGATCAGGCCGACTATGCCGTTCCACAGGGCAGAGACTGCGCCCAGGATGCTGGCGTCTGACGTAATGTCCCACAGCCATTTTGTAACATCGAGGGTGCCGGCGCCGAAGTCGACCGCCATGCCCTTCATGTTCGCCTTAAGCTTGTTGATTGCCAGATTGTATCGGTTGGCTTTGTCGACCTGCGCGTCCGTGAGAGCCCACTTTTTCTGATCCTTCAGGTTCTGCTTCAGCGCCGCGCTTCCGCCGCGCAGGACCGGGAGCATCCCCTCCACGCCGAACTGGCGCGCGATCATCCGCTGGACTTCGGGGTTGCCGTTGAACCGCTTGATGGTGTCGGCGATCTGCAGCATGCCGTCGCTGACATCGACCGCGCCGGTGGACGTTCGCTTCATGGTGATCCCGAGGCGGCGCATGAACATCAGCGCCGACTGGTTCCGACCCATCGTGGCGTCCTGCATCGTGTCGCCCAGCTGCTGCATGCTGGAATCGACGGTCTTGGCGTCGACGCCCATCAGGCTGGCCGCCCCCCGCCAGGACTGCACCTGCTGGGTGCTCTCGCCGAGGTCGAGGGAGGTCTGCTTCAGCTGAAAGCCGAACTTGGCGACCTTCATCTCCAGCATGCCGATCCCCACGATGGCGCCGACTGCCGCCAGGCCGAGGCCGCCCAGGGCTGCGCCGGCGACGCCGATCGTCTCGATGGCGCCGACAGCCTCCCCTGCCTCCGGGATGAACTTGGAGGCCATCTTGCCCATGGACATGGCGGCCTTGCCGACCTTGCCCATGGCCTTGACCGCTGGGTTGTCGCCAAATTCCTTCTTCAGGCCGGACCAGGACTTGCCCAGGTCCGAGACGGGCTTGACGATGGTGCTGAAGCGCCGATTGACCGAGCGAACGCCGGCGGCGGTCTTGTCCAGGGCCGTGATCGGAATCACGAAGCTGGCCGCGAACGCCCCCATGGCTATCTCCCAGGCTCAAGTCTTCGCGCGGGCCTTGATCAGCGCCAGCGCGGCGTCATGCCAGAAATTCAGTTTTGACCAGGTCATCCGGTCCATCTCACGGGGCGACGCCCACCCCCAGAAGGCGGCCAGTACGATCAGGCGACCTTGCCAGTCGGCTGGGCGTCTTGCGTAAAAGACCCGACAAAGACCGAGGCTCGGTTGAAGTCGCGGGCGGCCATCTTGCGGATGACATCCGGCAGGACGCCGGCGCTGCGGGCCAGCAGCTCGATCGTGCTGGTGAAATCGGACATCAGCTCGACCGCCTCGATCTGGCCCGACACGGGCTCTCGGAAGGTCAGCGACGTGTAGGTCTGGGGACCAAACACGATCGGCTTGTGCAGGGGGAGCGCCAGGTTTTCGGGGAGCGCGTCAAGCTGCTCCTGAGTCAGGGGCTTGGCCTTCTCCCGGCTGAATAGGCCGAGGAAGGCGTCGGCCTTCTTGTAGTCCCGGGCCGCCAATCGCGCGGTGACCGCCTCTGGGACGCCGGCGACCTCGGCGAGGAGCGTGATCGTCCCCTTATGGTTCGGCAGGCTGGCGATCGCTTCGATCTCGCCGGCAAGCGGTTCGCGGAAGGTGAGCGACGAATGCGTCACGCCGTCGAACTCGATCGGCGCGCGCAGGGTCAACTGAAGTTCGTCGGGAACAGCGACGGGCTCTTCCGGAGCGGCGGGGGCGCTGAGGCTCATGGTCTGTCCTTGCTAGAGGCCGTCGGAGACGTCGGCGCCTTCGAACTGGATCTCGAAGGTCGCTTCCTCGCTCTCGACCTCGACCGGTTCGCCGACGCGCCACATGTTTGTGCCAACGACGATCTTGCCGTTGGCGAGCTGGCAGACGATCGAGGAGGCTGTCTTGCCGGACAGCGCGCTGATCGACACGCTGCCGTCGTCGCGCAGCTTCATCTTGATCATGCCGGCGGCCGGCTTGGCCTTGGCCCCGTGGACGCCATCAGAGCCCAGCAGCGTCTCGACGCTGAAGTCAGAGACCCGATAGGTGAATTCCCCCACCAGCAGGTAGGACTGGCCGTCGATCGTGACCGACGCCTGGCCGGCGATATAGTTAGGCGCAATGGCCGGCATGTCGCGGCGCTCCTCTAAGAGATCGGGATTTTTGGGGAGCGGCCGCTACTGCAGGCGGAACTGGCAGAGGGTCGCGAACTGATCGAGGATGCCGATCAGGATCGGCGTGAAGAGCACGTCGACGCGGTCCGGATTGGTCGGGTTGATCTGCACCACGAGCGCGGCCGCGAAGACGTCCGGCTGTTGGGCGAAGCCCTGCATGCAGTTGAAGCGGTAGCGGCCGATGATGGCCGCCTTGATCGAGGACGGGGTGGCGACGTTCGCGCCTGGCGCATACTTCACGCCGTCGGCCGCCAGCTTGACGGAGCCGTATTGGGCCACGACGAAGGCCTGAAGATCCCGCAGATTGAACATCAGCGAGAACAGGGTCTCGACCTTGAGGTAGCTGTTGTCCGGCTGCCCCTGGCTGTTCAGCTGGTAGGTGCTGATCAGGCTTTCGATGAAGACCTGGCCGGACACGACGGTGAAGGTCGAGACGCCGTCAAACAGCAGGCTGTTGCGGATCTGCGGCAGGAACCTGGACTGCAGCGGCGGGGCCAGGACGCCCTGGACCGCCAGGCCGGCCATGCCGGCGATCGGCGCGGTGTAGTCGTTGGCAAGGGCCGCGGCCGTGGCGCCCGCGACGGCGGCGCCCCAGACGTAGCTGAGCGACGGGCTGTCGAAGAAACCCATGTAGGTGGAGTGCGGGTCGTTCAGCGCCACGCCGAAGGTGGTCAGGGCGCTGGCCGTGCCCCGGATGGCGCCGAAGACGTGGCCGTAGATCTGGCTGTTCCAGGACCAGCGGCCCGAAACGTCGTTCATGAAGGCGGTCAGGGCCGCGACGGAGGTATTGTCCGTGTACGGGGTGACGATGAAGTCGAAGGACTGGTCCACCAGGTTGGCCAGGCCCGTGGTCAGGGTCGGCACGCCCGAGCCGCCGGTGGCGGCGAAGGTCAGGGTGAAGACCAGGCCGGCGGGCAGGACTTCGCCGGCGGACGCGCCCTTGTAGTTGAGGCGCACGTCGAGGTCGTTTCCGGCCAGGCCAACGTTTTTCACCGGCAGCACCAGGCCGCCGGCGGTTGAGGTGGCGGTTACCGGCAGGTTCGGGTTGGCCGAGATGGCCGCGGCCACGGCGGTGGCGACCTGGGTCGCGGTCATGCCGACGGTCACGGGGACGGCCACCAGGTTGCCGGCGATGTAGAGGCTGACGGTCCCGGCCGCGGTCGCCGTTCCGGAAAACAGGCACTGGGCCGCGGCGTTCGCGCCGGACGGGTCCGCCAGGGGCAGGTACCAGACCTCGCCGAACGGATTGTTGGCCAGGTAGGCCGCGGCCGCGATGGCCAGCATCGAGCCCGCGCCGCCCTGGGCGATGGCGTCGCCAGCGCCGAAGCACTGCAGCGGCACGTTGGGGCTCGCCTTCCCGGCCGAGGTGATCTGGCCGATGATCAGGGCGCGCTGAGGGCTGCCGGCGGTGTTCGCCCGCGCGTTGTTGACCTCGGCGAAGAAGCCGGGGATCCGCAGGTTCTGCGGGATCTGTGCGAAGGGGATCGTGGCCATGGGCGCGCGCTCCCCTAGGCCACGACTTCAGCGCCGCCGGCGGACGCCGGAGCGGACTTGTCGGGCTTGACGATCGGGGCGGCGGGGGCGGCTTGCGGCGCAGCCTCGGCCGGGGCCAGGTCCGCCTCCTCGCTCGGAAGCGGCGAGCCGTCTTCCTGGCACTGGACCACGTCGCCGTGGTTCAGCAGCTGGGCGAAACCGATGTCGTTGTCGTCGACCAGGGTGCCGATGCTCGGGTCGAGCAGCTGCTTGGTCCGATAGTCGCGGACATGGCGAGGGGCAGGCTTGACCCACATGGCGGGCTCCTTGGGGAGATCAGGTTTTGGGAGGGGCCAGGCCGCCGTCAGGCGGTGCTGGTGAGGCCGAGCGCGGGGCGCTGGTCCTGAAGGTCAAAGCCGGCGATTTCGACTTCCGGCGTGCCGTAGAAGTCGTCGGGGCCCTGGAAGTATTCGATGGCCAGGTCGATGACGATTTCGCCGACCTGCTGGGCGCCTTCGGCGGTGGCGCCGAGGGTGGTGCGGATCGACGGGAATTGCTGGATGAACGGGGTGTTCGTGTCGGGATCGACGAAGACGTCGGCGTTGATGACCGCCCGCTCGATCTGGCGCTGAAGCCGCCAGAGCATGTTTTCAGCGTGCTCGCCGCCCTGGTCGGACGGCTGGCCCATGGCGCTGACGCGCCCGGTGATCCGGATCGTGGTGACAACGGTGAAGGACGGCGGCCCGCGTCCGGAGGACTGCTTATCCTCGTGGACGGCCTGGACCAGGATGAGGGGAAAGTCGGTGAGCCGGGTGGACCAGTCGCCCGGGGTGTAGACCTTGTCGCCGGCGTCGGTGCGCGCCAGGCGCAGCGCCTTGACGGTCATCTTCACCAGGCGCGCCGAGGTGACGGTCATGTGGCCGCCGGCGGCGTGTAGCCAGGCTGGTGGCTTTTGTGCTCGAGCAGGTTCAGCAGCACCCCGCCGTGGCTGTCATAGGTGACCGCCCGGACCACATAGGTTTGGTTTTCGCTGGGAATGAAGACCTGGTCGTTGGGCGCCGCCTCGGCGGGAAAATCGCTCGCGCGGCAGCCGAGAACCGGCTTGGTCGTGAAGATATCCGAGCTCGGATCATTGAGCTCGATCGGCACGACGCCGTTGTCGAACACCCCGTTGATCAGAAAGGGACGCCCTGTGACGGGCATGTAGGTCGGCGTACCGCTGCCGTCCGGGGCCTGCTGGCCAAAGACGGCGACGCACGGACCCACCACAAGGGCGTCCCAGTCGATCATGGGAGTTTAGGTGGGCTCGCGCAGGAAGGGCGGGCCGCCGGCGCGCAGACGCGGGGCGCCGCTCTCGGGGTCCTTCAGGAAGCCATGAGCGATCAGCTCCCTGGCCTCGGCGTGCGGAAGCAGGACGCTCGCGCCACCCCGCTTGTGCTCGGGCTTGACGTAGCGCTTCACCGCGCCGTCGCCCTCCATCCCGCCGCCGACCTGAATGGACCGGCCGCGGGCGACTTCATAATAGCCGTGGCCCTTGGGGGCCGGCGTCTCTACCTCCGCCGGCGGAGCGGGCGGCGGCGTCTTGGCGGTATCAGCCACGACCTTGGGATCGGGCGCGGTTTGGGTGTCGGCCATGCGACATGTCTCCTCAAGCACGCCGGCGTCGCCGGCGCGCGGGTTTCAGGGTTTGGGTGGGTCGGCCGGTGGCCTAGCGGACCTTGATCGCGATGCAGGCGTTCACCCGGCTGGGGATCACCAGCGGGGCGGATTGCATCATGATGAAGCGCTGGGCCGGATCGTCCTGGATCCAGGTCTTGGGCGCGTAGGGCATGGGCTCGTAGTTGAACTTCGGATCCATGATCAGGCCGAAGGCGCGGGTGCCCATCATGTCGGGGCCGCACATGACGATCCAGCCGTCGGGAATCATCGGCTGTTCGTAGTCGTCGGCGTCGACGAACCAGTCGTTGTAGAGCCAGAGGCGGTACATACCCCAGTCGCCCATATAGGCGCCGCCCCGGGCGATCTGAGGACCGGCCTGGATGCGGTTGCCGAAGTCCGCCAGCTTGGGGACGTTGATGGCGCCCTGGACGTTGACGCCGTTCTTGAACAGCTCCCAGGCGGTGTTGGTGAAGACGATGTCGGCGCACTGGGCGCCGGAGATCTGCAACACCAGGGCCTGGGCCTGGGTGATGGTCTTTTCGGGGACCGGGTCGAGGCCTGCAGCGGTGAGGTTGCCGGCATAGCCCCAGACGCCCGTGCCGCTCAGGGCGATAGTCAGGCGGCTGTCGCGGCCGAAGTCCACCAGGGTGGCCGGGAAGCCCTCGCCCTGGATCAGGCAGGTGCCGGTCTGCAGGACACTGGCGGCCATCCACTCGAGGCGGCGGTCGATCATGTCGACCTGGTCCTCCATCTCGAACTGCAGGTTGGCCATCTCGCGTTCGCCGGCGGACATCTCACCGCCGATGCGCTCGCCGATCATGCGTCGGACCGGCTTGCGCAGATCCGGCGCCCGCTTGTCCTTGATGTAGGCGGGCTTGAACTTGTCGGTCTGGATCCGGCGCTGCTCGACCAGGCGGCCTTCAACCAGAGGCGAGCAGAACGGCGCCAGGCGCCGCTTGCCGACATCGACATCGATCGCGACTTCCTCGGTGTCCGCCGTGACGATGCCGGGGAAGAAACGCGTCAGCAGAAACTGCTGCGCGACCTTCAGATTGGGCACCACCTGCACGAGCTTGGCGGTGTCATAGGAAATCGAATCCACCATGGCGGACGGTCCTTTTTGGGCAAAAGGATCCCGCCCGCAAAAGCGGGTTCGGGATCAGCTCTTCGGTTTGGGGAGGGCTAGATGTTCGACGGATCGGCCGCGGAGACCGGATTCTTGACGATCAGGCTGAAGGCCCGCATCGCCGCGCGCAGCGTGGCGAGGGTCCAGCTCGGGTCGTAGATCAACGAGCGGGCGTTAAACGCACCCTGGATATAAGCCCCGGCGGTGATCACCCCGCCCGACGCGTCGGCGTAGTCGACCAGGACGGCAGAGGGGATCTGCGAGCCGTCGGACGCGGTGGCCACCGAGATCTTGTATTGGCCGGTGGCGTCATAGGAGTTGAGGGTGAAGCTATCGCCCGCGACGAAGGCCACGCCGCCGGCGGTCAGCGTCAGGTTCAGGCCCTGCTGGGCATAGGCGACGCCGGTCGTCAGGTCCGGCAGGACGTTGCCCTCCGGATCGACCACGCCGAAGTCGGTCGCGGTCTTGGCGGTGAGCACATAGGCGCCTTCCATGGAGCCCGCGCCCCGCGTGAGGCCGGAGATGACGCCATTCCCGGTGTTACCGACGGTGGCCACCGCCTCGATCGCCTGGGGCGAGAGCGCGCCGAGCACGGTCCCCCGCTGCAGCGTCCCGGTGTTGAGCAGGATCGGCTGGGTCACAAGCGGCGGAGCCTGGCCGGCGATCAGCTGATCGGGGATATAGGCGTCATGGACGACGCCCGGGGCGAAGGGGTTATCCCCATAGATGTTCGTGGTCATGAGCGCGAAACCTTAGAAGTTGTTGGGATGGTGGGCGGCGCGCCTAGCGCGTGGGCTCGGCCGTCGGCCTGGCCTTCGCCACGGCCGCGGCCATCTGGGCGGCGAAGTCGCCCTTTCCGCCGGTGGACGCACCCGAACCCGGGTTGGGGGTTTCGACCTGGTCCATGCGGTCCGCCAGGCGGCTGCGGCCGGTGGGCGCCGGTGCGGCGGCGCCGCCGGCGGCCGGCAGGGTGGCGAGGGTTTCGATGACCTCGGCGCTGGAGGCGCGGCCGCGGGACAGAAGCGAGGCGGCAGAGGCGACCCGCCCGGCCGAGACCGGGTGGCTGAAGACCTTCACCCAGCGGGCCCGCTCGGCCTTACGGCCCTTGGACATGTCCGTGGTGTCGTCTTCCTCGTCGCACTCTTCGTCGTCGCCATCCTTTTTGTCGGCCTTCTTGCCGTCCTTGGGAGGCTTGTCGTCCTCATTGGCGCCGGCGCCATCGCCATCTTCCTCGGCGCGGCGGGCGTCTTCCTTCTCGCGGCGATCATCTTCCTCCGCGCGCTGCTTGTCCTCTTCGGCCCGGCGAGCGTCGCGGTCCTTCTTTTCCTGGTCGTCTTCCTCGGCGCGCGAGATGTTCGCCGACGGCAGGCCCAGCAGGTGCGCAAACGGGTTCACCCGCGCGGCGTTGTTCTTAGCCATGGTGGTTTCCTTGAGATCAGGTCAGCTGGGCGACGAAGGCCCGGAAGGCGGCGTCGGCCGGCATGACGGCGTCGGCGAAGCCGATGGAGACACCGGCCTGCCCCATGAAGGTGCCGGCCTCGGTGGCGGTGACGGCCTCGAGGGCCATGCCCCGATTGCGGGCGACGGTCTGGTCGAACAGGGCGCCCATCTCATCGATGTCGCGCTGCATGTCGGCGAAGGCGGAATCGGACAGCGGGAGCTCCGCATGGCCGTTGGCCTTCTTGGCGCCCTTGGTGACGAAGGTGACCTTGATGCCGGCCTTGGTCAGGGCGTCCGACCAGTCCACGTGCATGCAGATCACGCCGACGGATCCCACGCCGCCGGTGCGGGGCACGGTGATGTAGTCGGCGGCGCTGGCGATGGCGTAGGCGGCCGAATAGGCGGACTCATCGCAGATCGCCCAGATGGGCTTGGTCCCTCGGACGGAATGGATGGTGTCGACCAGGTCGAAACAGCCGGCCACCTCGCCGCCTCCGGAATCGACCATCAGGGCGATGCCCTTGACCTCGTCGTCGGTGGCGGCCGTCAGGATGGCCTGGCGCAGGCCGTCGTAACCGGTCATGCCGCTGAAGGGCCGCAGCGAACCCAGTTTCTGCACAAGGGTCCCGGTTACGCCGATCAGCGCCACCGGGCCCGCCAGGTCATAGCCAGGGTCGGCGCTGCTGCGCCGCTGGCTGGCGAAGACGACGTCGTCGTCATCGTCCCAGGCCATGGGGGCGACCAGGCCGCCGTCCATCTGGACCATGGAGCGGACGCCCAGCCGATCGGCCAGGGCGTACATGGCGATCTCCGCCTTGCGCGGATGGATCGCCAGCGGGGTGTTGAACAGGCGCTGGGCGAGATGCGGGAGGTTCATCGCGCTAGACCGCCTTTGGATCGTCGATGGTCTTTTGGGCCGGCTCGCCGTTCGGGTTGAGGCCCGCCCAGGTCGGCACCGGAATGCCGGCGTCGGTGAACCGCTTGATGTCGTGAACCCGGGCTTCCACCATCTCGTCCGGATCCTCGCCCTGCTCGATGCAGACGCGGTCAAAGCTGGTGACGGCGGCGTCCATGCCGAGGACCGCGCCCTTCACTTCGTTGACCGGGTCGATCCAGCCGCGGCCAGGGCCGACCCAGACGGCATGGCCATAGGCGGCGCGGCATTCGGCGTACTCAGGCGCGCCGGGCGGAAGCGGCAGCTCGCCGTATTCCATCGCCTCTTCCAGGAGCGCGCCAAGGATCGGCTGCGGGAAGCCGGCGGCGTAGTCGTCGCGCCGGCGGGCCATGGTCTTCCAGAATTCCAGCATCGCCCCGCGGGCGGAGCTGTAGTTGACGTCCGACCAGTCGTTGCTGACCTGCTGGGCCGAGAGGCCGGCGGCCGAGGCGACGTTGCGCAGCACGGCCTTTTCGAAGTCGGCGAAGTTGCCGGACGGCCTGGTTGCCGCCACCTGGCCGATGGTTTCCCCAGGGGCCAACATGGTCATGTTGGGGCCGCTGGGCAGCTTGAGGCGCTTGCCCTCGTGGAAGTCCTGGCGAAGGTTCTGGTAGGCCGAGAGCCTGCCGTCCTCGTCGCTCAGCGCCTCGTCCACCAGGTCCTTGTCGAACGGGGACTCGATGAAGGCGGCGAAGATGGCGTTGACGATCGCCGCGTCGAGCTCGGCCCCGTCGTAGCGGATCAGCATCTTCAGGCGCTGCAGGACCGGGGTCAGGACCCCGGCGCCGCCGCGGTGCTGGCCGGCGCGGTCGTGGTCGAAATCATGGACCACGATGGGCCGGCCGTCGGGGGTTTCCCGCAGCACCCGGTCCCATTTGACGCTGTCGCCGGCGCTCCACCAGTCGCCCTGGTGGGCCCGGCGGATGTGGTAGGCCAGCGCGGCGCCCCAGTCGTCGACCTCGACGCCGCCCCTGAGGGTATGGCTGTCATACCGCATCTGCGGGTTCGACAGCCGATCGGGGTCGATCATCTGCAGGGCGGTGGCGTAGCGCGCCCGGCCGAAGCCCATGCGCCCCGGCAGCCACTGCAGGATGCCCAGGGCGTCGCCGTCGACGATCTTGTGGCGGAAGCCCAGCCGCATCATCTGCGGCACCAGCATGGCCCGCTGGGTGTCGCAGTAGCGGCCCGGGTCCTTGGACCAGGTCCGGTAGACCGCCTCGCCGGCGGTGCGGTAGGCGTAGGCCCATTCGAGGTTGAAGCCCGGGTTGCCGGTATAGGCCTGCAGCGCCTTCCAATCGGGCTTCAGCAGCGGCCGGTAGTTGGCCCCGATGGCGTTATCCAGAATCCGGGTAATCGCTCCGGAGCCCCAGCCATCGTTGCGCACCACGTCGCGGACGCGGCTGACGATGGTGTCGCGGTAGGGATTGAGCTCCCCGTCCGGAGACCAGAGATAGGGCTGCCAGTCGCCCATATGGTCGCCGTAGAAGTTGGCGGCGTCATAAGGGATGCGGGAGTTGTTGCCGGCCAGGCCCTTGGGCTTCGGCCGAGCCATCGGCTGGCCGTTCGGCCCGAGGATCCTGACCCCTTCGCCATCCGCCATTAGAGGCGGAACCGGACGGAGGAGCGGGGGCGGTCAATGATGCCGAGCTGCGCCTGCAGCAGGCGGATCAGCTGGGTCAGGTCGCCGATGTTGGTGCGGTCATAGGTGACCGACTTGGCGCCGTCGTTCTGGGTGTAGCTGTAGCTGACACCCTTCGCGCCCGTGGAAATCGCGATGTAGGCGCTCTGAGCGGCCGCGAGGTCCGCTTGCAGCTGCGTGGTCGGCCGGCCGGCGAGAATGCTGGTGGCGGGGTTGAAGCGGCCGTAGCGCATGCGGTGTGGCCTTACTTGGGGAGCAGGCTCCCCAGAGATCGTTTGGCGGCTGCGGCCCGGGGAGCGCTGGACGCGCCCGGCCCCACGACGGTCGCGGGAGCGGCCGCCGGCGGTGCGGCGGCGTCGCCGAGGCTGGAGCCGGAATCGACGGCGGAGGCGGTGGCCGGGATGATTTCCGCCGGCGTGAGCCGTGCGCCGACGTCGTCGGCGCGGCGGTTGAGCTTCAGCCCGAAGTGGAACAGGCCGCACAGGGCGCCAAAGGCGTAGACCCGGCAGTCCAGGGCCTCGTTCGCCCGGCCGGGCAGTTGCTCCCAGATGCGGTAACGGCGTCCGGCGCTGACCTTCACGACCGATCGCTCGGCGGTCATCTGGCCGAAATAGTTCAGGTCCCGATCGGCCGGGTAATGCATGTAGCCCGGGCCTGGCGCGTCCAGGTGCATCCGCGAGCGGATCGAGTCCTTGGCGGCATTCACGCCCAGGATTACCGGCCGGAAGCTGGCCTTGGTGCGGCGGGTGGGCTTCTTGATCGGCCAGACGGGGGAACGCTGGCCGCCCTGGGCGGATTCGCCCTTGATGCCCCATATCCGTCGGCCGAGCCGTTCCTTGCAGAAGGCGTAGGACATCTGGGTATGGGCGCCGCCGGTGTCGACACAGGCGGCCATGATCTCGAAGCCGCGCCCATCGGCGCGCCGCCAGATCCGTTTCAGGTGTTTGTCGAGCTCGGCCCAGACGGCCGGCTCGCCGGGATCACCTTCCAGGATCGTGTAGTCGACCGACCAGGATTCCTCGTTGCGGCCCCAGCCGACCACCTCGACCTCGATCCGGTCGAGCTGGACGTCGACGCCGGCGCTGAGCACCGCGACGCCGTCGGGGACCTCGGCGTTCCAGACCTCGCATCGGGCGAGCAGCCTGGCCTCGTTGAGGGCCTGTTCGCCCCGATCCTCATAGGCTTCGCCCAGGACCAGGTTGATGAAGGTTTTCCGCTTCAGCGGATCGTCCTTCACCTCGAGCCATTCCTTCACCAGCAGGCGCCAGGTGGCGTTGGGAAAGAGGCTGTAAAGGGTGTTGATCGCGAACCCGGCGTGGCCGGCGAAGGGCTTGCCCGCGATCCAGCCGCCGCCATTGGCCTCGGCGGTCTCGATCATTTCCTCTTTATCGGCTTCGTCGATGACGCAGCCGCTGATGGAGCAGACGTAGTGGACGGTGTCCGGCAGCCCGACGCCGTTTTCGTCCTTGTCCCACTTGATGCCGTGGGGGGTGTGCGGGCCGCCCCAGTCGAGGACCTGAAGGCCGTCGCAATGGGGGCAGCGGACGTGGAAGCGACGCTGGTCGCTCTCCTCGTAGCTGTCGTCGATCCGGCTGAGCCCCTTGATCGTCGGGGTCGAGCCGATGACGATCTTGCGGTTCCAGAAGGTCTCGGACCGCTTCTTGCCGAGAGCGATCTGGTCGCCCTCGACCCCTGCCCCGCTGATCGGATAGCCGTCGACTTCGTCGAACAGGATGATGCGGGCGGTGATCCGGCGAAAGCCGCCGGGGCTGTTCGCGCCGACCAGGCGCACCGAGGCGCCGTTGCGGAACAGTTTCTTGAGGATCGTATTGCCGCTGTCGCGGGCCCGTGCGTCGCCGGCGATCGCCGCCAGGACCGGGGTGTCGCGCAGCATCGGCGCGAGCTCGGTCGAGGAATAGTCCTCGGCGTCCTCGACCCGGGGCTGCACCGCCAGGATCGCGGCGGGATCCTGGTGGATGTAGTAGCCGACCACATGGTCGAGGATCTTGGTGTAGCCGATCCGGGCGGACTTCCGGACCGTGACCGTGGTCACGGACGGATCCGTGATCGCGTCCATGATCCCGCGCTGATAGGCGAAGGCGCGGAAGCGGCCGGTCTGGGCGCTCGTCTCCTTGGAGAGGACCGCGTAGCGCTCGGCCCACTGACTCAAGGTGAGCTTGGGCGGGGGCTTCAGGTTTTCGCGCCGGGCCTTGGCCAGCGCCACCTGCAGCGCGGCTATGCCGACGGCGTAGTGGTCAGCCTCCGCCAGGCGCAGAGTATGCGCCGTCACCCGTCAGCTCCTCGAGGGCCTCGACGACCAGGCCCATCAGCACGTCCTGGACTTCGGCGACGGTCTTCAGCCGGTGCAGCCTGGGAGATTGTTCGGCGGCCAGCGCCAGCAGGCGCGTCCGCACCCGGGCGTACTCATCACCGACCAGCTGGGCGACCTCGGCGACCGGCACCAGCTCGCCGGCCAGGCGCTCGTATTCGAGCCGCCGCTGTTGGGCGAGGTAGTGTTCCTTGACCCGCTGCGAGTGGGCCAGCGATGGGGTTTCCCCCTCCGCCAGGTCCTCCGGATCAACCTCCGCCGGCGGCCGCTGCGCCCGCTTGAGCGCACCCCCGTGGGATTGCGGCTCCAGCGCGATGTCCGCAGGCTCAGTGCGGACAGTCCGCACCTGGTCCGCAGCCTTGTCCGCAGCCTCGCGATTAGACTTTCGCCAAGCCGATCCTACTAGCGCCTGGTCAAGCGATCCGTCTGAAAATGCTGTGAGAAAACCGCCCTGGATGGCCCGGCGAACGAGCTTGTCATTGCACGCTTCGCGGCGCGCAAATTCCCGGATCGAAATCCCTTCCGGCAAGTGCGGACACCTTTTCCGACCCTGACCCTAGAGAAGGACCGCCGCGCGAAATGTCCCCCGGCGCTGGATGGTCAGGAGGGACCCATCTTTTTGCCAGGGCCCAGGCTAGCGGGCGGTGGCCATCGCCTGGCGCATCGCGCTTTGGAAGGCAGCGGGCCAGGCGCGCTTCACCGTGCTGTCAGCGCGTTCGTAGTAGTGGAAGCGATGGGTGACTTGGGATGGACGCGTGAACTGGATCAACAAGATCAAACGACCTTGGGATGGTGTGTAGGCGGTGCCGCGTGGAACACCTTTGGTCTTGACCTTACCGGCTTTGGTGACGCCGACGCGCTGCCAGACACCGCCGATCATTCCGTTCTTGGTCTTCACCTGACCGATGAAGATGTCCTTGCGGCCGGCCAATGCCTGCAGCTTGGCTTTCGGGATGTTGCCGTATTGGTTGGTGGGGAGATCGCGGGGGGTGAGGATGGCGGTGTTCGCGCCGCCCTTGCCGGTGATCTGGCGGCCGCCGTTGATCATCGGGGCCAGGTACTTGGCCTGGATGTCCTTGATGAAGACCAACGCTTCCAGGTCGGTCTTGCGGGCCTTCTTCATGCCGAAGGCGTTGAGGGTGAACGGCGTCGGCCGGTCGACGTCGGCGGCCAGTTGGCGCTTCTCGCCGACGATGACGGCGGCGGCGACGGTGTTCAGGGCCGTGGCGGCCGCGAAGGGCAGCTGTTCGCGCTGCAGGTAGGTCAGGTCCCTCTCAAGCTTCTTTAGCGCCGGCTTGAGGTCGATCTTGTATTCCACCGTCAGGCGGCGCGGTTGATCCGGATGCCCTTGGTGGCGTGATATCGGTAGGTCCGGCCGTTGGCCGTCACCTCGGCGAGGATCCGGCGATCGAACGACCCGGGCTTGCGGCGCGTGTAGTCCACCAGCTTGCCTTCATCGGTCATGCGTTGATGCGAGCGCGCCTGGCGCCGGCGAAGGGTTCTCAGGGCGCTCATGATTTGCTCCGGGGGTATCGCGCCACAATGTCGGCCTGGTGCAGGCCGGTCAGGCCGTCCAGGACGGCGGCGTGGGCCAGGACGATGGCGTTGTGGGCGTCGGTGTAGCGAGGGTGCGGCGGCAGCGCCTCGATGCGGTGCAGCATGCTGTCCAGGTCGTTGGCCAGCACCGTGGCCTCGCGGAAATGGTCCATGCTCAGCTGTCCGCGACGGATTGAACCGCCTTGGCCGGCGCGAGCTGGCCGCGGTGGGCTTTCAGCAGCTCGAGGTGTTCGGTTTTCGCGCCTTCCCGGGCCTTCGCGGCCTCGGATTGGGCGCGGAGACGACGATAGAACTGGCGGCCGGAGACTGCCGGCCTGGGCGTGGCTTTGAACAACTCCCCGAGGAAGCTGCCCCTGGCGGCCAGGCGCTCGGCCTGGCGGACGGCGCCGCCGTGGAGCAAACCTTCACTTAGGCTCATGGGGTCACTTCCGGATTTTGAGGAGGTCAGACCGTCGCCATGGCGAGGGACATGCAGCGCCATTTGTCGGTGGGCTTGGCGCGGAAGTAGAAGCGCTGGTAGCGGCAGGAGGATTCGACCTCGATCGAGTCCTTCAGCGCCTTCATGGCAGCCTGCCAGCGGGCGTCCTGGATATCGAGCCGGAGCAGGCCGATCAGCTTACCGCGCTGAACATCGCCTTCGTTATCGGTGCGGAAGGCGTCCTTGATGATGGCGCGGATCTCGGGCCCGCTGCTGGCGGACCACTCCTCGAGACATTCGTCGACGCCAGCCTTGGCCGCCGCCAGTTCAGGGCCGAATTTGATCCGGTCGGCGACCTGGACCTTGATCTGCCGGGTGCTGTCGAAGGTCGACAGCGTCAGGTTGCCCTTCTCGCCGCCGATCGTCACCTCGTACTGGGAGGCGAGCAGATCGATGAAGGCGTCGATATCGTCGAAGGTCTTGGCCTTCAGCGCGGCCATGGCCGCCGAGAGCGCCTCGGCCGCGGCGAACAGATCTCGCACCAGCTGGTCTTCCAGCTTCTTCGAGGGCTTGACCACCTCGATCGGCACGAGCCGGCCCTTGCCGTCGCGCATGTGCTCGTTGCCGTGCACCAGCTCGACGCCGGGGCGCGGCCTCTCGACTTCGGTATCGGTCATCAGTCTCTCCGGACCATGACGATCGTCTTCGTCCTGCGGCGAATGAACCCTGGCGCTGGCGCGGGCTCGGCCGGCGCTGGCTTCCAGGTCCGCATCGGCGGCTGATGATCGGGCACGGGCGCCAGGCGCGCGGCCAGCCGGCGCAGGCGCCACACCAGGTCATTGCGCTCGACGAAGAAGGCCTCGGGATCGATCCGCTTGATCGACAGCCGGTTCAGTTCGCTGGCGATCTCATCGATGAGCTCAGCATCGTTCTTCACCGGCGCGGCCGTCACAGGCCGACCTTGGAGGCGGCGTTGCGGGTGAACAGCTCGGCGTCGCGGATGTAGCCCATGACGGTGTCCGTTTTGACGTGGCCGCTCTGGCGCATGATCAGATCGATCTCGGCGCCATTGGCCGCCGCCTGGGTGATGAAGCCGGACCGCAAACTGTGGCCGGCGAAAACCTCGGGGTCCAAGCCCGCGCGCTCGGCCGAGCGCTTGACCACGTCGGCGACGACGGCCGGCGATATCGCCCGCGCGGCGATCCGCTGATGCCGGTCGACCGGCCGAAATACCGGGCCCGACGAAATCCCCGCGTGCTCGAGCCAGGTCTTCAGCGCGGCGATCGCGCAGAGCTTGGTCTTGCCGTGGGGAATGGCCACCGTGCGGCCGCGCCCGCTTTGGTCAGTCTTTGAGCGCGGCAGAAGGATCTCCGCGCCGCCGGCGACGAACCGCAATCGGGCGCCGCCGCTCAGGGATTTACGGTCCTCGAGCATCAGGCCCGAGATCTCGCTACGCCGGAATGCGCCGGCGAATGTCACCAGGATCAGCGCCCGATCGCGCAGCCCCGCCGTCGTGGCGGGCATGCGCTGCAAAACCTTGCGCAGATCTGCGACGATCATTGCGCGCTTCTTGTTCGGCGGCCGGCCGCGCATGTGGCGGATGCCCGCCCAGACGTCGCGAAGGATCGCGCTGTCCGGCTCGGCCAGGTCCTCGGCCAGGTGCTTCCAGCGGATCGCCGCCAGGCGCTGGCTCAAGGTCGCGACCGTCAGTCGGTCGGCATAGGCGGCCAGATAGGCCGCAACCGTCCTCGGGTCGGCAGGCAACTCCGCAAGACGTGCTTGCGCACACCAATTGACGAAGTGCCGCCAACCCGATTCGTAGGCTCGCCGCGTGGACGCCGCCAAGGCGGCGTCAGCGTATTCGGCCACCGCGGCGGCGAGCCGCTGGACCTCGTCACCGGTGGCCGCTGGAGCGAGGTCGCGCGCCGGCGAGATCGTAATCTCTGTGCCGGGCATTGATGTTCCAAGGTTTGCAGCAGGCCGGGCTTGATACCGGCTAGCGGGTCTTCCGAGGACGGGCGCACTACACACGCGCTTCGCCGATCCTTGCGGAAGGACTACATGCGTGGCGCTACCAGTATCCCGCGCTGCTGTTTCGTGCCGGTCCGTCCCGGCCGCTGCTGCAAGATTGACCGGCTATGTGCGCCGGATAATTACGATGTCGTCTTCGCGTGCGCCCTGCAGGGCGCGTTGGTTGCGCATCTCTAGTTCTGTCTGGCAGTCGCGGCAGCGCCTGGCCGACGGGGAGATACGCACGCGCTTCGGATCGATCTGATCGTCACAGTCGACGCACCGCCTACCAAATTTTGGCGCTACCACGCGACCCATGCTGATCCTCACGGCTTGCAAGCAAGATCGGCGTAAATGCCTGTGTTCAAACACCAAACCGGCTGGTGATGGTCGACCGGATGAGCCCGAAATCTGGCTTTCTGGCCCATGATAATGGATATTATCGCGGGCCAGTCGGTGCTAAATACGGGGTGTGAAGCACGCCACCTTTTTCTACGTCCTTCAGGGCAAAGCCGCGGTCGCGACCGATGATATCGGCGCCTTTGGGCGTATGATGGAGAACTTCGCCGGCCGGCGAGTCGCCCAAACCGAGCTTCCCGGCGGCGTCAGAGTCTCAACCGTGTTTCTCGGCGTGGACCACAATTTTTTCGGGGGGGGGGCGTCCCCTGCTGTTCGAAACAATGATCTTCGGCGGCGAGCGCGACGGTGAACAGGATCGGTACACGACCTGGGCTGAAGCCGAACTCGGCCATATGGAAACGGTCGAATCTCTCGAAACCGCTGAAGCCAGCTAGCCGCCGGCGCGCTCGTCCAGGCCGATGGCCAGCGGGCGTTCGTCGAGCAGCTTCTGCTTGGCCGGGAAGCGCCAGCGGAACAGGTCCGCGATGATATTGCCGGCGTCGTAGGCCGGAATCCGCACCGAAATCTGCACGCCGTTCTCGTCGCGGCCGTGCAGCACCATGGCGCCGTCATCCGCGCCCGCGAGCGAGACGTAGGGCACGACCTGGTCGGCGGGCGCCAACCCGGGCGCGGTATAGGCGGCGATGGTGCAGGTCATGTGGCCTCGACCGGCTCAGGCTACGCCGGCGCATTGCGCCGGTTGGCCTCGGCGTCTCGCAGGCGCGCAAGCCGCAAAAGGCCTCCCGCTTCGGTATATCGGACGTGCGTGCCGGCCTCGACGATGCGGTTCACCGCCGCGCGCTGCGCGAGGGTCATCGAGAGGATCGCCGTCACGTCCTCGCGCTCGATGTCTTCGGCCGTCCAGATCCGGCGCGCTTCGCTCAAGCGAGGGCGCCGCGCGGACCTGGCCGCGGAAGGATCGACGTCGCCGCCTGGGCGGCGCGCTGGGCCGGGGAGACATTGGTGGCCGTGTCCGACACGTCGCGAAGGCGCAACGCATCGGCCTTGGCCTGCAGCTGGTGCAGCACCTGGGGCGTCATGGGATGTCCGGGCATGAAAAAGCCCCGCGCGGTGTCCGCCGGGGCTGTTGGAGGGCCGCGCTCGTGCGCACCTCTCCGTCGTTAAACACCACCTACCGATTCCTAAATAAAACCGCAAGCGGGAATTTCTTACTGGACGCCGTCAGGCGTCCAGCCGCTTGGCGAAATGCCGGATCAGTAGGTCCAGCGCCAGGCGCAGCGCCGTCTCAAGTTGTTCGGTGTCCCGCTGCGCCTCAAGGATTTCGCGCGGCCTCAGCCCCCGTCCACAGATCATGTCGCAGGCCAAGATCATGCCGGTGTGCCAGCTAAGCGCCGCCTGGGCGCCGGCCAGCTGGGCCTTGGCGTCGGCGATCCATACGGCGGCCTCGAAATCATCCTTAGGGATCACGGCCCGGCCGCCTCCGCGGACTTCCTGGATGTCGAGGCAGGAGCGCAGCGAGGCGGCGCCCGAAATCAGCGATGTTCGGTAGAGCGCCCCATAGCGCCGGCCGGCGGCGGCTTGCGGCCGGGTGACACGGCCCTTGGCCTGCAGGAAATCCAGCCCGTCGTCCCGGCCGGCCTGGCGCGGCCTGCCCTGGACGGCCCGGGGCGCGGCGACCTTGGCGTTGTCATTGCCGGGCGCCAGGGCCTCGGTGCGGCGCGCGGCGGCGCGCTTTTTCCAATCGCGGCGACGTTGGGCGTTACTGGCCACTGGCGCGGACCTCCAAGCGGAAAGGTTGAATTTTTAGTGCTGAGCCACGCGAGCAACCTCGACCATGCGACCGTTGGACGCAAGGCTACGGCTCCGCTTTTCGTGTAGGCGCCCCGGCGCCGACTCTCCGCCGCCCCGCTGGCGCCGCAATCTGCCTCGATATCGACGCCCCACGGTCCGGAGCCCACGCCCCCAGTTCGATCCCGGCGGAGCCGGATCGGACGGACGCCCCCCGTCCCGATAGCCACGCAGATGCGGGGCGCGCAGCCTCGGTCAAGGACGCGCACTTGCGCGCCCCCGTCAGGGGGTTGCCTTGAGGGAGGCGAGCACCACGCTAGGCTGGTGGGCTAGGGAGGGGAAAATGTATCGGGCGCAGCCCGATTCCGCATACTTGACCTCTTCGATAAATCTGGACCTGGGGAATCTCTTGGCTAACTGGAATCGCCCTTATCTCGCTCGGCGACCAGGCGATCGGCCCTAGCCTGGGCCCGGGCGATCGCCGGGCTGGCCGCCTCCTGGTCGCGCTTGGCGGCCTCGCGGGCGTCGGCCTCCATCCGGGCGACGTGGGCGTCCCGCTCCGCCACGCGGCACAGCTCGTCCGCCGCCCGTGACCCCGGCCGATCGGCCAGGCCGGCCAGCTGCAGCAGCTTTTCCGGCAGGTTGATGCGGTAGGCGTTGTTGGCCTGCTCGACGTGGATCACGCCGTCCGGATCGACGAACTTCCGGAACCGCCGCATCCGCTCCAGGATGCCCAGGCGCTCCAGCCGCCTGAAGGCGCCGGCGATCGTATCCGTCGCCCGGCCGGTCTCCTCGCGGATCTGCAGATAGGTGCACTCCAGGCGCCCGCTCTTCCAGTCCATGAAGGTGAACATCATCTTGTCCAGGATGTGCAGGTCGGCCGGGCTGAGGTCGCCCCACCGCTCGCTCTTCCCGCGCCGGTCCAGGGCCTTCAGCCAGACCCGGTAGGCGGCCAGCTTCACCCGCTTCAGGAACTTGACCGTCCGCGGCTGATAGAAGGCCGCCCCGTCTTCATAGGGCTTGCTGCCCACCAGCACCTGCTGGAACGTCCGGCCGTCGATCTTGGGCGGCCAGAGGTGCGTCTCGAGGGCGATCAGGGACACGTCACTCATGACGCCCCTCCCCGCCCGCCAGAACCCGCCAATTCGCCCACCGGGCGATCAGGCTTGGCCACCATACCCAAATTGGGGATGACGGCGCCCTTCATGGAGGCCGCCGTCATCTCGTTCATAAATTCGGCCAGGCGTGAGCGCGCGCGCCGGCAGCACTCGGCGACGGACACAGGTCCGCCGAAGGCGCTGATCAGCTCGCGGGCCAGCCGAGCATATCGCTTGCTGTCCACCGGATGATCTCCGTTGGGTTCCGGCTGACCGGCAAAGCCCGAGCGCCCGCTCTGACCGGGTCAGAACGTTGCGGGGCGTGCCTTCGCCGGCGCGCAAGACTCCAGGGCCGGCGCGAGCAGTCGCGTCGGCTGGGGGCGTGCGTCCGGCAAAAAGCTACCCGCACGCTCGCTCAGGGCGAGCGCGGGGGATCAGCGCCTTTGGCCGGAACCATTGATGAGGGGTGCTTCAGACCAAGCGCCGGCGACCGGCTGGAGCGGCCGCGCGAGCCTGGGGGCGCGGGCGGCGAACGCCGGGTCGGCCGGTGGGCCGGGGTGGTTGAAGCGGTCGTCTGTCTGGGATCAGGGGCCCTTGCGCTTGCGCGCCCGCGCCCTGGGCGCCAGCAGCCGCCGGCGCGCGCGGATCCAGTTCAGGGGGGCGGAGCCGACCCTGAAGGGGCGAATCATGAACGGGTTAACGGATGGTTCGCAGGTGAGAGAAACGCGGGTCCAGGGAGGGGCGCGCGTTGTGCCCATCAGCTATGTCGACCAAGGCCGACCGGGGGGGGCGGAACGAACATCGCCCCGCCCGCGCCTGCTCGGGAGGGCGCGCGGACGGGGCGGCTCCGCGCGCAGTGGCGGCCGCACGCGAAGAGGAATGAGAGGGTGAGCGCGGCGACTAGGCTAGCCATCGTTGCCCACCCCCCAGCTCTTCATGAGCAGGTCGAAGTGGGCGCGCTCCTGCGCCCGACCGGTGGCCTGGTCGTACCAGGTGATGCACTCCCCCACGATCGCGCGGATCCGCGCCTCTTCAGCGTCGGTGAATGCGGGTGGGACCCACAGGTCGTCGATGTCGTCGCCGTCCGCCGGCAAGCACCGATCCAGGAACGTCTCCTGGTCGCCGTGGGTGGTTCTTGCGGCCTGCGGAAAGGAACGCTTGGCGGAGGCAATCTCCTCGTCGGAATGCCGAAACGGATCAGAGAGCACGTCACGGGCGCGTTGCTCGCGGACGATGGTGGCGAGGACGACCTCCGGCGCTCGCCCGCGAGAGAGCGGGTCACGCGGGACGCCGTAGCCCGCGTCGCCAGGCAGGGCCATCTCAGGCGCCGAACCGGGGAACCGCTTGCGTCGGAGCAACTCGGCCCTCACCCGGCCCCGGTACTTGCGATCGCCGAGAAACCGCTGCACGCGCCAGACCAAGGGCTGGCGCGCGACCTCCCAGGCCACGACCGCGACGGCGGCGGCGCCCACGACCTCGATCCCGGTCACGACCCATTCGGGCGCCATCATGATCGCGCCTCACCCGTCATGGAGCGGCCTGCGGCCATCGGGATCCAGGGCGGCGAGATCGCCCTGGTGGCGGCGGGCGTAATGGCCGGCGCCGGTGTCGTAGATACTGAGTCCGCGGTCGCAGATGCGCCGAACCTCTTGGCGCTGGGCCTCGTTCAACCCCCCGAGGAGCACCTGACGCCGCAACCGGTTGACGCCGGCCAAGACAAAGGCCGAGCCCACAACCGCCAGGCACTGCAGGCCGGCGGCGATCAGGATCAGGACGTAGGGCGGGGGCAGCGTCATGGCTGGCCGCCCCCGTATAAGCGCACCAACAGCCGCATTAGCTCCGCGAGGTCGGCGACAAGAGAGTCCAGCTTGGCCCGGCGCTTAAGACCCTCGGATCGATCGTAGTGGCCGATATGTCGGTCGATCATCCCCTGCAGCGCCCCGATCTGTGCAGGGTTCAGCGCTTTCGGCTCCGGCCGGCCGCGCGCGATCCAGACCAGCCGGGTCACGATCGCCTGGACGATACTGGCGCCCAGGACGGCCAGACAGACGGCGGCGACGTCGCGCAGGAAGCCCATCACAGGGTGGCCCGCGCTTCGGTCAGGGCGCGCGGCTCGGCCGCCGGCGGCCGCCGGCGGCGCAGGGCCGCCTGCAGCAGCTCTAGCTCTTCGCCGTGGAGCAGCTCGGTGGCGGGGACCTGGCCGTCGGACCATTGTTCGATACGGAGCGCGAGCTTGAGCGGCATCGGCGCACGGCCACTCTCAAGCCGGCTGAAGTAACCCGTGGACGCGAGACCTAGTTCAGCCGAGGCGCGCGCCTGGCTCAATCCCCGACTCTTCCTGTACCGAAGCAGGCTCATGGAGGCGCATAGTTTGGATAATCCAAACTCGTGTCAAGGCGCCAGGTTGAGAATTCGCCAAACGACCGACTCCAATAGAGTTCGGATAATCTGAACGTGAGCGAATCCGATGACTCAGATTGGTACCTGCGGGAGTGGATGGCCCACTTCGGCAAGAAACAGGCAGGCCTTGTTAATGAGCTCGGCTGGGATAAAGCCCGCGCGAGCTTTATCTGGAACAGCAAGCAGTCCTACCGGCGCGAAGTAGTTAACGAAATATCTACATGGCTGGGCGTCCGCCCATTTGAATTGCTGATGCCGCCGGCCGATGCCCTCGCGCTGCGCCGCCTTCGACAGGCTGCTGTCGAGATCGCCGAAGCCACCACCCCTTACGATGCGCACGACCAGCCGGCGCCCCGAAAGCGCGCCAGGTCAGGGTAGCGAGATGAGCCGAAGGACACAGCCGATGATCTTAGCCAGGTGGCTAGCCGGCGCGGGCGCGATGCTGCTTTTGGGCAGTTGCTCAGGCGGCGACAAAGGCGACGGCGATAAATCCTCGCAGGGTGACCCGAAGATGATCGCCTGCACCAACAACCACCCCTGGGTTTACACCAGGATGGCAGACGCGATGCAGGACGGCGCGGTCCTTCGCGCCTGCACGCCAGTGTCGTCAGGCGACCCCGGCGCCGATCCTGACAACGCGAAGGATGAGGCTCCCGTCACATTCTGTGTTCAGCACAACCCCGACGGCCGCGCTCAAATTCGCTTCCTCGCCGCCGAAGGCACCGTGTTCTTGTGTGACGAACAGTATGGGTGCCAGGTCGAATTAAGGATCGACGACAACCGGCCATTTACCGATGTCGCGTTCTCCACGGATCCCAGCAACACGGAGCTGAAGTCGATCAATGTGGGGAACATCATTGAGGAGCTCGTAGGGTCAAAACGTATCGTCGTGCGCGCGAGGACGGCGGACAGGACCGCGACCTCGTCTCTGGTGACGAGCAACCTAAATTTCTCGAAACTTGGACTGGCGTCCTCGGCCGGCGCCGGCCGCAGAGTGGACGGCCTCCTGGGCATTACCGATTGCGATAATCCAGATCGTCCGGACGTCGGGGCGCCCCTAGATAAGGCGTCGCTCGCGCAAGGTGACCCATCCCTCTCAGGCGCAACGCCGCCGGCCGCGGCGTTCACTCCCGCTCCTGCGGTCGCCCCGTCGATCGCACCGTCCGACGCCGCCTCTGCTGCCTCGGAGGCCGCGCCGCCAAACATGTAGTTTGGTTTTTCCAAGCGTTCAACTTGACAGAGTGTTTGGAATATCCAAACATACCCCTGCCCACCCGGGCCGGGGCTGACTGCTTTCCGCAGGATCACCTCAACGACTAACCCTGCCTCGGGTGAGCGTCCTCTGACCAGGAGCGCCCGATGGCCCGCGACACCGCTTCCCAAGATTCCAGCCTCGACGTGCTGAACGGCACGGCCCAGACCCAGCTGAAGACCATCGTCGAGCGCATCGAGCGCCTGGAGGAGGACAAGGCGGCCGTGACGGCCGACCTGAAGGAGGTCTACCTCGAAGCCAAGGGCAACGGCTTTGACGCGAAGATCCTGCGCAAGGTGATTCGCCTGCGCAAGATGGACAAGGCCAAGCGCCAGGAAGAAGACGCCCTCCTGGACCTGTACCTCGCCGCGATCGGCGGCCTGTGATGGACGATGCCCAAATAGCAATGGACGAGGATATCGGCCGCGTAGCTGCGAGCGCTGCGGGGCAGGCTTTCCGGGCCATCAACATGGAGCGTCGAAACCGTCGTGCGGCGGCGGCGCATGAACGCTTCAACGCCCGGGTCGCGGCTGAATGTGCCCGACACGTCGCCCGGATAAAGGCGATTACCGCTCAGAGGGACGCGGCCCTGGAAGCGGCGCGCTCCGCCAGCCATGAAGCCGAGCACACGTTTTTCAAGAAGCAGCTGGGCGAGCAACCCAGCCGATGACCCGTTTCCTCACCAACGCGGACCTCGACGCCATCGGCGCCGTGCGCTGGCGCAAGATCGAGGCGGAGATCGCCGTCGAGATCGCCAGCGCCTGGAACGCCGGCAAGGACGCGATCCCGATCGCGGCGGACCTGGCGCTGACGGTGGGCCAGGTCACCGTCGTCCTGGGCTTTCTGAGCAACGCCGGCGTGCGACTGCGCGCCCCCGCCCACATCCCCTTCAACCTCAGGAGCGCTGCCCATGCAGATCGTTATCGACCGGCCCCCGCCGTCGCGGGGCCCGCCTCCGGACCCGCCGCCTGGCGCGGCCACGGACAAACGAAGAGAGCCGCCGGCGCGGGAACGCCGACGGCCCTGGGAATTCAGCAAACGCGACTGTGCGAGGCCGGGGGCGGCCCGTGCGCAGAACACTCCAGCGGGAGTCCTCGGTGTCAACCGGATTTCTGCCGTGGCTGCGCCTGCAACCGAAATCCGCCGATCGGGTGATGACCGTCTTCGCCCTGTCGGCGCTGGCGGCCACCGTGATCGCCAACCTGATGGGGGTGTTCAAGTGAGCAAACGATTGGGCGCCTTCGAGGAGATGCCCCGGCGGCGGCTCAACTATCATCGCTTGTCCGGCCTTGGCCTGATGCTGGCCTCGGCCGTTCTGGTGATCGCCGCCATCTGCGTCGGCCTCCACCACTGGTGGCCCCGTTGACCGGCGCCGCGCCCCGGGCGGCCGCCCTCACCTTCCTCGGCGACGTGCTCGATCTGGACGAGCTGGGGCGGCTGGTGGCTGAGCGAAGGCTTCGCCTCCAGGCGACCCTGGGCGAAACAGCGACAGGGCACGTCAACGGCGATCCGGACGCCCTGGTGGCCGAGCTGCTTCGCCTGGCCCGGATCGGCATGGGCGTCGGCAGGGTCGCCGTCGACCAGCCCAAACGCCGGGTCGGCGGCGTGGTCGACGAAGCCACCGCCGACGCCGCCGCCTGGCTCAAGCTCATCAAACTCACGTTTCAAGCCTGACCCTGCTTCCTCAGCCACCGAAAGACCTGGACATGAACTCACACGCCCCGATCGCGGAACACACCAGCCGCCCCGTCGACCTCTATGTCGGCGTCGCCTTCGAGCTGGTGACCGCTGGGCAGGTGCGCAACGCCGGCCTGCGCCTGATCTCCCATGTGGACTTCGACAAGGGCGGCTTCGAATGGCGCTATCAGAGCCCCATCGCGCCCGAGCTGGAAGTGATTCACGGCCGCGCGACCCGGGCCGAGCGGCCCAAGACCCGCGCCCTCCTGGAAGGCGTCGAGGTTCCCTGGCAGGACTGGGACGCAATCGCCGAGGCGGTGAACGCCCTGCGCGCGCGGATCCGGATCGCCTCGAGCGAACAGGCCCGCGTCATCGCCGGCGAGATCTCGCGCGCCTTCGCCGAACAGGAGGCTGCACGGTGACCCTGGCCCTTCGCTGCATGGATCCGTTCGCGGACAATGACGACGTCGATCAGGCCTGCCGCTTCTGCGGCTGCACCGATCGTCGCGCCTGCGTCATCGATGGCGTGCCCTGCCACTGGGTGGCATGGCAGGTCTGCTCCAACACTGACTGTGTCGAGAAGGCGCGTCCGCGCATCGGGGACCGCGCCGATCGCGCGCTGACGCCTCCCCGCGCCGAGGCCGCGGTCACGCTACCGCTCGATCAGCTGGAGGCCCTGATCCACGTCGCCAAGGGCGGCTTGGCCATCTTCGATCTTCCGTTCAACCCGCCGCCCCGCCGGGTGAAACGGAGCGCCCAGGCCGCCCTTCGCGCGCTCCTGGCCGCCCAGGAATCCCAAAGGATGGCAGGCGCATGAGCCGCACCGGCCGACCCGACTTCGACGCCATGGTCAAGATCAGCTCCGTCCCGGCGGACGAGCCGCTGTTCATCCTGCGCGCCCAGGACCCTGCGGCGGCCGAGACCGTTCGCGCCTGGTGCACGATCGCCAAGGTGCACGGCGTGCCCAGCGCCGTGCTCGAGCAGGCGTTGGCCCAGGCCGACGCCATGGACCTGTGGCAGACCAAGAAGACGCCCCGCGCCGATCACCTGAACGAGCACGAGCGCAAGCAGCTGGAATACGAACATGATCGCCGGGCCTGGAACGCCAGCGAACCGACCCCGAGCATACAGACCGCCATGGCCGAACGCCGAGGCTTCGCCCGCTGCCAGCCGGTGATCCGCCAGCTGGTGACCGCGCTGAAGGGCGCAATGCTGTCGGTGGAATGGCGGATCGGTCTGCACGACCAGCCCGACGATCCATTCGAGGAAGAGAACGCGGCGCTCCGCAGCTTCCGCGACCTCATCGCCAAACCGGCGCTTCAGGCGGCGGAGGACTTGCATGACTAGGGCCTCCGAACCTTCCCCTGCGTTCGCTGCCGACCTCCGCGAATTTCTGCAGTCCGCCGAGGCCCAGGAAGTTCTCGGGCTGATGAACTTTCAGACCTGTCCCCTAGCGGACGTCTTTCGCGCGGTCGGCGTGGCGATCCCCCGCAAGGTCGAAAGTGAGCAGGCCCACGTCCTGGCATGGTTACTAGGCCTGGCGGCGGAGCATGGGGCGGCCTGGCATGATGCCAGTGCAAAACAGATTGAGGACCTGGTTGCGTTGGCGAGGACCGCCCGTGGCTGATCCCCCCATCCCCGCCGCCGCCCTGGAAAACCATATCGCCTTTCTGGGCAAGACCGGCAGCGGCAAGTCCAATGCGGCGAAGACAGTGGTGGAGCGGCTGCTCGATGTCGAGGAGCGGGTCTGTATCATCGACCCGACCGGGACATGGTACGGCCTGCGCCTGACCCGGGCGCGTAAGCCCTCGCCCTACAAGGTCACCATCTTCGGCGGCCTGCATGGGGACCTGGCCATCGGCGGCGCCCATGGCGCGGCGATCGCCGAGGTGGTGGCGACGTCGTCGACCTCGGCGATCATCGACACGCGCTCGATGACAGTGCGCGACCGCACCCGCTTCTTCGCCGATTTCGCCGAGACCCTGCTGCGCACCAATCGCGGCATCCTGACCCTCGTCATCGATGAGGCCCAGCTTTTCGCGCCCAAGGGCAAGATCGCCGACCCCAGCGCCGGCCTGATGCTGGCCGCCACCAACAACCTGCTCGGCCTCGGCCGGGGCGTCGGCCTGCGGATCATCCTGCTCAGCCAGCGGCCGGCCAAGGTGCACAACGACTGCCTCGGCTCTGTCGAGACCCTGGTCGCCATGCGGATGCTGCTGCCCCACGATCGGGTGGCCGTGATGGAATGGGTCAAGGAACAAGCAGATCCGGACCAGGCGCGCGAGATCCTCGCCTCGCTGCCCCTGCTGCCCACGGGAGACGCCTGGATCTGGTCGCCGGGCCTCGATCTGCTGGAGCGCCGGCATTTCCCCCTGGCCCGCACCTTTGACAGCGGCCGCCCCGTCCCGGCGGGCGAGAGCGGCCCGCAGCTGGCGCCCCTCGACATCCGCGCGATCACCGCCCGCCTGGACCAGGTCGCCGCCGACGTCGTCGCCAACGACCCCAAGGCCCTGAGAGCCGAGATCGCGCGCCTGAAGGCCGCGCCGCCGGCGGCCGCCGCCAAGCCGATCGACGCCTCGGCCGAGCAGATCGCCGTGGCGGAGGAGCGGGGGTTCAACCGGGGAGTCGAACATGGGAAGCTTTTGGAATGGCGCCGCTGGTCGACGCTGGCTTCGGAGCGCATCGATGCGGCGCTCGCGGGGCTTATGGCGTCGTTCGAAGAAGATCGCCGTCAAGCCGAAGACGCCGCGCCGCCACCGGCGTTCAAGTCCAGGCCTAAAAAGGCCGACGCCCTTCACCCCGCTATGCCGTCGCCCGTGGTCGACAAAGCTGGTGACGCCGGCGCGGGGGCCGTGGCGCCCAGCCTGACGCCCTCGCAACTCCACCTCCTGAAATCGCTCGCCTGGTGGAGTGCGATGGGCCATGGCCGGCCGACGCGGACCCAGGTCGCGGCGATCGCCGGCTGGACCCCGAAGGGTAGCAACCTGCGCGGCCGCCTGGCCGAGCTCTCGGCCGCCGGTCTGATCGAGTATCCCCAGACTGGGCTTGTCAGCCTGACCGATGCGGGACGCGCCATCGCCCCCGCGCTAGATCGATCGCTCAAGCTCCGCGAGGCGATCTCGGCCGCGCTTACCCCGTCGCAGCGGACGCTGTTTGAAACCCTGCTGGTCATGGACTGGTCGGTCCCCCGCGACGAGCTCGCCGCCGCTGTCGGCTGGGAGCCGAAGGGCAGCAATCTGCGGGGACGCCTGGCCGAGCTGAGCGCCCTGGAGATCGTCACCTATCCGAGCACCGGCCTCGTGCGGCTTCAGGATTGGGCGAAGGGCTGATGGAAACCCACCTCGCCCGCCCGCACAAGACCGCGCTCGAGCTGCTACCGCGCATGCTCGCCGACGCTAGCCACTGGCTTTCCTACGAGATGAGGGCGCTGCCGGGCCGGGGCATCTACCGCGAGCACGTCGCCGCGCTCTGCATGGCCTTCGTCGCCGTCGCTTCGCGGGCGATGGCTGTGCCCCTGGGCGTGCCGGCGACCGCAAATTGGCTGCGACAGATCGCCGATCATCTTGAGCGCCATGGGGCGACCGACCTGGAGACCTTGATCAAGCGGGAGCCGGCCGATGGCTGACAAAACCCACATCGAGTGGACCGACGCCACCTGGAACCCGATCACCGGCTGCACGGTGCTTAGCCCGGGTTGCAAGCACTGCTACGCCATGAAGCTCGCCGGCGGCCGGCTGCAGCATCATCCATCCCGCGCCGGCTTGACCACGATGACCGACGCCGGCCCGGTCTGGAACGGCCAGGTGCGGCTCAACACCGAATGGCTCGATCAGCCCCAACGCTGGACCAAGCCGCGCCGCATCTTCGTCTGCGCACACGGCGACCTTTTCCACGAGGACGTTCCGAGGGCCTGGATCGATCAGGTGTTCTGCGAGATGGCGATCGCCGCCCACCACGACTTCCAGGTGGTGACAAAGCGCGCCGAGCTTATGAAGGACTATTTCGTCGATCCGGAGACGCCGAAGCGGATCGCGAGGCTCTTGGATCGCCGCGCGGGCCCGGTTTCAAAGGGCGAGTTTCGGGCGCCCGACAGATTGAGAGCCTGGTCGGACGGCGTTCCCCTCCCGAACGTTCATGCCCTGGTGTCGATCGAAGATCAGGCCCGCGCCAATCAGCGCACTGTCCATCTGCTCTGCGCACACGCGGCGGTGCGCGGCCTGTCGGTAGAGCCGCTGTTGGGCCCAATCGACCTCACCCGGATTCCGGACTTCATCTCACCCCCCTCTGATGATCCCTACGATGCCCTGGCAGGAATGGGCCGCCGCGATCCGGACTATTCCAACGACTGGTGGGGATGTCGCGGCCCCCGGATAGATTGGGTCATCGTCGGCGGCGAGAGCGGCCCAGGCGCGAGGCCGATGCACCTCGCGTGGGTTCGCCAGATTCGCGACGCATGCGCCACCGCCAGCGTCCCCTTCCTGTTCAAGCAATGGGGCGACTGGATGCCGGTGGAGACGCGTCCGGGCGATCTGGTGGGCGATGCGCGCGCCTACACCTACATGGCCGCCGATGGCCTGCGCGACGCCGCCCTGCGCGAGCGCGAGGAGCGCAACAGCGAGATCGATCCCACGGCCATGTGGCTCGCCCACGTCGGCAAGAAAGCCGCCGGCCGCCTCTTGGACGGCCGACTCCACGACGACATGCCGAGCGGGGTCGCCGCATGAGCCCTTTGCCACTCTTCCCGAAAATCGACCCTTTCCACTCAGGAGGCTAACTTGACTGACCACTTTGCGAAGATCCGCGACTGGAAGCTGCTGTCCGGATCGCACGAGTTCCCCGGCGCCGACGGGGGCACCTGCATCAACGAAGCGGCGATCGTCGCGGCTGGTTTCGAATATCGCGCGATCGCGCGAGCTTCGGACTGCCCGCCCTGCTTCTCCGTTCCATGCTCGGCCTACGCGATCACCCTCAACGACGCGATGGACGATGACGTGCGGCAGGAGCTGCTCATGCCGTTCGTGCTGCGCCTGGCTGGCTCCGCTGACCCGGAGGTCGAGCGCGAGCGGCTGGAGTTCATCGCCGTCCAGAACGTTCGCCGGACCTTCCCGCTGGTCTACCGATACATGTCGAAAACGTTCAGCGACGCGGCACAGCTTGAGGCAATTGCTCGGCGCGCCGAGGACGTGAAAACCTTCGAAGAAGCCTGCGAGATCGCAGCCGCGGGCAGTCGGGCTGGGGCTTGGGCTGGGGCTTGGGCTGGGGCTGGGGCTGGGGCTGGGGCTTGGGCTGGGGCTTGGGCTGGGGCTTGGGCTGGGGCTGGGGCTGGGGCTGGGGCGTGGGCTGGGGCTTGGGCTGGGGCTTGGGCTGGGGCTTGGGCTTGGGCTGGGGCTGGGGCTGGGGCTGGGGCTTGGGCTGGGGCTTGGGCTGGGGCGCCGAGAGCGCTGAAACTACAAATCTGGCGTGAGTGCGCCGCCATCCTGGATGAAGCCCTGAAGATCGGGCGCCAGGCCGACACACTCGATCTTGATCTTGTGGTCGAGCGTTTAGAACGCGCTCGCGCCGGAAGACCGGCGCTCGCGCTACAGAGGTCCTGACCATGGACCGGCGCACCGGCTTTTATCGAGGCAGGCGGTTCCCGTCACAGCGTGCAGTCGAGGCGCCCCCGGGCCTCGAGCCGTCGCTGCACGAGGATGGCCTGCTCCAATCGGTGCGCCGGGCCGGCCGGGACGGATGCAAGCTCGGCGACGGCATCAGCGTCAGCACCGCCATCCGCCTCGAACTTCGCGGGCTGGTGACGATCACACGCGGCGAGACCCAGCGTGTCGTCGCCAGGGGCCCGCTCACAGAAGGATTGAACCGATGAAGACCTCGACGACTGCCGTGGCCCATGATCACGAGCGCGACTATGGCGCGCTCCTGGACGCCGCCCGACGATCCTTCGAGCGCGTCACGGAGGGCGAGACGCGCCTCTTCCTCACCGATGCGAAAGACCTCTTCGCGACCTACCTCTCGAACATCCCGCTGGCCGAGCGTCAGGTTCACAATTGCTCGGCCTGCAGGCGCTTCGTCGACACCTATGGCGGCGTGGTGGTGATCGCCGAGGACGGCCTGACGTGGCCCGTCATGTGGGACCCCGAGGGCGTCCCGGACTTCTACGCCGACGCCTTCCGCGCGCTTCAGAAGGCGGTGAAGCGCGCCCGCGTGATCTCGACCTTCCTGACCAAGGCGGCCACCTGGGGCCAGCCCCAGACGGGCGAGTGGGTCCACTTGGCCGTCACGCCCCCCACGGTGCTGGTCTACCGGGAGGGCGCCTTGAGCGCCGGACAGGCGATGGCCGCGTCCAGGGAGAGCTGCAAGACCGTCCTGCGGGCCCTCGGGGATTTCAAGGCCCCGATGCTCGATCAGGCCCTTCGGCTCTTCGAGGGCGAGCACCTCGCCAGGAGCGAGAAGTTCGTCGGCCCGACCCGCTGGCTCCGCGACCTGCAGGACCGCCCGAAGGGCCGCGCGGGCGAGAACCTGGTCTGGCGCGCTATCGGCTCGGCCCCCGAGGGCTATTGCCACCCGCGCTCGTCCGTCATCGGCCCGCTGCTGGAAGACATCGAGGCCGGGATGGCGTTCGAGGACGTGAAGCGCCGGTTCGACGCCAAGCTGGGCCCGCTGCAATACCAGCGCCCCCAGGCCGCCCCGACCGCCGGGAATCTGAAGGCCGCCGAGGACCTGTTCGAGAGGCTCGGCCTCGCGCCGGCGCTGGAGCGCCGCTTCGCCCGGTTCGACGAGCTCGAGCTCCTCTGGCGTCCAGAGGTTTCGGAGGCGTCGAAGGGGAAGGGGGTGTTCGGCCACATCACCCCGAAGGACATGGAGCCCGGCCCCGCGATGTCAGTCCCGGCCGCCCGGATGACGTGGGACAAGTTCTCCCGCATCGTCCTGCCGAACGCCCGCGACCTTCGCCTCATGGTCCCCGCGCGCGGGGCCTTCATCGCCCTCACGTCGGCGGCTCACGCCAGCGCGCCGGCGATCTTGAAGTGGGACGATGCGCATCACTCGGGCGAGCGCAACCCGGTCGCGTGGTATGTCTACCCCGGCGGGAGCGGGGCGGATCAGTGGGGCCTTAAGGCCGCCTGGACGCGCGTGACCGGCGCCACCCTCTTCCCGAACCAGTGGGGTCCGAAGCCGCAATCCTTCCTGGCGGACGGCGTGATCCTGGTCCTCGAGGGCGCTGTCGACTCCCACACGAGCAGCGGCAACGCGCTCTTCCCGGAATGCCTGAAGGCCGAGCTCCACGGGGTTCGGGCCGTCGTCGAGGCCTACTCGAAGCGGGCGACCTTGAGCGCCAGGGAGCCCGGCGCCTGCGGCTATGACCTCCGCCGCGGCCATGCGTCCTGCCGTCTCAGCGCGCTGGTCAAGGGCGTCTGGGATGAATACCAGATCGATCGCTGGGACTGACCCGGTGGCCTGCGAAGAAGACGCCATTGCAGCCGGCCTCGCCTTCATCGACGGTCTGGACCGGACCGAGCGCACGGCCTTCCTGGGCCTCTTCGCTGGCGCGCGCTTTCCTTGGACAAGCTTCAACGGCGGTAAGCCGACCACGGGCAAAGCCGAGTGCGAATGGGTCGATGACTGGCGTGACTTCTATGGCGTTCGGCTTGTCGCCGCCGGCCTCTTCCACTTCAGCGAAGACGGGCCGCGCCATGCGCCCCGTCTGGCCCCACCCTCGACGATCTCGACCATCGACTGCGGCCCGACCGAGCTCGGCTACGTCGTGCGCGAAGCCTGGTGGACGCGTTGGCGCGCCAAGGCGGAGGATGCGGAGTGACCCGCGCGCGCCTTCAGCCCTTGGAAGACCTGAAGGTCATCGACTTTCGCCGGTCGATGTGGGGTCACGCGCTGCATGGGCACACCTTTACGGCGGAGCCGGCGCCGACGTGCATCCAGCGCATCACCGACCGGCTGACCAAGACGCGCCGCTACAGCGTGATGGTGCACGTCACCCCGGCGCCCAAGGTTGGCCAGGTGATCCTCTATCGTGCCGGCGACGGTCATGATCGTACGGCGACGATCACCGCCGTCGATGCCTGCATGGACCCGTGCGACATGTTCACTTTGCACCTGGTGGTGCGGGACACAAACGCCGCCATCCTCTTGGACGGCCGATGAGCAGCCGCCGCGCACAAGGTCCCACCTCGATCGCCGAGGCGGCTCACGCGTCGGCCGGGGCGGCTGTGCACGCGGCGGTGCTCGATCCCGCCCTCCTCGAGCTGGCGCGGGCGATCGGGCGGCAGATGGCCAGGACGGAACTTGCCAGGATTGGCGCCCAAGGCCAGCTTGAGGCGACTCACGGGGAGCGGGAGGAGCTCAATTGACGCGACTGCGCACCTATAACCGCCGGCGCACGAGGAAGGAACGCCAGCGCGTTGCCCACACCCGTGCGGTTGCTCGTGTCGTGAAGCGCTGGCGTGACTATCAGCGCTATCTGGAGATCAGGCGCGTCGGCTTGATGGCAGCGCTCTACGGCCGGCAGCTGCTGGGCGCGAAATGGGAGCGACCGATCCGAGATTGGATCGACCCGGTCGCCGTGGACGAGGCCTTCGACGCCGCCGGGGCGATGGTAACCGCCGACCCGGATAGCGGTCCTTACGTGCTTCGAGTGATGGAGATGCTGAAGCTCGCGACGTCCGGCCCGGACTTCCGTCCCGCCGCCGCGCCGACGGCTGATCAGTAGCCATGCGCGTCGCCCTCTATGCCCGTTTTAGCGATTCCGAGCTGCAGAATGAACGCTCGGCCGACGACCAGCTCGAGGCTCTGCGCCAGGTTGTCAAAGCCCGCGGCTGGACCGAGACGCGGGCCTATGCCGACCACGGCATTTCCGGCGCGGCGCTGGCCAACCGGCCCGCGGTGCAGTCGCTTTTGCGCGACGCGGCCGCCGGCGGCTTTGATTGCGTGCTGGCGGAGGACCTGGACCGGCTGAGCCGCGACCAGGAGGGCACGGCCCATCTGTTCAAACACCTGACCTTCGCCGGCGTCCTGCTGGAGACCCTCGGCCAGGGACGGATTTCCGTCATGCATGTGGGCCTGGCCGGGACCATGAACCAGCTCTTCCTGGAGCAGCTGGCGGCAAAGACCCGGCGTGGCCTGGTCGCCAAGGTCAAGGCCGGCTTCTCCGGCGGCGGCCACACCTTCGGCTACGCCATCGTTGCCAAGGGGGTCTATGCGGTCGACCCGGACCAGGCGCGGGTCGTGCGCAGGATCTTTACCGACTACGACCTCGGCGCGTCCCCCCGGGCGATCGCCGCCAGGCTGAACGCTGAAGGCGTTCCGGGGCCCAGCGGACGCCAGTGGAGCGCATCGACGATCAACGGCGATCGCCGCGCCGGCGACGGAGTCCTGCACCAGGAGCTTTACGTCGGAACCCGGGTGTTCAACCGCCGGCGTTTCCGCAAGCATCCGGAGACCGGCCGACGCTCAAGCGTGCTGAACCCCACCGAGTCCTGGATCCGCATGCCGACGCCGGACCTGCGGATCATCGACCAGGATCTCTGGGCCCGGGTGCAGGCCCGCAAGAGCGCCCTGGGCGCCGCGCCGGCGCAACGCGCCAGGCGGCCGACGCGGCTGCTGTCCGGACTGCTGGTCTGCGCCCTCTGCCATGGGCCCATGACGGTGCAGGGCAAGCGGTACGCCTGCTCGACCAGGCGCGAGAAGGGAACCTGCACGAACGCCAGCTATGCCGGCTGCACGGCCGTGGAAACCCGGGTGATCGTCGGCTTGCGAGACAACCTGCTTCACCCGGACGTGGTCGCCGAGGCGATCCGGACGTTCCAGGCGGAAATGCAGGCGGCCACGCGATCGGCGATCACCGATCGGGCCAAGATCGAGGAGGAGCTGCAGGGACTGCAGCGCCGCCTCGACCGAGCGTCCGACGCCTATCAGCGCGGCCTGTTCGAGCTCGATGAGCTCGAGGCGCAGATCTCGCCGCTGAAGGCCCGGCGGGCGGCGCTCCGCGACCAGCTGGCCATGGCGGACGCGCCGCCGGTATATCGTATCCATCCCCACGCCGCGGAGATGTATCGGTCTATCGTTGAGAACCTCGCCGGGGCCCTGGAGAAGGATTCCTCACAGGACATGCGCAATGCGCTACGCGGGCTAATCAGCCGCGTCATCTTCACACCGGGCGAGGCGCGCGGTGCGTTCGATCTAAGCGTCCAAGGACGCATCTCGGGGCTGCTGAGTAATTCAACAGCCCCGGATGT
>Ga0302314_10000764_pt1 | contig 60136 bp, 48 predicted proteins | sample III_Palsa_N2_3_FD_200533 | JGI IMG/M metagenome (GOLD analysis project Ga0302314, IMG submission 200533) | Peat permafrost microbial communities from Stordalen Mire near Abisko, Sweden - III_Palsa_N2_3 | ecosystem: Environmental > Terrestrial > Soil > Palsa > Peat permafrost | place: Sweden...
TCTGCCGTTGCCGGTCTGGCCTCCGTCGCCGGCTTGGCTTCCGCCGTTGCCGGTCTGGCCTCCGTCGCCGGCTTGGCTTCCGCCGTTGCCGGCTTGGCTTCCGTCGCCGGCTTGGCTTCCGCCGTTGCCGGCTTCGCCTCCGGTGTCACCGGCTTGGCCTCCGCGGTCGCCGGCCTCGCTTCCGTCGCCGGCTTGGCTTCCGCCGTTGCCGGCCTGGCCTCCGTCGCCGGCTTGGCCTCCGCCGTTGCCGGCTTGGCCTCCGCCGTTGCCGGCTTGGCCTCCGCGGTCACCGGACGCGGTTGTCCAGCCGGGGCGACGGCCGATCCGGGGGCGTGCGAAGCCGCGCCTTCGGCCAATGGCGGTTGGGTCGGGCGCGCCGCCGCTGCCGCCGGCCTGGGTTCGGCCGCGGCAGGTTCCGCGCCCTTGGCCTGCACGGCACCCGCGCCGTGGAGTTCGCCGGGCTGCGCCGTTGCAGCGATGGCCGGACGACCGTGGTTCACCGAGGCAAGCTGCGAATGCTCGCCTTGGGCGGCCTGCACGTGCGCCGCCTGCGCCTGCGTTGGCGCGACATGCTGCTCGTGGGCAAATGCCGCCTGCTGCGCTGTCGGCCGCGCTGCAATGCCGCCGGTGCCACCGTTGTAGCTGACGTTGTTCACCGTCCGGTTGTTGTTCACAACGGTCTGGTTATAGACGTTGCCCATATGCCTGTCGCCGAAGTTGTTCACGGCGCTGTTGTAGGCAAACGCGCCGTTGTTCCAGCGGCCGCCTTCGTAGCCGGAGCCGCCATAGCCGAAGCCGTAGTTGATGCCGCCGTAAAAGCCCACCTGCGAGCCCCAGTAGCCGGCGTTGAAGGCGTACAGGCCGCCGCTCCAGCCCCAATAACCCGGCGTCCACAACACGCCGACGCTCGGCGGCTGCACCCAGGTGCCCGGAATCCAGTAGTAGCCCGCGTCGCCGTAGCCCCAGTAGCCCGGTGTCCACAGGTAGCCCTCGGCCGGGATCGCCGGCTGCACGTAAATCGGCAGCGCCGGCGGCGCGATGGTGATCGACAGCCCGAGCACGACCTGCGCGAACGACACAGTCGGCGCCGCCAGCGCGGTCAGCGAGGTGGTTGCGAACAGGATCGGCAGGACGAAATGGGACGCGCGCATTTGATGTTCCTTTCGAGAAACTTTCTTGGGGGACGTCGCGGGGTCTGGCCGTTCGGCGAAGCACGCCGGGTCCCCGTCGGAGTAGTTGGCCGAGCGCCGTTCAGGATGCCGCCCACGATACCGGAAGTATCGTGACCGAACCGGATACGGCGCCCGCATGGCGCGGCTGGCTCCTGATGCAGCGCATCAGCCGCCGCCGTGTTGTGATCTTGCTGAATCTGGCACCGTTTCCGCAATCAATGCCGATGGCCAGCCTCCCCATTGACATGGCCTCGTCATATCGGAATTCAATACTCGCATGACTTGGAGAAATTCTTCGTCGGGCCGCCGCGACGTGAGTAGATTCCGATCCTGTGACCGGGCGCGGCGGCGGCCCATTTGCAAGCCCCGACACTTGGCGATCCGCCCGGTGTATCTCGCGTTGGAGAGAACAACATGAAATATGTATTGCTGATTGGTGCTGTTACACTGGCGCTGACCACGGGTGCTGCAATTGCTCAGACGACGTCGCAGACCACGACGACCGTCAGCCCGGCGCCCCTGATCATCGCGCCGCCGCCCGGCACGTTGAGCACGACCCGCACCGAAAAGAGCATGTCGTCCGACGGTTCGCAGACCGACAGTTCCCAGTCCACCTACCGCAATACCAATGGTGTGGCCGAGGACTCGATGAGCAAGACGACCACTTACGCGGCACCGCCGCCCGCGCTCTCGACGACGACCACGAAGTCGACGTCCACCACGACCGAGTAATCGTGCCGAATGACGGGCGCGCTTTGCGCGCCCGCTGCAAGCAATAAAGGAGCAAGTGCGATGAAAGATCGTTTCTCGCTGTTCGGCAGGGGTGTGGGCCTTCGCCTGATGCCCGCGGCGGCGTTGCTTGCGGTGGCGGGGCTGGCCAGCGCCTGCAGTTCGCCGGCGCCGGCCATGCGGACCACCAGCACCGAGCAGACCACGACCCAGCAGAGTGTCCCCGTCATCGCCCCGCCCACGACGGTCACGACGACCAGAACCGACGAAACCACCCCCTGATCGGCGCCGCAAACACGCGTCAAGAAACCCCATCGCTGCGGGGCAGGAGACCGCTCCTGCCCCGTTTCAGTATGCGGCCGATACCGACTGAGCAGTAATGAGCTGGCGAAACGGTCGGCTCAGCCTGAAAGGCCGGCGCCGGCGGACAAGATCGACGGCAGCGCCAGCGTGACGTCGATGGCGAGCGGATTGCCGCCGTGGCGGAACTCGGCTTCGCCCAACGCCTGGGCGATGTCGGCAAAGGTCGCGTCAGCCGCGAGGCTGACCGACAGCACCGCATCGTCGAAGACGAATCTCAGGCGGCTGTCCGATGCCCGATGGACGTGAATGGTTCGCACGAAACTCTCCCGTGCCGGCCGCGAGCGGCACAGCAATTGATTTTCGGTGATTGTGCGCCCGGCTACGGGAGAGGAACGCGAGCGTTCCGCCCGGTATTCCGGCGCCTGCCGCGGCCATACGATCAGATCGTCCTGGCCAGGGCCACGATGCAGAATAGGTGCCGCCAGCATCGCCACGATAGAATCGGAAACTACTTATCGCCCGCAACGGCAGCCGGAGACGCCGGGGCCTTGCTCAGCCGTGCGGCTCGCCGACGTCTTTCCAGTTGGCCGCGAGCGCCAGCCGAGCCAGCGCGGGAAGCGATTTGGTCCCCGTCTTCTTCATGATCGCGGCGCGATGATTCTCGACGGTCCGCTGGCTGATGCCAAGATCGGCGGCGATGTTCTTGCTGGGATGGCCCGCGAGCACCCGTTCCATGATCTCGCGCTGACGGGCCGTCAGCCCGGCGATGTGGTCCGTTGCAGCCTCCCGCCACGCAGACAGTTCGGAGGCATCCCGCGACTGCGCGAGGGCGCGGCCGACACAGGCGAGGAGTTCGTCGCGGCCGATCGGCTTCTCGATGAAGTCGGACGCGCCCGCCTTCATGGCGCGAACCGCCATCGGCACGTCGCTGTTGCCGGTTATCATGATGGACGGCAGCCGGTGGCCGTCCCGCTCAAGGCGTTGCAGCAGTTCAAGCCCGCTCATGCCGGGCAGATAGGCGTCAATCAGCAGGCACGCCTCGCGGCCCGGGCGATAGGCATCGAGGAAGGTCTCGCACGACGCGAAGTCCTCGACCGTATGGCCCTCCGCTTCCAGCACGCTACGGATCGCCCCACGCACCTTGCTGTCGTCGTCCACGACGAAGATGACGTCGAGACCGATATGGGCCGCGGTGTCGGCAGGTTGTGGCGCCGGCGCCCGAGGCTCGGCCTGCGCGGCCGCGAGCAGCCGCTGGATTTCGTGGGTCAGTTCCTTCGGCTGCACCGGCTTGTTGATATGAGTGAAGTGCCGCAGCGCAATGTCGCGCAGCGTGCTGGTCGAAATATCCCCGGTCAGGATGATGATCGGCGTTCGGTGATGCAGCACGTCTTGCAGCCTGGTCGCGAGATCGAGCCCATTCATGCCGTTGGGGAGGTTGTAGTCGGCAATGACGAGATCGGGGTGGATGGCGCCGCGCGCGATCAGGTCCAACGCTTCAGTGGCGTCCTCGGCCACCGCCGTACGGTAGCCCTCGCCGTTCAGATGCAGCGCCAGCAGGCTGCGCAGGTCGGGATCGTCTTCGACGACCAGCACCGCACCGGTGTTGCGAACCGCGCTGCGCACCGCGACATCCGCGCCGCGCGGCTTCTGTGCGGACTGCGATGCGGCCTCGTCCGGGAGGGATTCAACCTCGATCGCGAACATCGAGCCTTTGCCGGGGCGGGAGCGGACGTGAATGCGATGCCCAAGCAGATTCGCCAGCCGTTGCACGATCGACAGGCCTAGCCCGAGCCCACGGCTTCGCTCGCGCGCGGGGTTGCCGAGCTGATGATACTCCTCGAAGATCGCCTGCAGTTCCTCGGCGGGGATGCCGATGCCGGTGTCCCAGACCTCGATGCTCAGCACGCGGCCGCGGCGCCGGCAGCCCAGCAGCACTTTGCCGCGCACGGTATATTTCAGCGCGTTGGTCAGCAGGTTGCGGACCATCTGTTCGAGCAGCCGCGGGTCGCTGCGGACGATCAGGCTGCATGGAACGACGCGCATGACGATCGGCTGCGCGTGCCCCTGTGCGTGGTCGGTAAACTCGGCGGCCATGCGCTCAAGCAGATGCCCGATCGGGAAGTTGACCATGTCCGCGCGGACAACGCCTGCTTCGATCTGGTTGATGTCGAGCAGCGTATCCAGCATGTCCGTCATCGCGTCCAACGTTTCGCTGAATCGCTCGACCAGGTGCTGCCCCTTCTCCTCGGCGACGGTCTGCGCCAACACCCCCTGCAGCAGCATCAGCGTTTGCAGTGGCTGGCGGAGATCGTGGCTGGCGGCGGCCAGGAAACGCGACTTCGCGACACTCGCGAGTTCGGCCCGCCGCTTGGCGAACTCCAGCGCCTCAGCCACCTGCCGCCGCTCGGTGATGTCGGCGAAGGTGACGACGACGCCTTCCGCGCCGTTGTCCTGGGTCCGATAGGGCAGCACGCGGCGCAGGTACCACGCGCCGGCGCGGGTTTGGACCTCGCGTTCGAGCGGCAGCAGGGTCCGCAAGACCGTTGCGGCATCGTCCGGCAGCGTGCCGTCCGGGGACAGTGAGCTGAGGTCCGCGAGCGGCCGGCCGATATCGGTCGGGATGACGTTGAACAGCAGCCGCGTGGCCGGGGTGAAGAACCGGATGTTCAGGTCGTTGTCGAGGAACAGCGTTGCAACGTCCGTGCTGTACAGGACGTTCTGCAAGTCGTTCGCCGTGGTACGGTGCCGCTCCATGGTTTCCTGCAATTGACTGTTGAGGGCGGTCAGTTCCTCGTTGAGCGATTGCAGCTCCTCCTTGGAGGTAACCAGTTCCTCGTTGGTGGACTGGTATTCTTCGTTGACCGACAGCGCCTCCTCGTTGATCGTCCGCTGCTCCTCACTGGAGATTTCCAGGTTGCGGACGGCGTCCTGAAGTTCCTTGCGCGTGGCCTGGAGCTCCCGCTCCAGTTCGGCGACCAGCTGATTGTCCTGATGCGCGCCGGCGACGTCCTGCTTCGGCTCCGGCGTTGGCTCGTCGACGAAGCAGATCAGCAGCAACTCCTCGCCATCGCTCGCCAACGGCCGCACGTCGACGTTGAAGGCGACCGAGTGGCCGTTGAAGCGGGTCCGGCCGCCTGGGACGACGACGCGCGTGTTCTCCTGGCTGGCCTGCTGGATTGCCGGCCTGAGCCTGGTCAGCAACCCCTGCCGCGCCATGGCAAGCAGATCATGTGTCGGATGCCCCGGCGCTATCCGCAGATAGCGGTCCGTCGGCCCCAAGGAATAAAGACACTCGAAGTTGCGGTTGATCAGCACCGCGGCGGGCGCGTAGGCGTCCAGCACCAGCCGCCGGCATAACTCGGCGAGGACCGCCTGGCGCGAGGGCGGCTGGCCCGGCGCCGGGCGCGCCGGAACGCGCACGCCGTCGCTCGCCGCAGCCGCAGGGCCGAATTCCTCAGGTCGGGCGCGGCCGATGTGCCGATAAAGCCGCTCCGGCTTGGAAATCACGGCGAACCGATCCTCGGCGTTGCCCACCGTCTCCGACGTGCCGAGCAGCAGGATCCCGCCCTGCCGCAGCGCGAAATGGAACAGCGCGACAACCTTCGCCTGTGCTGCAGGCTGCAGATAGATCAGCAGATTCCGGCACGAAACGAGGTCGAGGCGCGAGAACGGCGGGTCGGCCAGCACATCCTGTACCGTGAACACGACCGACGCGCGCAACTCGGGCGCCACCCGGTAGCCCCGATCCTCCTTGGAGAAGAAGCGGCCAAGCCGCTTCGGCGACACGTCCGCCTCGATCGTCTCTGGGTAGAAGCCATCGCGGGCGCTGGCGATGGCGTCAGGATCGACGTCGGAGGCGAAGATCTGCAGTTTGGCGCTGGCCTGCACTGTCGCGATCTGCTCATGGAACAGCATGGCGAGCGAGTAGGTCTCCTCGCCCGTGCTGCAGCCTGCGACCCAGATCCGCAGTGGCTGGTCGGCGCCCCGGCCGCGGATCAGATCGGGCAAGATCTTCTCGGCCAGGACGTCGAATACCCTCGGATCGCGGAAGAAGCTCGTGACGTGGATCAGCAGGTCTTTGGCAAGCAGTTCGATCTCGGCGGCATTGCTTTCCAGGAGGTCGCGATACCGATCGATGTCGCCGATTTCGATGCCGGCAATGGCCATGCGCCGCTCGATCCGGCGTTGCAGTGTTCCTGGCTTGTACAGCTTGAAATCATGGCCGGTCTTGCTGCGCAACAGGGCAACGACTCCGGGCAGCCAATCCGGTGCACGCTCCGGCTCCGCCGGGTTGCTATAGACGGGGGCGCCCGCCATGCGTTGGCCGTATGTCGCAAGCGCCGCGGGAATGTCTGCCACCGGCAGCACGAGGTCCACAGCGCCCGTCTTGATCGCGCTGCGCGGCATGCCATCGTAAGTCGCCTCGCCGGGGTCCTGCGCGATGACCAGGCCGAACTTTTCCTTCACCGATTTCAGGCCTGCGCTGCCATCGGTCCCTGTCCCCGACAGGATCACGCCGATCGCGCGTGGTCCGTATTCCTCCGCCAACGAGTGCAGCAGGAAGTCGAACGGCAGGCGCGCGCCGTGGCGCGCTTGCGGCTCCGAGAGGTGCAGGGCGCCCTTGGCAACCGACAGATAGGTTCCGGGAGGAATGACGTAGAAATGGTCGGGCTGCAGCGGCATGCCGTCCGCCGCCTGCCGCACCGCCATGGCGGTGTGTCCGGCCAGCAGATCCACCATCATGCTTTCATGGGTCGGGTCGAGGTGCTGGACCAGGATGAAGGCCATGCCGTTGTTGGCCGGCAAGGCCGTCAGGAGTTTCCGGCAGGCCTCAAGACCACCGGCAGACGCGCCAATACCGACGATAGGGAAATCCCTGGCGCGACCGGGCAGACGACGCGCCGGCGCGGAAACCTCGCCCGACTGCGGCTGTGCCGTTCCCGGCAGATTGTCGTCGTTCACTACCATAAGGCAATATAGCACGCTTTGTCAGGCACGGCGATACTGTGTCCCGCCAGTGCCGCCATGTCGCGACGGGCGCGGGGATGAGTAGTTTCCGAACCTGCTGCGGGCCGGCACTCGCCGCTCTTCCTGGCCGGACCGCCGGGCCGGCCGCGGCGGCTTCGTGCGTATGTGAAAATATAGTGGCTCTGACCGAATGCGCAACAAGGAAGGCGAGAGCACCCGCGACAACCGGGCTCCTGCCGATTGCGGGCACCGGCGGCTGCGCGGCGGAGGCACGCCCAGTGGCGAGCACGGGGAACTGAACCGGCCACGCCGCGAGGTGTCAGTTGCGCCAGGAGCGCGACATTCTGGCAAGGGCAGCTTGCCCCGCGTCGGCTGAGCGGCGGTCAGACGCCTACCCGACAAGGGGCCTGAGTAGTTTCCGCACTGCCCGCATCTCCCGAGCAGCGAGAGCCCGCGCCATGCGCGCAGGATGCGCGCGACGGGCGCTATCCCTTAACCACGCCTTCCGTCAGCCCTTTGAAGAAGAGCTTCTGGGCGAATGTGAAGGCCAGGATGCCCGGCGTGACCACGATGACGTAGACGGCCGCGACGTTCGGCCAGGACCACTGGCCAAGGCCGCCCTGGGCGCCGGCGAGGACCACCGGCATGGTCCGCGCGTCCTGATCGTTGGTCAGCGTCGTGCACAGCAGGAACTCGCCCCAGGCGGTGACGAAATTGACGATGAAGATCACCACCAGGCCATTGCGCACCATCGGCACGCCGATGATCCACAGCGACCGCCACGGCCCCGCACCGTCGATCTTCGCCGCCTCGAACAGTTCGTGCGGCACGAGTTGGAACATGCTGCGCATGATCAGCACGCTGATCGCGAGATTGAGGGTGACATACGGCAGGATCAGGCCGCTGGTGCTGTTGATCAGGCCGAGCGAGTTCTGGATCTCGTAGACGCTGATCAACGAGACGACGCGCACGGGGAAGTACAGCGACACCAGCAGCATCGCGATGATGAAGGGACCACCGCGCGGCTTGAGGTGGACCAGCGCGTAGCCGGCCAGTACCGCGCAGAACGCTGTCAGGAACACCGTGCCGGCGGTGACGTAGATGCTGTTGAACAGGTTGATCGGCAGCGTGTTGATCTTCTGGAAGATGTAGCCGTAATGCGTGAAGTCAAAGCGCTTCGGCCAGAAATTGCCGCGCATCGCGTCGGGCAGCGATTTCACCGACAGGATCAGCACCCAGGCGAGCGGCAGGATGATGATCAGCATGAAGAAGTTGATCACCCCATGGCGGACGACCGCGCTCCGGTTGCGACGGAACCAGCCGGGCCTCGGCCTCGGTGCGTCAGGACGGTGGCGGACTGCTTCGAGCGTGGTTGCCATGTCGGTCAATCCCGGGGCCGGAAGATCCGCAGCAGGAACACCACGACGAACATCATCGCGACCGCCCCGATCATGCCGATGGCGGCGGCAAAACCCTGCCGCCACAGGCCAGTCTTGAACGCCTCGTCGTACATGAACATGGTCCAGGTGTACGTGGGCGAAGCGCGGTTGAAGCCGCCGAAGATCAGGTACTCATCGATCACCGCCATCGCCGAGCCGAAGCGCAGCACGACCAGGATCATCATGATCGGGGCGAGGCGCGGCCGCGTGATGTGCCAGAACACCTGCCATTCGTTCGCCCCGTCGATGCGCGCAGCCTCCGGCAGATCCTTCGGGATTGCCGCAAGCCCTGCCAGGAAGAAGATCGTGTGGTAGCCGAGACCCCACCACCATTCCATGACCGCGATCGAGGGCAGCGTCAGCGGCGTTCCACCCAGCCATTCCGGCGCGTTGCGCAGGGTGAACAGGCCGAGTGTATCGATAAGGAAATGATTGATCGGGCCGGTCTGGACGTTGTACATCCATTTCCACAGCACGAAGACAAGCGTGCTGGGGATGACCGCCGGGATCAGCAGGACCACGCGATACAGCGTGGCGAGCCGCGGCTGCGTGACCCGATCGACAAGCAGCGCCAGCATCAGCGGCAGGATGATCGTTCCGGGCAGGAACATGATCGTGAACTCGGCCGCGCGCCACAGGCTCGCCCACATCAGCGGGTCGCTGAGCGCGTCGGCGTAGTTCTTGAACCAGACCCAGTGCGCGGGCTGGTCGCTGAGGAACTGGTAGTCGGTGAAGCTGATCCACAGCACGCGGAAGATCGGATAGACCTGATAGCCGACGAAGAAGATCAGCGCCGGCAGCAGGAACAGCCAAGTGCCGATGCCCTGCCGCAGCAGGGTTGTGCGGCGGCCGGTCCTGGCGCCGTGCCGTGTCGGGGTCAGGCCCACATGGCCGGATGCGATCGTCTCTTCCATGCGCCTAAGCTAACGGCCTTCGCGGGGGAATCGCATCACGCATTCCCGTGTGAGGGGTCGAGGACCGGCCGCAAATCGTTCGCACCGGTCCTCGTGCCATGCCCCGACGACTAGCCGCGCTTCATCTCGGCGTGGACGGCGTCGACGACTTTCTGCAGCGCCACTTTCGGATCGGGCTCCGTGCCCTTCAGGTACGTCTCCCAGATGGGCTTGCCGATGACGAACTGCTGCAGGCCGAAGACGTTGTTGGTGATCGCCCGCGCCTTGTCGAGCTGGCCGCGCACCAGCGAGACGAAATCGGGCATCCAGTCCGGCTTGTTGGCGTTCCAGTCGGCGTAGACCGAGGTGTAGGGCGGCAACTGGCCCGGATGGGCGGTGGCACTGCCGACGATGGAGTCTTTCCAGATCTGCTTGTCGTAGGTCAGCGCCTTGATGTACTCCGCCGCCTTTTCCTTGTTCTGGCCGTATTTGAACAGCGCGCATCCCGTCGTCCAGAACACCGTCGACCCTTCGCCGTTGGTGAACTTCGGCAGCGGCCCCATGTGGAGCAGCTTCGGATCGTCCCAGTACTGGGACATGCGCAGCGGCGCGTTGAAGTACTTGGTGTAGTAGCCGACATGCTGCGCGCCGAAGGCCACCTCGTCCGGCGTGCCGTTGACGCCGCCGTCCGTCGCCCCTTCCAGCAGGATATCCGGATTGGCCAGCGCCATGATCTTCTTCATCAGCTTCAGCGCCTCGATCGACGGCTCGCTGGTGAAGTCGAACAGACCCTCCGACGTGTAGACGTTGCTGCTCATGCTGTGCGCCATCGGCGCGAGCGAGCGCCAGCCGTGCGCGTCGAACGTCGCACCGAACGCGCCGGCGCCGGAATCGACGACCTTCTTGGCGCTGGTCAGATACTCGTCCCAGGTCGCCACGGGCTTGTCGGGCAGGCCGGCTTTCGTCGTCAGGCCGGAGTGCCACGCGAGCCCCGCCACATCCAGCAGGAACGGCCAGCTATACAGCTTGCCGTCGACCGTACACTCCGCCCGGATCGACGGAATGATGTCGTCCATCACCTCTTTCGGGATGTAGTTGTCCCACGGCTCGATGACTCCGGCCTTGATCAGCGCTGACATTTCCACGAACGGCGTCTGGCCGACGTAGACGTCCCAGGTGCTTTGCTTGTTCTTGGCCTCGGCGACAAAGCGCTCGATGCCGAAGCCCTCGACCGGCGCGATCTGGTAGTTGATCCCGGGGAACTTCTTGTTCACCTCTGGGATGCCGGGATGCAGGTCCTGAATCCACTGATAGAACGTTGGCGTCAGCGGGCGATCCGCCGCCAGGGCCGACCGGATGCCGGTCTTCGCCACAGTCCCGACCCCAGCCAGGCCGAGACCGGCAACCAGGCTGCGCAGGAGAAAATCCCGCCTGTCGATTTTCCCTCGCTGCAACTGCCGAAGTCGTTCCTGCAGCAGGGCGTATTCCTGTTCAGTTTTCACAGGCATCGGTTCGCCTCCGGATTGGCTCGGGTCTTTTGTTGGGGTCTCGCTCACGACGGGCATTGAGACGTCCCACAAATTTGCCGGCCCCGCAAGGACGACAATTCTCCTGTCGGGCGCTAAAGCGCAGGCACGCGGCGCCCGCTACCCCGTTCTCCGCGCCAGCACGATCCGGTTGGTATTCGTGCCGCGCGCGTTGTTGCCCACACCCCAGCAATTCGCTGTCTTGGTGAACGCCTGCCGGTTCACCATCGCGCCCAGCAGGTCGAACGGCAGCCCCTCGATCGTCGCGGCAACATTGCGTTCCAGCAGCACGCGACCGCCACGCACCTCGCCGACCTCGAAGGCGACGAAGGCGCCGGGGCAGAGCACGCGCGCGAATTCGGTGAAGCTGGCGCGAACAAAGCGCTCCCACGCCGCCGTCGTTCGATGGTGCGCGATCGGGACCGCTGCGGTCTCGATGCCGGCGAACCAGCAGCGCAGCCAGTTGTCGCCTTCGTAGTCCACCACGTCGAGGAACGGCGGCGAGGTGACGATCAGCGCGACCGAGCCCGATTCCAGCGCCGGCGTCGCCTCGGCGGGGCCGGTCGTCAGCAGCGCGGCCGGATGCGGCGGCGGTGCGCCGTCGCGCAGCAGGGTTTTCGATTTGCGGAGAATGAGTTTCTTCACGTCGCGCTGCGGCGGGATCTGGTTGCGCAGCGCGTTGATACGCCGCTGCGACACCACTGACGCAGCCTGGTTCGGCGGCAACGTGTAGACGGAGAAGAAGCCGGCGGAATGGCCGGTCAGGCGGTTGATCGCCACCATGCGCACCCAGTCGTCCACGCGATCCAGCCGGCCGGACACCTCCCGTTCCAGCAGCATGCGGCGCAGCGCCACGATCTGCCGCAACGTGTCCGGGTGATAGAACGACAGAAGCGTATCGTCGGCCGCCGGCGCTTCGCCAGACAGGTCGAGTGCGGCGAGGCGTTCGGCAATCTCGCTGAGTGTCGGCGGGTCGAGCCGCGGACGAACCAGGAGGGCGCTGAGCGGATTGATGTCGTTGGCGGCCGGGCGGCGGCCCATCAACGCCGCCTGCATCGCGCTGGTGCCACGACCGGAAAACGGATCATACACCGTCTCGCCCGGCGCGGTCAGCCGGGCGATGAAGAACTCCGGCAGTTGCGGCTTGAAGCACGCACGATAGCTGATCTCGTGAATGCTGTGCGCCTGCCGCTGTGCCGCGGTCCAGAACGCATTGACGAAATAGCGCAACCCTTCCTGCTCGGTCTCCTCGGTCACGGAGCCGTCGAAGGAGAAACTGCGCAACGCGTGCAGCAACTCGGCTTCCCGGGGGCCGGGCCGGATCAGCATCGTCCGGCTACTTCGGCGCCAGCCGGATCGCGCCGTCGAGCCGGATGGTCTCGCCGTTCAGCATCCGGTTGCTGATGATGTGCAGCGCCAGCGCCGCGTATTCCGAGGGGATGCCGAGCCGCGGCGGAAACGGCACCGAGGCGGCGAGGCTTGCCTGCGCCTCGGCCGGCAGCGAGGCCATCATCGGCGTCTGGAACAGGCCGGGTGCGATGGTAACGACGCGGATGCCGAAGCGGGCCAGTTCGCGCGCCGCCGGCAGCGTCAGCCCGACCACGCCGGCCTTGGAGGCACCATAGGCCGGCTGGCCGATCTGCGCGTCGTAGGCGGCGACCGAGGCGGTGTTGATGATGACGCCGCGCTCGCCGTCCTCGAACGGCTCCAGCGCCTGCGCCGCGGCGGCGACGAGGCGGAGCAGGTTGAACGTGCCGATCAGGTTGACGCGAATCACCTTCTCGAACGCCGCGAGCGGCAGCGGGCCGACGCGGCCGACGACGCGGCCGGGGTTGACCACGCCCGCACAATTGACCAGCACGCGCGCCGGGCCATGCGCCGCCGTGGCGATGGCGAGCGCGGCCACGGCCGACTCGGAGTCGCCGACGTCGCAGGTCGCGGCCACGCCACCGATCTGGGCGGCGACGCGCTGCGCCGCCCCGGCGTTGATGTCGAGCACCGCCACCTTCGCCCCGCCGGCCGCGAGCGCCACCGCGGTCGCCTCGCCGAGGCCCGAGCCGCCGCCGGTCACCACCGCGGCCACACCGTTGAGCTGCATTGCCGCCCCTCCTGATCTGCTGCGCGCCATCCGCTGCGCGCCGGACTAGCATGCAGCCCGAGTCCTGACATGGGAAGGCGACGGCGATGGCAACCGGACTGCGCAAGGGTTTGACCAGCTATGGCGACGCGGGGTTCTCGCTGTTCCTGCGCAAAGCCTTCATCAAGGCGATGGGGTTTTCCGACGACGCGCTGGAACGGCCGATCATCGGTATCACCGACACATTCTCCGACTTCAACCCCTGCCACGGCAACGTGCCGGACCTGATCACCGCGGCCAAACGCGGGGTGATGCTGGCTGGCGGGCTGCCGATGGCGTTCCCGACCATCTCCGTCCACGAAAGTTTTTCGCATCCCACCAGCATGTTCCTGCGCAACCTTATGGCGCTGGATACGGAAGAGATGATCCGGGCGCAGCCGATGGACTCGGTGCTGCTGATCGGCGGCTGCGACAAGACGCTGCCGGCGCAGATCATGGGCGCGGCGAGCGCGGACATCCCCGCGATCGTCCTGCCGACCGGGCCGATGCTGGTCGGCCACTACAAGGGCGAGGTCCTGGGCGCCTGCACCGACTGTCGGCGGCTCTGGGCCAAGCACCGCGCCGGCGAGATCAGCGAGACGGACATCGAGGAGATCAGCGGCCGGCTGGCGCCCACCAAGGGCACCTGTATGGTCATGGGCACGGCGAGCACGGTTGCCTGCATGGTGGAGGCGATCGGGCTCGCGCTACCCGGCGCGGCCAGCGCGCCGGCGACGCATGCCGACCGGGTGCGACTCGCCGAAGCCTCCGGCGCCGCGGCGGTACGCCTCGCCAGGGAAGAAACGACGCCGCGACAGATCCTGACGAAGTCCGCATTCCGCAACGCATTCGCGGTGCTGCAAGCGATCGGCGGCTCGACCAACGCGCTGATCCACTTCACCGCCATCGCCGGGCGACTTGGGATCGAGGTGGACCTGGAGGAGTTCGACCGGCTCGGGCGCGAAGTGCCGGTGCTGGTGGACCTGAAGCCCTCCGGCCAGCACTACATGGAGCATTTCCACTGGGCCGGGGGCGTGCCGGTGCTGCTGCGCGAGCTGGCGCCGCTGCTCGACACGTCCGCCCGGACGGTCGCCGGTGGCACCCTGGCTGACGTGATCGGCCGGGCAGAGACCGTGCCAGGGCAAACCGTGATCCGGCCATTCGCCTCGCCGATTCATGTCGGCGGCGGCCTGGCGGTGCTGCACGGCAGCTTGGCCCCACGCGGGGCGCTGCTGAAGCGTTCGGCCGCCACCCCTGCCCTGCTGCAGCACGAGGGCCGTGCCGTGGTGTTCGACAGCATTGCGGACATGGCAGCGCGAATCGATGACGACGCACTCGATGTGGCGGCCGACGATGTGCTGGTGCTGCGCAATGCCGGGCCGGTCGGCGCCCCCGGAATGCCGGAGGCCGGCTACCTGCCGATCCCGCGCAAACTCGCGCGCGCCGGGGTGAAGGACATGGTGCGCCTGTCCGACGCGCGCATGAGCGGTACGGCGTTCGGCACGATCGTGCTGCACGCCACGCCGGAGGCGGCGATCGGCGGGCCGCTGGCGCTGGTGCGCACCGGTGACCGGATTCGCCTGGATGCGGAGGCGCGGCGCATCGACCTGCTGGTGGACGCAACAGAGCTGACGGCGCGCCGTGCCGCGTGGCAGAAGCCGCCGCCGCCGGCCGGGGCGGAACGTGGCTACCTGAAACTGTTCCTCGATCAGGTCCTGCAGGCCGATGCAGGCTGCGACTTCGCTTTTTGCCGACCGCCGGCCCCGTGAGCGGGTCGGCCGCGGCGGCGCAAGTCAATGCCGCGTCGACAGCCGACAAATACCAAGAAAAAGCCCGTCATATGCCCCCCTAAGCGGGCACATGACGGGCCGGACGCAGATTCACCGGCTCACCCCACGGCCGGCGGGAGGGGGACCCCGCCGGTGTTGCGCAGAAAAGCCTCAGGCAACCGCGGCTTGCGGCTCGTGCTGCTCGGCGGCGACGACGCGGGCGATGCCGACGAGCTCGCGGAAGAACGCGGTCCCCCGGGTGGTGCGGCGCACCAGCACGCGGCGGCGGTCCTCGCGGTCTTCCTCGCGCGACACCAGGTCGAACTGCACCAAGCGGTCCATGATGCGGGTGACGCCGGGGCGGGAGATATGCAGCAGCTCGGCCAGGCTGCTGACCGTGTGCGTCTGTTCGTCCATGTAGACGGACAGGAACGCAGTCAACTGGCGCGCCGTCAGGTCGCGGCCGTCGCGGCGGACGAGCGACAACAACGTCCCGTGCAAGACAACGATGCGCGGGTCCGTTGCCAGCGCGCGCAGCGCGCGGGCGCTCTCGCCACTGGACGCTTGGTTGTCTGCGGCCAACGCCTCCTTCCCATGAACGGGAGAGACCTTGGAGGTGCGGGTGGGGGTGAACGCCGTTTTGTGCATCATTGCAACTGTCCGTGTTTGAGTCCTGGAGAACCTTTTCGCACTAGAGTCCTAATCGACCGTGAACGTTGGGGGCACTGTTGTTTTGTCAAAATTTGTCCGATTTCGGCCCTGAGCCGCTCCCGCACCAAACATTTTCTGACAATGTTTCCTAACGTGACAGCAAAACCATCCCCGGCGCCAGCCAATTCGCGACAATCAATGGCCCTGGCAGCCGCACTGGCCTGCCGGTTTTAGGTCGGAATCAGAATCTAGAATGAGTCAAAAAATAAACGTTCTTAGCAATCATTTGGTTTTACTTACGGAAAGCGAGTCGCGGTCTATGTCAGGTTCGCTGCCCTGTCACCCCGCCACCGCGCGCCGCGCAATCACCGCGACCGGGCCGCCGCCGTCCGGTCCCTGGTGCTCCGCGCCGCCCGAGACGAACAACACCGTGGTGCCAGCGACGGCCGCGAGCGCCCCGCCCACCATCGCGCGGGCGTGGCGGGACGCCTGGATGTCGCTGTCGTCCAGCATGGTGTGGCGGGCGCCGCGAATCGCGCCGCTGCGTGCGGCCTCGGCCTTGGCCAGCACCGCGACCAAGCGGGCCGCGTCGGCCGGAGCAACCGGCAGGCCGGGCGGGATGCCGGCCGCTGCGAGCGCGCGCGCGAACGCCGCCGCATCGATCGCGTCCGCCATGACGTCGTGCGCCACCACCAGATCGCCGGACCAGCCCGCGCCGTTGCCAACCACAAGGACCTGGTTCTCCAGCAACTCCACGCCGGCCGAGGTGCTGGCGCGGCGGGAAAACAGCGAGGCATCGCGGCCGATCGCGGCGTCGCTCAAGGCATTTTCGGTCACCTCCGCCAGCGCCAGCGCCACCCCGAGCGCGGAGGCGCCGCGCGATGCGCCCATGGAGGCATAGGTGTCTCCGGCGGCGACGCTGTGCCCCGCCGCGTACGCCTGCTCGATGCGCGCGCGGGTCAGCAGCGGACACATCACCTGTACATAATGAACGTCAGCTTCGTTATCGATGCCGGCCTGCGCCATCGCCTCGCGCACTGCGGCGGCGGTCGCGCGCACCTGCGGCATGCGCCCGACCTCCTGCGGCGCGAACGCCCGCGTCCGGGCACTGCCGAGCGCCAGCGCCTTGCGGCCGGGCACCGGGGGCGCCGCGTCCTCCGCCACCTCGAACACCAGCCAGTGCGGCGACAGCCCGCCTTCGGTGCCGCCCGACATCACGAACAGCGTCGCCTGCTCCACCTCGGCCGGCGTCCGGCGGCTCAGCGCGGCAAACGCGGCCTTGAGGCTGCTGGTGGCGAAGCCGCGGGTGAAATCGTTGACGCAGCCGTTGCCCTCGGTCTTGCCGAGCACGGCCATCACCCGTTCCGGCCGTAGGGCCCCAGCCTGCGCGAGCGCCACGATACCGGACACGTCGTCCGGCCCGCTGGCCGGAATGCGGTGGACACGCGCCTGCATGAAAATCCCTCCCGACGACTGGACCGGCCGAGCGTGGCGGCGCAGTCGCGGATTGGCAACGCCGCCCCCCTGCGCCCATGTTGCGCGGCGACGGCGCGGCAACCGCCGAGGATCGAGGGGAACAGGACATGGCGAACGCAATACGGCTGCGCATCCTGCTGGTGGGCGCCTCCGGCGTGCTCGGGCGGGCCGTCGCGGCGGAACTGGGGCAGCGGCACGACATCGTCACCGCCAGCCGCAGCGGTGCCGACGTGACGATGGACATCGCCGACCCGGCAAGCGTGGTCAGCGCGGTCAACCAGGCGGGGCCGATCGACGCCGTGGCCTGCGCCGCCGGCGGCGCCAATTTCCGACCCCTGGACGCGATCGCACCGGGCGACATCACCGACTCGGTGTACGGGCTGGGGCTGACCAACAAGCTGCTCGGGCAGGTCAACCTGGCCCTGGCGGCGCGGGATACCCTGCGCGACGGCGGCTCGATCACGCTGATCGCGGGCATCCTCAGCGACACCCCGGTCGTTGCCGGTTCGTCGGCCAGCATGGCCAACGGCGCGCTGGAGGCGTTCGCGCGGGCGGCGGCGATCGAGTTGCCGCGCGGCCTGCGCATCAACGTGGTCAGCCCGACCGTGCTGACGGAGTCGATGCCGTCCTACGGCCCGTTCTTCCGCGGCTTCGAGCCGGTGACGGCCGCGCGCGCGGCGCTGGCTTACAGCCGCAGCATCGAGGGCAGGCAGACCGGGCAGATCTACCGGGTCTACTGAGGACGCTACTCGGCCGCCATCCGCAGCGGCTGCGCGGGCGTGGGCTCGCGCAGCTTCTGCAGCAGGCGGTTGCGTTCGGCGTCCGCCTCCCGCATTGCCTTTTCCTTCACGTGGCCGTAGCCGCGGATGCGCTCCGGCAGGCTCGCCAGCGCAACCGCGGTTGCCAACGTCGCCGGCCCGAGGCGCTCCAGGGTCTCCGTGATCGTCGCTTCGTACTCGGTGATCAGCCGGCGCTCGGCGCGGCGTTCCTCGGTATGGCCGAACGGGTCGAGCGCTGTACCGCGCAGCACCCGCAGCGGCGCCAGCACGCGGAAGGCGCGCAGCACCCAGGCACCGTAGGCGCGCTTCTGCAGATGCCCGGTGCGCTTGTCCCGCCGGGCGAACAGCGGCGGCGCCAGGTGGATTTCCAGCCGCTCCACATCGTCAAACTGCGCCGCAATCGCCGCCCGGAATTTCTCCCCGGTGTAGAGCCGCGCCACCTCGTACTCGTCCTTGTAGGCCAGCAGTTTCGCGTAATTGCGCGCGACCGCCTCGGCGAGCGGCGTCGCGCCGGAGAACATGCGGCCCTCCACCTCCGCCACGCGATCGACCAGCCTGCGGTAGCGGCGGGCATACCGCACGCTCTGATAGGCGCTGAGATGCGCGACGCGATGCGCAACCACCTCCTCCAGTGTCCGCGGCAGTGCGGGCGCCGGCCCGAGCCCGGCGGCCGCCAGCACGCGGGGCAGGTCGGCGGCGGCGCAGCGGCCCCAGGCGAACGCGGCCTTGTTGGCCTCGACCGCCGTGCCGTTCAGCTCGATGGCCCGCATCAGGCTGTCCCGGCCCAGCGGCACGAGGCCCTGCTGCCACGCGTAGCCCAGCATGAACAGGTTGCTGCCGATGGCATCGCCGAGCAGCGCCGTCGCGATGGCGGTCGCGTCCAGCGTCTCGACGTTCTCCGCGCCCGCCGCCTCCATGATCGCGCGCCGCATGCGCGCCGACGGCAGCCGGTAATCGCGGTCCAGCACGAACTCGGCCGTTACCGCCTCATGCGTGTTCATCACCACGCGCGAGACGCCGGTGCGCAGCGTCGCCATCGTGTCGTGGCCGGCGGCGACCGCGAGGTCGCAGGCCAGCAGCACGTCCGCCTGCCCCTGCCCGACATGCAGCCCGTGCAGCGCCTCGGGGTTCACGGCAAGCCGGATATGGCTCCAGACGCTGCCACCCTTCTGCGCCATGCCGGTGCTGTCCAGCACGCTGACCGCCCGATCCTCCAGATGCGCCGCCATGCCGAGCAGCGCGCCGATGGTGACAACGCCGGTGCCGCCGACGCCAGTGATCAGGATCGACCACGGCCGGTCGAGCGACCGCATGACCGGGTCCGGCAGCGCCGCATCGTCCGGCGTGACGCGCGCCTGCTTGCGCGGCTTGCCGCCATGTACCGTCACAAAACTCGGGCAGAACCCGTCGACGCAGGAAAAATCCTTGTTGCAGCTCGATTGGTCGATCTGCCGTTTCGTTCCGAGCGGCGTTTCCAGCGGCACCACCGACATGCAGTTGGACGTGACCGAGCAGTCGCCGCAGCCCTCGCACACCGCCTCGTTGATGAAGGCGCGCTTCGCCGGGTCAGGGAACGTGCCGCGCTTGCGCCGCCGCCGCTTTTCCGAAGCACAGGTCTGATCGTAGATGATCGCGGTGACGCCTTTGATGTCGCGCATCGTGCGCTCCACCTCCGGCAGGTCGCGGCGATGATGCACGGTCACGCCCGGCGCGAAATCCTTGACATCCGCGTGCTTCTCCGGCTCGTCGCTGACGACGACGATGCGGCCGACGCCTTCTGCTTCCAACTGGCGCGAGATTTGCGGCACGCTGAGCGGCCCATCGACCGGCTGGCCGCCGGTCATCGCCACGGCGTCGTTGAACAGGATTTTGTAGGTGATGTTCACGTCGGCCGCGACCGCCGCGCGAATCGCCAGCAGGCCGGAGTGGTAGTAGGTGCCGTCTCCCATGTTTGCGAAGACGTGGGTCTCCTCGGTGAACGGCGATTGGCCGATCCACACCGCGCCCTCGCCGCCCATGTGGCTGTAGAACGAGGTGTTGCGGTCCATCCACTGCGACATGAAATGGCAGCCGATGCCGGCCAGAGCCCTGCTGCCGTCGATGACCTTGGTCGAGGTGTTGTGCGGACAGCCGGAACAGAAATACGGCTTGCGCTGCGTCGCCAGATCGGCGCGCGCGAGATATTCCGCCTGCTGTTCGAGAAAGCCGCGCCGCGCGCGCACGGACTCCGTCTGCGGCAACCGCCGCGCCAGCGCCAGCGCGATCTCGTCGGCCGAGAGTTCGCCGCCGGCGCGCAGCAACATCGCGCCGGCGTCGTCCTGCCGGCCGATCACGCGCGGGCGATCCGGCAGATCGTACAGGATGTCGCGGATCTGCCGCTCGACGAACGCGGATTTTTCCTCGACGACCACGATCTCGGAAAGTCCCTCGGCGAAGCGGCGCACGATCTGCGGCTCGACCGGCCACGTCAGCGCCAGCTTCAGCAACCGCACCGGCGCGCCGTCGAGATCCGCCAGCGCCTGCATGGTGTCGTGATACGACTTACCGCAGGTCACGATGCCCAGTGCGGGCGCGGGCGGATCGAGCACGATGCGGTCAAGGCCATTGGTCCGCGCGTATTGCTGCGCCGCCGGAAGCCCGAGATTGTAGACACGCGCTTCCTGTTCCAGCCACGGGTCGTTCGGCCGAATATGCACGTCCGGCGGCACGCCCTCGGGCAGGCGGATGCGGAACTGCTCCAGCGCGAACGCGACGCTTGCGGAGGTGTCCACCACATCGGCCACGGTCTTGAAGCCGACATAGCGCCCCGACCAGCGCGACATCGCCCAGCCGTGCAGGCCGAATTCGAGAATCTCCTGCACATCGGCCGGCACCAGCACCGGGATCAGCCCGGACGCGAACGCAGGCTCGCTCTGATGCGGCACGGTCGAGGATTTGGCTGCATGGTCGTCGCCAGCCACCAGAAGCACGCCACCGCTCGGCGAGGTGCCGGCGAAGTTGGCGTGGCGAAAAACGTCGCCGCTGCGGTCGACGCCCGGGCCCTTGCCGTACCAGAACGCAAACACCCCGTCGTATTTCGCAGCCGGCAGCAATGCCGCCTGCTGTGTGCCCCAGATGGCGGTGGCGGCAAGATCCTCGTTCACGCCGGGCCGGAAGCGGATATGGCTCGCCTCCAACTGCTCCCGCGCCTGCCACGCCTGGATATCGACCGTGCCGAGCGGCGAACCGCGATAGCCGGAGATGAAACCCGCCGTATTGCGCCCGGCCGCAACATCCAGCGCACGCTGCAACAGCGCCAGCCGGATCAGCGCCTGCGTACCGGTCAGGTACACGCGGCCGACATCCGTCCGGTACTTGTCTTCCAGCGTCACCGACGACTGCTTCATGCGGGCCGCCCTGTTTCCGACGTCATCAGACGATAAGAGGTCCGCGGGCGCGCTCCAAGGGCCACCCGAAAATCGCACGTTTGCATCCGGCATGCTCCCGCCACCCATCGCGGCGCCATTCGGCAGCGCACCGCCACGCAATTCCGTGTCGTCATGCTGCAATGCAGCGCAATTTCAGCTGCCGGACTCCGTCGTGACTTCGACAAGTTCGCGGCCTTCCTCGACCATCTCCCCGGCCGCGCACCGCACGGCAGCGACAGTTCCGTCCGCCGCGGCGGAGAGCGTGATTTCCATCTTCATCGCCTCCAGCACGACCAGCGGCTGGCCACGCACGACTGCGGCGCCCGGTGCGACCAGCACGGCGGCGATGCGCCCGGGGATCGGCGCCAGCACCCGCCCTGCCCCCGCCACGTCCGCACGCGGCGGCGAGAGGCGGTCCACCACCTCGAACGCATAGGTATCGCCCGGCGCGATCACGGTCACGCGCGGGCCGTCGCGCAGCACGGCGGCGGCATGGCTCGCGCCGTTGAGCCGCAGCCGCACGCGGGCGCCATCGCGCTGCACCAGCACCGTTTGTGTCAGCCCGTCGCGGACCAGCAACAGCCTGTCGTCATGCCGGCGGGCCTGCAAAGCCAACTCGCCGGCGGCACCGCGCAAGACAATCGTCTGCCATGCCTCCAGGTTCAGCCGCCAGGAATCCCCGTCCGCCCACGGGTCGGCCCAGGCCGCGACCGCGGGCGTCGGGTCAGGCTCCAGCAAAGCCGCAACGGCAGCGGCGATGACGAGCGGCGACGGGTCCGGTGCGGGTGCGAGCAGGGCGTCGCCGTAGCGCCAGATGAATCCGGTGTCGAGTTCGGCCGACGCGAACGCCGGATGTGCGGCGATGCCGCGCAGCAGCCGCAAGTTGGTCTGCACCCCGGCCACTTCGTACTGCGCGAGCGCAGCGCCGAGCCGCCGCACCGCCTCCGCCCGGTCAGCGCCGCGCACGATCAGCTTGGCGATCATCGGATCATAGTTCGGCGTGATCGCGTCGCCGGCGCGCACGCCGGTATCGATGCGCACATCCGCACTCGCCTCGGGCGCACGCAGATGCACAAGCGTCCCGGTGGACGGCAGAAAATCCCGCGCGGGATCCTCGGCATAGATGCGCGCCTCGATCGCGTGGCCGTTCAGCACAAGCTGTTCCTGCGTCAGCGGCAGCGCCTCACCCGCGGCCACGCGCAACTGCCATTCCACGAGATCGAGCCCCGTCACCATTTCCGTCACCGGATGTTCGACCTGCAAGCGGGTGTTCATCTCCATGAAGTAGAAGCGGCCATCCTCGACGATGAACTCGACGGTGCCGGCGCCGGCATAGTTCACTGCCCGCGCCGCCGCGACGGCCGCTGTGCCCATCTGCGCGCGCAACTCCGTCGGCATGCCCGGCGCCGGTGCCTCCTCGACGACCTTCTGATGGCGCCGCTGGATCGAGCAGTCGCGCTCGAACAAGTGCACGACATTGCCGTGCGTATCGGCGAACACCTGCATCTCGATATGACGCGGACGTTGCAGATAGCGCTCGATCAACACACGGTCATCGCCGAACGAGGCGCGCGCTTCCCGCTGCGCCGCCGCCAGGCCGGCCAGGAATTCGCCGTCATGGGCGATCACGCGCATGCCCTTGCCGCCGCCGCCGGCCGAAGCCTTGATGAGCACCGGATAGCCGATGCGCCCGGCTTCCGCGCGCAACAGCGCCTCGTCCTGCGCCGCGCCGTGATAGCCGGGCACCAGCGGCACTCCGGCGCGTTCCATCAGCCCCTTCGACGCCGCCTTGTCGCCCATGGCGCGGATCGCCGCGGGCGGCGGCCCGACGAACGTGACGCCGGCCTGCGCGCAGGCCTCGGCGAACTCCGCGTTTTCCGAGAGAAACCCGTAGCCCGGATGCACCGCCTGCGCGCCGGCGCGATGCACGGCTTCGAGGATCGCATCGATCCGCAGATAGCTGGCGTGGGCCGGCGGCGGGCCGATGCGATAGGCTTCGTCGGCCAGTGCGACATGCCGTGCCGTGGCGTCGGCGTCCGAATACACCGCGACCGTCGCGATACCGAGGCGGCGTGCAGTCGCGATGACGCGGCAGGCGATCTCGCCACGATTGGCGATCAGCAGTTTCGCGAACATCCCGCTCACATCCGGAACACGCCGAAGCGCGTCGGCGCGATCGGCGCATTGAGCGCCGCCGACAAGCCGAGCGCCAAGACGCGGCGCGTATCCGCCGGGTCGATGATGCCGTCGTCCCACAGCCGGGCGGTCGCGTAGTACGGATGGCCCTGCGTCTCGTACTGGGCACGGATCGGGCGCTTGAATGCCTCCTCCTCCTCCGCCGGCCAGCTTTCGCCGCGCGCTTCCAGCGCATCGCGCCGGATGGTGCCAAGCACGCTCGCCGCCTGCTCGCCGCCCATCACCGAGATGCGTGCGTTCGGCCACATCCAGAGAAAGCGCGGCGAATAGGCACGGCCGCACATGCCGTAATTGCCGGCGCCGAAGCTGCCACCGATGATGACAGTGAATTTTGGGACTGCGGCCGTGGCGACCGCCGTCACCATCTTCGCACCGTCCTTGGCGATGCCGCCGGCCTCGTACTTCCGGCCCACCATGAAGCCGGTGATGTTCTGCAAAAACACCAGCGGAATGCCCCGCTGCGCGCACAGCTCGATGAAATGCGCCGCCTTCAGCGCGGATTCGGAAAACAGAATGCCGTTGTTGGCGACGATGCCGACCGGCATGCCGTAGATATGCGCGAAGCCGGTGACGATGGTGGTGCCATACAGTCGCTTGAACTCGTCAAAGCCGCTGTCGTCTACGATGCGGGCGATCACCTCGCGGACCTCGAACGGCTTTCGCCGGTCGGTCGGGATCACACCGTGCAACTCGGCCGCATCGTAGCGCGGCGGACGCGGCAGGCGCAGCGCGACATCCGGCCGCTTGACGGTGTTGAGCCCAGCGACGATGCGCCGCGCGAGCCCCAGCGCGTGCGCGTCATTCTCGGCATAATGGTCCGTGACTCCGGACGTGCGGCTGTGCACGTCGGCGCCGCCGAGATCCTCGGCGCTGACGATCTCGCCGGTCGCTGCCTTCACCAGCGGCGGCCCCGCGAGGAAGATCGTTCCCTGACCTCGCACGATGATGCTCTCGTCCGACATCGCCGGCACATAGGCGCCGCCAGCGGTGCAACTGCCCATCACCACCGCGACTTGTGCCACGCCCTGTGCCGAGAGGTTCGCCTGATTGTAGAAGATGCGGCCGAAATGCTCGCGATCCGGGAACACCTCGTCCTGGTTCGGCAGATTGGCGCCGCCCGAATCCACGAGGTAGACGCAGGGCAGCCGGTTCTGCGCCGCGATCTCCTGCGCACGCAGATGCTTCTTTACCGTGACCGGATAGTAGGTGCCGCCCTTCACCGTCGCGTCGTTGCAGACGACAACGCACTCGCGCCCGCTGATCCGGCCGATGCCCGTGATGATGCCGGCCGCCGGCACTTCGTCGCCATACATGCCGTGTGCGGCAAGCTGAGAAAATTCCAGGAACGGCGTGCCGGGATCGAGCAGCGCCTCCACCCGCTCGCGCGGCAGCAGTTTACCGCGCGACAGATGCCGCTTGCGCGCCGCCTCGCCGCCGCCTTCGGCTACGCGCGCCGTTTTCGCCCGCAGGTCGGCGACCAGCGTGGCCATCGCATTGGCGTTCGCCCGGAACGGCTCCGAGCGCGGGTCGAGCTCGCTTGTCAGGTGCATCAGGCGGTTTCCCGGAACAGCTCGCGCCCGATCAGCATGCGGCGGATTTCGCTGGTGCCGGCGCCGATCTCGTACAGCTTGGCGTCGCGCAGCAGCCTGCCGGTCGGATAGTCGTTGATGTAGCCGTTGCCGCCGAGGCACTGGATCGCCTCCAACGCCATCCATGTGGCGCGCTCCGCCGCATACAGGATCGCGCCGGCCGCGTCCTTGCGCGTGGTGCGGCCGCGGTCGCAGGCTTTCGCCACCGTGTAGACATACGACCGCGCCGCGTTCAGCGTGGTGTACATGTCGGCGATCTTGCCCTGCATGAGCTGGAACTCGCCGATCGGCCGGCCGAACTGCTGTCGCTCGTGCACGTAGGGCAACACCACGTCGAGGCACGCCTGCATGATGCCAAGTGGGCCGGCCGCGAGCACCGCGCGCTCGTAGTCGAGCCCGCTCATCAGTACCGCGACACCGCCGTCGACCGCGCCGAGCACGTTCTCTGCCGGGATTTCCGCGTCGGTGAACACCAGTTCGCCGGTATCGGAGCCGCGCATCCCAAGCTTGTCGAGTTTTTGGGCACAGTGGAATCCGGGCGTGCCCTTCTCCACCAGAAACGCGGTGATGCCACGCGAGCCCGCCTCCGGCGTCGTCTTCGCGTACACCACGATCACGTCGGCGGTCGGGCCATTGGTGATCCAGAATTTTGTCCCGTTCAGCACGTAGCGGTCGCCGCGCTTGTCCGCCCGCGTCCGCATCGAGACGACATCCGATCCCGCGCCCGGCTCGCTCATCGCCAACGCGCCGACGTGGTCACCGCCGACCAGCTTGGGCAGGAAGCGCCGCCGCTGCGCCGGCGTGCCATTGCGAAAAATCTGGTTCACGCACAAATTGCTGTGCGCACCATAGGAAAGCCCGACCGACGCCGATGCGCGGCTGATCTCCTCCATCGCCACCGAATGCGCGAGGTAGCCCATGCCGGCGCCGCCATACTCGTCCTCCACGGTGATGCCGAGCACACCAAGGTCGCCGAGCTTGCGCCACAGATCAGGAGGAAACGTATTGTCGCGGTCGATAGCTGCGGCACGCGGGGCGATTTCGCTGTCGGCAAAGCGGCGCACCGTGTCGCGCAAAGCGTCGATGTCCTCGCCGAGATCGAAATCCATGCCATAGTCGGTGTTGGCGCCCATCAGAGTTGGCTCTCCGCAAAATCGTCCTCGCGGTACTCGCCCTCCGGCCGCGTCGTCCGGGTCTCCTCCAGCTTTCGCAGCTCGACACGACGAATCTTGCCCGAGATCGTCTTCGGCAGCTCGAAGAACTCGATGCGGCGGACGCGCTTGTACGGCGCCAGCCGCGCCCGGATATGCGCAAAGATACTTGCGGCGATGTCGCGCGACGGCTCGACTCCGGCAACGAGTGCCAGAAACGCCTTCGGCACCGCCAGCCGCAGCGCGTCCGGCGCCGGCACCACGGCAGCCTCCGCGATAGCCGGATGTTCGATCAGTACGCTCTCCAACTCGAACGGGCTGATGCGGTAGTCGGAGGCTTTGAACACGTCGTCGGCGCGGCCCACATAGGTCAGGTAGCCATCGGTGTCGACATTGGCGACGTCACCCGTGCGATAGACGCTGTCGGCAACAGGCTCGATGCTGCCGTCGTCGTTCAGATAACCGCGCATCAAGCCCGCCGGCGGCGGGTCCAGCGCGATGCACACGGCGCCCTCCGCCGCGTCGTGGTCGTCGACGTCGAGCAGCCGGATGCGATAGCCGGGCAGCGGCCGGCCCATGGAGCCGGCTTTCACCGCCTGCCCCGGCGGATTACCGATCTGCGCGGTGGTTTCCGTCTGCCCGTAGCCGTCGCGGATAGTCAGGCCCCAGGCTTTCTGCACGCGCTCGATCACTTCGGGGTTCAGCGGCTCGCCCGCACCGGTCACCTCGCGGAGCGCCACCTTCCACGTTGTCAGATTCTCCTGGATCAACATCCGCCACACGGTCGGCGGCGCACACAACGCCGTCACGCGATGCTCCGCGATCGCATCCAGCAGGCCGCGTGCGTTGAACCGCGGCTGGTTGTGAATGAAGACCGTCGCCCCTGCATTCCACGGCGTGAAGAAACAACTCCACGCATGCTTCGCCCAGCCGGGTGAAGACACGTTCAGGTGCAGATCGCCCGGTTGCAACCCGAGCCAGTACATCGTCGAGAGCGACCACACCGGATAGGAACGGTGGCTATGCAGCACCAGCTTTGGTTTCGCCGTCGTGCCCGAGGTGAAGTACAGCAGCATCGGCGCGTCGGCCTGCGTGACACCGTCCGGCACGAAGGCCGCGCCGGCGTCGAGCAACGCGGCATAGTCGATGCAATCCGGCGCGCCGCCGACCACGATGCGGCGCACGCCCGCCTCCAACCCCTCCAGCTTCGCCGCGTCCGCGGCCCCTGCGACGACGAAGCGCACGCGCGCACGCGCCACACGCTCGGCGAGGTCGGCCGGCGTCAGCAGCGTCGTCGCCGGCACGACCACGGCGCCCAGCTTCATCGCCGCCAGCATCACCTCCCACAGCGGCGCCACATTGCCAAGCATGAGCAGGATGCGGTCGCCGCGGCCGATGCCGAGCGCGCGCAATCCGTTGGCCACACGGCTCGACCGTTCCGACAACTCGGCGAATGTCAGCTCCGCGGCGCCCGCGCCGGTGATGCGCAACGCCGGCCGGTGCGCCAGTTCGCCGCGCGCCAGCTCGGCGTCGAACCAGTCCAGCGCCCAGTTGAACGACGACAGCGCCGGCCAGCGAAAGCCGGAAAAGGCCGCGTCGTAGTCGGTGCGGTGCGTGAGCAGGAAGTCGCGCGCCGCCTTGAACGTCGCCGTGCTCATGCCGCCTCCAATAGTTTGCGCGCGATGATCACGCGCATGATCTCGTTCGTCCCCTCCAGGATCCGATGCACCCGCAAATCGCGCAGATAGCGCTCCACCTGATAGTCCTTGATGTAGCCGTAGCCGCCGTGCAGTTGCAGCGCCTCGTCGCAGATACGGAAACACACGTCGGTCGCGAAGCGCTTGGCCATGGCGCAGCGTAGCGTCGCGTCCGGCGTGCCGCGGTCCAGCGCCACCGCCGCGCGATGCACCATCAGCCGCGCCGCCTCCAGGTCCGTGGCCATGTCGGCAAGCCGGAACTGCAACGCCTGGAATTCCGCCAGTGTCTTGCCGAACGCCCGGCGCTGCTTGACGTAGTTCAGTGCCAGGTCCAGGCACGCCCGCGCGCCCCCCAGCGAACACGCCGCAATATTGATGCGGCCGCCATCCAGCCCCATCATGGCGAAGCGAAAACCTTCGCCCTCCGCACCGAGCCGGTTCGCCACCGGCACGCGGCAATCGGCAAACGCGACCGTGCTGGTCGGCTGGCTGTTCCAGCCAAGTTTCTTCTCGGGCCGGCCGAAACTGAGGCCTGGCGCGCCCTTCTCCACCAGCACACAGGAGATCCCGCGCGGCCCCTCGCCGCCGGTGCGCACCATGGTGACGTAGAGGTCGGAGGTGCCGCCGCCGCTGATGAAGGCTTTCGTTCCGTTCAGCTTGTAATGCGCGTTGCCGTCCGCCTCGGCACGGGTGCGCAAGGCCGCCGCGTCGCTGCCTGAGCCCGGTTCGGTCAGGCAGTAGCTGGAAAACAGCTCGCAGGTCAGCAGCCGCGGCATGAATCGCGCGCCCTGCTCGGCCGAGCCAAACCGGGAGATCATCCAGGCGACCATGTTGTGGATCGAGAGGAACGCCGCGGTGGAAGGGTCGGCGGCGGCGAGTTCCTCAAAGATCAGCGCCGCGTCCAGCCGGCTCAGCCCGCTGCCGCCCAGCGCCTCGTCCACGTAGATCGCGGCAAAGCCGAGCGCCGCCGCCTCGCGCAGCGCCTCGGCCGGAAAGGTACGGTCCTCGTCCCACTGGCCGGCATGCGGCAGCAACCGCTCCTGCGCGAAGGCGCGCGCGGTCGCCACGTAGGCCGCCTGATCCTCCGTGAGGTCGAAGTCCATGGGCACCTCCCTGGCCCGCTTGCGCGCGGTTGCACCACCTTAGGAAGCCGGATGGGGCGCGCGTCAAGCCGGCTGGCGGCGCGGCGCAGTTTCAGCACAATGGCCCCTGCCGCCCGGCGCGACGGCACACTATGTTCGGGCCCGCATGGCAGACCCGTACAAGACCCTCGGCGTGCGCCCCAGCGATTCGGACGACGCCATCCGCGCCGCGTACCGCAAGCTCGCCAAGACGCATCACCCGGACATGAACCAGGGCAAGCCGGCCGCGGCCGAGCGGTTCAAGGCGATCAGTTCCGCCTACGACATCCTCTCTGACAAGGACAAACGCGCCCGCTTCGATCGCGGCGAGATCGACGCTGACGGGCGCGAGACTGCCGCCGGGCGCGCCGCCTCGGCCGCGGCCGCCGGCATGGGCGGCGGCAACGGCGACTGGCGCGCACACCCGCGCGGCGATCCGTTCTCGGGCCTCGGCCCGGACGACCTGGATACGCTGTTCGGCCAAGGGTTTGGCGGCCAGAACAGCCGCGGCCGCGACATCCGCTACACCGTCACGGTCAGCTTCATCGAGGCAGCGAACGGCACCTCCCGCCGCCTCGTGCTCGCGGACGGGCGCGAACTGGACATGGCAATCCCCGCCGGCGTGCGGGACACCCAGGTGCTGCGGCTGAAGGGCCAGGGGCGGCGCGGCCTGACCAGTGCGGGCGATGCGGTGGTGGAGGTGCTCGTCACCCCGCACCGTTTCTTCCGGCGCGAGGGTGACGACGTCGTGCTCGACCTGCCGATCACGCTGCACGAGGCCACCCTGGGCGCGACCGTCGAGGTGCCGACCGTGCGCGGCCCGGTGCGGCTGACCATTTCGCCGGGCTCGGGCTCAGGCGCCCGGCTGCGGCTGAAGGGGCGCGGCATTGGCAACGGTCACCAATACGTGATCCTCAAGCCGGTGCTGCCGGCCGGCGTGGAGCTGGCGCTGGCCGATTTCCTGCGCACGTGGCGCCCAAGCCAGACTTTCAATCCGCGCGAGGGCCTGGACGAGGCCTGATCTGCGCCGAAACAAAGCCGACCTGCGCCGGCTGTGCGTTGTTTTCGCTGCCGAGATGCTGACATGGATCAATGCCGGGCCGGGCTGCCGGTGTTCTGTTTCGGCCCATCGAACCCCAAGGAGGGAGCCATGAACGCAGGCGACGTGATGACCCGCAACGTGGTCACCGTAACCCCCGACACCACGGTGGCGGACCTCGTGACCATCCTGCTCAGCCGCAACATCAGTGGCGTGCCGGTGGTCGATGCCGCCGGTCTTCTCGTCGGCATCGTCACCGAGGGCGACCTGATCCGCCGCACCGAACTCGGTACCGAGCGCAAGCGCGGCGGCTGGCTCGCCTTCTTCACGTCCACCGCGACGATGGCGCTGGACTATGTGCACAGCCATGGCACCAAGGTGCAGGACCTGATGACGCCGGAGGTTGTCGCGGTGTTCCGCGAAACCCCGCTGGTGGACATCGCCGACATGATGGAGGAGCGGCATATCCGCCGCGTGCCGGTCGTCGAGGACGGCAAGGTGGTCGGCATCGTCAGCCGCCCCAACCTGCTGCGCGCCTGGGCCTCGCTGCCGGCCGAGCCTGCGGCGGTGCGCACCGACGATGCGGCGATCCGCACCGCCTTGCTGACCGAACTGGCCGGCCAGGCCTGGAGCCGCCGGCCGGAGAACAGCGTCGTCGTCACCGACGGTATTGTGCATCTTTGGGGCCTCGCGGCCACCGAGGAAGAGAAGCGCGCGCTGGAACTGGCGGCCGAGCGCACCTCAGGCACCAAGAGCGTGCGCAACCACATCGTCGTGCTGGCCGCCGAGCCTTATCCGCTGCTGCTCGGCGCGTAAGTTGGTCTGGCCGTCTCCCTCTCCGCCCATCGGGCGGAGAGCGGCGAGGCGGGATCAACCTTTCGCAAACAGCGCGATATCGTTGGCAACGCGCTGGATCAGCCCGGTCCAGGCCCGCGGGCCTTCCTGCCGCAGCAGCCGCAGCGACGGATACCAGGGTGAATCAGCGCGCTGCATCAGCCAGCGCCAGTCCGGCGCGTAAGGCAGCATCACCCACACCGGCCGCCCGAGCGCGCCGGCCAGATGGCCGAGCGAGGTGTCGACGCAGACCAGCAGGTCCAGGTGTTCCAGGATCGCCGCGGTGTCGTCGAACGTCTCGATCTGCGCATCGAGCCCGACCAGCGGCGCCGGGCCGCGCCAGTTCGCCACCTGTGCCGCCGCCGGGCCTTTCTGCACCGCCACGAACACCGTGTTGGGCGCCTGCGCGAACGGCGCCAGCATCTCCAGGTTGATCGAGCGGTTGCGGTCGTTGTTGTGCGTCGGCCGGCCGGCCCAGGCGATGCCGATGCGCTTCATTCCCTTCGGCAACAGCGTATCCAGCCGTTCCCCCCACTGCGCCACCTTGTCCGGCAGCGCCCGCAGATAAGGCCCTGGCTGCGGGATCGAATCCATCCGGGTGAAGTGCAGCCGCGACAGGCCGGAGAACGGGCAGAACACCGCGAACGGCGGCGCCTGGTCCCAGCGCGAGAAATACGTCGCCTGCGGAAAATGCCTCTCCAGCAGATCGCGCAATTCGGCGCTCGTGGCGATCACCACCGATTTCGCCCGCGAGAACGCCCAGGGCAGGTACCGCGCGAACATGATGACGTCGCCATACCCCTGGTCGGCGACCAGCAGCAGCGTCTGGTCGTCGCGCAGCGGCGCGCCGTTCCATTGCGGCTTGTCGCTCTTCGGCATCAACGGCTGTGCGCCGGAAATCTGGTAGCGCCACTCGTATTCTTCCCAGCCCTCGGCGAACGCCCCGGTGAGCAGCAGCGTCTGGCCGAGGCGCATGTGTGCCTCCGGCATGTCCGGCTTGAGCTGGATGGCGCGGCGGGCGGCGCGGATGCACTCCTCCGGCTCCAGCCGCTCGTAGCGCAGCATGGACTCGTTGAAATGCGCGACGGCGTCGGTCGGCGCCATCGCCTGCGCCCGGCGCGTCATCGCCAGCCCTTCGTCGAGCCGGCCGATCAGCCGGTACACCTCGCCGAGGTTGCAAAGCTGCCGCGGCTGCGAGGCGCCGGCGGCGAGCCCCTGCTCCATCAGCGCCGCCGCTTCCTCACCCTTGTTGCGCTTGAAGGCGATATAGCCCTTCAAGTGCAACGTTTCGCCGTGGCGCGGCTGGGCGGCGAGGATATGGCCGAGCAGCCGGTCGGCCGCGTCGTAGCGGGCCGCATCGACGTATTCCCGCGCGACCACGAGCAACTCGCCGACCGGGATCGGCACCGTACCGGGCCGCAGCGCGGGCACGGCCGCAGGTGCAGGGACCGACTGGGGCACCGGCAGGGACTGCGCGGCGCTCATCGGGCCGCAGGCGTACGAAAGGGATGGGTCAGGGCACGGCTCCGCTCGAACACAGCGCCTCTTCTGCTACACGAAGGTTGCGAGTTCGGCCAGCCTCGTGTCGTGAACGCAAGCAATCCGTGATCCTGTGGCGAGACGCCGCCGCGTTCAGCTATTTGCAAGTCTGGATAGAGGAGAAGTCGGCGATGCCGCAGCACGCAAACGGACGCATCCGGGTCGGGGTGGGCGGCTGGACCTACGAACCGTGGCGCGGCGCGTTCTACCCGGACGGCCTCGCGCAGAAGCGCGAACTGGAATACGCCGGCCAGAAGCTGACCTCGATCGAGATCAACGGCACCTATTACGGCTCGCAAAAACCGGAAACTTTCGCGAAATGGCACGACGAGACGCCGGACGACTTCGTCTTCGCGCTCAAAGGCCCGCGCTTCACCACCAACCGCCGCGTCCTCGCCGAGGCCGGGCAATCGGTCGAACGCTTCCTCTCCAGCGGCGTGCTGGAACTGAAAGAAAAGTTCGGCCCGATCAACTGGCAGTTCGCCACGACGAAGAAGTTCGATCCGGACGACTTCGCCGCGTTCCTCAAACTGCTGCCCGCCAGCGTCGAGGGCCGTGCCATCCGCCACGCTGTCGAAGTGCGGCACGAGAGCTTTCAGTCGGCGGACTTCGTCGCCCTCACCCGTGCCCACAACGTCGCCATCGTCGTCGCGGCGGACTCCGAGTACCCGCAAATCGCCGACCCGACGGCGCCCTTCGTCTACGCCCGCCTCATGGGCACGCAGGAAGCCGAGCCGGCCGGCTACGCCGAGTCCGCCCTCGACCGCTGGGCCGCCAACGCCCACATTTGGGCCGCCGGCCGCGTGCCGGCCGGCCTGCACACGGTCGCCAAGCCAGCCGCAAAAGCCTCGGCCCGGGATGTGTTCCTCTACGTCATCAGCGGCTTCAAAGTCCGCAACCCCGCCGCCGCGATGGCGCTAATCGCACGACTTGCCTAAACTTATTTCGGGGACGGTCTGGTGCGAGAGGGGGGATTCGAACCCCCATGACTTGCGTCGGTCGATTTTGAGTCGACTGCGTCTACCGTTCCGCCACTCTCGCGCCGCCTCGGCTCATACCAGCATCCGCGCGCCGGAAAAACCCCCGCGCGCATCCTGCGTCGCTGCGCTAGGTTTTGCCGCATGCAGGATTTCGGAACCTTCGACTACGTGATCGTCGGCGCCGGCGCCGCCGGATGCGTGCTGGCCAACCGGCTCAGCGAAGACCCCAACGCCTCGGTGCTGCTGCTGGAGGCGGGCGGGCGGGACAACTACCTCTGGGTGAAAATCCCTGTCGGCTACCTCTATTGCATGGGCAACCCGCGCACCGACTGGCGCTACAAGACCGAGGCGCAGGCAGGGCTGAACGGGCGCGCGCTGAACTATCCGCGCGGCCGCATTCTCGGCGGCTGCACCGCGATCAACGGCATGATCTACATGCGCGGCCAGGCGCGCGACTACGACCAGTGGCGCCAGATGGGCAATCCCGGCTGGGCCTGGGACGATGTGCTTCCCTACTTCCTGCGCTCGGAAGACCATGTCGACGGCGGCGACGCGCTGCACGGCGCCGGTGGCGCGTGGCGGGTGGAGGGGCAGCGCCTGCACTGGCACCTGCTCGACGCGTTCCGCGATGCCGCCGAACAGGCGGGCATTCCCAAGATCGCCGATTTCAACCGCGGCAACAACGAGGGCGTCAGCTACTTCCAGGTCAACCAGCGCCGCGGCTGGCGCGTCAGCAGCGCCACCGCCTTCCTGCGCCCGGTGCTGTCACGGAAAAACCTGACGGTGATGACCGAGGCGCAGGCCGAGCGGGTGCTGCTGGACGGCCGCCGCGCCACCGGTGTCGCCCTTCGGCGCGTCGGCGTGCCCGGCACGGTTGCCGCGCGGCGCGAGGTCATTCTCGCGGCCGGGTCGATCGGCTCGCCGCAACTGCTGCAACTGTCCGGCATCGGACCGGGCGACCTGCTGCGGGCGCACGGCATTCCGGTGGCCCACGACCTGCCCGGCGTCGGCGAGAATCTGCAGGACCATCTGCAACTCCGCCTCGTGTTCAAAGTCGAAAACGTCCCGACGCTGAATGTTCGGGCAAACTCGCTGTTCGGCCGCGCCGCGATCGCCCTCGAATACGCGCTCAAACGCTCCGGCCCGATGTCGATGGCACCGAGCCAGCTTGGCCTGTTCGCGCGCTCCGACCCGTCGCTGGAGACGCCGGACCTGCAATGGCACATCCAGCCGCTGTCGCTGGAGAAATTCGGCGACCCGCTGCACGCCTTCCCCGCCTTCACTGCCAGCGTCTGCCACCTGCGGCCGCAGAGCCGCGGCCATGTCCGCATCGTCTCGCCCGACCCCGCGGCGCATCCGGCGATCCAGCCGAATTACCTCGCCGTCGAGGCCGACCGCCGCGCCGCCGTCGCCGGCATCCGCCGGACGCGTGAGATCGTGGGGCAACCGGCCCTCGCCCACTACCGGCCGGAGGAATTCAAGCCGGGCGCCGCATTGCAGACCGACGCCGACCTCGCCCGCGCGGCCGGCGACATCGGCACCACCATCTTCCACCCGGTCGGCACGGCGCGGATGGGTACGGACGCCGGCGCGGTGGTGGCCCCGGACCTGCGGGTGCACGGCATCGCCGGCCTGCGGGTCGCGGACGCCTCGGTGATGCCGACGATCACCTCCGGCAACACCAGTTCGCCGACGATCATGATTGCCGAAAAAGCCGCCGACCTGATCCGCGGGCGAGGTGCGCAGGCGGAACGGCTGGTGGCGTGAGATCGTTACAGCCTCAATCTGCGGTGACGTATCGGATTTGGCAGATATCCCATTGATATGACTGACGCGTGGCCGGCGCCTATGGCGCCCTTTCCCGACGCGTCGCGTGCGGCGCCAGCCAGCCGATCCGGGCATCCGGCTCGGAATCCGTTGTCGGCAGGTACGGCTTGATGTCGAGCAATGGCGTGCCGTCGAGGCAGTCCAGATAGCGCACGCGCAGCCGGCCCGGCTCGGCGAACCCCTCGAATGCGACGACGGCCAGCCCGACCGGGTTCGGGCGCCACGGCGCGCGGGAGGCGAAGACGCCGCGCGGCTCGGTATCGAACGGCGGCGTGAACACCAGATCCGCCGCCGGTGCCTCGTGCAGCCAGTACAGCAGGATCAGATGCGAGAAGCCGTCGAGCGAGGCGAGCCCGGCCTGAAACTCCGGCAGCACGGTCGCATGGCACAGCGGCGCCGGATCGAGTTGGCGGCCGTTGCGCGGGCATTCGGCACGGCTCCGGAACGGCGTCGTGAGGTGCCCGATCGGCCGGACCAACAGGCCCTTCCCCGCCCCGTCCCGCTGCGCCGCCATGCCAGTCCGGGCCGCGGGGTCAGAGACCGATCACGCAGTTCGGGCCGCGCTCGCGCAATCGCCGGCAGAACTGCTCGGCCGCCGCGGCATCCTGGAACCCGCCGGTGCCGAGGCGCCATGCCGCATGGCCGTGGTCTTTTTCCATCCGCACCAGCGGCGTCCGGCCGTTCAGCAGGTCGGGCACAAGGCCGGCGAGGTTCTGCCACAGCGCCATCGCCGCCGAGCGGCTCGGCACCACGGCGATGCGCACCTTGATCTGGCCGTCTTCTGCCGGCTCCGTGATCATCATGGTGCCTGCCCCGGCGACCGCGGCCGGTTGGGCAGCCGGCATCGGAGCCGCTGTCGTCGTCATCGTCGCGCTGGGTGGCGGCGGCGGCGATGTGGCAGGCGCTGGCGTCGGCAAAGCCGCCGTCGCGGCGGGTGCCGCTGGCGTGTATGCCGCCGGGGTCGGCTGCGTCGGCGTGATCACATTCGGTGTCGCATTGCTCACCACCCTGGCGGGAAGGAGTACGGGCGCCGAAGACGCCTGGGGCGTTGCCGCCTGGGCGGATGCGACGGGTACGGGCGCCACGGGCTGCGCCGCAGCGGCCGCCACCTTGATCGGCGGCGCGGTTGGCGCCGCTGGGGCCTGCGCCAGTGCGACCGGCGCGATCGGGGTGGCCTGCACTGTAGCCACCGGCGCGGTCCGCACCTGCGGCGCCTTCGGCTCGGCGGCGGGTGCCGGTGCCACCGATGCAATTTGCTGAGGCGGTGCGGCGGGCCCCGGGATCGTACCCGCATAGGCGATGCCGCTGGTCTTGCCCTGCATCAGCTCCGCGGGGCCAAACTGGCTGGCCAGTTGAGTCGGGGCCTTCGCCCGCAGCGCGGCGAAATTGGCGACCTCGCGCGACGCCGCCGTGCTGCTGACCACGCCGGTCAGCACCTCCGCCGCCTGCCGCATGTCGCCCTGCTGCGCATAGGCGAGCGCGAGATTGTGCTTCACCCGCCCCGGCACGCCGGGCTCGTCGGCCAGCGATTGCAGCATCGGCACCGCTTCGTCGGCCCGCCCTTGCAGCACCAGCGCCAGCGCGAGGTTGTTGCGGGCCGCGTAGTCGCCCGGCGCCAGCGCGATGGCCCGGCGGAACGCGGTCTCGGCGCCCGGCAGGTCGCCCAGTTGCACCCGGGAGACACCGAGCCCGTTGAGCGCGGCGGTGCCGGCGCCGCCCGCCGCGACCACGGTCTGGAACGTCGCCGCCGCCAGCGTCGGGTCGCCGGCGCGCAGCTCCAGCTTCGCCGCCCGCAGCGCCAGCGCCGTATCGTGGCGGTTGTGCTCCACCGCCTGCCGCGCCGCGCCGACAGCGTCGTCGGGGTGGCCGGTCTCCAACAAGGCACCCGCGTATTTCAGTTGCAGCTCGCCATTATTGGGGTCGGCCTGTGCCGCCGCCGCCAGGATGGCCCGTGCACTCTCGCTGTCGCCGCCGGCCTCGGCCATGTCGGCGATGCTCATGCGGGTGGCGGTGTTGATATTGCTGCCTTTGGCATTCTGCGAATTCGACGAGGCGCAGCCGGACAAGCATGACAGGCCGAGCACCGCGGACAGCACGACGGCCCCGCTGAACACCTGCGGGCGTGGGCGTCGCGCCGTTGCGGTTTGGCTTGAGTTCATCCGGGTACGCCCAACTCCTTGCAGGATTTTCGCGTTCTGAGACGCCGGACGCTATCCAAGCGCGGCCTTCTCGTCAATGGAATGAGCACAAGCGCGTGATTCGAGTCGCGCACCGCTTCTCAGCGGCCACGGCTGCGCCAGATCGCCGCCGCCAGGACCCCGGCGGCGGCCAGCGGCGCCACGCCGATGCTGAGCCCGAGCCCGATCGGCCGGCAGATCAATGGCATCGCGAAGCCCGCAACCAACGCGACACGTTCGGGCAACCGCAGCCCCCGTTCGCGCGCATCGACCAGCAGCCAGGCGCCCGCCACCGCCAGCAGCATCAGGTCGTAGAGCAGCAGCACCGGCAGCGCGAGCAGCGTCGCCGTGAGCAGTGACGCGGCCCGCAACGGCAGCGGCGCACGGCACCAGAACAGCACGGCCATGCCGGCGGCCGCGGCGACGCCCACCACGGCCTGGGCAGCGTAGGCCACCGCGACCGGCGCCCCCAGCAGCCGGGCGGCGGAAAAGACGGTGATCATGCCGGCCAGCTCGATCCGGCCGTTCTCGTAGGTGCCGTGCGCGCCCATGAAGACCGCCAGGAAGGCCGTCCACGCCGCCGTGCCGAACAGCAGCCAGGACACTAGGATCAGCCCCCCCGCAGCCACGGCGGCGCCGGCGACCGCGCGAAAATGCCGCCCGGCGAGCAAGGCGAGCGGGATCAGCAGGCCGAGATGCGGCTTGAACACCAGTGCCCCGAGCGCCAGCCCCGCCAACCCCGGCCGGCGGTCCAGCAGCCGGGTGCCGACGGCGAACAACGCGGCGCTGAGGAAGGCGTTCTGCCCGAGCCCCAGGGTCCAGAACACCGCCGGAAAGGCCAGCGCCGGCACCAGCCAGCGCCACCCGGCCAGCCCCAGGATCGCGCGCAGCGCCGCCAGATAGAGCAGCAGCGTCCCGCTCTCGAATACTGCAAAAGCAACCATATACGGCATCAAGGCGAGTGGTGCGGCCAGCAGCAGGAACACCGGCGGGTAAAAGAAGAACTGGTACTGCACCCCGGGCGTGGTCGCCGCCCACTCGGCCGCCTGGTGCGCGGCCTGGTCGTAGGCAAGCTCCGCGGTGCCGGCGAGCGCCAGCTTGCCGGCGGCGTAGAAGCTGGCGAAATCGGTGGTCAGCGGCTGGCCGAGTGGCGGCAGCCAGCCGTGCCGGCCGGTGATGAAGGCCAGCATCGGCTCGATCCACTCATGCGTGCCGGCGACGAAGAACAGCGTGATGGCGATCTCGCCGATCAGCAGGAACAGCGCCCAGATGAACGGCCGCCCGTGCGGCTCCAGGTCAATGCCCGGCATTGCCGGACGGGACGATCACGCGCGGCAGCCGCCCGCGATGCTGGACCGGCGAGGAGACGCCGGATGCCGAGGGGTACTGCACATGCACGCCGGTATGCCCGGCGGCGGCCGGCCGGCTGGCCGCCAAGCCCGCCACCACGCCCGGCGTCAGGCTGCTGGCGAGCGCCGCCGGCACCGCCAACGGCAGCGCCACGGCGGGCGCCGGCGCGAGGCTGGTTTCCGCCCATCGCGACAGCACCAGATCGCGATACGCCTCGCCGCGCCAGGGCGTGGCCGAGTGGTACAACTGCACCGCGGTCTCCCAACTGCCCGAATGCGCATGCAGGTCGCTGAGCAACTGGCCAGCGTAGCGCGCGTTCGCTGCCGGGTCGAACGCCTCGGCGACGGTCGCGAACGCGTCGGGGTGGAATTGCAGATTCACCTGGAAACAGCCGACGTCGAGCGAGCGGCTGCCGCGGCCACGGGCCGCGACCACGTAGGCGATGGCGTCGAAAGCGGAGCCAAAAACATGGTCTTCGCCCTCGTCGTTCACCGTCCATGGCCACGGCAGCACGTCGCGGCTGGCGGGATCGCTGCGCCCGCTCTCCACCCGCCCGACGGCGAGCAGCAGGCCCGGCGGCAACGCCATGCGATGTTCGATCGCGTCGGCCTGGACGCGGCACAGGCTGGCGGGGTCGTCGGCGCGGGCAACGGCCGAAAGCGCGGACAGACCCAGCAGCGCGATTGCCGCCGACGTCAGCGCGTCGGCCCGCATAGTGACACTGACACCATTGATCCTGCGCGCAATCGCCCCGGTCAGGCTGCAACCCTCGCCACGGCGACCTCGCCCGTGGCTCACTTATGCATCATCGTTTCCATGACCGAGACCACGGCCGGTCCGCCCACGATCAGGAACACGCAGGGCAGGATGAACAGGATCATCGGGATCGTCAGCATCACCGGCAGCCGCGACGCCTTTTCCTCGAACTTCGTCAGGGTGGTCTGCCGCATCTCGGCCGCCAGCACGCGCAGCGCCTGGGAAATCGGCGTGCCGTACTGGATGGTCTGCGCCAGCGTGCCGCCGAGCCGGGTCATCGCCTCCAGCCCGGTGCGCTGCCCCATGTTCAGCAGCGCACGCCGCCGGTCGGCCAGGATCTTCATCTCGCTGGCAGTGGTCCGCAGTTCCTGCGCGGCGGCGGCGTTGCTCTCGCCGAACTCGGCGGCGACGCGGTCGAACCCGGCTTCCAGCGCCAGACCGGCCTCCGAGCAGATGATCAGCAGATCGAGCGCATCCGGCAGCCCCGCCTCCAGCCGCTGAAGGTAGTTCTTGCGCGCGCGCCGGATCATGTAGTCGGGCGCCAGCAGCCCGATGACGGCGGCCACGGCGACGGGAATCACCTTGGGATGCACGGAGAGATTGAGCGCTTCGATGGCGATCCAGGTGCCGATCGGCAGGCCGATGAACAGCGCCACCTTGGCGCCGACGAACAGCGGCAGCGCGGTGGCGGCGCGCTGCCCGGAAGCCGACATCGTCTGCTCCAGATCGTCCATGCTGCGGCGCGACAGCAGCCCGCTGGACACCACCGCATGGCCGAGGTTGCGCAGCGAGCGCGAGACGACGTTGCCGGCCGGCGGTGCCGGCGCCAGTGTAGTCCCGCTGGTGCGGGCAACATCGGTGGCGATCAGGCGAATGCGCGCGTCCATGCGGCCGCGCAGCCGCAGCATCGGCAGCAGGGCCACTGCAAGCAGCAGCATGGCCAGCGCAAACACCAGCGCGATCTGCAGCAGGCTGGAACTGCTCACAGCTCCTCCCCCGCTTTCCCCCTGCCGCTCACGTGAGCGCCCGGCGGATCATGAATTGCATCGTGCCGATGCCCATCGCCAGCGAGATCACGGCGCTGGCCAGGATCTCCCGGCCCCGCGCCGAGTCGATCAGCAGCATCACGTAGCCGGGCGTCAGCAACAGCAGGGCGAAGAACGCGAGGAACGGCAGCGAGGCCAGCACCATCATCGTGGTGCGCGCTTCCGACGACAGCGCATAGGCACGCGCGCGCATTGCCGTCCGCTTGCGGATGACGTCCGCCAGATTCTCCAGCGTGTCGGTCAGGCTGCCGCCGGTCTGGCCCTGCAGCGCCAGCGCGACCGCGAAGAAGCGGTATTCCGGCACTTCGGTCCGCTTGGCCATCTCGACCAGCGCATCCGGCAACGACTGGCCGATCACCAACTGGTTGTAGAGGCGCTCGAACTCCGGCGCCGTCGGCTGCTGCGCCTCCCTGCCGACGATCCGCAGCGCCTCCGAGACCGGAATGCCGGTGCGCACGGAGCGCACGATCATCGACAGTGCGTCCGGCATTTGGTTGTACAGGACGCGCGCACGCCGTGCGGCGAAGGTGCCGAACACCGATCGGCCGATGAGCACCCAGAACACCGGCTGGCTCAACCAGGCATACGGCCCGAACACCGCCGACAGCAGTGCCGAGACGATCGTCGCCAGGGCACCGACCGTCAACAGCAGCACCCACCACGGCGCCGGGTAGAGGTCGCTCTGCGCCAGCCGGATGCCGAACAGCCGCAGCGCCCGGTTGTCGGCAGTTTCCGGCGCGACCGCCGATACCGGGGCCGCCCGCACCAGTCGCTGATCGTTGCGCCCGGCCGGGGTGTAGGCCCTCAACAACGTCTCGATGCGCGTCTGCTTGGCCGTCCGGCTCCGGTCGAGCATCAGCAGCGCGACCGCCACCCCCATCAGGAGGATCGCTCCCCCCGCCACGATCATGACGGGAGACGAGAGGGTCACGTCGAAGCTTCTTCCAGCGCGTCGAGCCAGGCACGCTCCAGCCCGAAATAGGACAGACGCTTGGCGAAATGCGGCCGCACGCGCGACAGCCGGTAGCGTCCGCGCAGCGAGCCGTCCGGGTTCTCGCCCTCGTACTCGTACATCGCCACGTCATTGAGCGTGACGATATCGCCTTCGAGCCCGATCACTTCGGTGATCTGGGTGACCCGGCGGCCGCCGTCGCGCATGCGCTGGATCTGCACGATCAGGTCGACGGCGCTGACGATCTGCGTGCGGATGGCGCGCAGCGGCAGGCCGGGCTGGCCCATCTCCACCATGTTCTCGATGCGGGTGATGGCGTCGCGGCTGGTGTTGGCGTGGATGGTGCTCATGCTGCCGTCGTGGCCGGTGTTCATGGCCTGCAGCATGTCGAACGCCTCGCCGCCGCGCACCTCGCCGATGATCAGCCGGTCCGGGCGCATGCGCAGCGCGTTCTTGACGAGGTCGCGCTGGGTCACCTCGCCGCGGCCTTCGAGGTTGGAAACGCGCGTTTCGAGGCGCACCACATGCGGCTGCTGCAATTGCAGTTCCGCCGCGTCCTCGACGGTGATGATCCGCTCGCCGCTGTCGATCATCTGCGACATGGCGTTCATCAGCGTGGTCTTGCCGGCACCGGTGCCGCCCGAGATGATCACGTTCAGCCGGGCGCGCGAGCCGATTTCCAGCACGCTGGCAACCGGCTTGGAGATCGAGCCGGTGGAAATCAGCATGTCGAGCGTGATGCGGCGGCGGGCGAATTTGCGGATCGAGATGCAGGCGCCGTTCAGCGCGATCGGCGGAAAGACGATATTAACGCGCGAGCCGTCGGCGAGGCGGGCATCGACCATCGGGCTGCTCTCGTCCACGCGCCTGCCGACCGCGGCGGCGATGCGCTGGGCGATGTTGGCGCAGTGCGAGGCGTCGCGGAAGCGCACGCTGGAGAGCAGGATCTTGCCGCGTTGCTCCACGAACACCCGGTCCGGCCCGTTCACCATGATGTCGGTAATGGTGTCGTCGTCCAGCAGCGGCTCCAGCGGGCCGAGGCCGAGCATGTCGTCGACCAGTTCGCCGGCCAGTTGCCGCTGCTCGCGCCCGTTGAGCTGGATATGCCGCCCATCGGCGATCTCGGCCAGCAGCCGCTCCACCTCGACCTGCAGCCGGTCCGGCGTGGTCGCCGCGGCGATCGTCGGGTCGAGGCGGGAGAGGCAGATCGCCCGCAGTTCCTCCAGCGCGTTCGGCTGGCTCATCTCCGTCCGCGGGATCATCATCACCGGTTCGGATGTCGGCGCAGGCGTCGGCGGCGGCTGAACCACCGGCGCCGTCGGGGGCGCGTCGCTGGGCCGTCGCCCGAAGCCGCGAACCGGAGAGCTCATTTACGGCCCCACTTCAGGAAACCGCGGGGCCGCCGCGCTTCCGTCTCAACTGCCGGCGCCGGCAGGATCTCATGCGCAAGCGTGGCGATTGCGGTCTGGAACGAGCCCCGCTTGCGCACGGCCGGGTCGCCGAGCGTGGTGGCGGTGTGCAACTGCTTGGGCAGGAACGGGATGATGATGTCGGGCGCACGCTGCAGCGCCGCGATCACCTGTTTCTTGTCAAGCGTCCCCGGGGCGCCGAGCCGGTTCAGCACCAGCAGCGGCGGGCTGCCGGACTTCACGCCGGCATAGGCGCCGACGATCCGCAGCGCGTCACGCAGCGACGGCAACGTCGGGTCCATCACCAGCACCCGCTGCTGCGCCAGTTCCTGCATTTCGCGGTGCATCGGCAATGCCAGCCGGGGCAGGTCCAGCACGATGCAGTTGTACCGGGTCCGCAGCAGGTCCATCAGGTGGCGTACCGCGCCGCCCGTCACGCTGGGCAGGCTGTCCGGCTTGTCCTCGGCCGCCAGCAGCGCCAGCCGGTCGCCGAGCCGTGGTGCCGCGCGCTCGACCAGCAGCTTGTCCACCCGCTCCGGATGTTCCAGCGCCGCCCGCAGGCCGCCTTCGGCTTCGCTCGCCAGCATCAGCCCGCAGGTGCCGCCCTGCAGGTCCGCGTCCAGCAGCAGCGTGTGGTGGCGCCGCCGCTCCGACAATTCGACCGCGAGGTTGACGGCGACCGTGGTTGCGCCGACACCGCCGCGCACGCCGGTCACGGCGATGATGCGGCCGCCGCGCGCGGTCACGTCCGATGGGCCGCGCCCCATGATCCACGGCAGGAACTCGCGCGAGACCTGGTCGCGGTTCAGCGGCTTGCTGAGATATTCCAGCACCCCGAGGCCGCGCGTGACCTGCCGGTAGAACTCCATGTCGGCGCGTTCGCCGACCACCAGCACGCGCACGCCCGGTTCGACGAACTGCGCCAGATCCTCCAGCGCGGCGAACGGGTCCTTCTCGCCGGACACGTCCACGATCAGCGCGCCCGGCGTTTCCATCTGCTGCAGGCCGGTACGGGCATCGGCCACGTCGCCACGCCGCACCTGCCCGCCATCGCGCAGCAGGTCGGCGAGCACCTCGCGCATGACCGTCTCGGTCTCCTTGTCGCGCACATAGGCGACGACCGGGATGCGGCCGGATCTGGCGTCTGTATCGGTAATCGGCACGAGGGCGTCGGGCGGCATCACTGCGACACTCCGGCGCCACCGCCAGTGCTGCCCTGGCCGCCGCTGCCGGCGCTGCCGCCGACCGACGAGAGCGTGCTGTCCGGCAAAATCTTGACGTTGTCGCTGCGATAGCGCGCAACCGCCGTCGCTGCGGTGACACCCAGGCTGTCCTTGGCGGCGGCGCCCTGCTGCAGGTCGACTGGATTGACCACCATCGCCCGCAGATTGTCGTCGTTGATGTTGGTGGGTGCCCAGGTGCCCGCGCGCTTGTACGGATCGTCCAGCCCCGCGCACCCGCTGATGGCCAGCAGCACTCCCAACAATGTCAGGTACCGTCCCATGGCTTGCCCTCAGTTCAGCAGGAACCCGGCATCTCCCAGTTGCCGGTCGTCAGTGTCGCCATCCGCCCCGCGCGCCCGCTGCCGCAGCAGCAGGATCCGGTCGGCATCGTTGGCTGGTTCGAACCCGTCCATCGGCGTGCGCAACGTGCTCGCCACGCTGACCGGACGAACCAGATACGGGGTCACGAGGATGACCAGTTCGCTCTCGTCGCGCTGGAACGAGTCCGATTTGAACAGCGTGCCGAGCACCGGCAGTTCGCCCAGGTAGGGCAGGCCCGCGATGGTGCCGCTGGTGTTGCTGGAGAGCAACCCGGCGATCGCAAAGGTCTGCCCGCTGCCCAGTTCCACCGTCGTCTCGGCGCGCTGCACGGTGATACCCGGGATGGTGACGGTGCTGCCGTTGGTCAGCGGCACCGAGACCGCGCCGGTGGTCGTCAACTGGCTGACCTCGGGCCGCACCCGCATGCTGATGCGATCGGCCGATAGCACCGTCGGCACGAAGGCAAGCGAGACACCGTACGGCTTGAAATCCACCGAGATGACGTTGTTCTGTTCGGCCACCGGTACCGGGAATTCGCCGCCCGCCAGAAAGCTCGCGGTCTCGCCGGAGCGCGCCGTCAGGTTTGGCTCGGCCAGGATGGTGACCAGATTGTCTTCCGCCAGCAAGTCCAGGATGGCGTTGGCCGACCGGCCGCCGACCGAGGTGACGCCGATCTGGCTGGTGTTGAAGTTGGTCGAACTCAGGTTGCCGGCCACATAGCCGGCAAGGCCGATCCGCCCGATGCTGCCAAGCGCCGACCAGTTGACGCCAAGCTGCCGGGTGACGGAGCGCTGGATCTCGGCGAACCGTACCCGGAGATTCACCTGCACCGGCAGGTCGACCGAGAGCCGGTCGTCCAGCGTCTGTTTGTCCGCAAGCATGCTCTTGCCGATGGCGGCGGCGCGCTCCGCATCGCTTGGCGTGGCCACGTGCCCGGTCATGTTCAGGGTGTTGGGTGTCGCCTCGAAGCTGAGGTTGGAACCCGGCAGCGACTCGGACGTCAGGCGCTTCGCCTCACCCGAACCGAAGCCGGACGGATGCACGACGACGTCGTATTGCGCGATCATGTCGCCCGCGTCGTCGAAGGCGGCGACCGTCGTGCGGCCCGCGGCGACACCGAACACGAACACGCTGGTCGGGCTCGCGGGGCGAACTTCGGCGACCTTGGGATCGGCGGCGAACAGGTTGGCGATCGGCCGCCCGGTGCGGATGACCTTGCCCGACCCGGCTTCGAGCACCAGGGAACGGTCGTCCGCCAGCGCTGGACGCGCCCCAGCGATGCCAAGAACAAGCAGCCCCATCAAGGCGATAGCCATGAAGCGCTGCATTGTCCCGCCTCTCAAAACTTGTACTCCACCGGATCGCCGGTGCCGCGGAACACCTTGACCGCCGAGCCGACCTTGTTCGTGCCGCGCGACCGCAACGCCGCCGATACATCCCCGGCGAACACTGGCTGCGGCGATTCCGGTGTCACCTGCGGCTCGCCGGGCGCAGCCGCCGCCTGGGTCGCCGGATGCACCGTCAGCGACAGCCGGCCGAGCCGCGCCGCGACCTCGATCCGCTCGGCATCGACTGGCGAGACTTCAAGCGTCACGGTGCGGTTGCCGCCACCGTTCTGGCCGTTGGCATTCGCCTGCGCGCCCTGAACAAGCTGCTGGTCGACAGCGATCACGCGCACATCTTCCATCAACGTCTCGCCCGCGACGGTCTGCGCAGGGCCATGATGCTCCGCCGCCACCTGATCGTCGATTGTCTGAGTCAGCAACAGATCGACCCGGTCTCCCGGCCAGATCAGGCCGGCGGTGCCGCTCACCGCGTCCACGCCGATGGTCACGGCACGCATCCCCGGTGCCAGCACCGCCGCCAGGAAGCCGCGGTCGCCAGGCGAGAGGAAGTCGCCGGGCATGAACGGCTCGCCGGGGGCCAGCGACTTGCGGGCCATCGCGCCGCGCAGATGCTGCCGGCTGTCGGGCGTGTCGCCCATGGCGCCGACCGGGATCTTGTCCTGATCGATGGCGGCGGCCTCCATATCCTCCGGAACGATGAGGCTGCCGGCCCGGACGGGGCGGGCAGCCACCATGATGTGGGCCGCCGGCGGCGGCGCGTTGACAACAGGCGCGGGTGCCGGTGCCTGCTGCTGCGAGAGCAAAAACGCCCCCACGAGCCCCAGAAGCCCCAGCCCAACCAGCAAAACCAGAACTACCCTGACGAGCATCGTCTGTTAGCCCGCCACCAGTGGTGAAAGAGCGATAATACTACCGCCCGCGATGGCTGTGGCATAGGGCAAAGGTCCGCGTCGACTCAAGCGCCAACGTTCCGCCTTCGCAATTCGCCCCAGCATTGTCCGTCGCGTGCCCCCTGCCGGCCGCGCGACCACACGCGACATGGCGAGATAGAACAACGCCAGTACCCCTCCGCACAAGGCAGTCATCAGCAGCAGATCCGGAATCCGGCCCGGCGGAGCGACGAGTGCCGCGGCGCCGAGCAACTTGGCATCGCCGCCGCCCATCAGCCCGCGCAGCCACAGCAGCACGGCCACCACAAAGACGGCGCCGGCAACGGCCAGCCCGAGCAGAAGGCTCCCGTCCAGCAGCCGCGCCGCGACTCCGAGCGCCGCCAGCGCGACCGGAACGCAGTTCGGCACGGTCCGCACGGCAACATCGTGCAGCGCCGCGCCGAGCAGCAGAGCCAAGCCGACGACCACCGTCGTATCGTTCAGCACGGAGGACACCGTTGGCGAATAGACACAACTCCGACCTGCGGCAAGGGCGTCCGTGACGGCGACGCCCCGGCCCGCCGATCCTACAGGGTGGTGGCGATGGTGCTGAAGGTCTTGGAGATGTTGCTGCCGAGCAGCGTCACTGCGCCGATGATCACGACGGCGATCAGCGAGGCGATCAGGCCGTACTCGAGCGCCGTCACGGCGCGCTTGTCGGAGCGGAGGTTCTGAACCAGGCAGAGCAGGGTGGTGAACATGCGAAGGACTCCATTGGTTGGTTGGTGCGTTCGTCAAAGCCGACCCGACACGGGCCAGCCGCCTCTCGAAACCCGACCACGGTGGCATCCCTACCGCCACTTCCGCCGGGGCCGACTTATTCCATAACGATGCCGGTGACGACCTTTTACTCGACGAGAACGAGTCCGTAAATGCCAAAAATTCAGTCCAACGTATTTTTTTTTGTCGCGCCCTGCGTCGCGTATCGCGCAATGCGTCAACCGCAACGTTAACGACCCATTGCGAGGGGGCTGTCGCACCACGCCGATGCACAAACCCCGAGATCACGTCCCCGTTACCTTGCACGCTATGCCCACTCCCTTAAGCGACTGTTAACAGCGTCTCAACGCCAAGTCCTGGAGGTCCAGGTCCGAGCCACTCCGGCCGTCGCGCCGCGGCCCGCACGGGCGCGGCGGCAGTTGCCGGCAACATATACGCTCACTTTCCGCCCCATATCATCAGCACATCTTGCCGCGAGATCTGACCGGGCCACCCGCAACACTGCGCTCCGCCGCCCGCCTTCATCGGCCAGCCGCACGCGTGACTTGGCGCAAACACCGCCGCGCCGATCTGGCAAGGTTGCGTATTCTCACTCATCCGCGATCATTGCGCATGACCGACGCGCCGCACAACCGGTGAAAGTCATTGATTCATCTGATTTCTCGCCACTGAGTCCCAGGCGCAACAGGTGAGCCGACGCCCTGGCCGTGACGCTCGTCTCAAAATTATATCTGAAATGGAATTCCGTGAGGCAATGCTCGGTCGGCGAGAGCGCGCAGTCCAATGGCGTGCGGTATGCATCCTGGGCGCGACATCGTCACATTCGGTGCAACAGTCCCGTGCAGAGAGAGCGGGTCCGCAACCATCGGGCGCGCCGGAGCAGCGCAGCCCTACCCGCCAGCCGGTCCTTGCCAGCCGATCGCGGGCCCGCCCCCTGCTGCGATGGTCTCCTGCGATGCTCTAGCGCGGGTGCTGCTCCGGCCCGGTCAGGCCGATCGCGGTCACCCGCCCGACATCGCGCTCGCCTTCGCGCAGCCGGCCCGAGTTCGGGTCGAGCACCAGGCAGGCGTTGCCGATGATCGCATCGATGACGATGCACAGCCCGCCGGTGCGGGGCCGCCAGGACAGCGCCACCGGCGTCGCCGCCCCGCTGCGATCCAGCGCGTGCGCGCTGCCGTCGGGCGTGAGCTGCACCGGCCCGCCGCCCGGGCCGACGCCGGTCAGCCCGACGCCGACGAGATCGAGCGTGCCGCCGAGCTCCGCGAGTGCGACCGATTCGTATGAGCGCACGACCCCGGCGGCACGCGGCAGGCCCACGGCGTCGATCAGCGCCACCGCCGACAGGCCGGGCGCCACCAGCGCCACCACCAGGCCGGCACAGAGGGTCAGGGCGAGCCGCGGCGCCGGCGCCAGATAGCGGCGGCCCAGGCGCCGGCGCGCCTCGTCCTCGTGCGCGCCGATCAGCCAGAGCAGGCGCAGATAGGCGGCCGTGGAGACGAACCCGGCCACCGCCAACTCACCGGAACTGAGCCAGCCCAGCGACGCCCAGAGCAACCATGGCACTGCGGCGCCGGCAACGATCGGCGCCGTGCCGAACACCACGGCGCGCCAGTCCTCGGCGGCGAGCCCGGCGGCATGATGGGCACTGCGCGGCACTGGCATGAAACACCGATGCAACGGCCAAGCCGAAGTTCCATAAACATGCAACATCGCTCCTGCGCGGGCCAGCGAATCCGGTCGGCTGGGCCCGCGCCTCCGCCCTGCGCCCCGGGGATGGCGCGATTCCGGCCCCGGCGGCATCATCGCCGGCAAGGCAGGTGGGGGCGAAATCATGTCTAGACATACGTTTCTGTGCATCGACGCGCACACCTGCGGCAACCCGGTGCGGGTCGTGGCCGGCGGCGGGCCGTTGCTGCCGCACGTGCCGATGGCCGAGCGCCGGGAGATCTTCCTGCGCGAGCACGACTGGGTGCGCCGCGCGCTGATGTTCGAGCCGCGCGGCCACGACTGCATGTCCGGCTCGATCCTGTACCCGCCGACCCGCGCCGACTGCGACGTCGGCGTGCTCTTTATAGAGGTGAGCGGCTGCCTGCCGATGTGCGGCCACGGCAGCATCGGCACGGTCACGGTCGCGCTGGAGGAAGGGCTGGTGACCCCGCGCGAGCCGGGCAAGCTCGCGCTGGAGACACCGGCCGGCCGGGTCGGCGTCGAATACGTGCAGGAGGGCCGCTACGTCGAGCAGGTGCGGCTGTTCAACGTCCCCGCCTACTTGCATGCGGCCGATGTCAGGATCGACGTGCCGACGCTCGGGGAAATCGTGTTCGACCTCGCCTATGGCGGCAACTACTACGCGATCATCGAGCCGCAGCCGAACTGGCCGGGGCTGGACGGCATGAGTGCCGGCGACATCCAGCGGCTGAGCCCGCTGGTGCGCCGCGCGGCGCAGGCGGTGCTGACGCCGGTGCATCCGGAGGATTCACGGATCGGCGGGGTCAGCCACGTGATGTGGTGCGACCGGCCGCGCAGCAACCGGGCACATGCGCGCAATGCAGTGTTCTACGGCGACAAGGCGGTGGACCGCTCGCCCTGCGGCACCGGGTCGTCGGCCCGCATGGCGCAACTGGTGGCCCGCGGGCGCCTCGGCATCGGCGAGGAGTTCATCCACGAGAGCATCATCGGCACCATGTTCGACTGCCGCGTCGAGGGCGCCACCCGGGTCGGCACGCACGACGCGATCCGGCCGAGCGTCGCCGGCTGGGCCCGCATCACCGGCCACAACACCATTTTCGTCGATGACCGCGACCCGCTGGCGCACGGGTTTCTGCTCAGCTAGCGAACCGCGCCGCCGAGAACGGCCCCAGATCGACCGGCGACGCCCGCCCGGCCACCTGATCGGCGATCAGGCGCCCCGTGGTGGCAGCCAGGGTCAGGCCGAGATGGCCGTGGCCGAAGGCGTACAGCACGTCCGGCCGGCGCGGTGACGGGCCGAGCACCGGCAGGCTGTCGGGTGTGGTCGGGCGCTGCCCCATCCAGGCCGTGCCGCCGGTCACCGAGAGGTCCGGCAGGTACTCACGCGCCAGCCGCGCCAGCGTCGCCGAGCGGCGGTAGTCCGGCGGCGCGGCGAGGCCGGCGAACTCCGCGGCGCCGCCCACCCGCAGCCCGCAGGCCAGCGGCGTCGCGACGAACTTGCGCTCGGCAAAGATCACCTCCCGGCCCAGCGTGATGCCGGGTTCGGGGATCGTGGTGTTGTAGCCGCGCTCGCTTTCCAGCAGCACCCTGTCGCCGGCGCTCGCCGCCAGACCCGCGGACCATGCCCCGGCGGCGACCACGATCGTGTCGAAGCCCTGCCCGGCCCCGTCGGCAAGCCCGACCCGGCCGGGCGCCTCCAGGCTGCGCACGGGCTGCGCCACGACGCGCGCGCCGCGCGCCCGCACGTCGCGCAACAGCGCCGCCCAGATCACCTTCGGATCGGCGACGTTCGACCAGGACGGGGTGAATACGCCGGCTTCGATCCGCCGGCTGAGCGCCGGTTCCATCGCCCGCGCCTCGGCACCGCCGATCTCCTGGCAGTCGCTGCCGTAGCGGCGTTTCAACGCCCACTCCGCGCGATCGGCCCGCAGCGCCGCGACGCTGCGGTAGAGCGTCAGCGAACCGCCCCGGCGCAGGTCGGCGGCGAGGCCGAGCGTCTCCAGCATCGGGCACAGATCGGCGTAGACGCGGCCGAGCAGGGCGGCCAGGGCGGCGGCGATGCGGTCCACGCGGTCGGCACGGCCGGCGCGCGCGAACGCCAGCAACCAGGGCAGCATGCGTGGCGCGTGCGCCGGCCGCAACGCCAGCGGGCCGAGCGGATCGAGCAGCCAGCCCGGCACGCGCCAGAACACGCCGGGGACCGAGGCCGGCGCCACCTCCGATACCGCAATGCCACCGGCATTGCCCCAGGAGCATTTGTCGCCGTCCGGGTCGGGGTCGAACAGCGTCAGCTCGTGCCCGTCGGCGAGCAGATGGAACGCACAGGAGAGTCCGACGACGCCCGCCCCGATCACCGCAACCCGCGTCATTCCGCCCCCTGCCCGCCCCCTGCCCGCCCCGCCACTGCGCGACCTGCCGGTTCCTGCTAGCATGCGAGTCGGCGCCGTGCATCGGCGCCAGTTCGCCCGCGTTTGTCCATGCCTGTGCCTTCCCGTGTGCCGTCCCGCCGCCGCACCGCAAGGAAGCCCGCCGTCATGCGCAGTGTCATCCAGCAGACCGTGCTGTTGCCGGCCTCCGCCCACGACCTGTTCGAGATGTATATCGACCCGGCGCTGCACGCCGCGATCACCGGCGCGCCGGTGACGATCGATGCGGTGGCCGGCTCGTCCTTCCAGGCGTTCGACGGCAGCCTGACCGGCACCATCCTCAGCGTGGTCGCGCCGCGGCTGATCGTGCAGTCCTGGCGCTCGGAAAACTTTCTCCCCCGGGACCCGGACTCGACGCTGTTCCTGACGTTCGGCACCTACTCCGGCGAGGGGCGGATCGACCTTGTCCACCTCGACGTGCCCACCCAGGATTTCGACGGCGTGCGCGACGGATGGCGCGTCTATTACTGGGAGCCGTGGCGGGCGTATCTGGGGCGGCGCTGACCGGCTTCGACACGCTCGCCCGACCCTCCCAAGGCAAATCTCCCGCAAATACGATCGCAGCGATCGAGCCGCGCCCCCGTTTGCCCCGCCCGCGCCTTCCGCTACCAATGTGCCTTGGCGAGCGTCGGAGCGGGCATGGAACGGGCGATCGAGCGGGTGGTGCTGGGGCTGCGCTGGCTGCTGCTGCCGCTCTATCTGGCGCTGCTGCTGGCGATGTTCTCGATCTACGCGATGGTCGGCCGCGAGCTTTGGCATGTCGGGGAAACCATCGCCACGATCACCGACATCGACCTTGTGGTGGTGCTGTGCTCGGTGCTCGACCTCGTGCTGCTGGCCAACCTGATGGTGATGGTCGCGGTCTCGTCGTACGAAAGCTACGTCACGCGCATCGACCGCGCCGCCTACGAGCGCCCGGAATGGCTGGGCAAGCTCGACAGCGGCAACGTCAAGGTGAAGGTCGCGGTATCGGTGGCGATGATCTCCGCCATCCATCTGCTCCGTGGCTTCCTGCGCGACGACCCGGACGCGCATTTGATGGTACTGGCCGGCGTGCATATGGTGTTCGTGCTGTCCGCATTGGCGGTCGCCCTGGTCGACCGCACCGGCCGGCACGCCGTGGAGGCTTCGCATGGCTGATCCGTTCGCCGCCGATTTCCGCGCCGCGCCGTACTGGTGGGACGCGGCCGAACCCGTGGAGCGCGCGGCCACGCTGCCGGCCGAAGCGGAGGTCGCGATCGTCGGCGGCGGCTATGCCGGGCTGTCGGCCGCCCTGACGCTGCGGCGGCTCGGGCACCAGCCGGTGGTACTGGATGCCGAGCGGATCGGCTGGGGCGCCAGTTCGCGCAACGGCGGCATGGTCTCCGGCGGGCTCAAGGTCGCCTCCGGCAATCTGGAGAAGACGTTGGGCGCGGAACAGGCGCGGGCGGTGGTGGGCGCCGCGGCGGCATCGTTTCCGTTCATCGAGGAACTGATCGCGCGCGAAAACATCGACTGCGACTATGTCCGCTGCGGCCGCTTCGTGCCGGCCTGGACGCCGGGCCACTACCGGGCGCTGGAGGCCAAGGTGGCGAGCGTGGCCGAAGCCACCGGCCTGCCCGCCCGCATGCTGCCGCGGGCGCGCCAGCGCGAGGAACTCGGGTCGGACCATTACTTCGGCGGCATGGTGGCGGAAGCGACCGGCTCGCTGCATCCCGGCAAATACGCGCGCGGCCTCGCCGACGCCGCTGCCCGCGCCGGGGCGACGCTGGTCGGCGGCGTGCGGGTGCAAAGCATCGAGCGCAGCGGCTCCGGCGCGCGCATCGTCACCGACAAGGGCGAGGTGCGCGCCGCCGCCGTGCTGGTGGCCACCAACGGCTACTCGAAGGCCCCTGGCGGCGCCGTGGCGATGCCGTGGCTGGCGCGCCGGCTGGTGCCGGTGGCCAGCTACATCATCGCCACCGAAAAACTCGGCCGCGAGCGGGTTCGGGAGCTGTTCCCCAACCTGCGCATGATCGCCGACACCAAGCGCGTGCTGAACTATTTCCGCCCGAGCCCGGACGGCGAACGGCTGCTGTGGGGCGGCCGCGCCAGTTTCCGCTCCGGCGGCGCCGCGGCGGAGGAAGCGGCGCCGACGCTGTATCGCACCATGACCGAGGTGTTCCCGCAGATCCGCGGCGTCAAAATCACCCACGCCTGGACCGGCTACGTCGCCTTCACGCTCGACGGCCTGCCGCATATCGGCGAGCAGGACGGCATCCACTTTGCCGCCGGCTGCCAGGGCTCGGGCGTGGCGATGGCAAGCTGGCTCGGGCATCAGGTGGCGTTGAAGCTAGCGAAGGCAGCAAACGCCCCGTTCGCACTGGATTTGCAGCATTTTGCAGCGTTGCCGCTGTACGACGGACGGCCGTGGTTCCTGCCGATCATCGGCGAGTATTATCGGCTGCGCGATCGCATCGACCGCGCGGCGGCATAGCATCCCACCGTCGCGCGGAGGCGGCAGCCGTCGCGTGCGCCGTCTACGGGGTGGTCGCCGCGGCCGGAGTCGTCGCGGCCGTGGTGCTGGTGGTGGCGGGCGGCGCTGCGGAACTCACGGGCGCGGGGGCGGGTGCCGCGGGCGCCGCCGGTGCTTCGGCTGCCGGTGCTGCCGCGGCCGGTTGCGTCGCCGGCGCGGCGCCGGTGTCCGGCAGGTTGAGCGAGGCGAGCGTCGTCGAGTTGAGCTGCCCGCTCGCGGTCAGACCGTGCGATTGCTGATAGCTCTGCACTGCGGACTGCGTCGCCGGACCCCAGAGGCCGTCGATATTGCCCTGGTAGATGCCCTGCTGCTGCAGCGAGGTCTGGACCTGCCTGACCATGCCCGGGGACAACTCCGGTGTCGCCATGGGTGCCATGTAGGCCGTGCCGCTCGGATGGCCGCTGTTCATCGTGCAGGCCGGCAGGGCCGCGAGGCTGCCAAAGGCCAAAAGCGCCGTGACGGCGTGACTCCTGAACATCGTTTCTCTCCGTTGAAAGTGCGGTGGCCGCAGCAGCGGGACGTATCCTCGCCGCCTGTGGCCAAGTATTCACCCTAGACTTCCGCGAAGCCCGTGCGTCAGGCTCGGAATCTACTTAATCGGCCGTTGCGGGCAGACCGGCGCAAGACCGGCCGGCCGATCCACAACGAGGCGCGCGGGCGGCGGCGCGGAAACGCCAGTGCGGCCGGTGCCGCCGCCACCGCGCTCGGCCGAGATGAAGCCGCCTTGCATCTGGCCGTGGCCGCCGTCAGCGGCGGCGCAATCCTGGCCGTCGCGGTGCGGAGGTCGCCGTGCCATTCGTGCCGTTCCCTCATCATGCGCAGAACAGCCGAAATAACTACGCAACGACGCACTGCGGCGGCACCCTCGGAAAACACTCAGCCAACCACGGCGCCCACAGTCGCCGGGACGGCGCTCAGACCGGCCACGCCCGCGCCAGCCGCCGCGACAGCACCAGGAAGCGGGCGCTCAGCAGCGCCGCCGCCACCGTCAGGCCGGCAATCAGCCCGAACCACATGCCGGCCGGCCCCCAGGCCAGCCGGAACGCCAGCAGCAGCGCCAGCGGAAAGCCGATGCCCCAATAGGCGAGTGCCGTGATCAGCATCGGCACCCGCGTGTCCTTCAGCCCGCGCAGCGCGCCGATGGCGGCGACCTGAAGCCCGTCCGAGAGCTGGAACACGCCGGCGAGTTGCAGCAGCGTGACCGCCACCGCCACCACCTCGTCCTGCTGCGTGTAGAGACGCGCGATGGCCTCGGGCGCCAGCAGCATCGCCGCGCCGGACACCATCTGCACCAGCAGCGCCAGCCCCATGCCACACAGGCCGGCGCGCCGCACGCCGGCGGCGTCACCGCGCCCGACGGCGTTGCCGACGCGCACCGTGGTGGCGATCGAGATGCCGAGCGGTACCATGAAGCTGAAACCCGCCACGTTCAGCGCGATCTGATGGCCGCCGGCCGCCGCCTCGCCGAATTCGCCGATGGCGAGGCCGGCGGCGCTGAACAGGGTGATCTCCAGAACCATGCTGACCGACATCGGCACGCCGATCCGCAGCAGGCCGAGGACGGCGTCGCGATCGAGCCGGCGCTCGCCGTGGCGCCAGCCGGTGCCGGCATAGCGGCCGGAGAAGCGCAGCCACAGTGCGAACGCGACGGTCTGCACGGTGGTCGCGACGACGGCCGCGAACCCGGCGCCGCGCGCGCCGAGCGCCGGGCATCCCCAGGCCCCGTACATCAGCGCGTAGCCAACCGGCAGCAGCACGAGCAGCCCAAGCAACCCGAACGCCATGGTCGGGCGCGGTTGCGACAACCCCTCGGAAAAACCGCGACAGCAATAGAACAGGCTGAGCGTGAACGCGGCCGGTGCCACGGCGCGCAGGAAGCCGCCGACATCGTCGGCCAGCACCGGCGCGAAGCCGAACGCGGCCGCCGCGAGCGGGCCGCCCAGATACACGATCAGCGTCAGCAGCAAACCAATCACCGCCGCGATCGCCAGCGCCTGCCGGAACAGCGGGCCGGCGCGATGCCGCAGCCCCGCGCCATCCAGTTGTGCCACCGACGGCGCAACGGCGGCGTTGACCCCGGCGGCGGCGAGGTTGGCGATGTTGAACAGCGCGGTGCCGAGCGCCACCACCCCCAGCGCGTGCGCGCTCAGATGCCCCGCCAGGATCACTTCGGCGACGCTGATCCCGAGCGTGCACAACTGCCCGGCCACCAGCGGCAGCGCGAGCGCCACCGTCGCCCGCGCATCATGCGCGAACGTCAGCGGCGGACGGAGGGCCCCGACGCCGGGGCCGATGGCCCCGGCGCCATCGCTCAATGGATCTCGCCCGACCGCTTCAGCGCCTCGCGCATCTTCGCCGAGGAGAAGCCCGGGGCGCGGGCCATGTCGAGGATGACCTTTTCCCGCCGCGTGATCAGGTCGATCGCCGCCGGCAGCTTTTTCACCGCGTCGGCCGGGATCACCACGGCGCCGTGGTAGTCGGAATGGATCACGTCGTCATGGTCGGCGAGCATGCCGAAAATGTTCACCTGGCAGCGCATCTGCACCATGTGCACGTGCGCGTGGCTCGGCCCGATGCGGCCGCCGACGATCTGGAAGCCGGGCGCCAGCATGTCGAGGTCGCGGAACGAGCCGTTGGTGACGCAACCGAGCACGCCGAGGCCAAGGTGTACGGTCGATTGCACTTCGCCCCAGAAGGCGCCGTAGGCGGGCCGGTCGTCGATGTCCTGGATCACCGCGATGGTCGGCAAGTCGCCGGCGGCGACGTAGTCGTACCAGTCCTCGCGCGGCGGGATCGGGCCGCGCGGCTTCTCGTGGGCGCGGATCAGCCCGGTACGGGCGAGCCCGACGATCGGCGGCAACTTGCGGTCGGCGGCGACCATCGGCTCCACGGTGAAGCCGACGGCGCGCCGCTCCGGCACCACCAGTTCCAGGCCGTTGCAGATGGTCGGCGTATCCCACTGGCGCAGCACCTCAAGATCGGCGCGCGAAAACGGCCGCTCGGTCATTGCTGGTTCCTCCCACGTTGCGGACTGCAACCACTCTCGCCCGCACGGGCAGGCGCGGCAACGGGCGTGGATGCAGCCCTGCCCTACTCCAACAAGTTCGTCATCGGGGCCGCGATGCCGTCGCGCTCGTTGACCGGCTCGGCGCCGAAGGTGAGTTCGATGGTGCGCAGGATCGAGCCGAAATCGTAGGTGGTGTGGTCGATGAAGTGCCGCTTCACCGTCGGCCCGATCGCCAGCAGCGGGATGCGCGTGCCCGGCCCCCAGGCGTCGCGCGGCGGCGGCGGCACGTGGTCCCACTCGCCGCCGTTCTCGTCGTAGGTGACCAGGACCAACAGGTCCTTCCAGGCGGAGCTGGCCTGCAGCCTCTCCACCAGATCGGCGAGATGCTTGTCGCCGTCGGTGATGCTGGCGTAGCCGGGATGCTGGTTGAAGCTGCCGTACGGCTTGTAGAAGGCGACCTTCGGCAGCGTGCCGGCGGCGATGTCGGCCAGCAGGTCCGGGTAGTCTTTCAGATGCGCCTTGTTCGCCGGCGTGCCGGGTGCCAGGTCGGCGAAATAGGCGAAGGGCTGGTGGTGGAACTGGAACAGCGCGCCCGGATGCCCGGCGGCCGCGTCGGCGTAGCCGCCGCCATACCACACCCAACTCACGCCCTTGGCGTCCAGCCGGTCCCCGATATGCGGCATGGTCTGCGGCGGCAGCAGCTTCGCCGGGTCGGTCTCGTTCGGCGCATGCAAATAGATGCTGCGCGCGGTGTTCACCGCGTAGCCGTCCGGCGTCACCGTGCCGTCCTTGACGATCTTGCCGCTCGCGTCACGCTGGGCGAAGAAACTCGCCGGCGCCTCGGGCCAGCGAAAGGCGCAACTGCACGCCAGGAAGGCGTGGTTGAGAAATGAACCGCCGAACGCGGAATGGAACATCGCGTCGCCAAGCGCGTACTCGCCGGCCAGCCGCCACAGCGCGCTGTCCTTGATGTCGTAGTAGCCCATCACCAGCCCGCCGGCGTCGGAGCCGGCGGCGAACCGGTCCATCCTGCCGCCGTCGATCTGCCACTGCTCCCGATAGAAGCTGTGCACGAGGTCGCCGGTGACCTCCCACGGCTTGACATAGGCGGCGATGTCGAACGGGCCGTTGCCGAGAAGCGGCGGGAAGCGCGGGTCGACCTGGGGCGGCGCCGGCCAGGGAATGGTCACGGGCGGCAGCGTGACGTAGGGCTTGCCGTCCCTGCCGACCTGGGTCGCTTGGCCATCGGCATTGTCCAGCCCATTGGCGCCGGGGAAGTGGCCGAACAGATTGTCGAAGCTGCGGTTTTCCTCGAACACTACGAGGATATGGCCGATCTTCCGCAATTGCGGCGGTGGTTCGGCCTGCGCTGCGCCGACCCAGGTTGCCGCCGCCGCCATTCCCGCCGCCCATATCCGCATTCGCGTCGCCCCTCGCTTTGGTGTCCGGAGGCTGGCAAGCAGACCCGCGCCCGAACCGGAGGGTTTCGCGCCGCCCTCGCACGCGTCAAGGCGCGAAGCGATGAACCTGCAGATGCGCACAAGCGGACGTGATCGGAACGGTCGGCCGCTCCGCCTGTCATGGCGATGGTGATCATGACGCGCCGGACTATCTGATCGGGAACCGGCGGGCATCCGGCTGAGTAATTTCCGATCCTCCTGCCGCCGTTTCGTCACCGCCTACGATGCCGCCCCGCCGACCACAGTGCCGGATCAATTGCACAGGAGACGATGATGCCCGACGGACAGGCGCACCCGGCCACGATCCCGCAGGATCGGCCCGGGCCGCGATGCGTGCAGAACCGGCGATCCCGGCGGCTGGTCGGGCGAGGCTTGCTCACCGCACTTCTCGCCGTGGCGGGCGCGGCGCCGGTCATGGCGCTGCCGTTCCAGGTGCCGGCGCTGCTCGATCCGCCGAGCCAGGAACACCATGTCGGCAAAATGGTGTTTGTCGAACTGGTGACGCCGGACCTCGCCGCCGCCGAGACGTTCTATGGCGGGTTGTTCGGCTGGGCGTTTCGCAACGTCCAGGCGGATGGCACGCAGTACGCCGACGCATCGCTGGACGGCCAGACCGTCGCGGGACTGGTGCAAAGGCCGATCCCGCCGGGCACGCACGCGCAGCCCGCATGGCTCAGTTTCTTCGCCGCGCGCGATGCCGACGCCGCGGCCAAGGCGGCAACCCTGAACGGCGCGACCCTGCTGCACCCGCCCCACAGCGTTCCCAACCGCGGGCGGGAAGCCGTGCTCGCGGACCCGCAAGGCGCGGTGTTCGCGGTCCTCGCCTCCAGCAGCGGCGATCCGCCCGATCTGCTGGCCGAACCCGGCGACTGGATCTGGAGCGCGTTGATCACCAGCAATCCGGACACCGACGCCGCGTTCTACCAGATCGTGTTCAACTACGAGGTGTTCGACCTGCCGGCGGAACCGGGCGCGCAGCATCTGATCCTCTCCACCGACGACTATGCGCGCGCGAGCGCCAATACGATACCGGCCAACCGACCGAAGATGCATCCGCATTGGCTCAACTTCGTGCGGGTCGATGACACGGTGCAGATGGCGGCGAAGGTGGTGGCACTCGGCGGCCGCGTGCTGGTCGAGCCACGGATTGATCGCCACGGCGGCAAAGTCGCGGTGGTCGCCGACCCGCAAGGCGCGCCGTTCGGGCTGATGGAGTGGCCGGACACCGAGAGCAAAGAGAACCTCAAGTGAAAACCATCCTGTTGCGCTCGTCCGCGATCGCCTGCGCGATCGGGCTGTGCGCGGTCCTCGCCACCGGCTGCGCCGGCGGTTACGGCTACGGCGACGGCTATGGCGGCGGCTATGGCGACGCCGGAGTTGGAGCGGCCTACTACGAGACCTATGGCGGCGACTACGGCGGCTGGGGCGGTGGCTATGGCGGCGTCGGCCCGTACCGCGGCGGCGGCGGCGGCCAGCATTTCGACCGCGGCGGCGGCGGCTCGCATACCTTCCGGGCTGCGTCCGGCGCGCACGGCATGCCGTCGCTGCCGTCGCAGTCGCGCGGCGGCGGCGGGGCACGCGGCGGCGGTGGCGGCGGGCACGGTGGCGGCGGCGGCGGCGTCCGGGTGCG
>Ga0302314_10000765_pt1 | contig 60134 bp, 51 predicted proteins | sample III_Palsa_N2_3_FD_200533 | JGI IMG/M metagenome (GOLD analysis project Ga0302314, IMG submission 200533) | Peat permafrost microbial communities from Stordalen Mire near Abisko, Sweden - III_Palsa_N2_3 | ecosystem: Environmental > Terrestrial > Soil > Palsa > Peat permafrost | place: Sweden...
ACCGCTCCCGCCGCGTCACCCGCTTCTTGCCGTCCCACGCCAGTGATGCAAATGTCGTCTGCTTCATGTCGCCCCCGCCCTCATGATCTGAGCGTTAGAGTACGGGGGTTAATCAGAGTTTCCCTAGCGTGCGATGGCGTACAGCACCTGCTGGCCCTGCCAGTCCAGCACCATGCCTTCCGGCACGATGCCGACGATGCGCGGGCCTTCGGCCATCGTATCGCCCTCATGGTAGCGCTTGCCGCCGATCAGCACGAAGCGCCGCTGCGGATTGCTGTTGTAGGCATGCACGTCCACGGTGAAGGAGGGGAAATTGGCGCGGTAGTTTTCCGGCATTTCCCTGAGCTGGCGCTGCTGTCCCTGGTCCTGCTGCCCCTGATCCCCTTGGTCCTGTTGCGGGGCCTGATCCGGCGCGGGCGCCTGGGCTGGCGGTGCGGCGCCGTCCGGTGTTTCGGGCGCCGTTGCCGCAACGGTGTTGTCCGCCCCCGCGTTGTTGCCCGGCGCAGGTACGGTTACTGCATTCGGCGCAGTCGCCGCAGCCTGCACGGGGATGGTGACCGTCGGCGGACGTTGCGGGCGGTCGGGCTGCCACGCGCCTTGGCCTGAAGGTGGTCCAGGCGGGGGCCTCATTTGCCGGCCGGGCGCCGGCGCCTGATCCGGCTGCTGGCCCGGTTGTTCGCCCGGTGGCGGCGGGGGCGGCTCGTCGTAGACATCGTCCAGCGTGGCGATCTTGGCGCCGTCCTCGATGGTCGCGGCCGGAGCCGGTGGCGGCGCCTGTTGTACGCCCCCGTCCGGCGGGGCGGTCGCGGCAAGCCTGGGCTGCGGCGGCGCGGCGCTGCTCGGCGGCACTGCCTGGGTGGCGGCGGGCGCGGCGATGGGTGCGACCGTGTCCTTGTGCTGTCGCCGCGCCAGCAGCGCATAAGCCAGCAGGGCGGCCAGCACCACGATGACGACGACAGGAAGCCAGCCCGCAGGCAGACGCCTGGCCGGCTCGGCATTGGCCGTGCCCAGCGGTATTTCGTCGAGCACCGAAACCTTGCCCTGCTTGCGTTCGCGTTCGGCGCGCTTGAGGGCGTCGAGTATGTAGCTCATGGCTGCGCGAGCAGCGTGGAGGGGCCCCATGCGCAACATGGGGATCCTAGCGTCGCGAGTCGACGCGGGGATGAGGGCAGCAGCCCGTTTCGTTCGCAGGGTGACATAGCAAATATCATCCGCCATTCTCCGCCAAAACCGGGGTATCGCTGGTGTGGCCGATGTTCGACAGCATGATCAGGGTGCGAATTCCCGCCACGCCATCCGCATCCAGGCCGTGCGCGTTCTGGAAATCGACCACTTCACTGCGCAGTTCAGGGCCATAGGTGACCGGTACCGGCGGGGCCAGGGTCTTGCCCTGTGCCTGTGCCAGACGCTGGCGCAGCCACAGCACGTTGGCGCCGCGCGCACCGGGCGCAATGCTGGTGGCATCCGTTTCACGCTGCCACAGCAGCAGAAAATCGCCGCTCCACAGGCTGTCCAGCTGCGACAGCGGCAGCCGCAGCGGGCCACTGCCGCTGTCCACCACCGCATCGTCACTGCCCAGCGAACGCAGAAGCACGTACTGGGTTTTGCCCGAGTCCAGCTTCAGGCTGAGGATGGCCGGACGGTTGAGCTGTGCCAGGTCGGCCCAGGCGCCGCTGCTCCTGTAGCACTCCAGGCCTTGCTGCGACAGCGTATGGCAGACGTTGTCTCCGCGAGCCACGGTGATTTTCGGATTCCACAGGCCGATCAGCCTGGCCATCACCGCGGGCAGGGGTTGTGCCGTGGCGCGCAGCGCGCCGACGCCGGCGTCGATGGCGGCCGCGGGCGGCGGCGCACTGCTGGCGGGAGGCGCTACGGCTGCCGCTACCGGCAGCGGCGCCGCTTCCGACGGATGGCGGCCGAGCCGTTCGCTGAGCAGGACGCCGGTAATCACCAGCGCGGCCACTGCCAGCGCGCCTTCGATCCAGCGCAACGGGATGCCGGCCGGCAGCCGCTTGCGCAGGGCCTGCAAGCGGTCCCGGATCCGCCCCGCGGAGGGCTGGAGGCCGAGGCCCAGCGCTTCCGCCGCGGCGTGATCGACGATCTCCGGGCTGACGGTGCGATAGCCCTTGGCATAAGTGCCCAGCAAGGCGCGGTCGCAGATGATGTTGATCTGCCGCGGAATGCCCTGGGCATAGCGGTGCACCCGCCGCATCGCCGCATCGGGGAACACGTCGCTGGCGCCGCCGGCCACCTGCAGGCGATGAATGATGTACTGCATGGTTTCCATCACCGACAGCGGCGTCAGGTGGTAGCGCGCGGTGATGCGCGAGGCGAGCTGGCGCAGGTCCTGCCGCGCCAGCAGCTCGATCAGTTCCGGCTGGCCGATCAGCATGATGCGCAGCAGCTTGGCCTTGTCGGTCTCCAGGTTGGTGAGCAGGCGCACTTGCTCCAGCACCTTGGGATCGAGCTGCTGCGCCTCGTCGATGATCAGCACCGTGCGGTGGCCCGCCGCATGGGTTTTCAGCAGATGCTCGTTGAGCGCATCGACCAGGGCCTTGATCGAAGTCGGCGGCTTCTCGTAAGCCACCCCCAGCTCGTCGCAGATCGAGGCGACGAATTCCAGTTCGTTCTGCCGCGGGTTGTGGATCATCGCCACGTCGACGTTGTCCAGCTTCTGCGACAGCAGGGTCCGCACGATGGTGGTCTTGCCGGTGCCCACCTCGCCGGTGAGCTGCACGAAGCCGCCGTATTGCCCGGTGCCATAGAGCAGATGGCCCAGCGCCTCCTGGTGGCGCGAGCTCATGTAAAGGAAGGCCGGATCCGGGGCGATGGAAAACGGCGGCTCGCGGAGGTTGAAATGCGCGGCGTACACGGTGTCGGGCGAGTGGGGTGAAAAAAAGCGGTTGAAATCAGCGCCGAGTATAGCCCACAGCCGGTCGCCTCTTTGGGACTGCTTATCCGAATCCGTCTTGCACATTCAGGGCAGCGGGGTGGCGTCAGGGAATTCGGCGCGGTCGGGATGGTCCAAATGCCCTGACCCTCTATTTCTGTCGTTTGCGGAGCCCCGCGCAAACGCCTAGCATCCGCGATTACTGTCTAAGGAGCCATTTTGCGTGAACATTCGCCTGTGTCTGGTGCTGACGTTTGCCCTGTCGGGCCTGGCATGGGCTACCGTGAACGCGCAGCAGCCGTCTCAAGGCGCCGGTAGCATGGGTGGGACCGCGTCTCCGTACGGAACATCGCCGTATGCGCAACAACATTCCCAAGGTTATACCTCATTCGATAATCCCTACGCGCCCGGCGGGATTTACGATCCGTATCGCAACAGCACGCTGAACTCCGCAAAGAAGCGCGGTACGCAGAAAAAATCGGGTACGTCCATGCTTCGAAGCATGCAGACGGCAAAGATGGGCGATAAGAAAAACATTTTTGGCGGCGGTTCCGACAACAGCTCCGGCAGCAGTTCTGACGGCAGCTCCGGCGGCGGTCCTGACGGCAGTTCTAGCAGCAGCGGGAGCAATAGCTATAGCGATAGCGACAGGTATAGCTATAGCAGTAGGTTGAGCAGCAACCAGTTGGGCGGCAACATCCTTGGCATCAAAACTCAATGTAGCGGCAACCGCTCTGGCAGCAGCAATAGCAATGGCGGCGGGAGTGCTGCCGGGTCCGGAATGAACCATCAAGACTCTGCAAACCCTTATTCCGGTTTCAGCCAATGCGGTAGTAACCCGGGCTATGGGAGTACCTCATCCAATGGAACCGCTTCATCGGGCGGCACGAAGGGCCATATGGGCATGAACAGCCAGAGCCATAGCGGCGGCATGGGGCAGCAGCAATCGCAGCAGCAGAGATAGCCGCAGCAAGCGCCGGCTCTGTCGGGCGCGTGATTGGCCTGGTGGCGGCCCGGTAAATTTCCCTCGCCGCGGCTTATCTCTGGAAGTCGTACAGGCTGCCCAGTCCGAGAATCTGCGTCAGCTCGTCCAGTGCACTGCGTGACTCGTCGAGCAGCCGGGGATCGGCGAGGTCGGCCAGCACCAGGCGATCGCGGTAGTGTCGCTTGGCCCAGTTGATCAGCTGGGCGTGAAGCGCGTCGTTCATCCATGCTTTCGGATTGACCGCGGCGCGCTCCGCTTCATCCAGCACCACGCGCAGGCGCAGGCAGGCGGGACCGCCGCCATTGCGCATCGACTGGCGCAGATCGAACACCTTGACCCCGGCGATCGGATTGGCCGGGTCCTCGACCAGGCGCTGGATTGCCGACCACACCTTCGGGCGTTCCTCGCATTCGTGTGCCGCCACGATCCACATCGAACCATCCGGCGGGCAGATCAGCTGGCTGTTGAACAGATAGGAATGTACGGCGTCCTCGACCGGCACCTCGCTGTCGGTAATCTCCAGAAATACAGGGTCCCGATTGGACCCGCTGCCGCGCAGGTTGCGCCGTATCCAGGCCTGTACCGCCTGCTTATCGGCGAAAGCCTGCTCGTGGTAGAGCAGCACTTCGCGATTGCCCACGGCAATGACGTCGTTGTGGAACACGCCTTGGTCGATCACTTCCGGCTTTTGCTGCGCGAAGTGGCGGCGCGAGGGATCGAGCTGATGCAGGCGCGCCACCGCCTCGCTGGCGGCCAGGGTCTGCCGCGCCGGATATTTCTGCGGGCGCGGGCGGTCTTCGCCGGCCGCGCCGTAGACGAACAGTTCCAGACCAGGAGCGCCGTAGTCGGTGCACAGCCGGGTGTGGTTGGCGGCGCCTTCGTCGCCCATTTGCGGCGTCGCCGGCAGCGCCTCGTGATGCACGAAGTGCCGCTCGTCCGCGAAGATCGCGCGCAGCGCCCGGGCCGTGGTTTCCGGTTCGATGGCCCGATGCAGGTGGGTGGCGAGATTGGCGGGGGTGAAATGCACGCAGCCGTCGGCGCAGTCCACGCTAGGCGAGACCGTGGCGGCATTGGCGGTCCACATCGACGAGGCCGAGGCCATTGCCGCCAGCAGGCCGGGGGCTTCGCTGTACGCCTTGCGCAATACCTCCGCGTCCTTGCCGGAGAAGCCGAGCCGCTTCAGCGAGGGAATATGCGGCCGCTCCTGCGGCGGCAGCACGCCCTGGGCCATGCCCAGGTCCGCCAGCGCCTTCATCTTGGCCAGGCCCTGCAGCACCGCCCCGCGCGGGTCGGAAGGCTGCTCGGCGTTCTTCGCCGAGGCGACGTTGCCCAGCGCCAAGCCGGCGTAGTTATGGGTCGGGCCGACCAGGCCGTCGAAATTCGCTTCGACCGTGCCCCCCATGGAGCCGGCGGGACTGCTCATAGCGTCAGGCCCGGCGACATCTGCGCCGGCAATTCACAGGCTGGCGATTCCACCGAAGCCACCGGGTAGGCGCAGTAGTCGGCGGCATAGAAGGCCGAGGGCCGGTGATTGCCGGATGCGCCGATGCCGCCGAAAGGCGCAGCGCTGGAGGCGCCGGTGGTCTGGCGGTTCCAGTTGACGATGCCGGCGCGGATGCCGCGATAGAACTTTTCATAGTCCTCGCGCCGGTCCGACAACAAGGCGGCGGACAGGCCATAGCGGGTGCGATTGGCGCGCTCGATGGCCTGGTCCAGCGAGTCGTAGCGGTCCACCTGCAGCAGCGGCCCGAAATATTCCTCGTCCGGCAGTTCGGCGATGGCGCTGACGTCGAGCAAGCCGGGCGAGAGATAGGCTGGGCCGAGGTCGAGCTTCTTCAGCTCCACCAGGGGTTTCGCCCCCAGGGAGACCAAGCTGGCTTGTGCCGTCACCATGCCGTCGGCCGCCCGCGACGAGATCAGCGCGCCCATAAAGGGCTGCGGCTCGGCGTCGTAGGCACCGACCTTCAGGTTGCGGGTGATAGTCGCCAGCTGGTCGAGAAAAGCGTCGCCGTCGGCGCCCTTGGGCAGATACAGTCGCCGGGCGCAGGTGCAGCGCTGGCCGGAGGAGAGGTAGGCCGACTGCACCACGTCGTGCAGCGCCGCCCGGACATTGCCTACTGCGCCGACGATGAGCGGGTTATTGCCGCCCATCTCCAGCGCCAGGATCTTGTGCGGTGTTTCCGCGAACTGTCGGGCCAGGATATGGCCGGTGCGGGCGCTGCCGGTGAAGTAGAGCCCGTCCAGGCCGCCATGCCCGGCCAGGGCTTCGCCGGCGGCGCGCTCGCCCTGCAGCAGGGAGAGCACGCCGGCCGGCAGGCCGGCCTCGACCCACAGCTTCACCGTGGCCTCGGCCACCCCGGGGGTCAGTTCGCTCGGCTTGAACAGCACCACGTTGCCGGCGAGCAGGGCCGGCACGATATGGCCATTGGGCAGGTGGCCGGGGAAGTTGTAAGGGCCGAATACCGCCACCACGCCATGCGGTCGATGGCGCAGCGCCTGTGTCATGGTGCCGTTCTGTGTTTCGTGGCTGCCGGTGCGGGCATGCCAGGCGCGCACTGAGATGTCGATCTTGCCGACCATGGTCGCCACTTCGGTGCGGGTTTCCCACAATGGCTTGCCGGTCTCGCGGCCGATGATGCGGGCCAGGCTTTCCTTGTTCTTGTCCAGCAGGGCGGCAAAGGCGCGGGCGATGCGTTCGCGCTCCGCGAAAGGCAGGTCCGCCCAGGCTGCAAATGCGGCGCGTGCCGCCTGCACGGCACGGTCGACCTCGCCCGCGCCGGCGGCCTTGCCGCGCCAGACGGTTTCGCCGCTGGAGGGACTGACGCTGGCGAATTCGGCCCCGGTGCCCGGGCACCACTGGCCGCCGATCAGGAGAGAGCCTTCAATAGCCATAGGTTATTCCTTCACTTTCAATGTGGTTCCTGCGGCGCGGGAAACAAGACATCGCTGCGGCCCATCAGCCGGTAGGTGATCAGCCCGATCCATTCTTTTTCTGCCAAGCCGATGAAATGCAATTGCTTGATCGCTTCCAGGTTTAGCCATTCCGGGTGGTGTTTGCTCAAGTAATTAACCGGATAAGGCACTACGTTCCAGCCGACCTTGCGGAAGCATCCCACCGCGCGGGGCATATGCCAGGCCGAGGTCACCAGCAACCAGGTTTCTCCCGGTTTGGGATCGGCCAGCTTTCTCGAGTCAACCGCGTTCTCCCAGGTCGTGCGCGAGTCGCGTTCATAGATGACGCGGGACGAGTCGACACCGAGGGATTGCAGCAGCGGCCTGGCCAGATCGGCTTCGCGCACCTGTTGGTTGCGCACTACTCCGGAGCCGCCCGTGTAGATCAGTTTTGCATCGGGATAGCGGCGTGCCAGAGCCGCAAAGCTGGTCACGCGCTCGGCCGCATCATTGAGTCCGGGCTGATCGGGATTGCCGGTTTCGTCCTGTTCGATCGCCCCGCCCAGGACGATGATGCCGTCGACCCTGGCCGGCAGCTGCGGCAACGGAAAGCGCTGTTCCAGCGGCGAAGCCACCCAGCGCGTCACCGGAAACAGCGCCACCGCGGCCAATGCCAGCAGCGCCAGGCCCAGCAGGCCGCGGCTTAGGGCCGGGCGGCTCCGATGCCAGAGGAACGCGCCGCACAGCAGCAGATAGAGCAGGGAGCCTGGCGCCGCCAGGCTCCACAGGATTTTCGAGAGGACGAAGCCCATGCTAGAGCGCGGCGACGCGCACCGAGGCGCCGGCTTTCACATTCAAGGCGGCGGCCAGCTCCGCATCCAGTTCAACGCTATCCTGGCCAGGCGTCAGCTCGGCCAGGGCGCAGCGGAAGCCGGCCAGTTCGGTGTTGGACACCAGATGGGTGCCGCCACCCGTGCCGGCGCCGATCTTCACCGTCATCTCGCGCGAGCGGCGCACGCTGCGGATATCGGCAAGAGGCGCTTCCACCGTGGGGCCACCGTCGAAAATGTCGATATAGCCCTGGTAGCGGAAGCCTTCCTGCTCCAGCAGGTGCAGCGCCGGCGCGGTATCCGGATGCACCTTGCCCAGCACGGTCTGTGCCTCCGGCGGCAGCAGCAAGGTGTAGATCGGGTGCTTGGGCATCAGTTCGGCGATGAAGGCCTTGTTGCCCATGCCGACGACGTGCTCGGCGCGGTCGTAGTCGATGGAGAAGAAGTGCCGCCCCAGGCCTTCCCAGAACGGCGAGCGGCCATGTTCGTCCGACACGCCGCGCATTTCGGCGATGATCTTGGCGGCGAAGCGCCGGGTGAACTGAGCCATGAAGGCAAAGCGGCACTTCGATAGCAGGCGCCCGGCGCCGCCGCCGCGGAAATCGGGGGCCAGGTACAGCGACACCAGCACGCTGGTGCCGGTGTAATCGTTGGACAGGTACAGCGTGGGCATGCGGTTGTAGACCTGCAGCTCGTGGCTGGCGTGCACGGTAAGGCCGACGTGATAGTTGTAGAACGGCTCATCCAGGCCGCAGGCCGCTTCCACCGCGCAGCAGCCGCCGACCTTGCCGGTAGTCACGTCTTCCAGCACGAACATGTAGCGCTGATGCCCGGGTTCCTGCACCTCGGCGGCGAAGGACTGCTCCGACAGGTCGATCTTCTTCTGCAGAAACTCGCGCACCGGCGGCAGCGAGGTGAAGCCGGCGCCGGCGCTCTTCGCCATGTGCACCAGGGCGTCGATGTCGGTGGAGCGGATGGGGCGGATGACTTTCATGGTTGATCGCTTGGGGGAGACACGAGGGGCGGCGGGAGGAGAAGCTTCAGCCGAACAGGCGCTGGCGCAGGTTGCGTAGCCCCCAGGACTGGTAGCGGGCCATGATGCGGCGCAGCTCGAATGGCGAGGTGGCGTTGTCGTTGAGGCCGAACTGGGTGGTGGTGGCGGTACGGTAGCCGGCCTCGATCACCAGGTCGCGCACCTGCTCGTTCCAGAAGCCATAGGGGTAGCAGAAATGCAGGATCGGCTGGCCGAACAGGTCTTCCAGTTTTTTCTTGCTGGAGCCGATCTCCTCCCGCGCCTGCGCCACGCTGAGTTCCGGCAGCTTGGCATGGCTGCGGGTATGCGAGCCGATCAGGTGCCCGGCGGCGAGCCATTCGCGGATCTGTGCCTGGTCCATCAGCGGCTCGTAGGCCTCGCCCTCGGGCAGATCCCAGTCGTTGCCGCCGCCGATATTGTCGGCGACGATGTATTGCAGCGCCTGGAAGCCGTGCTCCTCGAGCGGGCCGAGGCCGTACTTGAGGACATTGACGTAGCCGTCATCGAAGCTGATGCCGATGCGCCCGGCGCCGGCCTTCCCGCTCTGTGCGGGTGCGTCGTCGGCCAGCGCGTCGAAGTCCAGGGAGCCGTATCCGGCCTGGCGCAGTTCCGACAGTTGCCGCGCAAACAGCTTTTCGCCGAGGTACAGCCCCTTGAGCCGAACCCCGGGCGGCCGCGGGCCGAGCTTGTGGTACATCAGCACCGGCAGGCCGCCGCTGAAGTAATCGCGGAACGGCGCCAGGGAGGCGTAGGTGGTGGGAAGTTGCGCGCTCATGGACGGCGATGGTTCAGTAGACGCGGACGCCGTTGGCCACCGGATGATCGACGCCCAGCGTGACCAGGCCGCCGGGACCGTCCACCGCCAGCACCAGGCATTCGCTCAGCACGTCGGCGACCTTGCGCGGCGGGAAGTTGAGCACCGCCACCACCTGCTTGCCGACCAGCTGTTCCGGGCGATAGCGTTCGGTGATCTGGGCACTGCTGGTCTTGTGCCCCAGCGGGCCGAAATCGAGGGTCAGCTTGTAGGCCGGCTTGCGCGCCTTGGCGTTGGGCTCGCAGGCAAGCACGGTGCCGACGCGCAGATCGCAGGCAAAGAACGTGTCCACCGGGATCTGAGCCGCCGTATCCGGTGTGTTCATGGGCGGGTTCATGTCCATGCCAGTTCACCCGAGGCCAGTTTCAGCAACAGCAGGGCGCTGAGCTTGCCACGTTCGGCTAGGCTGGAGATGCGCATCCATTCGCGGTCGGAATGGATTTCGCCGCCGACCACGCCGAGATTGTCCACATTGGCCAGGCCCTGGGCGGCGAGGTTGTTGCCGTCACAGCAGCCGCCGGTGGGGCGGAACTGCAGCTGCAGTCCGAGCGTTTCGCCGCAGCTGCCCAGCAGTTGCTGCAACCGCGCCGTACCGGCGCTGACCGGCTTGGGCGGGCGGGTGAAGCCGCCGCGCAGTTCCAGTGCATAGCCTTCGCGGCTACCGGCGGTGTCGATCAGCTTCTGCACCGTGTCCAGCAGCCAGGCTTCATCCTCGTGCCGGCTGGTGCGCACGTTGAATTTCAGCACACAGCGGTCCGGCACGATGTTCAGAGGGCCGCCGCCGTGGACATAGCCGACATTGAGGGTCAGCCCTTCGCGCCGGCCGTTGATGCCGTGCAGTTCGGTGGCCAGCGCGGCGGCGGCGGCGATGGCATTGCGGCCGTCTTCCGGATTGCGCCCGGCGTGCGCGGCCCGGCCGCGCACCACGATGTCGAAGTTGCCGCTGCCCTTGCGCTCTGAGGCGAGGCCGCCGTCGGGGTAGGCCGGCTCGTACACCAGGCCGAAATGATTGCGCTTGGCCGCTTCGGCCAGCAGGGGCGCCGAGCCGCGCGAGCCGATCTCCTCGTCCGGATTGAACAGGACCTCCCAGCCGATGCGTTCGCGCTGCGGGCTCTGCTCCAGCGCGGACAGGGCCAGGAACATTGCCAGCAGCCCGCCCTTGAGGTCGGCCACGCCGGGCCCGTGCATCCGATCGTCGCCGGCCACCCGGGCGCTCCGGAATGGGTGTTCGGCGCCGAACACGGTATCGAGGTGCCCGCACAGGAACACCCGCAGCGGCGCGTCCGGGCGCTTGCGCAGGCGCAGCGCCTGGCCCAGCGGCCGCTCGCGCCATTCGCCGCGATCGTCGGTGTAGCGGTAGGGGGCGACGGCAATGCTTTCCGCCTCCGCGCCAAGCGGCGCGAACAGTTGGCGCAGCCGGGCCGCGCAGGCGTCGACGCCGGCGGTATTGAAGCTGCCGGAATTGAGGTTGGACAGGCACAACAACTCGTCGCGCATTGCCGCGACCTGCCCGTCGATCCAATGCAGTTGAGGCGCGCTGGCGAGCGCGTCATGGGCATGCGGGGGAGACATGTGGATAGTCTACTACCGCTTCCCGCCCGCGGGTTGCCGCCACGGCGCCCATATGGTCCCGGCCTTGCAAAGGCCGCCGCCGGCGGTATCTTGGCGGCCAGCATGACGAAATCCGGCCGCGAATCCGGTTCCGCGCACCGGGCATCCAAACCTTGTAGCGCTTTTGAGCGTCAAAACAGATTCGCGTGGAGCGGTTCCGTCGTCCACCCATCCAATACATAGGGAGCATCATGAATCTTTCATTGCGCAGGACACTGTCGCTGACCGCGCTGGCGGCAGCCGCGCTGGGCACGGTGGCGCCGGTACTGGCTGCCGGGGCCGCCGAGGATGTCGCCACCCGCGTCAAGGCGCTCGACGCCCTGCTTGCCGAGCAGTGGGAATACAACCTCAAGGACAGCCCGGAGTTTGCCACGATCATCGGCGACTACCGTTACAACGACAAGCTCAGCGATGCCTCGCTGGCCCATGTGCAGGAGCAAAAGAAGGCTGCCGAGGATTTCCTGGCGCGTTTCCAGGCCATCGACACCAGCGGCTTCCCCGAGCAGGATCTGCTCAGCCAGAAGCTGATGGTGCAGCAGCTGCAGGACACGCTGAAAGGCATCGAGCTGAAGAACTACGAAATGCCGCTGGACCAGTTCAACGGCATTCATCTGCAAATGGCGCAGCTGGTTGCCGCGGTCCCGTTCGACAGCACCAAGCACTACGAGGATTACCTGGCGCGCCTGCACCGGATACCGGTCATCATCGACCAGGTGATCGAGACCTCGCGCCAGGGTGAGAAGGACGGCCTGATGCAGCCGAAATACCTGCTGGAAAAGGTATCGACGCAAGCGGCGTCCATCGCGGCACCGGCGGGCGACGCGAATGCCTTCGGTCAGCCGGTGGCCAAGTTCCCGGACGCGGTGCCGGAAGCCGACCGCAAGCGTCTGCATGATGCGATCGTGCAGGCGGTGGACACCGAGGTGCGCCCGGCCTACACCAAGCTGGCCGCTTTCGTCGCCACCGAATATGCGCCGAAAGGCCGCACCCAGCCCGGGCTGTGGCAACTGCCGGACGGCGACGCCCGTTATCGCTTCGCCATTCACAGCATGACCACCACCGACAAGGATCCGCAGGTGATCCATCAGCTCGGTCTGTCCGAAGTCAAGCGCATCGAAGGCGAGATGACAGCCATCGCCAAAAAGCTGCATTACAAGGATCTGAAGACGATGCGCGCGGAGCTGAAGACCGATCCCAAGGTCCACGCCACTTCGCGCCAGCAGATCGTCGATCTGTACACCAAGTACATCGCGCAGATGCAGCCGAAATTGCCGGAAGTGTTCGGCCTGCTGCCGAAGACCCAGGTGGTGGTGGTACGGGATCAGGAATACCGCGAGAAGGAAGCGGCCGCGGCCGAATACAACCAGGGCACGCCGGACGGATCGCGTCCGGGCATGGTCTATGTGAATACGGGCGACTACCAGAACCGCTCGCTGCTGCCGATCGAGGACACCGCCTATCACGAGGGCGTGCCCGGTCATCATATGCAGATCTCCATCGCGCAGACGCTGCCCGGCCTGCCGCCGTTCCGCCAGCAGGCGGGCTACACGGCTTACATCGAGGGCTGGGCACTGTATGCCGAAGGGCTGGGCAAGGAGATGGGCTTCTACCAGGAGCCTCTCAACAACTACGGCCGGCTCTCCGGCGAGCTGCTGCGTGCCGACCGGCTGGTGCTGGATACCGGGGTGCACTACAAGCACTGGACGCGCGAGCAGATGGTCAAGTTCTTCCGCGAGCATTCCTCCGAGGACGAGCCGGACATCCAGGCGGAAACCGATCGCTATATCGCCTTCCCGGCCCAGGCGCTGGCCTACAAGCTGGGGCAGCTGAAGATCCTCGAGCTGCGCGAGCGGGCCAAGCAGGAGCTGGGCGGAAAATTCGACATCCGCGCTTTCCACGACGAGATCCTCAACGGCGGCGCCCTGCCGCTGGACGTGCTGGATGCCCGGGTGGACGGCTGGATCAGCGCACAGAAGGGTGGCGGCACGGCGGCTGGACAGCCCTGAAGAGACCGCGCTTTCAGGGTGGATGATCCCGAGGGCCGCGCCGCGTTCCGGCGGCGCGGCCCTTTTTATTCTTTGGGGCAAGCGCCTGGGGTTTACGGCGGCTTCTGGCTGAATGGTGCCCCCGGCCCGAATTGAACGGGCAACCTCACCCTTAGGAGGGGTGCGCTCTATCCAATTGAGCTACGGGGGCCAGAGCTTGCTGGTTGATTTTAGCAAGCTTGTCCGCCCTTTCGGAAAAAATCGGGGCTGTACCCCTTCGGTTCCCGCGTACTCAGGCTCCAGCCCTTAGTGTTGCGCTGATGCGGCCGTGACCGGCAACAACCCCTCCGTAAACTTCCGCAACTTCCGCGATCTTTCTTCAAATACCCGGCCGGCTCCTGTATTACTGCCGCGCACTAATGAATAATCACCACAAACTGCTGGACCAATGAAGGGTCGTCTGTGCCTGGCCTGAGCCTTGCGGACGAAAGGCATTTCCGGCGGCAGCGGCTCGAAGCCGCCGAACTTCAAAATTTTACGGCAGTGGCCCAGACAACTGGCCGCCGCACAGGGAGAAGGTAATGGGATCACCGCTGTTCCGCGTCAAGGACATCGACAGGCTGATCGCCGATTCGGAGAGTTCCGAGCGCAGCCTGAAAAAGACGCTGGGTTGGCTCAGCCTGACCTCGCTGGGCATCGGCGCGGTCATCGGCTCCGGCATCTTCACCGTGATCGGCACCGCCATCGCCGGCGAAAAGCTGGAGATTTCCTCGATCTTCAACGCGCCCCTGCTGGAATACCTGATTCATCATTCCGCCTCCTTCGGCCGCCCGGGCGCGGGTCCGGCGATCGCCCTGTCTTTCATCCTGGTGGCGGTGGCCTGCGGCTTCGCCGCGCTGTGCTATGCCGAGCTGGCGTCGATGATCCCCATCGCCGGCAGCGCCTACACCTACACTTACGTCACCATGGGTGAACTGATCGCCTGGATCATCGGCTGGGACCTGATCCTGGAATACGCCGTCAGCAATATGGCGGTCAGCGTGGGCTTTTCCGCCCACCTGGTGGGATTGCTCGACTGGTTCGGCGTCGCCCCGGATCTGCGATGGATCACGCCGGCTTACCTGCCCGGCGGCCTGACCGACCTGCAGGGCAACACCTTGTACGAGGCGGGCTGGCATTTCGGCTTCAATATTCCGGCCTTCGTGGTGGTGATGCTGCTGACCTTCGTGCTGGTGCGCGGCATCCGCGAGTCGGCGCGCACCAACAACATCATGGTGCTGCTGAAAATCGGCGCGATCCTGGTTTTCGTCGGCTTCGCCTCCCACCTGGTCCATCCCGATAACTGGCATCCGTTCGCGCCCAACGGCTGGCAGGGGGTGCTGACCGGAGGCTCGATCATCTTCTTCACCTATATCGGCTTCGACTCGGTCTCCACCGCGGCCGAGGAGTGCAAGAATCCCCAGCGCGACCTGCCCATCGGCATCATCGCCACCCTGATCGTCAGCTCCCTGCTGTACATCGCGGTGGCCGTGGTGCTGACCGGCCTGGTGCCTTGGCAGACGCTGCTGGACGACGCCGCGCCGGTGGTCAATACGCTGAAGAAGCTGCACATGGAAACGGTGCGGCTGATCGTCCTGCTCGGGGCGCTGATCGGCATGGTGTCCTCGCTGCTGGTGTTCCAGCTCGGCCAGGCGCGGGTCTGGTTCGCCATGTCGCGCGACGGCTTGCTGCCCAAGCTGTTCAGCCGCGTCCATCCGCGCTTCCGCACCCCGGACTTCTCCACCTGGGCCGCCGGCTTCCTGGTCGGCATCCCGGCCGGCCTGCTCGATATCGGTACCCTGGCCGACCTGTCCAATATCGGCACCCTGTTCGCCTTCGCCCTGGTCGCCCTGGGTGTGATGATCCTGCGCTTCAAGCAGCCGGACCGGGTCCGCCATTTCCGTGCCCCCGGCGGCCTGCTGGCGCCGATCGTTACCATCCTCACCTGCGGGCTGCTGATGATGGGGCTATCCATCAGCAACTGGGTCTGCTTTTTCGCCTGGCTGGCACTCGGCCTGGTGATCTATTTCGGCTACAGCCGCGGCCGCAGCACCCTGGGGCTGGAGCAGGCGGAAGAGGCGGGGCGGGTCTGACAGGCCGCCCGCGCCTGTCATCACAGCTCAAGATTGCGCGGTGCATGATCAGGACTGCCAGGTACCGGGACCTCCCGTCAGCCGGGAGCGTACCTCTTAAACTGCATTGCATAGATAGCCGATTTTCTTGTTTTGGCTGAAATTTCAGGCTAGGATCGGAACATAGGGAAGTGCCGCAAAGTGCGGCGGATTGGGGAGATTCCATGCGCGGTCAGATGATTGCCAAGGCCTGTGCGGCCGTTCTGTTTTCTTTTGGCCTTGCGGCCTGCGGCGGAGGAGGGAGCGGTTTTTCCCTGACTGCCAGCGGCGCCTCGTCGAGCGGCTCCAGCAGTTCCAGCAGCAGTTCCTCTTCTGGCGGCACCGGAGGCGGCAGTTCCAGCGGGACGACTTCGCAGACGCCCGCGCACCTGATTGTCTTCACCAGCAGCTCAACGCTGTCGAGCAATGCCGCAGCCGGTACTGCGGGGGCGTCAGTCACTTTGACCGCCACGCTGACCGATACGAACAATGTCAGCATCCCCAATTACCCGGTCACTTTCACGGCCTCCGCGGGAGTGCTGGTTCCGAATGCGACCACTACCGATGTCAATGGCAATATTACTGCCACGCTTTCGGCGGGAGCTGCCATAGCCGGGACCACCATCAATGGCACCGCAGCTGCGACTGGCACGACACTGTCCGCTACGACTGCCGTCACGGTTGCATCGACGACGCCTTCCTATTCCCTGGGCGTTCTGTCCAGCACGGGTTCTTTCACCGCAAATGTCATCGCCATCGGGCAAACCCCGTTGGCGGCAGGCGGCAGTTCCGGCCTGCAGCTCAGCATCGTGGATACGGCCAATGGCAATACGCCTTATGCCGGTTCGGCGACGGTCAGCTTTTCCTCGCCCTGTGAAAGCCAGGGCTTGGCGCAAATCACCTCACCGGTGACGAGTTCGACCGGCACCTTCGGCTCGACCTACAAGGCCACCGGTTGCAGCGGCAACGACACCGTCACGGCGACCGCGTTGATCGGCACCACCAGCCTTTCGGCGACCGGTGTGATTAATGTCCAGCCGGCAGCGCTCGGGTCGATCGTGTTCGTATCGGCGACCCCGACCACCATCGGCCTGCAGGGCACCGGCTTGACCGATTCGTCTACTGTCGTGTTCACGGTGTTCGACTCCAATGGCAACCCGGTGCAGAACCAGCAGGTCAATTTCTCGCTGACCACCAACGCCGGCGGTTTGAGCGTGTCGCCGCTCAATGCAAAAAGTGATTCCAGCGGCAATGTGCAGACCACCGTGGAATCGGGAACTGTGCATACCACGGTGCGCGTAACCGCAGTTATCAACGGCACCTCCCTGACCACCGAATCGAGCCAGCTGACCATATCGACGGGGGTGCCCACGCAAAATGGGTTCTCTCTCTCGGCTACCGTTCTGAATCTGATCGGCAACAATTTTGACGGCAACACGACAACGGTGACAGCGCGCCTGGCGGATCGGTACGCCAATCCGGTTCCGGATGGCACTGCCATTGCCTTCACCACCGAATGCGGAAGCATTCAGCCGAGCTGTAACACTACAGCTGGCGCCTGCTCCGTGACATTCACGACGCAGAATCCGCGAACCAGCATGCTGGCGGTGCCGGCCAGCAGCACTGCTGCGGCAACCCCCACGTATACCGACAACAGCTGCGGAACCACCAGCTCGTTCAATGGCGGTCTGGGGTGCGATGATCATCGTTGCACGGTCACCGCGTACGCGATTGGCGAGGAGAGTTTCACCGATTGCAATGGAACCGGTGATTATGTTTCCGTAAAGAACACTTCGAACAATGCGACGCAGTGTAAAGATGGCGATTTCTTCGTTTCGCTGCCGGAGGTGTTTTTCGATTACAACGAAAGCGGCGTCTTCAACGGCAACTTCGAGTCGTACGTCGACTACAACCACAACGGACAATATGACTCCGCGAGTGGGCTGTTTGTGGGCTTGCTGTGCAACGATCCGGCATGCGATCCCAACCAGACCGAGCTGAACGTCAGCGGGCAGCTGGTGATCGTCATGAGCGATTCGAACCTGCGATTGTCCGTCAACACCACGGCACCTGCGGCGATAAAGCCCCTCGACTTTGTGGCGCCGCCCTCTGTCTCCGGCGGCCTGTCGGTCGGGCTGGGACAGGCTTTGACCATCTATGCATCGGTCGGCGATACACAGTGGCAGGCCCCGGCGACGGGGACGACCATTTCCGCATCGCTGAGCAATGGCGGATCGATCCTGGCACCGACTGCGTACACCGTACCGAACACCGATGCTTTCGGCTACGTCACTTATCCGTTCACCATCCAGGCGCCGACGTCAAGCACCAGTTGCACCGGTGCACTGGTCATAACCGCGACCGGCCCGGCATTTGGGTCGAATTCAGCGCAGGCTTCGTCAGCGACTATCCCGGTCGCGTACACCGGCAGTCCCTGCCCACCATAAATGGGGGGTAGGCCTGTCGCTGGCGCACCATAGTAATTGGTCCGACAGATGAGCGTCAGCTTGCGATGCCCAGTGCCACCCGATGGAGTGCGCTGGGCATCGCGAGCTTGGTTCGGGCGCTAGAGTTAACCGCCGGAAGGGCTTAGCCGCAGCATCACCGCCTGGCCAGCGGCAATCACCAGCAGTCCCAGACCTGCGGCAAACCAGCGCAGCACGGCGTCGCGTTCGGCGCTGATTTCGGCTTCGATTTCGGCCCGTTCCCGCTGGCGTAGCGTTTCCATCTGCTCCGCACCAGGCTGATCGCGGATACCCTGCCGTGCCAGATCGATCTGCAGATTCAGCTCGGTCGAGGTCTTGAGATCCTCTTCGCTGTAACGCGGCAGCGCATGCCACTGCATACCGGCATAGCCGCATAAGCCAATACCGCCCGCAGCGAGTAGAAAGCCGAGTCGATAACGCAGGCGACCTTGCATCGAATCTCCAACGAATTGAATTGATTGCTGATATTCGCCCGGACAATTCCCGGCGGCGGTCCTGTGGCGCGCTGCGGCCTGCGATAAACTGGGCCATTGCTGCCATCACAAGGAAACATCCGAATGCTGATTGGCGTTCCAAAGGAAATCAAGGTACACGAATATCGCGTCGGCCTTACGCCGGCCGGTGTGCGCGAGCTGGCCGCCCACGGCCACCAGATCATTGTTCAGACGCAGGCCGGTGTGGGCATCGGCATCAGCGACGCGTTGTATGAAGCGGCGGGCGCGAAAATCGTCCCCGACGCGGCCGAGGTATTTGCCCGCGCCGAGATGGTGATCAAGGTCAAGGAGCCGCAGGCGGTCGAGTGCAAGATGCTGCGCGAGGGGCAGGTGCTGTTCACCTACCTGCACCTGGCGCCCGACCCGGAGCAGACCAAGGGCCTGGTCGAATCCGGGGCCATCGCCATCGCCTATGAAACGGTCAGCGACGGCCGCGGCGGCTTGCCGCTGCTGGCGCCGATGAGCGAGGTGGCGGGACGTATGTCGATCCAGGCGGGCGCCCATGCCATGGAGAAGGCCCAGGGCGGCAACGGCGTGCTGCTCGGCGGCGTGCCCGGCGTGCCGCCGGCCAAGGTGGTGGTGATCGGCGGCGGCGTGGTGGGTTACAACGCCGCGCGCGTGGCGGTCGGCATGGGTGCCGACGTCACCATTCTCGACCGCTCGCTGCCGCGCCTCGGCTGGCTCGATACGATCTTCGAGCGCCGCCTGACCACCCTGTATTCCAGCGTCGATTCGCTGGAGAACGAGGTCAGCCAGGCCGACCTGGTGATCGGCGCGGTGCTGGTGCCGGGAGCTGCGGCGCCCAAGCTGGTGACGCGGGCCATGCTGAAGACGATGAAGCCGGGTTCGGTGATCGTCGACGTGGCCATCGACCAGGGCGGATGCTTCGAGACTTCACGGGCCACCACCCACCAGAACCCGACCTACGTCGAGGAAGGCGTGGTGCACTACTGCGTGGCCAATATGCCGGGCGGCGTGGCGCGCACCTCGACCTTCGCCCTGACCAACGCCACCATGCCGTTCGCGCTGGCGCTGGCCGACAAGGGCTGGCGCAAGGCGCTGCTGGATGATCCCAATCTGCGCGAAGGGCTCAACGTCAGCCGCGGCAAAGTGACCTACAAGGCCGTGGCCGATACGCTGGGCTATGCCTATCAGCCGGCGCAGGATGCGCTGAAGGCCTGATCTCCGAGCGGCTGGAGACAATGAAAAGCCCCGGCCTCGGCCGGGGCTTTTTTGTTGCCTGCGGGAACCGTTTGCTGATGAATGAACGGCTTCCGAACCGAGTGCCTGCTAGCCCTTGGCGGCGTAGGCGCGGCACCAGCCGCCCTGGTTGACGGCCTTGCCGGAGAATGCGCCGCAGGCGCCCCAGTCGCCGCTGGCGGGGGCGGTGAAGAGCGCGCAAGTCGCGCAATGGCTGCCGGCCTTGAATGCGGTTTCCTTCTTGGGATCGATCTTGCTGGCGTCGGTGGTGTAGCCCAGCGCCTTGGCGGTGGGATCGTCCACGCTCAGGTGCGGCAGATCGGCAGCCTGCGCCGGAGCCAGGCGCAGCAGCGGCAGCGCGGCGGCGCCCAGGGCGATGCGGCTGAGGAAGCGGCGGCGATCGGAAGAAACGGGGTGCGACATGGTGCGTCCTCCAGTTAGGAATGTGCTGGAGCGCGGAAACGGTTCCAAACTTATATCGTTTGCAGCGCCCGGAGCGCAGAAGCTAACAGACATCCGCCGCAATTGACGTAACGAGAATCGCTTGCGTCTGGTGCCAATGACGCTACCTCAATCGCGATCCGCGGTCGGATCTTGATTTCCACGATAGTAGGGCGGCCCGTGGCCGCCGTGCTTAAGCACTGCGGCGAGCCCGGCGGCCACGGGCCGCCCGCGACACGGTGCCCCGAAGGGTGGGTGCGGGAGCGGGCGGAAGGGCCCCGACTCACAGTATCAAACGCGGGCGTCGGCGGCCCCACCCCCACCCATTGCTTCGCAAGCACCGTGTCGGGGCCGCCCTACGATTGGTCTCATTTTCTCTTTGAAGTTAGTGCCGTTGGTGCCTGACCGCGCCGACTCAGGCCTAGCCGATTGCAGGCGCCACCGCGACGCTTCTTGTAGCGTGCCCCGCCCAGGTGGCGTGAATCAGCAGGGCAGCGAACAATTGCACCGCCAGCACCAGGGCCACGCAGGCGGGCCAGCCGGCGAAGGACCACAACGAGGCCGGCAGGCTGGCGCCGACGCTGCCGCCGAAGTAATAGCTGGTCAGATACAGACCCACCGCGGCGGACCGCGCGCCCTGGGCCAGGCGCGGCACGGTCGCGGTCGCCAGGGACTGCACGATGAAGATACCGGCCGAGCTGAGAACCAGCCCCAGGATGATCTGCGGCAGCCAATGGCTCAGCGTCAGCAGCAGCCCCAGCGCGCTCGTCGCCAGCGCGGCCAGACCCACGGTGCGCGAGCTCCAGCGCAGCGCCCAGCGGCCGCTGAACGGCGTCACCGCCATGCCGATGAGGAAGACGAAGAAGATGAAGGACAGCGCATGGGTCGAAAGCCCGAACGGCGCTTCGCTGAGATAGAAGTTGATGTAGGTGAAGGTACCGACCTGGGCAAACAGCAGGGTGAAGCCGACGCCGTAGGTCGCCAGCAGCGGCGCGTTGCGCAGGTGCCCGCCGACGCCCGACAGCGAGGCGAGCAGGGAAGTGCTGGGGGTGAAGCGCCGCGATTGCGGCAGCAGGCCCGCGATCAGCGGCAGGAAGCTGAGGTTGATCAGGCCCATTACCAGGAAGGCGCTGCGCCAGCCGTAGGCGTCGGTCACCAGGCCGGAGATGAAGCGGCCGCAGAAGCTGCCCAGCACCGTGCCGGCCACATACAGGCTGGCCATGGTGGCGGCCTCGGCCGGCGGCCATTCCTCGGCGATGTAGGCCACCGCGCTGGCGAAGATGCCGGGGATGACGATGCCCTGCAGGGCCCGCCACACCAGCAGCACGCCCAGGCGATCCGCGCTTGCGGCGCCGAAGGTGGCCAGGGTCAGCAGGGCCAGGGCGATCAGCAGCACGCGCTTGCGGCCGAAGCGGTCGGCTAGACTGCCGGCAAAAGGCGCGGCAAAGGCCACGCCCAGAGTGGTGGCGGTGACGGTCAGGCTGACCTGCGCCACGCCGGCGCCGAAGGCCCGGCGCAGCTCCGGCAGCAGGGCCTGGGTGATGTACATATTGAAGAAGGCGCACATGCCCGCCGCCACCACCGCCACCTGGCCACGCTCGATCCGCACGCACCGCTCCAGCTCAAGAAGTGGCGCAGCTTAGTCCCGGCTATTTGATACGGCAAATATTATTTTCAGGAATATTTGATATGTTATTCATATCATGGATCTGCGCCGCCTGCGTTACTTCATCGCCGTCGCCGAGGAATTGCACTTCGGCCGGGCCGCGCGCCGCCTGCATATCTCGCAGCCGCCGCTGTCGCAGCAGATCCAGACGCTGGAGCAGGAATTGGGCGTGTCGCTGTTCGGGCGCGCCGGCCACCGCATCAGCCTGACCGATGCCGGGCGGGAGCTGCTGCCGCGCGCCCGCGCCGTGCTGAGCCAGGCGCAGGCGGCGAAAACCGCGGTGCAGCGGGTCGGGCGTGGCGAAAGCGGCGTGCTGGAGATCGGCTTCACCGGCTCCCTGCCGTTCACCCCGGTGATGCCGCGCGTGCTGCACGATTTCCGCCAGGCCTATCCCGGCGTGCAGCTGCAGCTGCGCGAGCTGAGCACGCGCGAGCAGATCGAACGCCTGGCCGAGGAAACCCTCGACGTCGGTTTTTTCCGCCCCACCCAACACGAGAAACTGGAGCTGCTGGAAACGCGCGTGGTGCTGCGCGAGCCGCTGTTGCTGGCGCTGCATGCGGACAATCCGCTGGCCCGGCGCAAACGCCTGCCCCTGTCGGCCCTGGAGCAGGAACCCTTCATCCTCTATTCGCGCACGGTCAGCACCGGGCTGCACGACCAGATCCTGGCGCTGTGCCTGAGGGCCGGATTCGCGCCGCGCGTGGTGCAGGAAGTGCACGAGATGCCCACCGTCATCGGCCTGGTCGCGGCCGGGGTCGGCGTGGCCCTGGTGGCCGCGTCGATGCGCCAGATCCATGTGCCGGGCGTGGTATTTCTGCCGCTGGCGCAGAGCGATGCCAGCACCGACATCCTGCTGGCCTGGAAGCGCGATGGAGAGTCGCCGGCCCTGCGCAACTTTCTGGCGATAGCGCTGAACGAAATGTAGGGCGGCCAGTGGCCGCCGCTGCCGCGCCGCTTGAAATTGCGCGACGGCGGCTACAGGCCGCCCTACGGTCGGTGCAGGCCGGAGTGCAGCATCGTAGCCCGGCAAACGCGTAGCGTTAGCCGGGGGCGCAATATCAAGCAGCGACAGTGGGATGTGCTGAGCGCAGCGAAGCGCATCAATCGAGTGCCTTTCGCGGTAAACGATGCGCTTCGCTGCGCTCAGCACATCCTACGTTTCTACTTGAATTCGAGCTTCATCAAGCTCAGAAGCGCCCCTCACCCTAACCCTCTCCCCACTTTCGTGGGGAGAGGGGATCAAAGCAGAGTTTCCTATCGCCCGCTGGTGATCTCGATCACCTGCTGATAGGACGGCCGGTTTTCCCAGGGCAGGGGCTCGGCGGGCAGGGCGCTGAAGTCGGTGGGCTTGATGTCGTCGTAAGTTTCCACCGTGACCTTGCTCTGGCCCTGCATATTGGGCAGCTGGGTGCCGTTCCACTTGGCCATGTTGGAGACGCCGCCGAGCTGGCTGATGGCGCTGTCCAGCGCGCTGAGCACGGCATTGCGGCAATCGCTCACGGTGCCGGTGCCGGCGCATTTCAGCGTCTGGTAGTTGACATGGCCGGGGGTGTTGAGCGCCATCTGCAGCATCCGGTACATCACCGCGTACCAGCCGAACTCATAGGCGGAACCCTGGGCGCGCGGGGCGTCCTGGCGGCACAGCAGGATGCTGCTGATGCAGGCGCCGCTGAGCGAGGGCTGGTCGATGTCGGGGTCGAGCGCGGCGAGCTGCGAGGTCACCGTGTTCATCAGGTACAGATACCAGGCATCCATCAGCACCACGGCCGGCTGGTTGTCGTAGGTGGTGGCACCGGCGGTGCCCGGCGTGCGCGTGCGGCGCCAGGCGCCCAGCCCCTTGTTGCCGTTGATCCAGGCATTGGAGCTGCCGTTGAGGGTGGTGCCGTCGGAGGCGATGCCATCCAGCCAGTTCTGCATCAGGGTGGCGGCGGTGGTTTCATCGGTGGTCAGGGTACCCTGCTGCATGATCTGCAGCAGCAGCGGCAGCAGTTCCTGTCCGCGTAGATCGACATAGCTGGCGTCGGCCTCGATTTCCTCGACATTGGCGAAATTGAATTTCTTGCCGGTGGCCAGGAAATTGTTGAAACGCACCGGCTCGGTGTCGATGCGGTGGATCGGGCCCCAGCCGGGCCGGTTGTCCGCCGCCCACCAGCCGGCTGCCGGCGAGTTGTTCCAGCTGACGATGTAGCCCTGCGAGGGGTTCACCACCTGCGGATGCTGGGGGAATTGCAGGAAGTTCTGCCACTCGTCGTAGCCGCCGGCGAGCGGGCCGCCGTTGACCGCGACCGGCACCTGGCGGGCGGGGAAGGGCACGTCGCCGCCGAAATTGCTGAAGTAATAAGGGTTCTGCTGCAGGAAGCTGACGTCGCTGGCCCACTCGTAGTTGCCATTGCCCCAGGAGGGCAGCTCGGGCGACTGGCCGGCATTGCGCACCGGCAGCAGGCCGGTGGCGCTGTAGCCGACGTCCTGCTTGTCGACGTACAGCCAGTTGAAGGTGCCGCTGTAGCCGTTGAGCAGATGCTGGAAACTGCTGACGCCGTGCACCGTGGGCGTGGAGGTCAGGGAGAATGGCGCGGCGCCGCCCAGTTCGTTGTAGTAGTTGGAGCGCTGCAGCGAGATCACCACCGGCGCGCCGTTGACGGTGGCGGTGGCGAACACCGGCCCATAGTGGGTGCGCAGCACGTAACGATGCACCGACGCCGGCAGCAGTGAGCCGCCCAGGCCGGCGATGGAGGCCACCGTCGGCGTTGCGGTCCAGCTGTCGGTGCGCTTGTAGAACGCGCGGCATTGCGCGCCGTTGCCATCGCCCTGGTCGTAGAGATAGCCGTCGGCGCTTGGGAAGCCGTTGACCAGCGTCAGCGAGGGCGCCGAGCCGTCCATGTTGCAGATCTGCGAGACGCGCGTGTCGACGATGTCGCTGTCGTTGGAAGTGGCGCTCCAGGCGTAGTCGACGCCGCGGCCGATCAGGATGTAGGGGATCGCGCCGAAGGTCATGCCGCGGCCGTCGAAGTCGGTCGGCGTGCCGCCGGTGGAGTGCACCGCGAATTCCCACAGCGCGTGCGGCTGGAAGTAGCCCACCTGCGGTCCCATCACGCCGATCGGGTGGCCGTCCACGGTGTTGGCGGCGGTCACCGCCATCCAGTTGGACATGCTCGGCGGCACGCCGAACACGCCCAGGGCTTTGTGCAGCATGTCCAGCGGCCCCATCGCCACCTGCACCGGCTGCCTCGCCGGCTGGCTGGAGGGCAGATGCAGTTTGGCCTGGAGTGGGGCCTGGAGCGGAGCAGCATGGCCGCGGCTACGCAGAGCGGCCTGCAGCGTGGCGCGCAGGTTCTTGCTGTCGCTGGGCTTGCCGCCGAACAGCAGTTGCGCCAGCAGGGTCTTGCGGGCCTTGTCCACACTTGCAGTGGCGGTGGTCGGCGGCAGCGGCAGGTTTTCGTTGGTGCCGTCGGCGTCGTAGGCGTCGAATACCTTGTAGCTGCCCACGTCCCAGATCGCGGTGCCGGCCGGCAGGGTCTGCGGGCAGTTCTCGTTGAGGCTGGCGGGCGATTCGGTAAAGGTGGCGCTGATGGTGCGCGTGGCCTGCGGGTCGTTGGCGTGGCGCAGGTCGCGCCACATCTGGCAGGCGGCGACCGGCAGATTCAGATTGCCGGCGGTGACGCTGGGGTCCAGCTGCTGCAGGAAGGCCTCGTTGCTGACTTCGCTGCCGCCGCCCACGGCAAAAATGGACTGCAGCAGGGTGACCGAGGCGACCACGTCATTGCGGGTGAAAGCCGGCGGCGGATAGCCGCCGTTCTTGAGCAAGGCGTATTCGGTGGGGATCTTGGCGGCGTTGGCGCCGGTGAGGCTGGCGATATAGCCGTTGATGCCGGCCACATCGGCGTCGACGTCCTGCAGGATCAGCGGCCCGAGATCGCCGAAGTCCGCCGCGGTGGTGTTCACCATGTTGGTCAGCTCGTCCTCGCCGTAGCCGGCGGTGACGGCCAGGGCGGCGTCGTACTGGAACAGCTCCGGCGCCGGTCCCAGGAACTTGCTGAGCTGGCCGCGGCCGAAATTGCGCAGCACGTCCATGATCCACAGCCGGTCCTCGGCCTCGGCATAGCCGACGCCGTACATGGCGTCCTGACGGTTGGCGGCGGTGATGAAAGGCACGCCCCAGCCATCGCGCTGGATGGTGACGGTGCCGCCGTAGGTGGTGGTCAGGGTCTCGGTGGACACCACGGTGTCCGGGCTCAGGCCGTTGTGCTTGAAGTAGTTGCAGCCGAGGTTGGAGGAGGCGACATGCTCGCTGAGGCTGGTCGGCGGCGTGCACGGCGTCGGCGTCAGGCCCTGCTGGGCATAGCTCAGGTCGCCATATAGGGTGGCTTGATCGTTGTAGTTCTTGGGATAGCTGGCCGGCGTGCCGGCGACCGGCAGGCCGACGCCTCCGGCCGAATCGCCGTTGCTGCCCGGCACTTCGATGTTCAGATAGGTGCTGCTGCCGTCGCCGGGGCCCAGGTTGCCGCTCAGCCCTCCGCTGGAGCCGCCACCGCCACCACCATTGGAATTTGAACCGGTCCCGGCAACCGGCGAGCTTGAGCCGCAGGCGGCCAGCGCCAGGCCGATACCGAGCAGGCAGGCGAGCCTGCCGCTGCGCAGGGCAAGACCCGGAATGTGATTGGAAAAATCCTGACTTGTCTGCTGCATGGCGTTGCCCCCTGGACCGATGTACCTGTCACGTCGATGCTTCAGCATTCGTCCGCGCGAGCTTGCCTGGAGCAAGGCGGCGGATCGATGCCTGAGTTCTGTACACTACTATCGGCCAGTTGGCCGGCGGGCGCATTGACAGTTGGCGCCACCCCCAGTTGCGGGGCGGCCGGGTTCTAGGGCTGGTCCACGATGCCCTTGTCGCCGAACAGCAGCGCGGCCTTGCCGGGGCGGCTCAGGGCGGCGTTCAGGGGCACGCGATCGGCGCGGCTTTGTGCGGCGAAGGTCTTGCCGCCGTCGCTGCTGCTCAGGGTGACGCCGGCGAGCCCGGTGATCAGGATGGCGCCGTCGGTGTCCTGCACGATGCTGGTGAGGGATTGATCGGTGCCGGAGGGGAGTTCGGTCCAGCTCGCGCCCTGGTCATGGCTGGCGAACAGATGGCCGCGCTGGCCGGCGGCGAGCAGGCTGCCGTCCTTGAGCAGGGCTCCGCTCCAGAACGAGCCTGGGTTGGCCGTCTTGATGGTGCTCCAGCTCGCCCCGCCGTCGGTGGAGCGGTAGATCAGTCCGGCCTCGCCGGCGATGCACAGGGCCGTGGCCGGATCGCCGAAGATCGCGTAGAGGTGGTGATCGTTCTCCTCGCCGCTTTCCACGGCCAGGGGTGTCCAGGTGGCCCCGCCATCGGCGGTCTGCAGCGCGGTGCCGAACAGCCCCACCGCCAGGCCATGCTGCGCGTCCTTGAAGTAGATCGAGAACAACGGCTTGTCGCTGGACAGGTCCTCGTGCTGCAGCGTCCAGGTTTCGCCGCCATCCTGCGTATGCAGCACCACGCCGTCGTGGCCGGCCGCCCAGCCCTGCCGGTCGTCGATGAAATACAGGCTGGTCAGGAGGGCCTGCGTCGGCACGGCGCCGGCCTGCCGGAAGGTCTTGCCCTCGTCGTCGGACAGCAGGATCACGCCGTGCTCCCCTGCCGCGACCACCCGCTTGCCGGCGCGCGCCGCGGCCAGCAGAGGCGCATGGGCCGCATCGGCGACGGGCGTTGCGGGCATCTGTGCACTGCCATTGCTTGCGACCGCCTGCACCGCCATCGTTGCCGCTGCAGCGGAAGCGGGTGAACCCGCCCCTTGATGCGCCGCGTGTTCGAACCACAGTCCGGCGCCGATGGAAATCCCGGCCAGAACCGCGAAACCTTCCAGCAATCCCGGCTTAGTCATGGGCCAGCCCCGGCATGTGCACCGGCCCCTTGCGCGGGAACAATCGTTCGAGGACGACGGCGAAGGCGGGGAGGGCGGTGATCGCCATCACCATGTTGACCATGAACATGAAGGCCAGCAGCTTGCCCATGTCGGCCTGGAACTTCAGCGCCGAGAAGCTCCAGGTGGCCACGCCGACCGACAGGGTGATGGCGGTGAACACGGTGGCGACACCGGTTTCCTTCAGGGCGTGCTCGAACGAATCGACGATGTTCTCGCCCCGCGCCATGTGCAGTTGCAGGCGGTTGTAGATGTAGAAGGCGTAGTCCACGCCGACGCCCACCGACAGCACCATCACCGGCAAGGTGGCCACGGTCAGGCCGATGTCGAGCAGCTTCATGAAGGCGTAGCCGATATAGGTGGCCACCGCCAGCGGCAGGCAGCAGGCCAGCATGGCGCGCCAGTCGCGGTAGGCCAGGAACACCAGCGCCATGATGGTGGCGAAGACGTAGAGCAGCATCGGCAGCTCTTCGCTGGCCAGCACCTCGTTGGTGGCGGCTTCCACGCCGGCATTGCCGCTGGCCAGGCGGAATTTCACCGCCGCCGTCTGGTGGATGGCGCGGAACTGCTTCACCGCCGCCACCACGCCCTGGATGGTGGTGGCCTTGTGATCGCTCAGGTACAGGTTCACCGCCATCCATTTGCAGCCCTTGCCGGTGATGGCGGCCGCTTCGTGCGCCTGGGCGATGTTGTAGCTCAAGGTATGGCTGTCGCGAGGAATCGTGCCCATCTTCGGCTGGCCTTCATTGAGGCCGGCGTTGTAGAGCTTGGTCAGCGAGGCCACCGATTCGGCCGAGATCACGCCCGGCACGTTGCGCATCTCCCAGCTGAATTCGTCCACCTGCTTGAGCAGTTCGACGTTGCCGCAGGATTCCTCCGGCGCTTCCACCACCACGGTGAGCCAGTCGAGGCCGACATCGAATTTGTCGGCGATGGAACGCGAATCGACGTTGTAGCGCGAATCGGCGCGCAGCTCGGTCGAACCGGGCTGCAGGCTGCCGATGACCCGGCCCCGCGACAAGGCCACGGCGGAAACGAAGATCAGCAGGGTCAGGCCGCACATGATCCAGGCATTGCGCGGCTCGGCGATTTTGGCGATGCGCGCCATCAGGTTGCCGCGGCTCTCGCGCCGCTGCTGCGACAGGCGGCTCCACTCCGGGGTGATCTTCGAGTAGGAAGCGGCCAGCGGCAGCATGACCAGGTTGCTCATCACCTTGTAGGCGATGCCGATCGAGGCCACCATGGCCAGCTCGCGGATCATCGGGATCGGCACCAGCACCATGGTGATGAAGCTGACCAGGGTGGTGGCCAGGGCCAGCACGCCGGGGATGAGCAGGCCGCTGAAGCTGCGCCGGGCGGCGGTATACATGTCGGCGCCCCCGGCGACTTCGCGCACCATGAAGTTGATCTGCTGTACGCCGTGCGACACGCCGATGGCGAAGATCAGGAACGGCACCAGGATGGCCAGCGGGTCCAGGCCCAGGCCGAGCAGGTGCACCGTGCCGAACTGCCAGATCAGGGTGGTCATCGAACAGATGATCTTCTGCAAGGTCAGGGTCCAGGAGCGGCAGTACCAGTACACCGCCAGGATGGTCAGCACCAGGGCGATGCCGCAGAACACCAGCACGCCCTGGGCGCCGTCGGCGATGTCGGACACTTCCTTGGCGAAGCCGATGATCTGGATCTCCACATCCTGATTCTCGAACTTCTGCCGGATCTGGCTTTCGAGTGAATGGCCGAAAGCGATGTAGTCCAGCGGTTCGCCGGTATGCGGGTCCGGGTCCATCACCTCCGCCGCGATCAGCGCGCCGGAACCGTCCTTGGCCACCAGCTTGCCGATAAAGTCGCCCTTGACCACGCGGTCGCGGATCTGGCCGATGACTTCCGGGGTGAGCGCGTCCGGCGTGGTGGTGCCGGGGATCAGCAGGTCGGAGGTGAAGCCGTCCTCGGTGATCTGGGTGACGAAGATGTTGGGGGTCCACAGCGAGGTGACGCTGCCGCGGTTGATGCCGGGCAGGAAGGTGACCGCCTGGGTTACGTCGAACAGGCTTTTCAGCGCCGCCGCGTTCCATACATCGCCGTGGCGCGGGTGCACCACCACGGCGATGCCGTTGGCGTCATGCAGCTGGCCGCGGTAATCGTCGAAGGTCTTGATGTACTCGTGGCCTGAGGGCAGCAGCTTGTCGAAGCCGGCGGAGATGCGCAGCTTGGAGGCCTCCCAGCCCATCAGCACCGTCAGCACGGCGAACACCGCCAGCACCGCGCCGCGGTGGCCGAACAGAAAATCTTCCAGCCGGCGGACCAGCGCAGTCAACATGAATCGGAAACCTCAGAAGTTGTAGGCGACGGTGAAGCTGAGATAGTCGCGGTCGCTGGTCTGGTTGGGCGTGCCGCCGCCGAAGAACCAGCTGTAGGCCAGCGCCGCGGTGACGATATTGTGCTTGTTGAAGTTGAGCGTGAAGGTGGCCGACTTGACGTTGGACTGCCAGGGCAGGGCGTTCGGGGTGTTGCCGATCACGCCTTGCGACCAGTCGATCTGCGGCAGCCAGTCGAAGCCCAGGTTCATCACGTTGGCGTAGGTGACCTGGCTTTCCAGCGAGTAGCCGGCGGAAAACTTGTTGGGCAGGGCATAGGCCGGCAGCGACCAGGGCACGCCGCCGAGGCGATCCAGGCCGGGATAGTCGGTGGCGCCGAGTTCGCCGAGGAAGTAACCCTCGTTGGCACCCAGGGTGCGCAGCACCCAGCCGCCGAAGCCCTCGGTCGGCGAGAAGATCTGCAGCGCCGACTGCTGCAGCTGGAACTTGGAGCGATCGACCCAGCCGCGGCAATACTTGCCCGCCGCTTCGCCGCCGCCGTTGACGCAGGCGTAGGGCGCGCTGTTGGCGATGCTGCCGCTGGGCACCGAGGTATCGATGGCCACGGCGTCGTTCGGGCGCCACGACAGTTCGCCGCCCAGGGCCCAGTCTCCGGCATTGGTGTTGTACGACACGCCGTACAGGTTGATGCCGCTGGGGTATTCGATCTTGTAGCCGGCGGAGACCGGATTGTCGGTCGCGTAGGCGCTGTTGATGGTATAGGTGATGAACGGAATCTTCGAGTTCAGGCGCTCATAGTAGAAGCCGAACGAGGCATCGACCCATTCCGGGCGATAGCGGAACGACAGGCCGTACTGGCCGTGATTGCTGCCGCCATTGTCGCCCACCAGCGGAATGGCCGTGCCGGTGTTGAGGGCGGCATCCACCAGCAAGGTGGCGGCCGCGGCGGAGAGCGGGTTGCCGGGAATGGTGAAGCCCTTGATCAGTCGCGGCCCGACGAATTTGGGATTTTCCATCTGCGCCGTGGTCAGGCCAGTGCTGCCGCTGTCGCCGACGGTGCCCGCCGGCGCCAGGCGGATCAGGCCGGCGGCCAGCAGGGCCGCGCCGGCCGGATTGGCCTGCACGCCGTCGTTGATCACCGAGGTGGGAATGAAGATCGCCTGGGTGTTGCCGCGTCCGGCCGGATCGGCGCTGGAAAAGTAGGTGCCGGAAGGATCGAGCTGGAAACCGTTCCAGTGCCACTGGTAATAGGCTTCGGTGCTGACATCCTTGAACAGGTCGCTGCTGAAGGAGATCATCGGCGCGGGCCGCAGGATTTCCTTGACCTGGGCGCCGGCGACGTGATCGCGGCGCACGTCGATGGCGTTGATCGAGTTGATGCCGCCGAGCACGAAGATGTCCTCGCCCCAGCTCATCACCTGGTAGCCGGCGCGGATGCGCGCGCTATGGTCGAACCACTCGAAGTTCTTGTTGATGTAGGCGTCCAGCGGCTGGATGTTGTAGACAGAGTAGCGCCGCGCCTCGGGCAGCAGCGGCGTGCGCTCGACCTGGCCGATGCGCCAGTCGTACAGCCCGGAAATGCGCCCGAAGAAGCTGAAGTCGTACGGCATCTTCAGCTGCAGTTCGCTGGTGTCCTTGACCACTTCGGAAACCAGGTCGTACTTGTTGTAGTTCTGATCGCCGTTGTCGGCGTTGAGGAAGTAGGCGTCTTCGGACGCTTCCGGCAGTTGCGCCGTCAGCCTGGCGCAGCCGCCGTTGTCCAGGGCGATCAGGCCGCAGGCCTGCCCCTGCATGCGCATCTGCATGCCATAGGAAACGGTGGAGTCGAAGGCGCCCTTGAAGCCGCCGCCAAGGTCGAACTGGAACGCCGCCGCCGGCATCGTTGCGCCGGCGAGCGTTCCCGCGACCGCGCAAACGGCCAGCCCTTGCCGGAGAGCCTGTTTCTTGCCTGCCCCTGCTGCCTGCTGTTTCATCCCAACCCCCAATCACAATCCAATGTACTGCCAGCTGTTCAGATCGGCGCCCGCATTGCGGGCTCGTTGTTGTCCCTGGGCCGATCACACTGTCTTGATGCTGCGCCCGCTTAGCGGGCGCCCTGTCTGCGCAGGTAGTCTTCGGTAAACATGTCGGTTTTCAAACGCCCCTGCTGTCCGGCGAGCCAGTCGGTCTCCGGCTGGCCGATGGTGAAGATGTCGCCCCAATAGCGGCCGGTAGGCAGGTCGTAGCTGACGTAGTCCTGGCTGCTGTCGCAGGCGCCGATCTCCCAGATCGGGGTGACGCTGCCTTCCTGCACGCGCTGGATCTTGCCCTGGGCGTCATACAGGTCGACCACGATGATGCCCCAGGTATCCTCGTCCAGATAGAACACGCGGTGCGGCGCGGAATGGCGCTGGCCGGGACGCACATCGGCTTCCACCTTCCACACGCGATGCAGCTCGTAGCGGCGCGCGTCGGGATTGAGGTGATCGGGCAGGAACTCGGTCTTGTCGCTGAATTTCGTGCCGTCGCGCAGCGCATAGCTGTTGTAGGGGATGTACAGCTCCTGCTTGCCCACCAGCTTGTAGGTGTAGCGGTCGAGCATGCCGTTGTACATCCAGGCCTGGTCGACGTAGTAGGTGTTTTCCAGGCCGATCAGCGGCGCGTCGTAGGCGTAGGTGGACAGGCGCCGCACGCGGCGCTGGCCAGGGAAGTACTGCCAGCCCTCGTTCAGCTTTTGCAGGTAGTAGACGCCCGCGTCGAGCGTGCCCGCCAGCGCCGGCGGCGAGGTGGTTTCCTGGTAGAAGTAGAACTCCACGCCGTTGGCGTCGGCGATGGTCTTGGTGTTCGGCGACTGGAACGGCACCAGGTAGTCGGCAACGTAAGCGATCTTGGTGAAATCCGAGCCGCCCTTGGAAGGCGACAGCATGGTGTAGTTCGGCTCGATGCGCCCCTGGCCTTCATAGCGCAGCTTGTGGTTCCACATTGCTTCGACGCCGCTGCCCGGAATCGGGAAGGGGAAGCCCGAGCCGGTGGCGGTGCCGAGCTCGAAACCGTCGCCGGCGATGGTGGCGATCTTGGCGTTTTCCTTGCTGCGCTGGTAGACCAGATCCGGATAGCCGCAGGAGCGGTGCGTCGGATAGATATCCATGCGATAGCCCTTGATGGTCTTCAGCAACTCCATCTGGCCGGGCGTCAGCTTGCTCTTGTACTGGTCGGCATTGGCGGCGGTAATGGAGAGCAGGGGCTTCTCCGCGGCGTAGGGGTCGGGTCGCACCTGTCCGATCTTCCAGCCGGCCGGGGCCTTCATGTCGCCGCCGGTCCAGGCGGGAATGCTGCCGTCCTTGTTGCCCGCCTTGTCGGCGCCGACCGGAGTCAGATCCTGTCCCAGCCGCGCGATCTGTGCGTCCGACGCCGCCATGGCGGCGCCGCTGAGAAGAGCGGCTGCGGCCGCAGCGAGCAACTGACCGGGCTTGTAACGGGTGATGGGCATCTTCAACTCCATATTGCTATGCGCGCTGCACGCACACTGTTGCACGACTTGGATGGTTCAAACTATCCCTGATCGCCTGCCGGCCATCTTGACATCTGACGCCATGCGCGCCGTCCGTGCGGTGCACGGACGGCAAGCGCCCGCATTCAGGCGATGCCATAGCTCGCCATCAGCAGGCACTCGAATACTTTCTGCGGCAGGATTTTCCTGAGCAGGCCCACCGAGAGCGTCTGGAAAAAGCCGCCCACCTTGTAGCGCGGCCGCGGTGACCGGGTGTTGATGATGCGCTCCAGCAGCCGCGCCACCGCCAGCGGGTCGGCGCCATGGGTTTCGTCGCGTTCCATCACCGCCAGGGCCTTGCCGAAGCGTTCCGTGTAGGCGCTGTCGTGCTGCGCGGCCAATACCTTGCGCCGTTGCGCGGTGAAGCCGGTGCGGAAGTCGCCCGGCTCGATCAAGGCCACCCGCACGCCGAAGGGGCGCACTTCCATGCGCAGCACTTCGCTCATGCCCTCCACCGCGAACTTGCTGGCGCTGTAGAGACCCTGGAACGGCAGGCCGACCAGTCCGCCGAGAGAACTGACGTTGACGATCAGGCCGGCGCCCTGCCGGCGCAGGATCGGCAGCGCGGCGCGGCAGACGCGCAGCACGCCGAAGAAATTGGTGTCGAGCTGTTGCCGCGCCTCCTCGATGCTGGTGTCCTCCACCGAGCCGGCGATGCCGTCGCCGGCATTGTTGAACACCACGTCGAGCCGGCCTTCGCGCGCCAGGATCGATTGCAGGGCCTGCGCCACCGAATCCTCGGAAGTGACGTCCATGGCGATCAGCTGGAAGGAGTCGGCTGGCGGGGAGGGCGCCTGCGCCGCGCGGCGGCTGGTGCCATAGACGCGGTAGCCCCTGGTGTGCAAGTGCTCGGCGCAGATTTTTCCGATGCCGGACGAAGCGCCGGTGATCAGGACCACGGGTCCGGTGTTCATGTTCAGCGTCTCCGCCGCTGGGGCCTGGCTCCGCTCGAATTCCGCCGGAGCCTGCGCTGCTCCCGCACGGGCCGACTCGTCCAGCGCCGGCGCTTGCAGCCGAATCCCTGAAAATGTCCGGTTCAAGTGCAGGCCACTTTGCGGAATTCGATGGGGCTGACCCCGGCCCAGCGGCGGAAGGCGCGACTGAAGGCGCTCAACTCGGAATAGCCGAGCAGATAGCCGATCTCGGTCAGGGACAGGTGATCCTGGCGCAGGTAACGCTGCGACAGCTGGAAGCGCATGCGCTCGACCAGTTCGTTGAAGGTGGCGCCGCATTCACCCAGGCGCCGTTGCAGGGTGCGCTCGCTCAAGTCCATTGCCGCCGCCACTTTCTCGATGGAGACGCCGCCGGCGCGCAGGCCGCGCAGGATGTGCTGGCTGACGCCGGCCAGCAGGTCGTCGCCGGGCGGGGACAGTGCGGCCTGGGCCGCGGCCAGGCTTTGCAACTGGGCCAAGTCGCCGGGATGGGGGCCGTTGACGCGCATGGCCAGCAGCTCGCGTGGCGCCACCAGGGCGTTGTAGGGCTGCGAGAAATACACGGGCGCGCCGAAGATGCGCCGGTGCTCGCTGCTGTCGCGCGGTTCCGGATGTTCGAAATAGACCGCCGACGGCGTCCAGTTGCGGCAGCCGGTGGCGATGCGGGCGAAATTCATCATCTTCGCGATCGACAGTTCGGCATCCTGCCGGTAGTCGAGGATCTCGGCGTCGCGGATGCAATAGGTAAGGACCACGTTGCGGCCTTCGATGCGCAGCTCCAGGTTGGCGCCCTCCTGGTGCACAAAGAAATAGCGCGACACATTGGCGATGGCGCCGGCGATATCCGGGGCCCGCACAATGGCGTCGCAGAGCGGGCCGAAGCTGTCCGGTCCGTGGGAGTTGCCCAGGCGCAGTCCGATAGTGTCGTCGCCGGAGGCGCGCGCAGCCTCCTCCAGCAGTGCCACGAAATGGCGCACCGGCAGGCGGCCTTCCGGCTCGGACAGAAATTTCATGTCCACGCCGACGCGGGCGCAGACCTGGCCCAGGCTGGCGCCGCGGCGCGCCAGCAGGGCATCGAGCCCGACCAGCGAGGCGCAGCGCATGGTGGCCTCGCGCAACGGGGCCTGGTTTGTGGCTTGCAGCATGACTCCTCCTTCGCACCGCGAAGCATCCGCGGCCGTGATCCCTGTGAACGGGATTTCTCTAAGCATTTACTATGCCGACTGGACGGTAAAGTAATTCAAGCGGTAGCGGCTGTCACTATTCGGTATATTTCTGCCTAATGGCCTGCAGGGTCGGGCGGATCGGGACGCGCCCCCGAAACCGGCCGGCATGGAGCGTGCCGCTGTCGTCAGCTGTCAAGCGTGGCGACTTGCACAATGGTTAGATGGCGCCATGAAATGCGTGAACGGCAGAGTGGCGTGAGCGACGACATCCGCGGCGTCCGGGCAAGGCGGGCGGGAGTCGGTGCTGGCGCGGCTTTTGCCGACCAGGCGGTACACTATTCGAACGAGATGAGCGCTGCCTCGATGCCGAAAACCCCCAAAACCCCCAAGCCGGTAAAGACGCCGGTGAAGACCAGGGGCCGCCCCAATTCGCGCGAGGCGATGCTCGACGCGGCGCAGGACGTGGTGCTGGAAGGCGGCGCCGGCAAGCTGACGCTGGACGCGGTGGCCCGGCGCGCCGGAGTCAGCAAGGGCGGGGTGATGTACAACTTCCCGACCAAGGAAGCCTTGCTCAAGGCCATGGTGGAGCGCCTGGTCGAACACAACCGCCACGCCCACGCCCAGGTGACCGCCAGCCTGCCGGACCGGCCGGGCCGCAGCCTCAAGGCCTATGTGATGAATTCGGTGCAGGCGCTGGACGTGGACGACCGCGTCAGCGGCGCCCTGCTGGCGGCGCTCAACAGCGACCGCGCCCTGCTGGCACCGGTGGCGGATTATTTTCAGGGCCGCTTCGCCAAGCTGGTGCAGGACGTGCCGTTCGAGCAGGCTGCCCTGGTCTATCTGGCGACCGAGGGCCTGTGGACGCAGGAGTTGTTGCAGCTGTCTCCATTCACCGCAAAGCAGCGCGCGCAAATGGTGCGCATGCTGGTGCGCATGGCCGAGCCGGGTCAGCTGGCGGCGGCAGAAGCATTAGCCGCGGCCGAGGCCGCCAAGCCCGCGCCGCAAGGCAAGGCAACTTCAAAAAAGGGGAAGTCATGACCGGTTTTATCTCCGCTTCACGCGTCGCCCTGTGCGGCACCCTGCTCCTGCTGGCAGCCTGCGGCAGCGGCCAGGACAGTAAGCCGGCTAGCGCCGCCGCCGCGGCCCCCGCGGCGGCGGCGCCCGCCGCCAGCCCGGCGATCCAGAAGATCTATGCCACCACCTGCAGCAACTGCCACGGCAAGCCGGGCACCGGCGCGCCGCAGACCGGCGACATCCAGGCCTGGGCGCCGCGGGTGGCGCAGGGCAGGGAGATCGTGCTCAACCACATCATCAATGGCTACAAGGGCATGCCGCCGATGGGCATGTGCATGCAGTGCTCGGAAGACGACTTCGTCGCCGTCGCCGAGTACATGTCCGGCGCCAAGCTCCAGTAAGGAACAACCATGGGTCTGACACGCAGGGAAATCATCAAGCACGCCGGGGCCATGGGCCTGCTCGGCGCCGGCGGCGGCCTGGCCGGGCTGGCGCGGGCGGCATCCGAGCGCATCATCGCCTGGCACAACTGGTCCGGCGGCCAGGCCTGCATCCCGGCGGTGCGCGTCGCGCCGGAAGACGAGGCGGCGCTGGCCGAAGTGGTGCGCGGCACCAAGGGTGCGATCCGCGCCGTGGGCTCCGGCCATTCGTTCAGCGCCCTGGTGCCCACCGACGGCACCTTGCTGTCGCTGAGCAACATGACCGGCATCATCAGTTCCGACGCCCAGACCCTGCAATCGGAATTCTGGGGCGGCACCCGCGTTGCCGACATGGGCGAGCCCCTGCTCAAGGCCGGCCTGGCCATGCTCAACATGGCCGACATCGACTACCAGACCATCGCCGGCGCGATCAGCACCTCCACCCATGGCACCGGGCCCAAGTTCGGCTCCTATTCCAGCACCGTGGTGGGCCTGCGCCTGGTTACGGCCGCCGGCGACATCATCGACTGCGACGCCAACAATCACCCAGAAATCTTCCACGTCGCCCGCACCTCGCTCGGCGCCCTCGGCATCATCACCCGCGTGCGCCTGCAGAACCGCAAGGCGTTCCGCCTGCACGAGAAGATCTGGGTGCAGAACACCGAGGAACTGCTGGAGGACATGCCCAGGCTGATCGCCGAGAACGATCACTTCGAGATCAACCCGATCCTGCATTCCGACGTGGCCCTGGCCACCGCCACCAACGAGACCACCGATCCGCACACCAAGCCGCAGCAGGGCGGCGGCGACGGTGACGGCGTCGCCGCGCTGATGGCGATCAACACCTATGCCCGCAACCATCCGGACGCCCAGGCCTGGCTGCTGGACACCTTCGTCAAGCGCATGATCGGCTCGGACGTGGTGGACGATTCCTTCCGCGTCTTCTCCCATGTGCGCGACCAGCGCTTCAACGAGATGGAATACGAGCTGCCGGCCGATGCCGGCCCGGCCTGTGTGCGCGAAATCCTCAAGACGGTGCGCGAGCAGAATCTGAACAGCTTCTTCCCGCTGGAGTACCGCTACGTCAAGGGCGACGATATCCCGCTGAGCATGTTCAACGGCCGCGATACCTGCGCCATCTCCGTGCACCAGGACTATCGCCTGGACTATCACAACTTCTTCGCGCAGATCGAGCCGATTTTCTGGAAGTACGAGGGCCGTCCGCACTGGGGCAAGCTGCACAACCTCAATCACAACCAGTTCTCCAAGCTGTATCCGCACTGGCAGGACTTCCTCGACGTGCGCGCCGCGCTCGATCCCGGCGGCAAATTCCTCAACGGACATCTGCGCTCCGTCTTCGGCGTCACCTGTTAAGAGCGTGTAAGGAACCAACGATGAAACGCAGAAACTTCCTGCTTGGCGCCGGTGCGGCGGTGATCGGTGGCGGCCTGCTGGCCCGGCCGGGCGATCATGGCGCGCCTTACGATGCCTATTTCAGCGCCCTCAATCAGGAGCTGAAGAAGAACGGGCCGATGCGTCCCTGCCTGGTCATCGACCTCGACCGCATGGACCGTAATCTCGATCTGGTGACCGCCACGCTCAAGGGCGCTGGCAAGAACTACCGCATCGTCGAGAAATCGCTGCCTTCCCCGAAGCTGATCGACTACATCAGCAAGCGCTCCGGTTCGCGCCGCCTGATGTCGTTCCATCAGCCGTTCCTCAACGACGACGCGGTGTTGTTCCCCGATGCCGACCTGCTGCTGGGCAAGCCGCTGCCGGTGCGCTCGGCCGAGCTGTTCTACAAGAATCACAAGGGTCCCTTCGATCCGTCGCGCCAGCTGCAGTGGCTGAACGACACGCCGGAGCGGGTGCAGGAATACCTGGAACTGGCGCGCGGCCTCGGCACGCGCCTGCGCATCAACATCGAGATCGACGTCGGCCTGCACCGCGGCGGCGTCAGCAACAATGCCATGCTGGGGCAGATGCTGGACCTGATCGCCGCCAACTCGCAGCAGCTGGAGTTCGCCGGCTTCATGGGGTACGACGCCCACGTCGGTTTCGGCGTGCCGCCTATCCTCGGCACGCCCCAGGAATTGCTCGCCAAGGCCATGGGGGAGTACCAGGGCTACGTCGATTTCGTCCGCAGCCAGTATCCCAAGCTGTGGCGCGACGACCTGACCCTCAACGCCGGCGGTAGCCCCAGCTACCCGCTGCACGACCAGGAAAAGATCAGCAGCGAGATCAGCACCGGCACCGCCCTGCTCAAGCCGACCCACTACGACATCGCGACCCTGACCAAGCATGTGCCGGCGGTGTTCATCGCCACGCCGGTGATCAAGGCAGTCGGCCCGATCGAGATTCCCGCGCTGGACGGGAAGTCGAAGATCGTCTCCTGGTGGGACGTCAACCAGCGCGACCTGTATTACATTTATGGCGGCTTCTGGCGGGCGGAGTACGAATCGCCCAAGGGCTTGCAGTTCAACCCGATACTCGGCGTCAGCGCCAATCAGGAAAATGTCAGTGGTTCGCCGGCTACGGCCTTGAAGGTGAACGACCAGGTCTTCATGCGCCCGGAAATCGTCGAAGGCGTGCTGCTGCAGTTCGGCGATCTGGTGGCGATGCGCGGTGGCAAGATCGTCGACTACTGGCCGCCGCTGAGCGCCTGATCAGGCCCGGCCGGGGCGCTCAGCCGTACTTCTGTTCGACCTTGGCCACTTCTTCAAGATACTTGCGCATCGCATCGTCGGCCGACAGGCCCTTGGCCATGGCCCAGGCGTCGTATTTGTAGCGGGCGACGATATCGAGCATGCCGGGGCGCTTGCCCTGCACATCGCCGTCGATGGCCTGGCGGTACAGCGCGTACATCTTCAGCTTCAGTTCGTTGGAGGGCTTGAACGGGCCATCCGCCGGGGCCGTGCGCACTTTTTCCACGGCCTGCTCGAAACGCTGCTTCAGCCCGTCCTGCGGCGCCGCTGCCGCCCGCGGCGCAGCGGCCGCAAGGGTGGGTGCCGGCGCGGGCGCGACCAGCGCCGCTTCCTGGACTTCCTGCAGGAACTGGCTGATTTGCGGCCACATCCGGTCGGGGCGGGTGCGCAGCTCCAGGATGTGGCGGGCTTCGAGCAGGCGCGCATTGGGCAGCTGTTCGCTCAGCACATGGGCGTCGCGGAACTCGTGCAGCTTGTCGCCGGTGTGGCCGATCACCAGGGCCGGCATTTTCATATTCTTGCGTTGCCGCTCGGACGGAACGATCGGCCCGACCAGCACGCCGTGCAGGATCGCCGCCACCACCGGCGGGTCCAGCGACAGCGTGTTCATGATGCTGGCCAGCCACTCGCGCCTGAGTTCATGCGGGCGTGGCAGCTTGCGCATCATGCGGGTGAAGGGTACGTAACCGGCGCGCAGGAAGCGCGCCGCCACCAGCATCGGCGACAGCATCACCGCGGCCCACGGCGCCGACCATTCCATCACCGGCATTTCCAGGAACAGCCCGGCTACCCGCTGCGGCGCTTTCGCCGCCACGTGCAGCGAGACGATGCAGCCCAGCGAGACGCCGCCGACCATGGCCTGTTCGATGCCGAGGTGATCGAGCAGCCCGATCACCTGGTCGGCATAGAAGTCGGCGCGGTGGTCCTTGGGATCGCTGCTCTTGTCGCTGCGGCCGTGACCGAGCAGGTCGAGCAGGATCACCCGGTAGCCTTCCACCGCGAAACGCGTCGCCAGCTCGCGGTTGATGTGCGCATCGAGCAGGATGCCGTGCAGCAGCACGAAGGGCATGCCTTCGCCGACCGTTTCGTAGGCCAGGCGATGGCCGTCGTAGACGAAGTCGTGCTGCTCGAACAGCGAAGCGGATGCGTTCATGCTGGCTCCCCCGATAGTCTTATGCCGGGGATTATCCCGTAAATTCCGCTTTTCGGGATTACCCTTCGACGATGGCCACCACGCCCATCCCGCCCGCCGCGCAAATCGAAATCAGGCCGCGGCCGCCCCCCTTCCCACCATGATTCTGGTCGATGATCTTGGCCAGCGTGGCCAGGATGCGGCCGCCGGTGGCGGCGAAGGGATGGCCGGAAGCCAGGCTGCCGCCCTTGACGTTGAGCTTGCTGCGGTCGATCGAGCCCAGCGGCTTGTCCAGGCCCAGGCGCTCCTTGCAGAACTTCGGGTCTTCCCAGGCCTTGAGGGTGCACAGCACCTGCGCGGCGAAGGCCTCGTGGATCTCGTAGAAGTCGAAGTCCTGCAGGGTCAGGCCGGCGCGCTGCAGCATGCGCGGCACGGCGTAGGCGGGAGCCATCAGCAGGCCTTCCTTCTTGCCGACGAAATCGACGGCGGAGGTTTCGCTGTGCGTCAGGTAGGCCAGCGGCTTGAGGCCATGCGCCTTGGCCCACTCCTCCGAGGCGAGCAGCACGGCCGAGGCGCCGTCGGTCAGCGGCGTGCTGTTGCCGGCGCTGAGGGTGCCGCTGCCGCTCTTGCGGTCGAAGGCCGGGCCGAGCGAGGCCAGCTTTTCGATGGAGATGTCCGGGCGCAGGTTGTTGTCGCGCTTGAGCCCGCCGAACTCCACCAGCAGGTCGTCGTAGAAGCCGGCGTCGTAGGCGGCCGCGGCCTTCTTGTGCGATTCATAGGCCAGCTGGTCCTGGTCCTCGCGGGCGATGTGCCATTCCTTCGCCATCAGTTCGCAGTGCTGGCCCATCGACAGGCGCGTGCGCGGCTCGCCGTTGGTGGGGATCGCCGGCACCAGCATGGAGGGGCGGATTCGCGCGATGGCGGCCAGCTTCTGGCCGTTGGTCTTGGCGCGGTTGGCGTCGAGCAGAATCTTGCGCAGCTTCTCGTTGAGGGCGATCGGCGCATCGGAGGCGGTGTCGACGCCGCCGGCAATGCCGGCCTCGATCTGCCCCAGGGCGATCTTGTTGCCCACCAGGATGGCGGTTTCCAGGCCGGTGCCGCAGGCCTGCTGCACGTCATAAGCCGGGGTTTCGGGGGCCAGGCCTGAGGACAGCACGCACTCGCGGGTCAGGTTGAAATCGCGCGAGTGCTTCAGCACCGCGCCGGCGGCGACTTCGCCCAGGCGCTCGCCGTGCAGCTGGTACTTGTCCACCACGCCGCGCAGCGCGGCGGTGAGCATGTCCTGGTTGGACTTGTGCGAGTAGGCCGAGTTGGAGCGGCTGAAGGGGATGCGCGCGCCGCCGAGAATGGCGACCTTGCGGACGGTCTGGGTCATGGATGGTTCCTGCTGTTACTTTCGGTTTAACAAGGCTGAAAAACTTGCTCGCGCAAAGCCGCAAAGACGCAGGGTAAAAAGCGAATCATTGAATGCCTTCTCTGCGTTCTTTGCGGCTTTGCGCGAGACATGTTGTTGTCGTTACGCGCCGAGCCAGTTCTGCCCGCAGACGCGCAAGGTGGCGCCGTTGACGCCGCCGGACAGCGGCGCCGCGCCGAGGAAGGTCACCGCCTCGGCGATGTCTTCCGGCAGGCCGCCCTGCAGCAGCGCGCTCATGCGGCGGCCGAAGAAGCGGTTGGCGGCGGGAATCGACGCGGTCATCTGCGTTTCGATGAACCCGGGCGCCACGGCATTGATGGCCATGCCGCGCTTGGCCAGCTCGGGCGCCAGCGCGGCGACATAGCTGATCACGCCGGACTTGGTGGCGGCGTAATTGGTCTGCCCGGCATTGCCGGCGATGCCGCCGATCGAGGCGATGCACACCAGGCGTGCCTGCGGCTTGAAGTTGCCGGCCAGCAGGTGGTCGTTGATGCGCACGATGGCGTCGAGATTGATGCCCAGCACCATGTCCCAGTAATGCTCCGGCATCTTGCGCAGCAGCTTGTCGCGGGTCACGCCGGCGTTGTGCACCAGCAGGTCGAGCTTGCCCGCCGCCTCGGCGATGCGCTCGCCGGCGTCGGCGGCGGTGACGTCGAGCAGCACCGCGCGGCCGCCGAGGGGATGCAGGGTGGCGTTGAGGGCTTCTTCCTCCTGCGGCCGGTCCACCCCGATCACCTGGGCGCCTTCGCGCGCCAGGGTCTGGGCGATGGCGGCGCCGATGCCGCGCGCCGCGCCGGTGACCAGCGCCGTCTTGCCGCTCAGCGGCTGGCTGAAATCGCCGGGCTTGAGGCTCTTGTTCGCCGGGACCAGCGGCAGCACCTGGCCGGTGACATAGGCGGCGTGGCCGCTGAGCAGGAAGCGCAGGGCGCCGTCGAGCCAGGGCTCGGCGCCGTCCGCCACGGTGACCAGGTTGGCGGTGGCGCCCTTGCGGCCGATCTCCTTGGCCAGGCTCTTGACGAAGCCGGAGAGCGCGCCGGCCGCCGCCGCTTCCGCGGCGCTGTCGCAGCTGGAGACGGCGCGGCCGATCACCACGATGTGCGCGCCGGAGGGCAGGCCTTCGAGGTTCTGGTGGAAGAAGGCATACAGGTCTTTCAGCTCGGCCGGGCCGCTGGCGCCGGTGGCGTCGAACACCAGCAGCGGTGCCGCGCCCTCGGCCAGGGTGGCGCCCGCGCCGCGCAGTGCCGCTTCGACGCCGCTGCGATAGCGCGCCTGCGCCACGCCGCCGACGATGACACCCTTGCCGGCCAGCGGCTGCGCGTTGTAGGCCTGCGGCTCGCGCGTCAGTCGCGGTGGCCCCGGCAGGTTCAGCGCGGAGAAGAACTGGCGGCCCAGCGAGGATTGCGCCAGGTCCAGGTAACGGTCGCTCATGTGTGCTTGCCCTGAATTGATCGATGGCTATAGGGAACGCTGCGGCCGGGTAGGGCGGCAACGACGCGCAAGCTTTGCCGTTGCGTCATCCCACCGCCATGGCTGCGCGGCCAATCGATCCTGTCGAACTCGCCAGTGCTGCATTGCGGCAATCGGCGGGAAATCGTCGCCGCGATCCCTGTATTGCGGCAACATGAGTGCCTTTGCCGATTTCGCCTCAAAAATATCGTCATACCGGCGAAAGCCGGTATCCAGGGATGCGGAGTGCGCACTTCCTTGCTCTGGATACCGGCTTTCGCCGGTATGACGTAGTTGCCCTACCTCCAAAGCAGAAACGGAACAACCATGGTGATGATGCTCAGATTCGTCCGCGTCTGGTGGATTTCGCGCATGCGCCCGCGCATCGCCGCGGACGCCGCCAGCCGCTTTTCCATGCGCGTCTGGCCCAACGACCTGGACTTCAACGTCCACATGAACAACGGCCGCTACTTCTCCGCCGCCGATCTCGGCCGGCTCGATTGGTGGGTGCGCAGCGGCCTGTGGCACAAGACCCTGGCGCGCGGCTGGCGGCCGATGGCCGGCGATGCCAATGCCCGTTTCAGTCGCCAGCTACAGCCCTTCCAGAAATACGAGCTGCAGACCCGCATGGTCGGCTGGAACAGCAAGTGGTTGTTCGCCGAGCACCGCTTCTCGGTCGGCGAGCGCGTCCACGCGGTGATCGTGGTGCGCTATCTGTTCATGGCGCGCGACGGCAGCCGCCCCGCGCCGGCGGATATCATGGCGTTGATCGGGTGGAACCAGCCTTCGCCACCGCTGCCGGAATTCGTCGAGCTGTGGCATCGTGGGCAGGACAGTCTCAGCGCGGAGCTGAGGGCGGGGCGGTAGAGGCGTTGCGCTCTGGGTGTGACCGGGCTAAAAGTCACCACTTGATACGGCTCGTTTCGGCCCTGAGCCGACACTCGTGACTGGCAGCTTCCAGGTTGCCTTTTTGGTGAGGCGGTATGATCTCAATTCGGGCCGGATCGTCGAAGTGAGGTGGCACAATGAGCGCAATTCCTAAGGTGCAAAAACTGGCTCCGCACGAGCGGGATGTCACCAGAGCGTTTCTGCCAGCGATCGTCTTATTCCTGGTCGCAGCGGTCGGCTTTGGCCTTGTACTGCCCCTGGTTCACATCTTTTACCCTTCCGCTGGGACAATAACCGCGAATGAATTGGCGGGGATACTAGGATTGATGTGCTTGAGCCTTCTCGGCTTCGTGCTCCTGCTACAGAGCAAAATCCTGGATTTACAAAGGCGAGTGGTGGAGTTGGAGAAGGTATCGAAGGCGCAGCATTGAAGCGAGGGTACTGGCGGCGATTTTTTAGAGTTGACCGTGGCACGCCGTGGCCGGCGGTGCAATCGGCCACCTTCGGCCCGTTCCGGTCGGTCGTGAACGACCGCTAAGGAGCATCTCATCTGGACGTGCCCCAATATGAACGGAGTTACTATGATGTGGCCTGCGGACTCTGATGGAGACGTGTTGCGGCGGATGCAGGCAAGCGGCTTCGACTTTTCAAAAACGCATTCCATCGATTTCAATGTTGATTTCGAGAATTGGCCCCCACCGCAGGTAGCGCTCGATCTTTTGCGTGCCCAGTACGGTGACATTGAGCTGTTTGATCCAGATGAGCGCGGGATGGGGTATGTTCTGTTTCGCGTAGTGGCCCTCGCCACTTACGAGCTGGTGACGTCTGTCCAGAAAGACGCGACTTCCGGAATGAAACCTTATGGCGGTGTTTGTGAATCCTGGGGAGTTCTGTACTGAGGGCAAGGCGCCGCTGGCGGCCCTAAGCTGCCCGCCGGGAACGGCAGCTATCGGGCAGGCTAGCCTTTGATCGCGCAGGGGGACTTGCAGTGAATCCCGTTTGGGTTGAGTTTCCGAAAATTCCATGGGGCAGCATGGGCTGGCGCATGGGGCCCGGTGAAGATTACTGGCACAAGTGGATCGGCTGGTACAAGGCACTCGCTGCTGAGCAACGGCTGATCTACCGCCAGCATTGGCCCGAGAGCGGGAGGTGGGTTGGCTTCTATGAGTTCATCGAGCACGGGACCCCGCCGCCTTGGATTGAACAAGATCGCAAAAAGGTGGAAGCAGCGGCAATACCACCACGTCTTGACGAGACACGAATTGACGATACGTACAGGATTCGATGGCTCGTTACGAGCTACATGAAGCGCATTGGACAATCGTTTGCGAAACCGAATGGCGCCGACTGGGCGGTAGCCTATGAGGAGCCAAATGGCGCTCAATGGCTCTTGGTTGTCACAGATGCGGAGGCCCGGTGGCTGGAAAGGGTGCATACGTGACCCCAGGCGACGTCAGTCGGCCCATCGCGGTCACTGGCGTATGTCAGCTTTCGGGCGGGAAAATGTGAGCAATCCCAATTGAGCATGCCATGCTGAAGCCGACTCTCAAACGCTGGGCAGAGTTGACCGAGCAGGATTTTGCTGAGTATCCAGCGTGGACGGCTTGGTACTCGCCGGACGAAATGGAAGCTCTTGTCTCTTTGGGGTTTGACGAAGTAGAGACAACAAAGGCTTTGCAGTCGATTGGCTGGTCCGACGAATATGCGTTTCCGCTCCCGGAAGCGGGAGCAGCCGTTCCATTTATGCGCCTATGTGTCAGCGCGCGAGTCACCACCAAAGGTGATCATTGCTTGCAGGGTTACTTGGCACCGGCGGCCGTTACCGTATTTTACCGCGGCAAGAGATATGCGTTTAATCGAGCGCTACGCGACATGTCGATTCGACAGGCAAAAGAGTTAGCTGCGGTATTGGGGGAAGACGATGTCTTTCCGTTGCAAATTCACTTGCCAGCGCTTAAAAGAATTCAGGAGTTCGACCTTCGTGACCGTTGAGAGTATGTCTCGTCCCGGCCCCTTCCTGACAGTCGCGAACGACCGGTTTGGGGCGCGCTAAAATCGAGCGTATCGCGTACCCACCGCGAAGCTGAGGCTTGGACCCTATGAGCATAAATCCCGAAGCTCTAGCCAAACAGAAGAAGGCCAAAACCACTGAGCAAGCCAATGCCAAGGCCGTTCTCGTGGATATTCGTCAGGGGGTTGAGGCGCTCGGCTTTTTGAGAAGCAAGACGTCGCGCGGCCGATACGAAATTACAATCGGTCAGCGCCAGTGTGTGCTGGGTATCTCAAAGCTTTCGCTTTCTCCGCGGTTGCGAATCACCGGAAGTATCGTCGGTGACTCTGCCGCTGGATTTCTTGTGTCTGATGAGTTCACGTATAAAGGCCACCCTTCGGGGTTCAGATTCTCACTCGACGTGTCACGCTTCAAGGATAATTCAGCCGAGTGCGCCGAGCAGGTAGTGTCGTTCGTACGGCTCGTCGCACTACCTTGGTTTCACACGGCAATAGGGCGGGCCAAGCAAAAGGCTTAGCTCAGACGTTGACCATTTGTCTGGCGGCTTTCCGGCGGAGAACTTCAGATGCTGACCGGCAGCAGTTGGCACTTACCGGTCGATGAAGCATTTTGATCCGGTCATCCTTGGCCCGCTTTGGGTGGCCGTCGCGGTTAACGAATCTTGGCCATCTTCCTCGCGCTTGTTCGGCGCCCAGACTGTAGGATGCAATGAGGGTCTTTTGCGAATCGCATCGTTGGCGTCCGAGCTATCGATGCAATTCATCTCATTCATTCAATCCAAACCACTTCGCGCACAAGCACCATGCCCCATTCTTCCCGGACCATATTGATCGTCGACACCGAGCTCGAAGGCCATCATGTGCTCTGGCTCACCATGGTTGCCGAAGCGCTGCGCGAGCTGGACTGCACGATTGTGATGCTGGTCCATCCCAATCAGATGGAGGTGGCCCGCCGCATGCAGGAACTGGCACCCGGACTGCCCTCCGCGATCACCCTGATCGGCTCGACGCTGCGCAAACGCGCGGGACTGGCTCAGTACTGGAAGCAGATCCTCGCCCTATTCGAGGCGCATCACTGCACGGATCTCATCCTCAATAATTTCGACACCATTGCATCCAGTCAATTCCGGCTGGCTTGCCTGGGATTCCGGCCGCCACAGGCATTGAGAGGCAAGATCTCGGCGATTTACCACCGTCCGCGTCCCCTGGATGCCGGGCAGAGCGGGTTCGGCAATGCCTGGAAGCGCCTTGGATGGCGGATGCTGGGGAAAGAGAACTGGTTCAGGCACATCTGGCTGCTGGATCAATACCTGGTCGAGGCGTTGCGGCGGCAGGGCGTTCACTATTGCAGTTTCATCCCGGATCCCTGCCGCATCGCGGAGTCCTCCAGCCAACCGCCGGAAATATCGGCGCTGGATGCTTCGCGCACCTACCTGCTGCAATACGGTGTCGGCGATGAGCGCAAAGGCAGCGCGCTGTTGCTGCAGGCGCTGCGGCAAGCCAGGGATGAGCGGCTGCACCTGTGGATCGCCGGCAAGCAGAAGAGCCCTGAAGTCCGCCAGCTCGCATCCGAACTGGTCGCGCAAGGCAAGGCGACCCTCATCGATCGCTACATCCTGGACTCGGAAGAGCGCTGGCTGTTCGAGCACTGCACCTGGGTCATGCTGCCTTATCTGTCCCATTACGGCTCGTCGAACCTGCTTTCAAAGGCAGCGCACTTCGAAAAGCCGGTCATCGCCAGCGACTTTCATCTGATCGGCAAGAATGTCGTCAACAACCGCCTGGGCCTGGTCTTCAAGGACCGGGATGCAGGCAGCCTCACCGCGGTGCTGGATCAGGCGCCTGGCCGTACCGCCGATATTTCGCGTGACGCCCTGCGCCAATTCGGCGACCAGTCTTCGCTCCTGAACTTCAGGAGGGCAATCACCCAGGTCTGGCGGGAATCCGCGGCATGAATGGCTGTACGCTGTAAACGCAATCGCGGGCCGAATCATCCAAGCGGGTGTCCTACATCGCTATTCGGCCCTGGCGGGCCGTTTCAGGCTCAAAGACTTTGCACGCCGCGCCCCCGGGGCCGGCTCACCCGTGAGGATTCTGGCATGCGCAAATTCGTACTGGTCTGTGCGGTTTCGGCTTTCGCAGGAGCAGCTTCGCTCTCCACCCTGGCCGTGGCGGACAGCGCGCCGGCCGTTCCGGAGGCGATTGCCGCGGCGGTAGCCGATGCCTCGCGGCCCGCCGAGGACAGCGCACGGGACGCCGACCGCAAGCCGGCCGAAACCCTGGCCTTCACCGGCGTGAAGCCCGGCGACAAGGTGGCCGATTACGCCGCCGGCGGCGGCTACTTCACCCGCCTGTTCGCCGACGTGGTCGGGCCGGGCGGCCACGTCTACGCCATGGTGCCGGGCAGCCTGTTCGTCTACCCCAACATCGTCAAGGGAACTGCCGAAATGTCGGCCTTCGCCAGCACCCACCCGAATGTCACGGTGAGCGTGGCGTCCGCGCTGGAAGCGGTGAGGTACCCGGACCAGCTCGACCTGTTCTGGATCTCCCAGAACTACCACGATCTGCATGACAGTTTCATGGGGCCAGTAGACATCGCCGCGTTCAACCGGGCGGTTTACGCGGCGCTCAAGCCGGGCGGGGTCTATGTGGTGCTGGACCACGCCGCCGCCAAGGGCGCGCCGGCCGACGTCACCGACACCCTGCACCGCATCGAGCCCGCGACGGTGCGCCGCGAGGTCGAGGCGGCGGGCTTCAAGTTCGAGGGCGAGAGCAGCATCCTGGCCAATCCAGCCGACCCGCATACCGCCACCGTGTTCGACAAGTCGATCCGCGGGCACACCGACCAGTTCATCTTCAAGTTCCGCAAGCCGAAGGCTTGAGGCCAGGCGGTTACAAGGGCCACGCTGAGCACACGGCCGAAATGTTACGGAGCCGCCTCGAAGAGCTATTCTTCCGGCAACTCGGCCAACAGGCGTTCTAGAGTCCGCGTGAGATCAAGCGCTTTGACCGCCGCGGCCTCGTAGACGATTTTATGGTTCAGAACGGCGTATCCATGGGCGAGTACGTTGCGGAATGCGACGATGAGGTCGCCATCCGCAATGCGCTTGAAAAGCTCGGCGTCGAGCTTGCGCAACTGGCTTAGCGCGTCACCAGCGATTTCTAGTTGGCGCTCAACCGCGGATTGGCAGTAGTCGTCCGCCAAATAGGCGTCGAGCGAACGATCCTGAAGAAAGCGTGGAAGCTTCCGCAGCGCGACTAGTGCAAGCTCCAGATAAACATCAGGCCGCCGCTGCATAAACGGGCACCCTGGTGCGTTCGATGATGCGTTTGAGACGGGTGTCTTCCATGGCGCCCAGTTCGATCACGTCCACTGGACGCTTCAGCAGCGCTTCCATCGTCGCCTTGAAATCGACGTATCGGCGCAGAGCCCCTTCCGCCGCTTGCGAAGCGAATTCGGCCACCACATCCACGTCGCTCCCGGCGGGATCAAAGTCCTCGCGCAGAATCGAACCGAAGACATCCAGGCGCCGCACCCCATACTGCCTGCATAGGGCGGCGATCTGCTCCCGGTGTTGTTCGATTAGCGGATGCACGGCATATCTCCAGCATTCAGTTTACCCGGGATTCGCCTTCGGCAGTGTGCCAGCTCCGATCCGGCATGATGACAGTGCGGGAGGGGCGTTCTGCGAATGGCTGCCACAGGGCATTGCGCGCCGGTGGCTCGATTAGCCTTGCTGCGTGCGGCCCTCACCCGCGCCTGGCGGCGCGGCCTCTCCCAGAGGGAGAGGCAAACGGGCGGCTAATTTGTGCGATGTCCTTGCTAGGCCTCGCTGCGCTTCTTCGGCACCCAGGCCCAGGTCATTCTGCACTTGATCGGCTCTTCGCCGCTGTCGTCGGTGACCTGCACCGGCACCACGATTTCGCCGCGCTCCTTGGCTGCCAGCGCGCGGCGCTGGGGCAGGGCCAGGGTGGCTTCGGCGCGCAGGCCGCCCTGGGCGCGCTTGAGGTAGTCCACCTGCATGCTCTTCAACAGCGGCAGCTTGTCGCCCGGCAGGCTCAGGCCGAAGACGGCGCCGGTGGTTGTTTCGGCCAGCAGGGCCATGGCGGCGGCATGCACGCCGCCGATGTGGTTGCGCACCTTGCCGCGGTTGCCGATGACGGCCACGGCGCGGCCTTCTTCCAGCACTTCAATGCGGACGCCGCCGGTGCCGGCGAAGCGCACGCGGTAGGTGAAGGCGGCGGTGATGGCGCGGCTGCGCAGCGGGGCGGGCAGGCGCGCGGCGGCGGCGACGAGTTTTTGCAGGGCGTTTTCGGCTTTCTTCATGAGACGGGTCAATCCTTGAAACTGCGGTTCTTGAACACGGGTGTCTGTTTGGCGAAGTTGGCGCGCATGGCGATGCGCTGGTTGGCGCCGCGCAGCAGACGGAACTGGATATCGCTTTCGATGGCGAAGGCGTGCCGTACGCTGGCGAACCAGCTGCGCTGGAACAGCGACTTGGCGGCGGCCACGGCATCGGGCGAGCGCGTCATCAGTTCGGCCGCCATCGCCTCGGCCGCGGCGAGGGGATCGTCTGCGACCTGCGTCACTAGATTCATCTGTTTCGCTTCGGCGCCGTTGAACAGGCGGCCGCTCATGGTCAGCTGCTTCGCCACGTCGATCGGCACCAGCTCGCGCAGGGTCACCGTGCCGGTCATGTCCGGAATCAGGCCCCATTTGATTTCCAGGATGGAGCACTCGCAGTCCGGCGTGGCGATGCGGAAGTCCGCCGCCAGTGCGATCTGCAAGCCGCCGCCGTAGCAGCGGCCGTGCAGGGCGGCGATCACCGGCAGCGGCAGTTTGCGCCAGCACCAGCAGGCTTCCTGGAACAGGTTGGTGCTCCTGCCGTATTTGAGGAAGGCGCGCACCGCGCGCAGCGGCTGCTTGCCGAAGGTGCCGAAGTCCAGGCCGGAGCTGAAGGCGGGGCCTACACCATGCAGGATCACCGCCCGCACCTCGGCATTGCGGCGGATGGCGCGTGCCGCGCCGACCAGGCCTTGCAGCATGTCCCAGTCCAGTCCGTTCAATTTGTCCGGGCGCGACAGGCGTACCCAGGCGAGGCCGTCCTTGATTTCGAGCCGTACGCGTCCGTTGCCGAATTGTTTCATGCACCATTCTGGGCCTTGAGACAAGGCCGGCAGCATGGCCCTGGCGCAAGGCGCAAGCGTCCGCGCAGCCAACGCGGGCTGCTTGCGAGCAGCTAATATCCCCACCAGTGGAGCATGTCGTCCTGACACGCACCGCGGCAGTCTGTCGTCCTGACAAGCGCCGCGCCATCCCTGGCGCGGACTGTTGAAACAAGCAATATTGGGAGCATTCGTTTGTCCACCTCCGCTTATCCGCACCTGCTTGCCCCGCTCGACCTGGGCTTCACCACGCTGCGCAACCGCGTGCTGATGGGCTCGATGCACACCGGGCTGGAGGATCGCAGCAAGCACTTGCCGCGGCTGGCCGCGTATTTCGCCGAGCGCGCGCGCGGCGGCGTGGGCCTGATCGTCACCGGCGGCTTCTCGCCGAATATCGCAGGCTGGGTTTCGCCTTTCGCCTCCAAGCTGAGCAGCAGCGGCGCGGCGAAGGAGCACCGGCAGATCACCGAGGCGGTGCATCGCGAGGGCGGCAAGATCGCCTTGCAGATCCTGCATTCGGGCCGCTATGGCTATCACCCGTTTTCGGTTTCGGCCTCGCGCATCAAGAGCCCGATCACGCCGTTCACGCCGCGCGGCCTGTCCTCACGCGGGGTGGAGAAGCAGATCGACGCCTTCGTGCGCTGCGCCCAGCTGGCGCGCGAGGCCGGCTATGACGGCGTCGAGGTGATGGGTTCGGAAGGCTATTTCATCAACCAGTTCCTGGTCACCCACACCAACAAGCGCGGCGACGAATGGGGCGGCCCTTACGCCAACCGCATGCGCCTGCCGGTGGAAATACTCACGCGCATGCGCGAGAAGGTGGGGAAGGACTTCATCATCGTCTACCGCCTGTCGATGCTGGACCTGATTCCGGACGGTCAGAGCTGGGAGGAAGTGGTGACCCTGGCCAAGGCGGTGGAGAAGGCCGGCGCCACCATCATCAATACCGGCATCGGCTGGCATGAGGCCCGCGTGCCGACCATCGCCACCTCGGTGCCGCGCGCGGCGTTCGCCTGGGTGACGAAGAAGCTCAAGGGCGAAGTCGGCATCCCGCTGTGCACCACCAATCGCATCAATGCGCCGGACGTGGCCGAGCAGGTGCTGGCCGACGGCTGCGCCGACATGGTGTCGATGGCGCGGCCGCTGCTGGCCGATGCGGACTTCGTCAACAAGGCGGCACAGAACCGCGCCGACGAGATCAACACCTGCATCGCCTGCAACCAGGCCTGCCTCGATCACGCCTTCCAGCTCAAGACCGCGACCTGCCTGGTCAACCCGCGCGCCTGCCACGAGACCGAGCTGAACTACGAGCCGGCGCAGCAGAAGAAGCGCATCGCGGTGATCGGCGCCGGCCCGGCCGGCCTGGCCTGCTCGACGGTGCTGGCGGACCGCGGCCATGCGGTGGACCTGTTCGAGGCCAGCGGCGAGATCGGCGGCCAGTTCAACATGGCCAAGCGCATTCCGGGCAAGGAAGAATTCCACGAGACGCTGCGCTACTTCCGCCGCAAGATCGAAACCTCCGGCGTGAAGCTGCATCTCAACCGCCGTGTCGCCGCTGGCGACCTGATCGAGGGCAAGTACGACGAAGTGGTGATCGCCACTGGCGTCTCGCCGCGCGATCCGAAGATCAAGGGCCAGGAAGAGGCGGCGCAGTCCGGCAAGGTGCTGTCCTATGTCGACGTGCTGTTGCGCAACAAGCCGGTGGGCAAGCGCGTCGCCGTGGTCGGCGCTGGCGGCATCGGCTTCGATGTTTCCGAGTTCCTGGTGGGCGACGGCCACTCGCCGACCCTGGACCTGAAGGCCTGGGAAAAGGAATGGGGCGTGACCGATCCGGCCCAGGCGCGCGGCGGCGTGGCGCGCGGCCGGCCGCAGATCGAGCCGCCGGCGCGACAGGTGTACCTGCTGCAGCGCAAGGCCAGCAAGCCGGGCGCCGGCCTGGGCAAGACCACCGGCTGGATACACCGTGCCGCCTTGCAGATGAAGAAGGTGGAGATGCTGGCCGGCGTCAATTACGAGGCCATCGACGAGCGCGGCTTGCTGATCAGCTACGGCGAGAAGCGCGAAAACGCGCAGCTGCTGGAAGTGGATACGGTAGTGCTCTGCTCCGGCCAGGAGCCGCTGCGCGAACTCGAGGAGCCGCTGCTGGCGGCCGGCCTCAAGCCGCACCGCATCGGCGGCGCGGATGTCGCGTCCGAACTGGATGCCAAGCGCGCCATCAACCAGGGCAGCCGCCTGGCGGCGACGCTCTAGCGGCCGTGGGCAGGCGCGAAATACCCCCCATGGCCGCGGAAGAAGAAAACGTCTCCGGCTGGAAGGACTGGCCGGCCAAGGCCGGTGATTTCCTGCGCAACCTGTTCGACCTGGAGTTCCGGCGCCTGCTGACGCCGCGGATGCTGCCGACCCTGTTCGTGCTGGCCATCGTCGCCAGCGGGCTGTGGGTGGCGGCCTATGCCGCGCAGGGCTTTTCGCACTCGCTGGGCGAGGGACTGCTGCGCCTGCTGCTGATCGGGCCGCTGGCCTTCCTGACCATGGTCACCTGCGCGCGGGTGGCGTTGGAGCTGTGCCTGGCGATCTTCCGCCTCGCCGTTCATGCCAGCCGCATGGCCGGGCACACCGAGGACATCGCCGGCGGGCTGCCGCGCATCACCTTCTGGAAAACCTCGCGCCGCAAGGGCGGCGACGACGACGAGTAGGCAGAGGAAAATTGAGCGCGTTCCCCTCGCCCGCTTGCGGGAGAGGGGCTAGGGGAGAGGGCGCTTTTATCGGCGACGGCCCTCTCCCGGCCCTCTCCCGGCCCTGCGGGCCACCCTCTCCCGCAAGCGGGAGAGGGGATGGGCGATCAGGAACGAAGTGTGCATTCTTGTGGATGCCGCACCCCTCCCGCATTTGGCTTAACGCAGAGTGCCATTGAGGCACTCTGCGCCTGGGCCAAATGCCCTGGCGGCGCGACCTCTCCCCCCGCGACCTCTCCCCCAAGGGGAGAGGCAAGCATGCCGGCTGACTGGTTCAGTCCGCGCACAGGACACTACTCCGGCACTGGGCGATAATACGACCATGGACGTGCCCTCACCCTGCATCGACGTGTGCTCCCTGGACAGCAAGGACATCTGCCTGGGCTGCGGCCGGCATATCGACGAGATCGTCAACTGGAGCGTTTCGACACCTGAAGTCAAGCTGCGCGTCGTCGCCGCCGCGCGCGAGCGCCTGGCGCTGATGCAGCCGCAGCCGCTCGGGAAAGCGGCCCGGTCGTGAGCGCGCCGACCCGCGGGGAATTCCGCCAGTTCATTCCCATGACGGTGCGCTGGGGCGATATGGATGCCCTCGGCCACGTCAACAACGTGCAGTATTTCCGCTACGGCGAGTCCGGCCGCATCGCCTACTTCGACGCGCTGGAGAAGGAAGATCCGACTTTCTGGAAGGAGCACGGCATCATCCTCGCCAGCATGGCCTGCGATTTCCTGGCCCAGGTGCATTATCCGGCCGAGCTGGAGATCGGCAGCCGCGTGACGCGCATCGGCCGCAGCAGCGTGGGCATGCTGTCGGCGGTGTTCCAGGACGACAAAGTCGTCGCGGTGCTGCGCGGGGTGCTGGCCTGGTTCGACTATACAGCGCAGAAAACCATGCCGGTGCCGGAGCATGTGCGGGCCTGGATCCGCGCGCGGGAAGCGGTGGCGCCGGAAGAGTAGGCGGGGATCCGGAACCTCTTCACAGTTATTTGGACGCCGCGATCGAATAATTACACACGGGTAGGCCCTGGGGCCCTGGGGTTGATTGACCCGGCCCGACAGCAGGCCAGCGGCCGCTGTCCGGACTGAATTGGGGAGTGCCATGAAGCTGTCCAAGGGAATGCTGTTGCGCACGGCCGTCGGCCTTGCCGCGTTGATCAGTGCGGGCGCGGTTCTTGGAGTAGTCGGCTGTTCCAGTACGCCGGTGGTCGACTATGGGCCGGGCCGGACCCATGTCTACAGCCCGAAAGATCTCAATGAAACGCGCGGCCAGTACGCGCTCTGGACCACCGCGCTGCACTTCAAGAAGGACGCCGGCGGCGAAATGACGGTGACCGCCGCCACCGCGGCGGACCCCGCACGGACCAATGTGCTGATGATCGCGGGCGAGGGTCACTGGTACAAGACCACGTCGGTGAGCCTGATCACCGCTGCGGACTCCGATGTGCTGAGCACGGTCAATGTGACGGTGACCGATCACCTCGCGAGCTATATCACGACCGGGGCGGAGCTGGTGGTGACGGGCTTGACCGCGGTGGGTGCGGGCGCGCCGGGTCCCTGCTCGCGCTCCGCCGAGGTGCCGGCCGTTGCGGCCGATGCCGCCTTCGACGAGGATCTCAATGTTTTCACCTTTTTGCGGCAACTCGACAGCGCTTGCCCAGGCCTCTCGTCAGAGTGGGTGCCGCCGCAGCCGGTGAGCTTCGCCCAGGACGGAGTGCCGGCGGTCGCGGTGCTGAGCGTGGAGCCGCCGCCGCCTTCCGCACTGAAGCTGGATAGCAACAACGCGGCGGACGTGTTGGGCGCGGCCAAGAACGTGTTCCTGTTTCCGGCCTGCCGCAATGCCACCCTCCAGTACTGGAGCGCGCCGTCCAAGACTGCCACTGCGGCCAAGAAGGATGCGCCGCCGAAGCCGGTCATGCATACCCTGCATTTCCGCTTCTCCGATCCGCGTTACGTGCAGTCGATCCCGCTGCCGGTGAAGGGCAGCCTGACGGTCAAGCCGCAGTGCGGCATGACGCTGCAATCGGATGCCGGGGATGCGACCACCTCGACGGAGATCGCCAAGGCCATGGCCGATGCGGTGCAGTCGGTCGCGGGAGCGGTGAAAGAGAAGCCCTGAAGCAGCTCAGAGGTCCAGGCCGCGCAATTCCTGCGCCGGCTGCGCCTCGTTCCACAGCGCCTCGAAGGCTTCGGCGCGGAGCTTGCCGCGCTGCGGCTCCTGCGCCCAGAACTGGCTCTGCAGGCTGTCCGGCTCGCGCCGCTCCAGCAGCACGCGGCGGTCGGCCAGCAGCCATTCGCTGCGGTTGCCGCTGCCGGCGACTTGCGCTTCCGAAGGCTCGCGGAACTCGAAGCGGCTGCTGACGCGGCGGCTCATTTCAAGCAGGCGCGGCACGTTCTGCACCGCCTCCTGCGGCTGGTTGACGAACACGCACAGGCGGGCGCGCTCGCTGCCCAGCAGGAAGCCCTTCACCGCGTCGGCGAATTCCTCGCTGCCGTAAAGATTCTGTTGCAGCGCATCGCTGAGCAGCAGCAGTTCGCCGCGGGCGCCGCGCACCAGCTCCAGTGCCTTGGCGGCGAAGGCGGCGTGGCCGTCGAGCAGCTGCGGCAGGCCGGCGCTGGTGTCGTTCACGGCTTTATCCTGTCGGGAGCGGGCGGGTCTTACTTGAGGGCTTTGGCCTGCTCGCTGGCGTTGCCGACATAGCTGGCCGGCGTCATCTCCAGCAGGCGCTGCTTGTCGGCGTCCGGCAGGGGCAGTTCCTGCACGAAGGCGCGGATCGCGTCGCGTCCCAGCTTTTGGCCGCGGGTCAGGCGTTTGAGCTGCTCGTAGGGCTCGGGCAGGCCGTAGCGGCGCATCACCGTCTGGATCGCCTCGCCCAGCACTTCCCAGTTGTCGTTGAGGTCGCGGTCCATGCGCCAGGCATCGGCCTCCAGCTTGCCGATGCCCTTGTCCATCGCCTGGAAGGCGACCACGGTATGGGCCACGCCGACGCCGAGATTGCGCAGCACGGTGGAGTCGGTCAGGTCGCGCTGCCAGCGCGAGATCGGCAGCTTCTCGGTGAGGTGGCCGAGGATGGCGTTGGCCAGGCCCAGGTTGCCCTCGGCGTTCTCGAAGTCGATCGGGTTGACCTTGTGCGGCATGGTCGAGCTGCCGACTTCGCCTTCCACCGTCTTCTGGCGGAAATAGCCGACCGAGATATAGGCCCAGATGTCGCGGCAGAAGTCGATCAGGATGGTGTTGGCGCGCATCAGCGCGTGGAAGTACTCGGCGATGAAGTCGTGCGGCTCGATCTGGGTGGTGGCGGGGCTGGGCTCCAGGCCCAGGTTGCGCACGAAATCGCCGCCGAACTTTGCCCAGTCCACTTCCGGATAGGCCGCCATGTGGGCGTTGTAGTTGCCCACCGCCCCGTTGATCTTGCCCAGGATTGCCACCTCGGCCAGCTGCTGGCGCTGGCGCTTGAGGCGCTGCGCGAATACCGCCATTTCCTTGCCCAGGGTGGTGGGGCTGGCCGGCTGGCCGTGGGTGCGGGCCAGCATCGGCTGTTCGGCGTAGCGCCGCGACAGGGCCGAGAGCGAGGCGATCAGCTTGTCCAGCGCCGGCAGCAGCACCTGGCTGCGGGCGTCGCGCAGCATCAGGGCGTAGGCGAGGTTGTTGATGTCCTCGGAGGTGCAGGCGAAATGGATGAATTCCTTGACCGCGGACAGCTCTTCGCTGTTGGCGATCTTCTCCTTGAGGTAGTACTCCACCGCCTTGACGTCGTGGTTGGTGGTGGCCTCGATCACCTTGACCCGCTGGGCGTCCTGCACGTCGATCTGGTCGGCGATCACATTGAGGCGCTGCACCGCGTCGGCCGACAGGGCCGGCACTTCCGGGATGCCGGGGTGGGCGGCGAGGGCCTCCAGCCAGCGCGCCTCCACCTGTACCCGGTAGCGGATCAGTCCATACTCGCTGAAAATCGCCCGCAGGCCGTAGGTCTTTTCGGCGTAGCGTCCGTCGATCGGCGAAAGCGCGGTCAGCGAGGTCAAATTCATCGTGTCATCTGCATTTGTTAAGATCGGCAACCATTTTAGCTGACCGGGGCGGGGCATCGGTTCGCGCGAGCCCCTGACAATACCAGCAACCAGGGGTCGGACTCATGACCAAACAGGCTGCAAGCGGCGGTTTCCGGGTCGAACACGACAGCATGGGCGAATTGCGCGTGCCGGAGCAGGCATTGTGGGGCGCCCAGACCCAGCGCGCGGTGAACAATTTCCCGGTTTCCGGCCTGCGCATGCCGCGCGGCCTGATTCGCGCCCTGGGCCTGATCAAGGCCACCGCGGCCGAGGTCAACGCCGAACTGGGCCTGCTCGACGACGCCATCGCCCAGGCCATCGTGGCGGCTTCGCTGGAGGTGGCGGGGGGCAAGCATGACGCCCAGTTCCCCATCGACGTGTTCCAGACCGGCTCCGGCACCTCCACCAATATGAACGCCAACGAGGTGATTGCCCACCTCGCCAGCCGGGTGGTGCGCGACAAGGTGCACCCCAACGACCACGTCAACCTGGGCCAGTCCTCCAACGACACCATTCCCACCGCTATCCACGTGGCCGCCGCGCTGGCGCTGCGCGAGCAGCTGGTGCCGGCGCTGAAGCACCTGGCCAAGGCCATCGACAAGAAGGCCAAGAGCCTGAAAGGCGTCACCAAGACCGGACGCACCCACCTGATGGACGCCATGCCGGTGCGCTTCGACCAGGAAATGGGCGGCTGGTCGCAGCAGATCCATAATGGCATCGACCGCCTCAAGGCCTGCGGCCCGCGCATCCGCCGCCTGGCCCAGGGCGGCACCGCGGTGGGCACCGGCATCAACGCCCACCCCAAGTTCGGGGTGAAATTCGCCAAGCTGCTGGCCAAGCGCACCGGCGTCGCCTTCGAGCCCAGCCCGGACTATTTCGAGAGCCTGTCGAGCCAGGACGCCGCGGTGGAGCTGTCCGGCGCCCTCAAGACCGTGGCCGTATCCCTGACCAAGATCTCCAACGACCTGCGCTGGATGAATTCCGGCCCGCTGGCCGGCCTCGGCGAGATCGCCCTGCCGGCCCTGCAGCCGGGCTCCAGCATCATGCCGGGCAAGGTCAACCCGGTGATTCCGGAAGCCACCGTGATGGTGGCGGCGCAGGTGATCGGCAACGACGCCACCATCGCCATCGCCGGCCAGGCCGGCAACTTCCAGCTCAACGTGATGCTGCCGGTAATCGCCTACAACCTGCTGCAATCGATCGAGCTGCTGGCCAACGTGTCGCGCCTGCTGGCCGACTCGGCCATCGCCGGTTTCACCGTCAACGAAGCCCAGATCAAGGGCGCGCTGGCGCGCAATCCCATCCTGATCACCGCCCTCAACAGCGTCATCGGCTACGAGAAGGGCGCCGCCATCGCCAAGCAGGCCTACAAGGAAGGCCGGCCGATTCTGGACGTGGCCAAGGAAAACACCAAGCTGCATGCCGACGAGTTGAAGGAACTGCTCGATCCGGCCGGGCTGACCACCGGGGGCATCAAGGGACCGGGCGGCGGCGGGGGCTGACATCCGCCGGCGCCGGGAGGAAAAAACGACCGGCGCACCCGGCGCGAGGCTGGTATTCTCTGGCGGAATGTGAACCGTCAGGCAGCAGGGGCGGGGCGAACTGCGCGACAATGGCCTGAGGTTTGCGGAATGCCGCGGCGCGGCGGTTCCGCGGGTGGGTGGATGGACGTGGGGGACAGTAACCTGAACCGCTCGTCGGGAGCCCGGTTCTGTTCGTCGGCAAGCTGCGGGTTCGCCGGCACGTCCGGTTAGCCTTCATGCCTAGGCAGATGCTCCAGGGAGATGCGGCGATGTTTGGCAAGGGTTC
>Ga0302314_10000766_pt1 | contig 60079 bp, 54 predicted proteins | sample III_Palsa_N2_3_FD_200533 | JGI IMG/M metagenome (GOLD analysis project Ga0302314, IMG submission 200533) | Peat permafrost microbial communities from Stordalen Mire near Abisko, Sweden - III_Palsa_N2_3 | ecosystem: Environmental > Terrestrial > Soil > Palsa > Peat permafrost | place: Sweden...
CAAGCGCCCAGCGCCATCCCTGGCCAGGATGCTGGAAGCTATCCAGCTGGCAGGCAGCGCATCGGAGGCCGTTGCACGCTGTGAAGATGCACTGGCGCTCTATCCCTACCGATTCGAAACGTATCATCGTGCGAACCACGAACTGCTGCGCTGGAATCGTACCGACGCGCTCGAGGCGTTATGGGCCGCGTGCGTCCGCAGACTTCCGAACGAGTATCTGCCCCGACTGTATAAGGCGTTGGGTCTGATTACGCTGGGAAAGCTGAATGAGGGTTTCCAGCAGCGGGAGGCCTTGTGGTCCATGATCCCATGGCACCAGCGGACCACAGTGCAGCCGCCTGACTGCGCGGCCTGGAAGGGCGAATCGCTTCAGCACAAGTCCATCGTTATCTGGAGCGAGTTTGGGCTCGGCGACGAGATTTTCTTCTTGCGCTTCGCGCGGATCCTGCGCGAGCAGTGTGGCGCGGCTCAGGTTTCCGTCGTGTGTCAGGCTCCGCTCGTTGACCTCTTCAGGAAGTCCGCAGCGGCCGCGACAATCTGCTCCGTTGATGAGGCGCACGCATTGGCACCACACGACTATTGGGTGTATCCGCACGATATCCCAGCGTGGTTGTCGCTGGATATCGATCGTTTGCCAAACGTGGTTCCCTACTTACGAGCGCCCGGCGAGGGTTCATCGTTCGTTATGCCAGGTAATCGGAGCGCGCTGAAGGTTGGTGTGGTGTTCAAGGGTGCACCGACGCACGAAAACGACAGAAGTCGTTCCCTGCCGTCGCTTGCGATCCTTGAAAGTCTGTTTGCGCTCGACGACGTGGAATTCTACGTATTGCAAAAGGGGCAAGGGGAAGAACAGGCCGCCGAATACGCGACACGCTTCGCGAATGTCCACGATCTGGGGCCGGGTCTGCATACCTTCAGAGAGACGGCGAACGCAGTCGATGCGCTCGATCTGCTGATCAGCGTGGATACGTCGATCACCAATCTGGCTGGCGCGATGGGCAAGCCCGTGTGGCTCATGTTGCCAAGGTATGGCGACTGGAGGTGGCTCTTCGTTCGTGAGGACAGTCCGTGGTACCCCTCCGCGCGCCTGTTCCGACAAACCGGCGACGGCTGGCCGGAAGTGGTGGAACGGATTCGCGATGCGCTGCTTCGTTTGCGCGACAGCACAGCATGAGCGCCGCTCAACACGTCTCTATCGCATCCCGATAGACCACGGCGATCTGCGATGCGACCACCGAATGGTCAAAATGCTTGCGTGCGTAACGGCGGCACTGGTCGCCGCTCGGCATCATGCGCACGCCGAGAAGTGCATCGGCGATGCCGCGGCCGAGCGCCCGGGAGTCGCCCGATGGCAGCACCAGGTCGTCCGATAGCCGCTCCACGGCTTCTGCCGCACCGCCGGCGTTCATTACCAGCACCGGCGTGCCGGTGGCGAGCGATTCGAGGGCGGTCAGCCCGCAATCCTTCATGTTGACGGTCGGCACGATCGTCACGTCGGCCGCGCGATAAAACAGCGGTAGCGCATCATCCGTGACGAAGCCCGCGAGACGCACCTCGTCCATCAGGCCACGCGCGATGATGCGTCCGTAAAGCCTTTGTTGCTCCGGTCCCGCGCCGACGAGGATCAGTAGCACGTCGGGTACCGCCAGCTTGACGAGAAACATCGCATCGATCAAATCTTCAAGACCGAGACCCGGCAAGAGAGGCCGCACGCACAATAGAATCGGCCGGTCATGCGGTATGCCCAGACGCTTGCGCACCTGCCTTCTGTTGAAAGGCAACGCAAAGCGCGAGGTGTCGACACATCCGGGCACCACCCGAATGTGCTCTTCCGGCACCCGATAGCGCGCTTGCAGAAGGTTGCCGGATTCGTGCGACAGAACGATCAGGCGCGTGCCTCCCCGATACACCATCCGCTCCAGGCCGTAGCGCAATGGAGCCAATAAGGCGGCCCCTCGCTCGCTGCGGTGTTCGTCGACCCAGGAACCGTGAAAATGCACGACGCGTGGCACCTTGCCGAACTGGCCGAGCGTTGGCGCAGCGTGCGATGCGAAGTGCAATGCGACCACATCCGGCTTGGCGTCTGGTTCGGGCGTGCCCGGCTGCGTCTGGGGCCGTCGCAGAAGCCGGCCTAAGGTCGCCTGCGCATTGGCGAAGGTCTGCAGCAGGGCACTGGAGGAGGCCGGCACCGTGGGTACGGCTGCTTGCGGATCAAGCACGTTGACACCCTGGCCGGGCAAGGCCGCGGCGAGGGTCTGGAGCATCCGGTCGAGGCCATCGGCGCGCGCCAGCGGACGGCGCATTCCGATCTGCAACGAATCGATGGGCGTGCTCATGATTTGACCGGTTCCTCGCGGCCGTTGCGCACGCTGCAATGGGGCGCCTTGCTGGCGCCCCGGCGGTCTTGCGAAACTTTCCGGTTCATCACTACCCTTGCAGCCTGTTTGGCGGGAGATGCCCGGCTGAGTTCGGCTCAACCGTCTTAAGCAGAAGGTACATCCGCAAAGTGTGTTTCTCTGTGTGCTAGCGCACGTAACGCCTTACAGAAGGGGGGTATTGGCCGTTTTTCCCTATTGACAGTGCGGAGTGCGCGCGGCCGTCACGGAACGTTCATTGAGCTTTCCTAAGCCGCCGTCATAGGTCTTCGGAATGATCAATTGAACGGATTGTCGATGACGCCCGGTTTTGCGTCGGGCTCATCCTTGATCCGCTCAGGCAGGTCAGCCTGAGCCTGCAACGCGCCGACAATGCTGTCGAGGGCCTGCTTCAACGCGAGCGCGGCCTTCAGGCCGCGTTGATCCTTGGTCAGCGCAAGGGTGCCGCTCAACGTGACGCGCGTTGTGCCGTTGCTGACGATGAGCGCGTCGCCCTGAATGTTGAGGACGTCGTCGTCATTTGAGAAAGCGTTAAACACCTTTGAGTCCTCCTGGACGCTGATCCTTTAACGACTCGGGAATGCCCGGAAAGCGGAAGCCGCTGATTGCTTCGAGTTCATGAACGGTTTTGATGTCATAACGGTAGGTCGAGATATTGTCGACCACGACCGCAAACGCCATCTGCCGCGAGGGCACATACACGAGCTTGAACAACTGCGTCGGCACGAAGACGCGGCTCGGTCCGATGGTTTGCAGCTGCTGGCCGCTGAACATTGGTCCGGTTACCACGTACGTGTCATCGTTACGGAGCGCGATGTAGCGCACCGAGGTTTCGATGCGTGCCCATAGGCGCTGATTGTTTTCACGATTCTGCGGCACGACGTTAGCCAGCGAGAATGACTGGGCCATTGCTTGCGGGTTCCAGCGGTTGCCGGCGGGGCTCATATGACCGCGGTCGTAGCCGCTGCGTTTGTAGTCGGCGAGCGTCGCGCCTTCGCCGTCCGGCAGTCGTGCGTCTTCGAAAAACTTGTTGGTACGCACCATGTCTTGGGCAGCTTCAATATGGTCGCGCGTGAGATGTTCCGCAGACCACAACGGGCCGTGCGTGATACCGGAATGCAGGACGGCGAAGTCGGTATAGCAGAGCATGCGCGTCTTCGGCGCCATCTTCGGATTGACTAGCACCGGCCACTGCGCGTTGGGTGTGAATTCCGTGCAGGAGGGTGCGGCCATCGCGTGAGCCGCGACGACAAACAACAGCGAGGCAAGCCACTTCTTCATGAATCGAGCACCGGAGGAACGGGGGCAAAAGTATAGCGTCGCCCGCGAGGTTCCAGCGAGTGTTGTCCGTTAGCGGGACGCAAACGCGCCCCCCGCATTGCAGCATGCGTTTCAAAGGAAGGCTTAAAACGACAACCGAACCTGCTTATCGACGACTAGTTGTCGAAGACGCGATGTTCCGCGTGGACAGGTTGACGGTCGACGGCTTGCAGACGCCAATATCCGGTTGCTGGCGCACGCGCCTTTACACCCGTCCAGGCGGCCGCGCCCTCAGCAGAGCTCACACGTTGCTTGCGGTCAACGTGCAGGCCGCGCAGCGTGCACAGCGGCGCGTCGGTACTCGGCGCACACAGCGTCGTGACGCCGTCGGTGTCGCGCAATTCGCCCCACGGGGGCAGATCGATCCCTTGATGCGCTTCCCTCGACCACCGGCGTTCGTCGGTGTCGAGCCATAGCACAGCGTAGTCGTGATTGACGGTGGGATCGGAACCGTTGATGAGAATCGTCAAACGCATGGCAGTTCCGTTACACAGAGTGCGAAGTATTCCCCTACCAGTCTAGGCCGACCCTCACGTTATGCAAGTCCCGTGACTATCGGTGACATTGAAAAACACTATTGGGGAACGGTCGACGCAGCTTCTAGATTTAAAGATGTCGTGCAGCCACGCGCGTCTGCCCGGAAGCTTGTCAGACGATCACTCGTCCATCGTCGCGCGCCCCACACTATAGGTTTGCATGGAGGCTCAGATGTCGCAACTCAAGGGTTCGAAGACCGAGGAGAATTTGAAGGCAGCATTCGCCGGCGAATCACAGGCGAACCGTCGTTATCTGTATTTCGCAGCCAAGGCGGATGTCGAGGGTCAGAATGACGTGGCGGCACTGTTCCGCTCCACCGCTGAAGGCGAAACCGGTCACGCTCACGGTCACCTCGAATATCTGGAAGCGGTAGGCGACCCGGCCACCGGACTGCCGTTTGGTTCGTCGCGGCAAAATCTGCAAGCGGCGATCGCCGGCGAAACCCACGAATACACCGATATGTATCCGGGGATGGCGAAGTCAGCACGCGAAGAAGGCTTCGACGAAATCGCCAACTGGTTCGAAACGTTGGCAAAAGCCGAGCGTAGCCACGCCAACCGGTACACAAAGGCACTAGACGCACTCGTCGACTGATACGGCACGCATAGGCGCGCTCGCCGCCGCACTGAAACAGGCAATGGGAGCTTGCGGAAAGGTCCGCAGGCTCCTGTTCGTGTGCATTCAAGGAGTCAGACTCCATGCCCCACAAAGAAGGCAGCCTCGAGGCGCCCACCCGGCATCCGCTCGATTGGCTTTCGGATGCGTTCTACGATCAGGATGCGCTTGACGAGGAACTGGCTCGCGTCTTCGACATCTGCGCGGGATGCCGTCGTTGCGTCTCGCTATGCGGCGCGTTTCCCACGTTGTTCGACCTGGTCGACGCCACGGACATGGGCGAAGCGCACGAGGTCGACAAGGCCGAGTTCGGCAAGGTGGTCGACCAGTGTTATCTGTGCGACCTCTGCTACATGACCAAATGCCCGTATGTTCCGCCGCATCCGTGGAACGTCGATTTTCCACATTTGATGCTGCGCGCCAAGGCCATCGATTACAAAAAGGGTGACGTCAAGCTGCGCGACAAGTTTCTCTCGAACACCGACGCGCTCGGCCACTTCGCGGGCATTCCCGTGATCACGCAGACGGTCAACGCCGTGAATCACACGGCGGCGGCGCGCGGCATCATGGAGAGCGCGCTTGGCGTCGACAAAAATGCGTGGCTGCCCGATTTCGCGCCGCGCAAATTTCGCAGCGCCGCAAAAAAATCGCCGACCGTACAGGCGCGCGACGGGGAACGCACGCCCGGCAAGGTAGCGATCTATGCCACCTGTTACGTGAATTTCAACGAGCCAGGGATCGGCCACGACCTGCTCGCTGTGCTCGCACACAACGAGATTCCTTACGAACTGGTGAAGAGCGAAGCGTGCTGCGGCATGCCCTTGCTCGAACAGGGCAACTTGCAGGGCGTCGCCGATAAAAAGGAAAAGAACCTGCCGGTGCTCGCGAAATATGCTCGCGAGGGCTACGCGATCATCGGGGCGATTCCGAGTTGCGTGTTGATGTACAAGCATGAACTGCCGCTGATGTTCCCGGACGACGCCGATGTACGTGCGGTCAGCGAGGCGTTTTGGGATCCGTTCGAGTACTTCGTGTCGCGTCATCGCGACGGACTCCTGAAAACCGACTTCAAGACCGCGCTTGGCAAAGTGTCGTATCACGTGCCGTGCCACGCGCGGGTGCAGAACATCGGCCGTAAAACATCCGAAACCCTGGCACTGGTGCCGGATACGCAGGTCACCGTGGTCGAGCGCTGTTCCGGGCATGCCGGCACGTTCGGCGTCAAAAAGGAGTTCCACCGCACGGCGATGCAGATCGGCACGCCGGTTTTCAAGGCGATGGCGCAGCCGCACCCCGACTACATTTCGTCGGATTGCCAGCTGGCCGGCCATCATATCGAACAGGGGCTCGACGAAAACGGCTTGTCCAAAGGACAACTTGCGCATCCGCTCACGCTGCTACGCAAGGCCTACGGGCTCTGATACACCTTACTGACTGGAAGGATTCCTGATGCGCATCGCCCGCAACTCGCTGTTGTCGCTCGAGAATTATTCGAAGTCGCGCATCGCGATGCGCGCCAAGGTGATCGAGCACAAGAAGGATCGCACCGTGCCGCTCGGCAACCATGTCACGTTCCTGTTCGAAGACGAAACGACGATTCGCTATCAGATTCAGGAAATGCTCCATATCGAGAAAATTTTCGACGAGGACGGTATTCAGGGGGAACTGAACGCGTATTTGCCTCTGGTGCCGGACGGCAGCAATATGAAGGCGACGATGCAGATCGAGTACGAAAACGAAATCGAACGGGCTGCGGCGCTGGCGCGCCTGATCGGCATCGAGGACCGTGTGTTTCTGCAGGTTGAGGGCGAGCCGGCTGTGTATGCGGTCGCCGATGAGGATCTGGAACGCGACAACGATCAGAAGACCTCGGCCGTACACTTCGTGCGCTTCGAATTCACGCCGGGAATGAAAGCACGGTTGCGCGACGGAGCCGCGCTGCAGATCGGTTGCGATCATCCGAATTATCCAGTTTCCACGCAAACTATCGAGCCGCGGGTGCGGGCCGCGCTGGTGAAGGATCTCGCCTGACGAGTAAAGCGCTCGGCGCGCAACGAGCGTGTACTCGCCCTACGTGGTGCGCACGGCCTGTAGGATAGCGGCGTCGGGACGACGATCGCGGAGGCGCGTCATGGTGCGTCAATGGTGGCAGCCTGCCCTTGCGGCGGGGTGGCTCGGTGCGATGACCGCCGCCAGCTTTGCGGCCGACAGTGCGCCGTTTCCAGCTCCAGCGCCGGTCGTCTATGTGGCGGATTTCGATCTCGATGCCGCCGCCGTCAAGCCGGACAGTGGCCCCGGCAGCCGCCTGCGGCGTTTGGGCGGGGTGCTGCCGAGCGGACCATTGCGGTCGTCGAAGGACCCGCAGACGCATGCCAAGGAAATCGTCAACGAAATGGCGGATGACCTGACTGGCGATCTGAAGCGGGCAGGCGTCGACGCGCGCCGGGCATTACCTGGCCAAGCAACGGCCGCCGCCGGTTGGCAGGTGCGCGGCGTGTTTCTGAGCGTCGATGACGGCAACCGCTTGCAGCGCGCAATGGTGGGTTTCGGCGCGGGGCAAAATGACTTGCAGGTCGCCGTGACCCTTGACGACTTATCCACTCCCGATCTGCCGCCGCTGTACGAGAGCACCGAGGAAGGCAAGAGCAAAGACAAACCCGGCGCCTTCATCAAGCTCAACCCCTACGTGATTGCCGCGAAGTTCGTGATGGCCGGTCACGACGAGACATCGACCATCAAGAATACGGCGCAGCAAATTTCCGATTCCGTGGTCGCGAAGTTGAAGGCCAAGTTACCCTGAGCGTGCAGTGACCACCCGCGCGGGCTGCCGACAATGTGAGTGCACACTTACTAGTTTATGCGCACAAATCGCGGCCCTGCTGACGCAGCGCGACCGCGTCACAGCCACCTCAAGCGAGGTCAAGCGTTCCAGTCAGATCCCCTGGCGGAGCGAGACCGTTTTGCGCGAATGCGCGATCCCGCGCGGCCACGCCTTCGAGCGGCGGCAAGCCATGCACCCGGCTAATGAAACGCAGGATCGAGTTGGTGTCGTAGACCGTGTGATCCACGTAGCCCTTTTTCGCAAGCGGTGAAACGACCAGCGCCGGAATGCGCGAACCCGGACCCCAGCGATCGCCCTTGGGCGGCGACACTGGATCCCACCAACCGCCGTTTTCGTCGACGGTGACGATCACCACCGTATTCGCCCACTGCGGACCGCGCTCCAGATGCTCGATCACCGTGGCGATATGACGGTCGCCCGATTCGACGTCCGCATAGCCCGCATGCATGTTCAGATTGCCTTGCGGCTTGTAGAACGTGACGGTAGGCAAGCGCCCGGCTTCGATATCGGCGATCAGTCGGTTGGTCGAGGCGTCGTCGCCCACGCCGGCGTCGCGCAGATGCTGGCGCCGAGCGTCGGTGCCCGGCGCGTAGTTGACGAAATAGTTGAACGGCTGATGGTGATACTGGAAGTCGGGCACATCACCCGTGTCGCGATGATCGAGCGCGTATTGCCATGCGCCGGAATACCACGCCCAGTCGACGCCCTTATCCGACAGGCGGTCGCCGATGGTCGCGTAGTTTTGTGGCGGCAGCACGCGCGGATTCGACGGATCGGCGTAGGCTGCATTGCCACCTGCCGCGGGCTGTACGAAGCTTGGCTGGTAGGGCGGCGCCATCGTGTTGACGGCGTATCCGTCAGGTGTGAACAGACCGTCGTTGACGAACTTCGGCGGCCCGTCGAGCGCGGAGGCCGGCGAGGTCGCGGCAACCTTCAGCCGCGCACCCGTCGGGTCATCCCCCTCGACCACGGACACAAAGGTCTTGGCCGCGCTGTTATGCACATCCGGCACCGACGGCGCCTGCGCCGAGATCAGGAAGATATGGTTCAGCCATGAGCCGCCGAAGGCCGCCATGAAGAAGTTGTCGCACAGCGTGTATTGCTGCGCGAGATTCCAGATGCGCAGGGTCTCCGCGGAATTCCGGTAATGGCCCATCACCAGCCCGCCGGAGTCGGCCCATGCGACAAACTGATTGTTGCGCCCGGCGTTGATCTGCATCTGGTTTTGATAGAAGCGGTGCACCAGGTCGCGGGTGATCACGCTGTTCGGCAAGGGCGCACCTTGCGCATCGGGGATCCGGAACGGCCTATTGTGCAGATCGACAATCGCGTTCTCGCCGATCATGTAGCGCTTGCCGTCCACTTCCTGCGCCTGCGGGACGAGTCCGCCCCAGATTTTCGGCAACTGCGGCAACGGTGTCTTGCCGTCGCGGTCGAGTTGCATGTAGCGTTCGGCCGGCACCGCATCGAGGGGGTGCTGCACGCCCGGGAAATTGCCATAGAGATTCGCAAAGCTGCGGTTCTCGGCGTAAATCACCACAATGTGGCGCACTTGGTCGTGCAACGCGGCGTCGAGCCGGAGGTCGGCCGCGCTCTTCGGGGTGCCCGCCGCTTGCTCCTCCGTATTGCAGCCGGCGAGCGCAAGTCCGAAGCCGACAGCCGCGATACCGGTAAGGACCCGACGGCGTTCAGGATTGTCGGGACCGTCGTCGTTACCAGCCTCGGGGTTCACGTGCGATACGGGCAAATCGTCCTTCTGATTCATTGGGCTGGATCCTCAGGTCGGGCTGCTTCCGCGCCGGGTTCAAGCGCCTTGCGATTGTCGATGAGCGCGGCGCCAACGGTCAAGACGAGGCCGGGACGATCGTGAAGGCCGTCACGGTGCGCCGCCGCCCGTCTTGCCAGGTGTGGCTAAATTGGTCCGCGGCGCTTCGCGCTATCATGCTGACCTATAGACGATCAGCGCGAACTACAGCCACATATGGCAAAAGAAAACATGACAGGAGCGGGACGTAAACCGGCCAAGCCGAGCGGCGATGCGCCGACGGCTCACGACGAGGCCGCAGCATCCGCCGATCTCAACGAAACCGCTGACGAAGAGAGCGCCGGCGGCTCGACCTACCTCGTGCCCGGTCTCGAGCGGGGCCTGCGCATCCTCGCGGAATTCACCGCGCGTGAACCGGTGCTCGGGGCGCCGGAATTATCGAAGCGCATCGGTATTCCTCGTACCACGACCTTCCGCTTGCTGCAGACGCTGGAGGCGCTCGGCTTTCTGGAACGCGCAAACAGCGACCGCCATTTCCGGCTGGGCGTCGCGGTGTTGCGACTGGGCTTCGAGTATCTGAGCTCGCTTGAATTGACCGATGTCGGCACGCCGCTTCTCGAACGTCTGCGCGACGCAACGGGACTCAGCACGCACCTGCTGATTCGCGATCAGCGCGACGTGGTGTTCGTCGCGAAGGCGCAGACGCACGATCCGATGTTCAGCTCGGTCAAGGTGCACGTCGGGACGCGTTTGCCGGCACATGCAACGGTGCATGGCCAGGTGTTGATGGGCGATCTGAGTTACGAAGAACTGCGCCAGCTTTATCCCGAGCCGCAACTCGAGCGCTTTACGGATCGCACGCCTGCGACGGTCGAAGAACTGAACGAGCGTGTGCGGGAAAGCGCGGCGCTGGGTTACGCGGTGAGCGAGGCGTCGTTCGAGCGTGGCATTTCAGTGGTCACGGCGCCGGTGCGCGACCAGACCGGTCGCATCGTGGCGGCGTTGACGGTGACCGTGCCGCGTTCGGACATCGGCGAGGCCGGTGAACGCGAGCCGCTGATCGCGGCGGTGTGCAACGCGGCGATCGATCTGTCGACGCGCCTCAATTACCGTCCGCGTCCGGACGATCCGACGGTGGCGGCGGCACGCCGCAGTTCTGTGGCGGCCAGCTAGACGAGTCGCCCCGCTTAATACCCAAAAGCAAAAACCTCAAACGCAAAGGCCGGGCAACAACACGATGTTGTTGTCCGGCCCTTCGCTGCCGGTCACCTGCAACCGGCCGCTGACCTGCTTAAAACGAGTGGTGAATGCCCGTCAAGAAGATCGTCTGATTGCGGCTGTTCGAGACGCCTGCCGTGAAGAACGCAGCGTCCGTATTCGAACCCGCGCGCTCATACAGCGCATTCACGTACACCTGCGTCGACTTCGACAGTGCGTAGATATCGCCAATCTCGAACTGCGTCCAGCGATGACCGTCGAAGCTCGTCGTCGCCGCGCCGCCTGCGACGCTGTTGGCAGGCGTGAACTGATAGTTCGCGCCGGCGTCGTAGCTCTGATACGTAGTCGAGAACCCCGGGTTGTCCAGTTTGACGCGCGTGTACAGGCCATGGACCAGCAGTTTGCCGAACTGGTACGACAGGCCGGCACCCATGTTCTCCATCTTGTCCGCCGTGTAGTTCGCGGCCGCGACACCCTGGAAGTTCGTGATACCCGTCGTGATGATCGACGGCGTCTGGTTATGCTCGTTCGAATACACCGCGCCGGCCTTGAACGGACCGATTGCGTAACTGGCCGCGAAGCTCAAGGTGCGTCCTGTTGCGAAGTCTGTCGTGTTGCCGAGACCCATCATCGCGCCGAATGAGAAACCGCTAAAGGTCGCCGAGCGGAACTTCACGGAATTGTTGAACGGCACGACGCTCGTGTCGGCGAGTTCGTCGATATTGCCCGGGTGGAACGCATACCAGCTGGCGGCGAGATAGCCCGTGCTGAGCGGGCCGAGCACGTCGAAGTTGAACGGCGTCTGGTGACCCAGCGTCAGTGTGCCGACCTGATCCGAGCTCAAGCCCACATACGCCTGGCGGTTCCACAGCGTGCCGGGCGAAGACATTGCACCAGTCGTCGTCGCGAAGCCGTTTTCCAACTGGAAGATGGCGTGCAGACCGCCGCCCAGATCTTCCACTCCCCTGAAGCCCCAACGGTCGGGCTGCATGTTGCCCTGTTCTGCCATCCACTTCGTCCCGCCACCCACATTGCTGACGTACGCAACTCCGGCATCCATGCTGCCGTAAAGCGTGACGCTGCTTTGTGCCCACGCCCCTGTCGCGGCGCACATCGCGGTAAGACCGACTGCAATGATTCGTTTCACCGTTGGTTCTCCTGATCATATGACGAATGGTTTTGTCCCATTCCGCCGTCCGTATTGCGTTGAGTAAATGAGCGGTAGTCGTGGTTGATGCGCCCAAACTTCGCTTCTTATGTGTTCCACCTATGGGACTGTGTATCGCCTATGGAAAGTATAGGGTGTTCAGAAGTGGTCAAAATAAATTTTCGAGCCCCGAGGAAACCCGAATGCCACGCGAGAAATTGTTTCGGACGACAACAGAAAAGCCTTACGGAATAGGGATGTAGGGTCGGGATGCTGGTCAGATCAGTAAGGGGTGCCGCGTCTTTCCTACGCCACATCAGTGTTTTCCCCTAACGCGACAGATTTTTATTTTCTCCCGCTCAGACGACTCCTATAATTGTCCATACACGAACTGCCGTTTCTTAGGTGGAACAGAAGAGGCTTCAGGAGAAGGTAGCAAATGACTGAACAATGGCGTTGCGCCGGACATGCCGGCGAACTGTCCGAAGACGCGCCGCTCGAGTTCAAGCTCGACGGCACCGAGATCGGCATCTACAAGGTGGGCGATGCGCTGTACGCGCTGGAAAACGTCTGCCCCCATGCATACGCGTTGCTGACGCAGGGTTTTGTCGACGGCGACACCGTCGAATGCCCGTTGCACGAAGCCGTGTTCCATATCCCGAGTGGCAAGTGCTTGAAAGAGCCGGGCGGCCGCGACCTGAAGGTGTACGCGGTTCGTCTTGCCGGTGAAGAAATCCAGATCAAGGTGGAATGACATGCGAGAGCAAGCCGTGAAATTCAATCCCTCCCTGAAGCCGTGGCTTGCGCCGCAGCCGAACAACGTGGCCGGCAAGGGCGTCATCGAAAAGCCGGGCGAGGCGCAAAACTTCGTATGGCAAAACCGTAAGGCCGAGCCGACTCAGTACGAGAACGACTTCGGCGACGCGCTCGAAAAGGTCTTCGAAGCGGGCGCGGTGGAACTGGAAGAAGTCGTTGCCGGCTTGAACCGCGTGGGCTTCCGGACGCCGGAAGGCGCAACGTGGACGGCTGAACGTCTCGCTGCCGAATTCCGCCTGCTCGCTGAATAAGCGCGCTATCCCGACAACTTCGCGAACCCGTCGCACCGTTCACGCATCCGGAGTCTTTTCATGACGTCCCCCACATCCCACACCACGACGGACAACGGCACCGCCGATCCGCTTCAGGCTTATCTCGACCTCGGTCTGCGCAACTACTGGTATCCGGTCGCCCCGAGCTGGCAGGTTGGTAACGCGCCGATCGGTCTGACGCGTCTCGGCGATCAGATCGTGCTGTGGCGCGATCAGGAAGGCCATGTCCACGCACTCGAGGACCGTTGCCCGCACCGGGGCGCGCGTCTGTCACTCGGCTGGAATCTCGGCGGCAGCGTCGCATGCTGGTATCACGGCATTGAAATCGATGGTGGCGGTACGGTCACCAAGGTGCCGGCCGTTTCGAACTGCCCGCTCGAAGGCCAGAAGTGCGTGAAGTCGTATCCGGTGGAAGAACGCGCCGGCGCGATCTTCCTGTGGTTTGGCGACGACGCGCACAAGGAACCCGCTCCGCTCGTGCTGCCGGAAGAACTGGTTGGTGAGGAGTACGCAAGCTTTCTGTGTATGTCGAACTGGAAGTGCAACTACCAGTACGCGATCGACAACGTGATGGATCCGATGCACGGCGCGTATCTGCATGCCACTTCGCACTCGATGGCTGAAGGTGACAAGCAGGCCGACATGCGTGTGCGCAAGACCGATACAGGCCTGATGTTCGAGAAGGTCGGCCAGCGCGACATCAATTTTGACTGGGTCGAACTCGGCGAAACCGGCTGCCTGTGGATGCGCCTCGCGATTCCGTACAAGAAAAAGTTCGGCCCCGGCGGCAACTTCGGGATTGTCGGCTTCGCCGTGCCCGTCGACGAAAACAATTGCCAGGTTTACTTCTGGCGTACCCGCAATGTGTCGGGCTGGCAGCGCGACGCGTGGCGCTTCCTGTATCGCAACCGTCTCGAAGGGCTGCATTGGGACGTGCTCGAACAGGACCGCTATGTCCTCGAAAGCATGGCGCCGAATGCACGCAAGCACGAATTCCTCTACCAGCACGACGTCGGCATGACGCGCGTGCGTCGCATGTTGCGCCAGCGTGCGCAGCAGGACTTTGAAGCACTGGCCGCACACCGTGAGCAAGCTGCCACGGCCGAAGCCGGTGCGGCAGCAGGACATCGCCATGCATGACGCTAACGCTGCGCTCGCGGCGCTGAACGGCCGGCGTGTGATCGTCACAGGCGGTGCGCGCGGTCTCGGTGCGGCGTTTGTCCGGTCGCTGACGCAAGCCGGCGCGCAAGTCGCGTTTGGCGATGTGTTGCACGACGAAGGTCGTGCCTTCGCCGAGACGCTGCAAGGCGAAGGACATACGGTGCATTTCCTGCCACTGGACCTTGCCGACCCGTCGAATATCCAGGGCTTTGTTGCTCAGGCAGTTGCCCAACTCGGTGGTCTCGACGCGCTCATCAACAACGCGGCGATCACCAATTCCGGCGGCAAGTTCGCCGGCGAGCTCGCGGTGGATACGTGGGACGCGGTGATGAACGTCAACGTGCGTGGCACCTGGCTGATGAGCACGGCGGCGTTGCCGCATCTGCGTGACTCGGGCCGCGGCGCCATCGTCAACATCGCCTCGGATACGGCGATGTGGGGCGCACCGAAGCTGCTGGCGTATGTCGCCAGCAAGGGCGCCGTGATCGCGATGACGCGCTCGCTCGCTCGCGAATTCGGCGTGCATGGCATCACGGTGAACGCCATTGCGCCGGGCTTGACCGAAGTCGAGGCCACGGCCTACGTGCCGGCCGAGCGTCACGAGTACTACCTGAAAGGCCGCGCGCTGAACCGCGCCCAGGTCCCCGACGATGTGACGGGACCGGTCCTGTTCCTGTTGTCCGATGCCGCACGTTTCGTGACCGGCCAGTTGCTGCCGGTCAACGGCGGCTTCGTAATGAATTGATCTTGTCTTGACCGAAAGGAGAAAGAGATGGCGGACACCGATATCGAACGTGAGTCGTGGGATCAACCCACGGAAGCCAGTTTTGCGCAGTGGATGGACACGCGCGTCGCACGCCTCGAAACCCGTCGCTACGACTGGGACGCGTTGAAGTTTCAGGCCGACTACGACCCGAAGTATCGCCGCGCACAGATGCGCTATGTCGGCACGGGCGGCACGGGCGTCGCGAAGGACGTCAACACGGTGCCGGCTGGCGGCTTCACGTTCTCGACGATGGTGATTCCGGCCGGCAACATCGGCCCGAGCCATATTCATATGGATGTCGAAGAAATTTTCTTCGTACTGCGCGGCAAGATGAAAGTGATCTGCGAGCGTGATGGCGAGACGTGGGAATCGGTGCTCGGCGAACGCGATCTGATCTCGGTGCCGCCCGGCGTGTATCGCACGGAAGTGAATATCGGTGAAGAAGATGCATTGATGTGCGTGATGCTCGGTTCGTCGAAGCCGATCACGCCGACGTATCCGCCGGATTCACCGCTGGCTAAGTTGAAGCGGTAAGCGTTGGACGCGGGTTGCTGCCGGTTGAACGGCTCGCGCCAGATACCTCACACGGCACACCGTGCGCCGCACGGTTGCCGTATTGAATGAAGTCACTCACCTTGTACCTGCAGATAGAAACCATGTCCGCTGTCCCGTCCGTCACTGCCGATCTCGCTGCTCCGCTCGAAGCGCGTCTTGCGCGCTTTCCGGCGCAGCAGGCCGTCACCGTGGCCGGGCAGACCGTGGGATATCGCGAAGCTCAAGCGGGGGCTTTGGTGAACGATGACGCGTTGCCGCTCGTGCTGTTGCATGGCATCGGCTCGGGCGCGGCGTCGTGGGTGCAGCAGTTTGAAGCGCTGGACGGCACGCGGCGAGTGCTTGCCTGGGATGCGCCTGGGTACGGCGCATCCACGCCGGTTGTGCCCGCGTCGCCTAACGCAACGGATTACGCAGAAGTCCTGCGCTGTTGGCTCGATGCGCTAGGTATTGAGCGCTGCGTACTGGTCGGGCATTCGCTGGGCGCGATCATCGCGGGCGCATTTGCTGCCGCGAATCCGCAGCGCGTCGCGGGCCTATTACTGATTTCGCCTGCCGGCGGCTATGGCGCTGCCGCAGCGGACATGCGCGAAACGAAGCGCGACCAACGTCTTGCCATGCTGGCCGAACTCGGCCCCGCAGGTCTCGCCGAAAAGCGCAGCGCGAACATGCTATCGCAACATGCGGACGACACGGCCCGTGCCTGGGTGCGCTGGAACATGGCGCGCATCGTGCGGCACGGTTACGCGCAAGCCACGCATCTGCTCGCCAATGCCGATCTCGCGGCCGACCTCACCCGCTTCCACGGCCGCATCAACGTCGCGGTGGGCGCCGACGACACCATCACGCCGCCGTCCGCCTGCGAACGGCTGGCCCAGGCCGCACGCACGCCACTGCAGCTTGTGCCGCGCGCGGGCCACGCTGGATATATCGAAGCCGCTGACGTGTACACCGCGATCATCGACACGTTCTGCCGCGCAAGCGCGGCACCACGGAGCCACTGAATGACGCCCGACACGATTAGCGCCGAGCGCGTAACAGACGACCAACGACACGACGATCGTGCCGATACCGGCTACAAGGTGCCCGGTCTCGAACGCGGTCTGAAGATTCTCGCCGAGTTCTCGCCTCGCGAGCCGGTACTGGGTGCGCCGGAGTTATCCCGGCGCCTGAAGATTCCCCGCACGACAGTATTTCGTTTGCTGCAGACGCTCGAATCACTCGGCTTTCTGGAGCGTGCGGACAAGGACCGCAACTATCGCCTCGGCGTCGCGGTGCTGCGCCTCGGTTTCGAATACCTGAGCTCGCTCGAACTGACCGACCTCGGCTTGCCGATCATCGAAGCGTTGCGCAACGAGACCGGTCTCACGAGCCACATTCTGATTCGCGACGGACGTGATGTGGTGTTCGTCGCCAAGGCGCAAAGCCATACGCCGATTTTCAGTTCGGTGAAGGTCAACGTTGGGACGCGTCTGCCGGCGCATGCAACGACGCACGGCCAGGTGCTGATGGGCGACCTGACGCTGGACGAATTGCGCAGGCTGTACCCGGAGCCGAAGCTCCATCGCTTTACGAAGCTCACGCCGGAAACCATCGATGAGCTTTATGAACGGATTCGCGATGACGCGCAGCGCGGTTTCGCTATCAGCGAATCGTCGTTCGAGCGCGGCATTTCAGTCGTCACGGCGCCGGTGCGCAATGACACGGGCCACATCGTCGCGGTGATCACGACGACGATTCCGCGTCCTGAAATCGACGCGGCGCTGCTCGACAGCGGACTGATCGACAAAGTCCGCCATGCGGCCGACGAACTTTCGCAGCGCCTGAACTACCGTCCCAAGAGTGGGCCGGGAGCAGGCAGCAAATACATGAAGGCATTGGGGCTCTGATGATTCAAATCGATTTGACCGGACAGGTCGCAGTGGTGACGGGCGGTTCGTCCGGCATCGGCCTCGCAACCGCCGAACTGTTTTTGCGCGCGGGCGCATCGGTGGCGATCTGCGGTCGCGATGCCGAGCGGCTTGCTCAAGCAGAAGCTTCGTTGAGGGCACAGTTTCCGGCTGCGCAATTGCTGGCCGCGCGTTGCGACGTACTCAACGCCGAAGAAGTGAATGTCTTCGCGCAAGCCGTGCAAAGCCGCTTCGGCCGCACCGACATGCTGGTGAACAACGCCGGGCAGGGCCGCGTATCGACCTTCGCCGACACGACCGATGACGCCTGGCGCGAAGAACTCGACCTGAAGTATTTCAGCGTGATTCGCCCGACCCGCGCGTTTCTGCCGATGCTGCGCGACGCGGCCGGTGCAGGCAACGCGTCGATCGTCTGCGTAAATTCGCTGCTGGCGCTGCAGCCGGAGCCGCATATGGTGGCGACCTCGTCGGCACGCGCCGGCTTGCTGAGCCTGATCAAGTCGCTCGCGACAGAACTCGCGCCGCAGCGAATCCGTGTGAATTCGATTCTGATCGGCATCGTCGAGTCCGGCCAATGGCGCCGCCGCTTCGAAACGCAAGCTGCGCCCGGTCAGAGCTGGGAAGACTGGACTGCCGAACTCGCACGTAAGAAAAACATTCCGCTTGGCCGCTTCGGCCGTCCCGAAGAGGCCGCGCAGGCACTCTTTTATCTGGCTACCAACCTGTCGTCCTACACGACAGGCAGTCATATCGATGTCTCTGGAGGCAATGCACGACATGTCTAACACAACCACCGTCGGCGAGCTGATTGCCGCCTTTCTCGAGCAGTGCGGCGTTCGGACTACGTTCGGCGTGATTTCGATCCACAACATGCCGATCCTCGACGCGATCAACAATCGCGGCAACATCCGCTATGTCGGCGCGCGCGGCGAAGCCGGCGCGGTCAACATGGCCGATGGCCTGGCGCGCGTGTCGGGTGGCCTCGGCGTGGCGTTCACCAGCACGGGGACGGCAGCCGGCAACGCGGCGGGTGCGATGGTCGAAGCGCTGACGGCAGGCACGTCGCTGCTGCACATCACAGGGCAGATCGAAACCGAGTACCTCGATCGGGACCTCGCCTATATCCACGAAGCGCCGGATCAGTTGTCGATGCTGTCGTCGATCTCGAAGGCCGCGTACCGTGTGCGCACTGCTGAAACCGCGCTGCCGACGATCCGCGAAGCCGTGCGCGTCGCGCAAACCGCGCCGAGCGGTCCGGTGAGCGTCGAGATTCCGATTGACATTCAAGCAGCAGAAATCGAATGGCCGGCCGATATGGGCGCGCCGCATGTGACCACCCTGACGCACGACAGCAAGCGGGTCGCGCAACTCGCCGAAGCACTCGTCAAGGCGAAGCGCCCGTTGCTGTGGCTGGGCGGCGGTACGCGTCATGCGCGCGCTGCGGTGGAGCGTCTGGTGGCGCTGGGCTTCGGCGTCGTGACCAGCGTGCAGGGCCGTGGCATCTTGCCGGAAGATCATCCGGCGACGCTCGGTGCGTTCAACGTGCATGCGTCGGTGGAAAGCTTCTATAAAACCTGCGACGCAGTGCTCGTCGTCGGCTCGCGTCTGCGTGGCAATGAAACGCTGAAGTACAAGCTCGGCTTGCCGCAACCGCTGTATCGCGTCGACGCTGACGCATTGGCCGACAACCGCGGCTATCGCAACGAACTGTTTGTGCATGGCGATGCTGTTTCGGTGCTGGAAGAACTGGCCACGCTGCTCGAAGGGCGTCTGAAGGTGGATCCTACGTTCGGCGCCGATCTCGCCGCCGCGCGCGAAATCGCCGTAGCCGATGTGGGCAAGGGCCTTGGCCCGTACAAGCGTCTCGTCGACGCGCTGCAGCGCTCGGTCGGCACGAACTACAACTGGGTGCGCGATGTGACGATCTCGAACAGCACGTGGGGCAACCGCCTGCTGAAGATCTTCTCGCCGCGTGCAGGAGTACACGCGCTGGGCGGCGGTATTGGCCAGGGCATGCAGATGGCCATCGGCGCAGCGCTCGCTGAGAACGCAGCGAAGACCGTGTGCCTGGTGGGCGACGGCGGCCTGATGGTCAACGTCGGCGAACTCGCGACGGCCGTGCAGGAAAACGCCAACGTCATGATCGTGCTGATGAACGACCAGTGCTACGGCGTGATCCGCAACATTCAGGACGCTCACTACGGCGGCCGCCGTTGCTTCGTCGATCTGCATCAACCGGATTTCGCACAGTTCTGCGAGAGCCTGAAGCTCACGCACTACCGCATCAAGTCGCTCGACGACGTGGATGACATCATTCGCGAAGGCCTGGCGAAGACCGGTCCGGTGCTGGTCGAAGTGGACATGCTGTCGGTCGGCTCGTTTGCCACCGCGTTTGCCGGCCCGCCGGTCAAGAAGCAGGAGCCTGAACATGCGTGATCGTCAGCACATGGGACATCACGCGCCCGTGGACGTTGCGATGATCGGCTTTGGGGCGATCGGCCAGGCGGTGTATCGCTCGGTCGTCGCCGATCCCCAGGTGCGTGTCTCGCATGTGATCGTGCCGGAGCGTCATGCAGCGTCGGTGCGTGAAGTGGTGGGGGCGTCGGTGGATGTGGTGTCGTCGGTGGCGGCGCTGAACAGCCGCCCGCAGTTCGCGCTGGAATGTGCGGGGCACAGCGCGCTGGTCGATCACGTTGTCCCGTTGCTGAAAGCCGGTACGGATTGCGCGGTGGCTTCGATCGGCGCGTTGTCGGATGTGATGCTGCTCGATGCACTCTCCGCTGCGGCCGATGAGGGCGATGCGACGCTGACGCTGCTCTCCGGCGCGATTGGCGGTGTGGATGCGCTGTCGGCAGCGAAACTGGGCGGTCTCGACGAAGTGCTATACACGGGCCGCAAGCCGCCGACTGGCTGGCTCGGCACGCCCGCCGAAGACGTGTGCGATCTGCAGACGCTGACGGAAGAGCGGATCATCTTCGAAGGCAGCGCGCGTCAAGCGGCACGGCTTTATCCGAAGAATGCCAACGTGGCGGCGACGATCGCGCTCGCGGGTCTCGGTCTTGATCAGACGATTGTGCGGCTGATCGCGGACCCGGCGGTCTCGCGCAACGTGCACCGGATTCTGGCGCGTGGCGCATTCGGCGAAATGTCGCTGGAAATGTGCGGCAAGCCGCTGCCCGACAACCCGAAGACTTCCGCGCTGACCGCGTTCAGCGCGATTCGTGCCCTGCGCAATCGCGCGGCGCGCTGCGTGATTTGACCTGATTGAATTGATGTAACTGAGCGGATGACCGACATGACTGACTTCGATACCAGCCTAGTGCCTACCGGCGATATTTTCATCGGCGGCGAATGGCGGCAAGGGCGTGGCAACCCGTACAAAAGCCTGTATCCGGCGGATCAGTCGGTCAATATGGAAATCTCGACGTCCAATGCCGATGACGCACGCGACGCGGTCGAAGCGGCTGACGCAGCATGGCGCAGGGCGGATTGGGCCGGGCTGAAACCACATCAGCGCGCGCTGATTCTGTACCGCGTCGCTGACCTGATCATGGCTAAGCACGAAGCGCTTGCGCACTTGCAGCGGCGTGACAACGGCAAGCCGATCAGCGAAACGCGCGTACTGGTGGCGAGCGCAGCGAATACGTTTCGCTATTTCGCCGCGTGCCTCGAAACGCTCGATGACGAACTCACGCCAGCGCGCGGCGACTACATGACGATGAGCGTGCATGAGCCGATTGGTGTGATCGCGGCCATCACGCCGTGGAACTCGCCGATCGCCTCGGATGCGCAAAAGCTCGCGCCGGCGCTCGCAGGTGGCAACGCGGTGGTGTTGAAGCCCGCTGAAGTGACGCCGCTGGTGTCGCTCGCTCTCGCCCGCATCTGCGAAGAAGCGGGTGTGCCGAAGGGTGTATTGAGCGTGCTTCCGGGTAAGGGATCGGTGATTGGCGACGTGCTGGTGCGCCATCCGCTCGTAAAGAAAGTGTCGTTCACCGGTGGCACCGAAGTAGGCCGTGGCATCGCGCGCATTGCGGCGGACAAGTTGATGCCGGTCTCGCTGGAACTGGGCGGCAAGTCGCCGACCATCGTGTTCGACGACGCGGATATCGACCACGCAGTCAATGGCGTGCTGTACGGCATTTTCAGTTCATCGGGCGAGGCGTGTATCGCAGGCTCGCGCCTCTTCGTGCAACGCCCGATTTACGATGCGTTCATGAAGCGTTTGACGGAAGGCGCGCGCAAGCTGCGCGTCGGCGATCCCTCGCGCGCTGAAACGCAAATGGGTCCGCTGATTACGCCGGCGCATCGCGAATCGGTGGAACGGTATGTCGCTTTGGGTCTGGAAGAAGGAGGACGCCTGCTGTGTGGTGGCGAACGTCCCGTAGGCGATGGACGCGAAGCAGGTAACTTCTATCAGCCGACCATTCTTGAAGGTCTGTCGAACAGCGCACGCATCTGCCAGGAAGAGATCTTCGGGCCGGTGCTGGTAGCGATGCCGTTCGACGACGAAGCCTCGCTCCTCAAGCAAGCCAACGACAGTGTGTTCGGCCTTGCCGCCGGCATCTGGACGCGTGACTACAAGCGCGCATGGCGAGTGGCGCGTGCGCTCGAAGCGGGCACTGTGTGGATCAACACCTACAAGCTGTTCTCGATTTCGACGCCGTTTAGCGGCTGGAAAGAGAGCGGTTTGGGCCGCGAGAAGGGCCGCTTGGGCATCCGCGAATATATGCAGCAGAAGAGCCTCTACTGGGGCTTGAACGACGCGCCTTTGGCGTGGGCTAATGCGCCCCAGGCGAATTAAGTTAGAGGCACGACATGACGATTCTCGGTATTGAACAGATTACCTACGGTGTAACGGACCTCGAAACCTGCCGGCGCTTTTTTGCCGACTGGGGTTTGAAAGAGACCGCGCACGACGAAACCCGCGCCCGCTTTGAATCGCTGAACGGTTGCACGATACTTGTCGTCGACGCGAATGATCCGTCGCTGCCGCCCGCGTTCGAGGAAGGCCCGACACTGCGCGAAGTGACGTGGGGCGTAGCGACGCGCGCCGAACTCGACGCGCTGCGTGGCCGCTTTGCCGGTCAGCCTGGTCATTTCGAAGTTGACGACGCCGTGGGTTGCATCGACCCGAACGGCATGGCGATCCGCGTCGAAGTGACGCGCAAGCGCGAGCTCGAAACGCATGGCTCACCGTCGAACGTGTGGGGCCAGACGCTGCGCGTGAATCAACCCTCGCCGATCTATGAGCACGCGGAACCGGTGGAAGTGGGCCACGTGGTGTTCTTCACGAACAACCTCGCGGAAACGGAGAAGTTCTACCAGGAACTGCTCGGCTTCGAGATGTCCGACCGTTATCCGGGCCGTGGCGCGTTCTTGCGTTGCGCGCCGCACGGTGGGCACCATGACCTGTTTTTGCTGGCGTTGCCGAACGGCAAGCGTGGGTTGAATCACGTCGCCTTCACGGTGCGAGACATTCACGAAGTGTTCGGCGGCGGCATGCATATCAGCCGTTGCGGCTGGGACACGCAACTCGGGCCAGGTCGCCATCCGGTGTCGTCGGCTTACTTCTGGTACTTCCAGAACCCGGCCGGCGCATTGATCGAGTACTACGCGGATGAGGACCAACTCACGCCCGAGTGGCAACCGCGCGATTTCGAACCGGGTCCGACCGTGTTCGCCGAATGGGCGATCGACGGTGGCATTGACGGCAACACGCGCCGCCAGAAAAACGCCAAGGCGCCGGAAGGCAAGTTTATGACGGAGCGCAAACATGACTGACGCTGCCACTCAACACGCGCAAGCGGCCCATGCCGGACTGGAAGCACCGCGCACGATCGTCGTGATTGGCGGCGGCCAGGCAGCAGGGTGGGTCGTGAAGACCCTGCGCAAGGAAGGCTTCGACGGTCGACTCGTGATGATCGCCGACGAGATCCATTTGCCCTATGAACGCCCGCCGCTGTCGAAGGCGGTGCTGGCGGGCGAAGCGGACATCGACACCGTGCGCCTCGTCAAGCCGGACGACTTCGCCGAACTGAATATCGAAGCGTGGCAGCCGGACACGGCCACTTCGATTGACCGCGCACAACGCATCGTGCGGACTCGGTCCGGCCGCGAAGTGCAGTATGACCGACTCGTGATCGCCACGGGTGGCGCGGCGCGCCGCTTGCCGGACGCGCTGGTGAAAACCTCAAATATCGCCTATCTGCGCACGCTCGATGAAGCTGTCGCGCTTGGCGAGCGACTGCGTGCCAGCCAGCGTGTGCTGGTAATTGGAGGCGGCTGGATTGGGCTGGAAGTGGCGGCAACGGCACGCAAGCTGGGCGTGGATGCAACCGTAGTGGAAGGCGCGCCGCGTCTGTGCGCTCGCTCGGTGCCGCCGGCGATTTCAGATTTCCTGGTTGAACTGCATCGCGCAAACGGCGTGGATGTGCGCCTGAATTCCGGTCTCGTTTCGCTGGACGATCACCCGCACGACGCTAAGCGCGTGCGTGCCACGCTCGCCGACGGCACGACGCTCGACGCCGACTTCGCGGTCGCCGGCATCGGCCTCACGCCGCATACGGCGCTCGCGGAATCCGCGGATCTCGCCATTGCGGACGGCATCGTAGTCGACCATTTCGGCGCGACTTCGGATCCGCGCATCTTCGCGTGCGGCGACGTGGCGAATCATCCGAGCGCGTGGTTGAAGCGCCGTGTGCGGCTCGAATCGTGGGCGAACGCGCAGAACCAGGCCATCTCCGCAGCGAAGGCGTTGCTCGGCGTGTTCGAAGCGTATGCGGACATTCCGTGGTTCTGGTCCGATCAGTACGACGTGAACCTGCAGATTCTCGGCGACATTCCCAACGACGCGCAACTCGCCGTCCGCGGCGATCTGCCGGGCAAACGCGCGACGCTCTTCTACGTGGAAGACAGCGCGATTCGCGGAGTGATTGCAATCAACACGCCGCGCGATCTGAAACTCGCGCGCAAATGGATGAACCAGGGCCGCACGATCGACCTTGCAACTCTGACTGACGCCAGCACGGCGCTCGCGTAACTCTTTTCGGACGGCGATAACGGCATGAGAACCATCGACAACACCATGGGGGACCGCAGCGGCGCCGGTGTCTCAGGCCCCGTGACCCGGGGCTCGATCATTGCGCGTCTCGAGCGCTTGCCAGCCAACGCGATGCAGATCCGCGCGCGTATCCTGATCGGTCTTGCGACGTTCTTCGACGGCTTCGATGTGATTGCCATCGCAGCGACGCTGCCGATCCTGATCCAGAAATGGGGGCTGACGCCGTGGGAAATCGGCTTTCTGATTGCGTCGGGATCGATCGGGCAACTGGTGGGCGCGTTCGTGTTCCCCTGGTATGCGGAACGCAAAGGCCGGGTGCGCGCGATTGCGCTGAGCTCGGGGATCATTGGCGTGACGAGTATTGCTTGTGGGTTTGCGCCGTCGTTTACTGCGTTCGTCGTCCTACGGATTGTTCAGGGCTTGGGCCTCGGCGGTGAACTGCCGGTTGCGGCCACTTACATCAACGAGATTAGCCGCGCGCATGGCCGTGGGCGTTTCGTGCTGCTGTATGAAATCGTTTTTCCGGTGGGGCTGCTTGCGTCGAATGCGCTGGGTGCGTGGATCGTGCCGCGCTTTGGCTGGCAGGCGATGTATTTCATCGGCGGCTTGCCGTTGATCCTGTTCTTCGTGTTGCGCAAGCTGGTGCCGGAATCGCCGCGCTGGTTGGCCGAGCGCGAGCGGATGGCCGATGCGGATGCGGCCGTGCTGGCGTTCGAACGGGCGGCCAAAGGCCCGCTCCCCCCGGTTGAGCATGCGGCGGAATTCGATGCGATGGCGAACCGGCATCCGCGGCGCCGGATTGGCGATCTGTTCGGGCCGGCTTATCTGAAGCGCACGCTGGCTGTGGCGATGTTGTGGGTGACGTGTGGATTTATCCAGTACGGTCTTTCCACGTGGTTGCCGACGATTTATCGCACGGTTTATCACGCGCCGTTGCAGTTGGCGCTGAATCTGGCTGTGGCGGCGTCGGTGCTGGGCGTGATCGGCTCGCTGACTTGCGCGCTGCTGGTCGACAAGGTGGGGCGTAAGCCGATTATCAACTTCTCGTTCGTGTTGTGTGCGGTCTCGTTGGTGTTGGCGGGTGTGTTCCACAATTCGTCGGTATATGTGGTTGCGACGTGCTGCGCGTTTGCGCTTGGTTTCCTTGCGTGCGGGTTTATCACGGCGTATGTGTACACGCCGGAGTTGTATCCGACCAGCATTCGCGCGTTTGGATGCGGCGTGGGTGGCGCGTGGTTGAAGGTGGCGGCGATCTTTGCTCCGGCGATTGTGTCGAAGACCATGGTGGGCGGCCATCTCGACATCGCGTTTTATATCCTCGCGGCCGTGCCGTTCCTCGCGGCTTTGACTGTGCACTTTCTTGGGATCGAGACGAAGGGGAAGGTGCTGGAGCAGTTGGAGGCTTAGAGGGGGGTTGTGTTTGTTGGCGGTAAGGGCAAAAGAGGGCGCACCGGTGGGTGTGCCCTTTTTATTGGGCCTCGTGTAGCGGAGGTCTGGCGTTCTTCTACAACGCCTTCCGATAAACCACAAACCCCGACCGATCAGCGACGCCGTCATAGAGCTTCATCGCAGTCTGATTCGTCTCATGCGTTTGCCAATAAACTCGCTTCGAACCATCCGCTTTTGCCCGTTCATAGACGGCTTCGATCAGTGCGCGTCCAACACCTTTGCCGCGCTCGCTTTCCAGCGTATAGAGATCCTGTAAATAACAAATGGGCCCGACCATCGTAGTGTGCCGATGATAGAGAAAGTGGACGAGACCCAGCAGTTGACCGTCGCGTTCCGCGACCATCGCATGCATCGGCTCATAACCATCGAAAAAGCGCGTCCACGTAAGAACTGTGATGTCGCGGGGCAGCGCCGTCTCGCCGGATCGTCCGTAGAAAGCGTTATAGGCGTCCCATAGCGGCAACCAGGCAGGGAAATCGGCGGTGGTCACAGGGCGAATCTGAATCGGTTGCGTCACGAGCAGGCTCCTTGTTTGCATATCGTGAAGAGAAATCTTGCGGCACGGCCACCCCGTCAGCTTAAGAAATTTGTGGCACCATTGTTAGCTCCACGTAACCACAATAATCTGGAGCCACGCATTTGGACTACGGCCTGTTGATGTCGAACTTCGCGAAGCAACTGGGCGGCTGCAAGCTCACGCAGCAGAACCTGCTCTACGAAAGTTTGCGGCGGGCCATTCTCGATGGCGACATTCGGCACGGCAGTCAGCTCATCCCCACTCGCTCGCTTGCCGAGCAGCTTGGGATTGCGCGCAATTCGGTGTTGTACGCGGACGAGCGGCTTACCGAAGAGGGTTTTGTCAGTACGAGCCGTCATGGCTCCGTGGCATGCATGGTGAGCCGCGCAGCGTTGCCGCCTGCGGCGCATGTCGACAGTGCGGGTGTGCCGGTCAGCCGGTTGTCGCGCCGCGTGGCGGATCTGCCGCGCGAGCGCACTCGCGCGAACGATCCCACGCCGTTTCGCCCTGGCGTGCCCGCGCTGAACGAATTTCCGATGGCCCAATGGCGCAGTTGCATGGAGCGCGCCTGGCGTTTGATCGACCCGCGTGAACTCGACTACCGCAACAACGCGGGACATCCCGCCTTGCGCCGAGCGATTGCCGAATATGTGCGGGTGTCGCGCGGCGTGCGCTGTTCTGCTGAGCAGGTGTTTATCACCTCGGGCACTCAGGCGAGTCTCGATCTATGCGCCTGCATGCTGGCTGATCCGGGCGCGCGCGTCTGGATGGAGGACCCGGGCTATCACGGTGCGAAGGCTGCGTTTCAGGCCGCGGGGCTGAGCCTCCAGCCCATCCCTGTCGATGCCGCGGGGATTGCGCCGACTGAAGAGCACTGGCAGCGCACGCCGCCGCACCTGATCTATATCACGCCATCGCATCAGTACCCGCTCGGCAGCGTGTTGAGCCTCGAGCGTCGCTGGTCGATCATCGAGCATGCAATCGAACGTGGTGCGTGGATCATCGAGGACGATTACGACAGCGAGCTCCGCCACAACGGGCCACCGTTGCCGTCTATCCAGGGGCTGACGGAGAACGCGCCCGTCATCTATCTGGGCACCTTCAGCAAGACGATTTTTCCGGCTTTACGGATGGGGTTCATGATCGTGCCGGCCCATGTGGTGCAGGAAGTGCATGGCGCGCACAGCGAGATCGCGCGCCAGGGCAGGGTGGCTGAACAGATGGCACTGGCCGATTTCATCGAGAGCGGCAAGTACGCGCGTCATCTGCGGCGCATGCGGCGGATCTATCAGCAACGCCGCGCCGCGCTCGTGGCTGCGCTCGAGCGGCATATGGGCGACCTCGTCACCGTGTCGTCCGATAGCGGCGGCATGCATCTGACGGTTCGTCTCGATGCACCGCTTGTCGACGCGGACGTGACCGTGGCCACGCGAGCGCATGGCCTCACTATCGCACCGCTCAGCACGTACTGCGATCCCGCAACGGATAGCACGCGCTACAACGGCTTTATGTTGGGGTACGCCGGTATCGCGCCGGAAGCCGCGGACGGGTTAGTCGCAAGGCTTGCGCAGATCGTGCGGTCGCTGGATCGCGGGCGTGTCTAGTTGCGCGATTGTCGCAACGTGTCGCGCACTTTTTTGGCCACCAATAGCGGCATGTAATCGAACACGCGGGCGTCAGTCTTGAAGTCGGCCAAAGTGTCGGCGTAAATCTTGGAGACCGTTTCCGTGGGAGTGTTGGTTTCCGCGGCAATGGACTTTACGACTTCGTCAACGTTGGTCTGGGGCTGAGCCATGAGGTTCTCCGGGTTTGGCAGGGGGCAACTGCGGACAACAGGAGTTTCATTACAGGATGCGTTCGGCCATCACGCCAATTGAATCGTCCTATCACGTATCTGCTTCAGACACGTTTTTGCTTGCAACTGCGAAAGGGACTGATCGCAACGCGCGATGCCTCCGTTCAGTGCGAGTGAAGATGATGAATATCTGGGAAATGCGCATGCGAATGCGTGATGGGAACGTGGCGATGCGGATGAGTATGCGGTTCCTGACCGTCCCACTCGAAATCATGCTCGTGCTGGTGATGTTCATCGTGACGGTGCCGATGAGTGTGCTCCAGCGTGCGATGGGTATGCGGATGATCGTGGCGCTCGCGGATATGCAGCCAGATGCCGAGCGCCATCAAGGCCGCTGCAACCCAGAAGAGGAGCGGCGGCAGTTCGGGCCAGAAGATCAGCGAGAGCGTGACGCCGAACAGCGGCGCTACTGAAAAATAAGCGCCGGTGCGCGCCGTACCGAGATTGCGCAGCGCGACCACGAACAGCACGAGACTGATCCCATAACCTGCGAAACCCGTCACCATGGCCGCCGCCATGCTGGCGACGTGCGGGAGCCGTGCGCCTAGCAGCATGGCGATCCCAAAGTTCACCGAGCCCGCGACCAGCCCTTTCAGACAGGCGATCACCATTGCGTCGTTGGTCGAAACCTCGCGGGTGAGGTTGTTGTCGATCGCCCAGCATCCGCATGCTGCGGCGACCAGCATGGCGCCGAGCGGCAAGCCCGCGGCGCCGGGATGCCACGACAAGGCCACGCCGCCAGCGACGATCGCGGCCATGCCGAGAAACACCTGCACGTCGACGTTTTCGCGGAACACGAGCCATGCAATCAATGCGGTGAAGACGCCTTCGAGGTTCAGCAGCAGCGAACTGGTGGCGGCGGGCGTCGAGTTCAGGCCGAGCATCAGCAGCGCGGGACCGGCGACGCCGCCCATCACGATTGCGCCGAGCAGCCACGGGACTTCGCGCAGCGGGATCTGACCGGCGTTGGCCTGCTCGTGCGCGCTACGTGTCATCCGGCGCACGAGGATTGTTATGGCAAGACCGAGCCCGCTGCCGAGATAGAACAGGCCCGCCACCATGAACGGCGACAGCGTGCTGAGTAAGGCTTTGGCAAGCGGCGTGGTCGCCCCGAACAACGCTGCGGCGAGAAGTGCGGTGAACGGTGCGTTAAAACGTGCTGACATGGGTGAAGAAGTCCTGGTGCTACGCACTGTCGGTGGTGGCGCGATGAATGATCTGATTGGAAAATAGTGTAGCAATCCGCACGGCGGACGATGAGAGCATGACGTGGCGAGCGCCTCCGCCGCGCTGCGCCGAACGATCGGCATGCCGGTCTTTGCCCCGCCGGGGGACAGGAACCCGCATCAAGCGCCGGCCTACGACCCGGCGCCTCGGCACTCCCACTGCACCCGTGCGCCGCATCCATTGTCTGTTTGCCTGCGTATAAACCTGCATCCCCCTTGGATGAGGATGCCATGCCGCCTGTCGCCGCCGCCGTGATTGCCCTGATCGGGCTCGTGCTCGTGTTTTCCGCCGTCTGGGCATGGCAACTGAAATCGGAAAATGCGGGCATGGTCGATCCGGTCTGGGCGTATTCGCTCGGCGCCGTCGCGGTGCTGTACGCGGTACTCGGCACGGGCGATCCTTCCTCGCGCGCGCTCGTCGCGCTCGGTGGCCTGATCTGGGGCGCGCGTCTCGGCACGCATCTGTGGCGGCGCAATTTCGGTCAGCCGGAAGATGCGCGCTATCGGCGCTTCCGTGAGGAGTGGGGAGATGCTGCGCCGCGCCGGATGTTCTGGTTTTTCCAGTTGCAGGTCGTGATTTCGATGCTGCTCTCCGTCGCATTTCTGGTGCCTTCCTACCGCTCGAGCGAGCCGGCCACGGGCTGGATGCTGCCGGCGGCGGCGGTGTGGATTGTGTCGGTGACGGGCGAAGCGCTCGCGGACCGTCAGTTGCGCGGTTTCAAGAACGATCCGTCCAACCACGGCAAGGTTTGCGGCGTGGGTCTATGGCGCTACTCGCGGCACCCGAACTACTTTTTCGAATGCGTGCATTGGGTGTCGTACATTTTGCTGTGCATCGGCTCGCCGTGGATCTGGCTCACGTTCCTGCCGCCCGTGCTGATGGCGTGGCTGTTGCTGAAGCTCTCAGGTATCCCGTTGCTCGAAGCGAATCTCGCGAAGACGCGGGCCGGGTATGCCGAATACATGCGTACCACGAACGCCTTGATTCCATGGCCGCCGCGCCGCTCACCGGGCGAGTAACCGCTTGATCGATTCGATGACGTCACAACAAGACCAATGGGATGCCGGCCAACCCGGCGTTGCGATCTAACAGGAGTCCGTCTCATGAGCCTCTCGACCTTCGACCGCACACTGCCGCCGCCGGCGTCGACCACTCCCGACGACGGCTGGCTGATCCGCTGCTGCGAACGCGGCTGGCTGCCTGACATGTTGATCCGGCTCGGCATGCGCCAATTGATGGGGCATCGTCTGCGCGACGAGGCCATCCACGACGGCGAGTTGCGTGCGCGACGGCTCAATCATTTGCTCGACGACCTGCGTTCGAGTCCGATCGCCATCGAAACCCAAGCCGCAAACGCACAGCACTACGAAGTACCCGCGTCGTTCTTTCATGCGCATCTGGGACCGCATCTGAAGTACTCGTGCTGCCTTTATCCGGAAGGTAAGGAGACGCTCGCGCAGGCTGAAACCGCGATGCTCGAACTGTATGCGACCCGCGCCGAACTGGTAGATGGTCAGCGTGTACTTGATCTCGGCTGCGGCTGGGGCTCGTTGTCGCTGTGGCTCGCGGCACACTATCCGAATTCGCAGATCGTCGCGCTATCGAACTCGCATGGTCAGCGTGCTTTCATCGAAGGCCAGGCGGCGGAGCGCGGCCTGACGAACCTCAAGGCCGTCACCGGCAACATCGTCGATTTCGAGTTCTCCGAGGCACTGCTCGCGGGCGGCTTCGACCGGGTGGTGTCGATTGAGATGTTCGAGCACATGAAGAACTACGGGCTCCTGCTTGCGGAGATTGCGCGTTGGATGCGCGACGACGCGAAGCTGTTCGTGCATATCTTCGCGCATCGCACGCTGGCTTATCACTTCCAGGTGCAGGACGGCAGCGACTGGATGTCGAAGTATTTTTTCACCGGTGGCACGATGCCGTCGGAGAATCTGCTCCTCAATTTCCAGGACGATCTGCGCATGGAACGTCAGTGGTGGGTCAGCGGCACGCATTACGAGCGCACGGCAAACCAGTGGCTGGCCGCGCTCGACGCCGCCAAAGATCGCGTGCTGCCGATGCTCGTCGACACCTACGGCGCGCGCGATGCGGCGCTCTGGTTGCAGCGCTGGCGCATGTTCTACATGGCCGTGGCCGAACTGTTTGGCTACGCGAACGGCAATGAATGGGGTGTCGGGCACTATCGTTTCGAAAAGCGCTGAGCGGCAGCGCGCGGGCGCGGGAGGCTAAACCCGCCGCGCCCGCGCGAATTCGATCATCGTCTGCGCGAACCGTACAGCGGCCGGGTTGCCGGCATCGCGTCGCGTGACCAGATGCAACGGGGCCGTGATGGCCTCGTCACTATCCATCGGGCAATACACCACGCTTTCCTGCTGATAACGCTGCATCGAGGCGGGTACGATCGTCACGCCCGTGCCCGCCGCGACGAGATTTATCGCGCTCAGCATACGCGGCACCTCGGTGGCGACGCGCGGCGTGAAACCCGCCGCTTCGCAGGCGTCGATGAAATCAGCGTACATGCCGCGCGCGCCGGGTCGGCGCACGAAGATAAACGCTTCGTCAGCCAGCGCGTCGAGTGCGACTGGACGCATCCGGCCTGACTTGCCGCGCCCCTGCAGCAGACGATGTCCTACCGGCAGCACGAGCACCATGCTCTCCTCCAGCAGCAGATCGAAGCGCAGCTCTTCCGGCGTGTCGCTCGGCTTGCGCAGGATCGCGGCGTCGATCCGGCCGCTCACCATCCGCTCGATAATTTCCGCGGCATTGATCTCATTGAGGTCGATGGCGATGTCCGGGCAGGCCTCGCGGAACGCGCGGATCGCGGCGGGCGCCAGCGGGTGGAACGCCGATGAACTGGTCAGCGCGATCCGCAGCGAGCCTATCCGGCCGTCCGCAATGCCCCTGCCCTTGCTAACCGCCTGTTCGAGTGCCTGCAGCACGGCGCGTGCATCGTCAGCGAAAGAGGCGCCTGCCGAAGTGAGCTCGACGCCGCGCGCCACCCGCGTGAACAGCGCGAAGCCGATTTCGCTCTCCAGCGCCTGGATCTGCTGCGAGAGCGGCGGTTGCTGGATATGCAGTTTCGCTGCGGCACGGGTGAACTGCCGCTCGTTGGCGACCGCCAGGAAGTAACGCAGATGTCGCAGTTCCATCGCAATGCCTCATATATATAAAACGTATGGCAGGGCCATTTGATCGGTATTTTACATTTACCGCGATCGTCCGTACGCTTGAGGCATACACGAAGAAGTTTCAGGAGACTTATGGACTCGATGCTTTCCGCCGCGGCGTCACCCGCGCATCCCGCTCCCGTGCCGGCGGCCTCGCAGGTGCGGCGTGCCGTGATTGCCTCGGTGATCGGCAATGGTCTCGAGTGGTTCGACTTTCTGATCTACGGATACTTCGCGAAGACGATCGCGCACGTGTTTTTTCCGGTCGGCAACGCGTTTCTGTCGACGGTGCTGACGCTGGCGACTTTCGCGATCGGCTTCGTCGTCAGACCGCTGGGCGGGATCGTGCTGGGCGCCTACGCAGACCGCGTGGGGCGGCGCCGCACCTTGTCGCTGCTGATCCTGCTGATGGCGGCGAGCACGCTGCTGATGGGCCTGACGCCGGGCTACAGCAGCATTGGCATTGCCGCGCCGTTGCTGGTGCTGCTTTCACGCGTGTTGCAGGGCGTGTCGGTGGGTGGTGAGTTCGCCACGGCCGCGGCGATGCTGTCCGAGTACGCGCCGCGCGGCAAAAAGATGTTCTATGGCAGTTTCCAGATGACGTCGCAGGCGTTTGCGTTGCTGCTCTCGTCCGCATGCGGCTATTTGCTGACGACACACCTGGACCGCGCCTCGCTGGAAGCCTGGGGCTGGCGTGTGCCGTTCCTGCTTGGTGCGCTGATCGGACCGATTGGTTTTTACATTCGCCACAAGGTGGCTGAATCACCGGAATTTGTCGAGATGCGCGAGCGTCTCGGGCATGCACCGCGGCAATCGATGCGGCAGTTCCTGCGCGAGCGCAGCGATGCATGCCTGTGTGCGATGGGCGTGATCATCGTCGGCGCGGCGACCAATTATCTGTGGCACTCGTTTTTGCCTTTGTACGTCGAGCGTCAGCTGCATTTGCCGCTGAAGAACGCGTTGTTCGGCACGGCGGTGTCGGGTCTGATCAGCATCGTTGCTTATCCGCTGGCGGGCAAGCTCGCTGACCGGGTCGGCGCGTGGCGCGTGTTCTTTCCGGTGGTGGTGATCTGGGCGGTGGTCGCTTATCCGCTGTTCGCCTGGGTGGTTGCGCAACCTACGGCCGAGCGCCTCTTTACCGCGCAGATGATCGCGACGCTGGTATTGAGCATCATGTCCGGCCCGCATCCGGGGATGCTGACGCAGTTGTTCCCGACCGCAACGCGTTCGACCGGCGTCGCACTGTCGTACAACGTGGCGGTTACGCTGTTCGGGGGACTCGCGCCCTTGACGGTGACGACGCTGATCAGCTTCACCGGCTCGAACCTGGTGCCGGCTTACTACCTGATTTTTGCGGCGATCGTCTCGCTGCTGCTAGTTGGCCTGAGCCGGTCCGGACGACGCCTGTTGCGCGACCCCGATGCCGTGCCGCACGACTAACTCCCTTTCTCGAAGTTGATTTGACCATGACCGATTTCAGTCCCCGCGAGCGCACCCGTCCGCGCAACGAATATCCGGTGCGCGCGGTCGGCAGCGAGCGGTTTCGCGTCAGCACTGCGCGTGGGTCCGGCTGGGTGCCGGTGTATCGCTCGGCAGGTAAGGCGCTGGATCATCGTGTGAGCCGCGTTGTGATCGTGCTGCACGGCCGACTGCGCGACGCGGATGCGTACTTGTTGTCCGCGCAACGTGCCTTGGCCGCGGCTGACGTCGACCCTGACGCGACCTTGCTGCTGGTGCCGCAGTTTCTCGCTAGCGCTGATATCGTTGCGCATGGCCTGGATGAAGACGCGCTGCACTGGGATTGGACCAGCTGGATGGGCGGCGATGACGCGTCGGGGCCCGCGCCGGTGAGTTCGTTCGATATCCTTGATAGTCTGGTCGAAGCCGTCGCGGATCGCTCGCGCTTCGCCGCCTTGCGCGAGGTGGTGATCGCCGGTCACTCGGGCGGTGCGCAGGTGGCGCATCGCTACGCGGTGGTGGGCCGCGCTGCGGCGCTGCTCGAACAACAGGGCGTACCTTGCCGGTATGTGATCGCCAATCCCTCTTCGTATGTGTATTTCGACAAAATGAGGCCCGATGGATGGGGTGGCTTCAGCCCAGTGGACGAGTGGGTTTGCGCTGGCGTCGATATGTGGAAGTACGGCATTCATGAGCCACCGCGTTACGCGAGCAGCGCTGCGTTCGAGGCACTCGAGCAACGCTACGTCCGCAGCGATGTGATCTACCTGCTCGGTGAGGCTGACTGCGATCCGCAGCATCAGGCGCTCGACCGGTCCTGTGCTGCCAATGCGCAAGGGCCGCACCGGCTGGCGCGGGGCTTGGCTTATGTCGCGTATTTGCGCACGCGGCATCCGCAGCTTGGGCACCGCTGCTGGCAGGTGCCCGGCGTCGGCCACAATGGCGAAGCGATGTTCAACTCGGCCGAAGGTCTGCTTGCGCTGTTTGATGCGAAAGCGCGTGTGGACGGGCCGGGTGCGGGCGCTGTGGCGTCGCAAGGGCGGCCAGATCCAACGGACGGCGGCGCGGCGGAGTGACTTGCCGGGCACACGTGCGGCACTTGCGCTCGGCCGCGATGCCGTCACACTACATCGCGGCGGCGCTTGATTGCCTGCCCGGCACAGGACCTCCTCGACACCAAACCCGGCGGGGCGTCATACTTTGCGGGTTGCGCAACGCCTCATTGTCACGTTAGCGCGGCTTCAACGGAACCGCCCATGACCACGCCCATCCCCTTCGTACCCTATCGCTTCAAGGCCAATGCCACTCACTACCTGGGCGGCCGCCCGGCCTATTCGCCGCGCCTGATCCGCCGCGTGGCCGAATCTTGCCGGCTCGACGGCTCGCAACGGCTGCTCGATCTTGGTTGCGGACCGGGCCAACTGTCGCTGGCGTTTTCATCGTGGGTGGACACAGGCGTCGCGCTCGACCCCGAGCCGGAAATGCTGCGCATCGCGGCTGATCTTGGACTCGGCATTGCGCCGAACATCGAATACCGGCTGGGCAGTTCGTACGATCTGTCGCCGGAGTGGGGCCGTTTCCAGATTGCCGTGGTAGGCCGTGCCTTTCACTGGATGGACCGGCCCGACACGCTCGCGCGACTGGACCAACTAATCGATCCCACGGGCGCGGTGGTGCTGTTTGCGACCTCGCACCCTGACGATCCGTCGGCACCGTGGCACGCGCCGTACCGGGCGCTGCTCGATGAATACGCGCAAGCCGATCCAGCGCGCGAGCAGCGCAAATCCGATAGTTGGGAGAGCCACGAAACCGTGTTGCTGAAGTCGGCGTTTGCCGCGCTGGAGCGCGTGTCGATCATCGAGAAGCGGCGCGTGGCGCTGGACTCGCTGATCGCGCGGGTGCTGTCCATGTCGAGCCTCTCACGCGAGCGCCTGGGGACGAGGCTCGATGAACTGTTGGAACGCGCGCGGCAGTTGCTCGAGGCGCATGCGGTAGATGGCCGGCTCGACGAGCGCGTGGAATCCATCGCGCTGATCGCACGACGTTGAGTGAGGCGATGTGGTCGCCGTAGTCTCAGGCGACCCACCGTGGCATATGTTTCCGCCCATCAAGCGGTGAACGGACGCGCCAACGCACTTGCGCTGACGCATCATCCCTCATGCCTAACCGCCGGAAGGCGACGTGTGACCGAGCACGCCGGCCACAATCAATACGGCCACCATCACAATGGCTTCGACCGCCAGAAGCCGATCGAAGCTGCGCTGTGCATCGCGATACGCGGGGTCACCACTCGCCGCGGTGTGTTGCAGGCGCGGCAGATAGATCATGCGGTTGTAGCCTCCTAACAGCACGGCCAGCGTCACGAACACCAGCTTGAGTGTCAGCACGCGCCCATACAGCACGTCAAGCAAGGGCGCGGTCAGGTGGGCCGTGTCCTGTGTGGCGTTATAGATGCCGGTCACAATCACCACAGCGAGCGCGATGGTCGCCAGATGCGACAACTGCGTGCAAAACGCCACGCGACTTGCCGACCGAGTGGAGGTCACCTCGGCCGCTTCCCTGGATACGACCTCCGACGCCCCCGCATTCCAGCGCCACAGCACCGGCGCCGCGACGATCACGCTGCCCGCCCACACGGCCGTCGCGGCCAGATGCAGGACGTGCACTGCTTCGCGCAGTGTGAAGTCACCCGCATCGGCCGCGTGACTTGAAGCAGCCTTCCCCGCGACATAGACGGCCATACCCGCCGCGGCAAGCCCCCAAGAAGAACGACTGCGCCGCGTGCCGCTCAGGCAAGCGAGTACCGCGCCGGCGAAACCTACCGACCAGGCAACACCGAAGTGCGATTGCGTCAACACGGCACTCACGACGGGACCCGCTGCGGTGAAGGGCGTGCCACCCATCACCGCAGCCTGCAGCCACAGATACAGGCCGCAGGCCAGCACGAGCGCGCCAAGCGCAGCGAATCGCGAGCGGCCGAACGCAGCCGAAGCGGCCGGGCAGCGCTGCTGTTGCCGCCAAAGCATCGCACTGCACACGAGCGCCCCAACCGCGATCGCGAACAGCAAGTCTTGCGCAGACTGGACGACGATCTGTCCGACAACGAGCGGATCCACCGTCACTTCACCGTGAAGGTGTAGTGGCCCTGCGTGCGGTGTCCGTCTTCTGCGACGGCCACCCAGGCGACCGAGTAATCGCCGGGCGTCAGCGGATTCAGCGCCACCGACATATGCTTCTTGTTCGACGGATCCACTACAGCTTTGGCGCTCGTCACCGGCTTACCCTGCGCATCGGTCACGGTGATCGAACTGAAGGCCGGCTCGAGGCCGTCATCGAAATCGATCGCCACGTCCTTTTGCGACGTGGCAACGGTCGAGCCTGCGCCCGGCGCCTGGTGGGTCGGGAACGCGTGTGCGTGTGCCAACTGGCACCCTGCGATCATCAGCGCGGCAACGGTGGCGCGCGCGGTTGTATGGAGTTTCATGAGAGCGGTGTCCTGAATCAGAAAAGAGGTTTGCCGATGGAGCTCGGGAGGATGTCGTCGAGGAACAGGTGGGCGTCGAACAGCACGCCGACATGGTTGCCGGACAGGCGATTGACGGGAATCTGCGCTTCGACGCCGAACTGCCCCCAGCGGTTGAGCCACAACACGCCGGGGTTGATCGTGCCGGTCGTTTGACCCGCGCAGGCGCCCGCTGTGCAGGTGGCCATCGGTGCTTCGACGACGAGGTACGCGCCCCCGAGCGGTTGCGGCAGGCCCAAATCTTTCACGTGATCTTGCAGATACGGGATGCTGTACTGCAGCGTCGTGCCCCAGCCGAACGAGTCCGGTCCCAGAGCCGATGAGGCGGTCGTCAGATTCGGTCCGATCTCGGCGGTGATCGCGAACGGCTTCAGGTAGTCGAGCGACGCGGGCAGGTCGCCGAAGCCCTTGCCGAGATAGACCGTCGGCGAGAATGTCGAAAACGAGTTGGCGATCGACCTGGCGCCGGTGCCGCCGATTTCCGTATCGAGCCCGACCGAAGCCATGAATTCATGCTGCGCGTTCGCGTAGAGCATGTACTTCACACCTACCGTCACGTTGTCCCAGCCCTTGGCGGAGCCACCGTTCGGATCGTTCTGCCTGACGTACTGGCTCGAAACGCTGAACTGGAAATTCTGCGTGATCGTCTTGTCCCACTCGTACGACACGGTGTTCACGTTCATGTTGTCGCCATTGTCGTCGGGGGTCTTGATATGGCCGAACTGTGTGTCGAATTCGTCGTCGACGCCGGGGTCGTCGACCGTCATCGTGGCAGGGAAGATCCGGTCGCCAACCACCGCGTGGGCTGAAGCAGCCGGCGAACCGGCGAGACAGGCGGCGCCGGCCGCCGCCATGAAGGCGACGCGTGCGGGCGCCGCGTGCCGTTTCAAAAGCGTTCGCATGATCTATTTCTTCTCCAATTGTCTTGATCAGTCGCCACGCAGAAGCAGATGCGCGGCAACATTCCGCGACTGCTCGCGCAGCGCGGACACGGTTCGTGTACTGATCGGATCAGGAGAGAACGGGAGGCGCACGCGGCTGTGCCGCGCTATAAAAGAGGGGGATGTAGGCTGCGTCGCGCGTGACGGCGACCGGTGCGCGTGCAACCGATAGCTCGGCGACGAACGCAGTAGCCGTGCCGGGCAGCACCGGCACGTGGGCGAGCATGCCGCAATACGCGCACGCTTGCCAATGGTATGCGGGAGAGTGGGATGACTTGCTGTCGTGCGCGAGCTGGCTGTTGGCCGGGTCGGCAGAACAGTAGGTTGCCAGTGCCTCGCCTAACCGGTCGTGTGCTGCGAGCGCCTGCGAGACAGTCGGCGCAAACGTACTCATCAGGATTGCAAGCAATCCCAACAAGCTGCCGATTTTCTGGAGGCGGAGACGAAGCATGCTGCGCGTCGAGCACGAGAGGAGCGATGATTGGCGCAGATTATGCCACGCAGGCCGCCACGAATATATGCAAGAGCCGCATGTCCAACATCTTCGCCCTGTGCGTTAGCGATGCGCGGTAACGGATAGGGCGCGTCTGGAGCGACAGGCGCACGCGCGAGGCCGTTTCGTAGGAAGATTGTGGCTTTGCCAGCGTTCTTCGTAGAATTTCGGCAACGTGCGCAGGGCAAACTACTGGGACTGGCGTGCACGATGCGACGGCTCGTTGTTGAAACGATGGCCGGAAATAGTCATTTCGTACGGGCGACACGGAATAAATCGCCGCAGCGCAGCGTTTGCATAAATGGCTGCTGTCGCTTCGCACGCAAACGCGCCGACTTTCTTGCCCGCTTCATTTGCCGACTTTAATTTCAATTAGCTTTCGCATTGGCGCACCATTTCAGACGGAATTACCGATGAGCACTCAGGCCAACTCTCCCCTGACCGATACGACCAGCGTGCAGCCCGTATCGCGCTACACCCGCACGGCCATGGTGCTGCACTGGATCATCGCGATCCTGATCATCTGCAACGTGGCGCTGGGTTTGAGCGCCAATTGGCTGCCCGACGACTGGGTGCGTCCGGTGATCGATACGCATAAGTCAATCGGCATCACCGTGCTCGGCCTCGTGCTGCTGCGCATCTTGTGGCGCATCTCGCATCGGCCGCCAGCGTTGCCTGCGGCATTTCCCGCATGGGAGCTGATTGCCGCGCATGTTGCGCACTTCCTGCTTTATCTGCTGATGATCGGCTTGCCGCTGTCCGGCTGGATGCACGACTCGGCCTGGAAAGATGCGGCGACACATCCGATGCATCTGTTCAACCTGGTTCCATGGCCGCGTATCGGCTACATCATGAACCTTGACCCGACGCTCAAGGAAACCCTGCACGACCGCTTCGGCGCGTTGCACACGTGGCTCGGTTATGCGCTCTACGCGCTGCTCGCGATGCACGTGGGCGGCGCGCTGAAACACGAGTGGATCGATCGCAAGTCCGTGTTAAAGCGCATGATTCCGTGAGGACGGCGATTTCATCCCCGCATGCTTCACCCGCCGGTTGCACCAGCAGATTTGCACCGGCAGGTTCCACCCTTAACCCCGCAGTACCGACAGATTCAGCAGCTATCTTGAAGAGAACTCTGGAACAAGCTTTAGCGCTCGCCTCGCCCCGTATTGTGCCGCGCCCCACCACGCTGTTGAGTACGCTGATCCATCTCAGCGTTGTAGTGGTGTGGTTGCTGCTCTTCGCGCGAGCGTTTTTCCTGCAAGGCGTAGTGGCGTGGTCGACCGGGATTGCCTACGTGGTCTACGACACCTTGCTGCTCGTGTTTGTCACGGTCAAGACGCTGCCGCTCATGCGGCCGCCGACGCCGCTTGATCCGGCCTCGGACCGGCGCAGCTTGCCGAGCATGGGCGTGATCGTCGCTTCGCATAACGAAGCGGCGGTATTGCCGATTACGCTCGCAGCGCTGCTGCGGCAAACGCACGGCCCCGCGCAAATCGTGATTGCCGACGACGGTTCGACCGACGGCACCGCCGCGCTGCTAACCGGGCGCTTTGGCCTGACGGCGGCGCCGGACGGCGAACTGAGCGCACCGAGCAGGCTTCACCCGAACCTCCACTGGCTGCGGGTGCCGCACGGCGGCAAGGCGCGGGCGCTGAACGCGGCCATCACGGTGATGACCACGGAAACCGTGATGACCGTCGATGCCGACACGCTCCTCGACGACGACGCCACCTACGCGATGCGGGCGGCTTTCGCGGACGAGCCGAAACTCGTGGCGGCAGCGGGCATCCTCGTGCCCGTCTGCGGCAAAACGGTTTCGGGGCGCGTGTTCCAGTGGTTCCAGACATATGAGTACATGCGCAACTTCATCGCCCGCTTTGCGTGGATGCGCGCCGACAGCCTGCTGTTGATCTCGGGCGCGTTTGCCTCATTCAAGCGCACGGCGCTCGTCGACGTGGGCGGATTCGACCCGCAGTGTCTGGTGGAAGACTACGAGCTGATCCATCGGCTGCGCCGCTATTCGGTCGATCATGGGCTTGGCTGGGACGTGCGCGTGGTGGGCGACGCACAGGGGCGAACCGATGCGCCTGGCACGCTCGGCAGTTTCCTGCGGCAACGGCGCCGCTGGTTCGCGGGCTTTTTGCAGACGCAATACTGGAATCGCGACATGACGGGCAATCCGCGCTACGGCACGCTCGGCATGCTGATGCTGCCGGTCAAGGCGCTCGATACGATGCAGCCGATCTACGGCCTGACCGCCTTCGCGCTGCTGCTCGGCTTCCTGTTCGGCGGACACGGGACACTCGTGCTGTCGATTTTTAGCGTGATCGGCGCCAAGATTGTCATCGATCTGGCCTTCTACGTGTGGTGCATTCATCTGTACCGCCGCTGGACTGGTCAGCGGGTCGGCTCGAACCTGGTGCTGGCCGTGGTGGCGGCGATTGTCGAACCGTTCACGTTCCAGTTGCTTCGCCATACCGGCGCCCTGATGGGCTGGCTGCACTTTTTACGCGGCGGCCGCGTGTGGGGCGCGCAGCGCCGCTCGGGGCTGGTGGCGCCGGACGAGGGCTGACGGGCTTTCGCGAGAGCCCGCGAAGAACCAAGGATGGGCGCGCGATCCGCGCCCACGCTACCGCGTCCCTATGTGCGCTGCAGCACCCCAGGCGGACTGGCGGGAAACCCTATGTATTGTTATTGTCAAAAACATTGATCGCGCACCTTCTAGTAGACTCACTTCCTATGTCGGTTTCCCCGTGCAAGTTACGGGCCCACTCAGGTTTCAGACTACAAGGAGGCGTCGCCCATGCATGTAGTTCCTTCGCTGGACAGCACCACCATCGATGCGCCTACCGAGGCACCGGCCGAAGCGGCCGATGACATATCCACTGAGGCGCTCAGCGGCGCGCCGGTGCGCGATCTGCGCCGCGTCCCTATCCACCCCGATTACTGGTATCCGCTAGCGTGGTCGCACGAGCTCAAGCGCGGCAAGGCGCACGGCGTAACGTTTGCCGGCGAGCCGATCGTGCTGGTGCGTACAGAGTCGGGCAAGGCGTTTGCGCTGGAAGACCGCTGTGCGCACCGGCAAGTGCCGCTGCACGGCGGCGTGGTGGATGGCGAAACGATCCGCTGCTGTTACCACGGCTGGACCTACGATTGCAGCGGCCGCTGCGTCGACATTCCGTATCTGGGCCGTGAACGTTTGCCCAACGGCGTGCGCTCGTATCCGTGCCGCGAGGAGCAGGGGCTGATTTTCGTGTTCCCCGGCAATCCCGCGCTGGCGGAAGAGCGCCCGTTGCCGCCGCTCGCCTCGTTGGGCGATAAGGCCTACAAGACGCGCCGCTTCGGCCGCGAAGTGAAGTGCCATTATTCGTTCATGCACGAAAACCTGATGGATATGAACCATCAGTTCCTGCACCGCAAGCAGATGGGGCAGATGCGGGCGCGTTCGCTTGGACGCCGCCGCGGCGACGACTGGGTTGAGGTGGACTACACGTTTGCGCGGATGGCCGGCGAACAGCCGATCGGCGAGGCGCTGGTGTTCGGGCAAAGCCGTAAAGGTACGCAAGGCGCGGATAAGGACGTGATGACTATCCGCACCCAGTACCCGTATCAGACGCTGCAGATCCGCACTTCGGACTCGACGCTGGTGATGAACCTGTGGATTGTCTATGTGCCGGTCGATGCCGAGCAGCGTACCAACCGCACCTTCGGCCTGCTGTCTATCCGCAAGCCGGGTATTCCGGTCCTGCTGGATATCGCCTGGCCGCTGCTGGTCTGGTTCACCGAGCGCATTTTCAAGGAAGACCGCTGGATCGTCGAACGTGAACAGGAAGCGCACGACCGGCAAGGGGCGGACTGGAATCACGAGGTGTTCCCGGTCATCAACGAACTGCGCGCGCTGTTGCGCGAGTGCGGTGCGCCGCCTGCGGCCGGTCACTTCAAGGGCGTGCGAATTGGACCTGCCGAGGCGACGACGTAACGCGCAGTCCGTTTGCAGTTGCGATTGCGTTGGCGTTGCCGGGGGCGTCTTGCGGCAACCTGACATTGCAGGGAGCCGCAGTCTCCGTGACGAAAGTCTGTTCAGTACTCTGCATTCGAGCCTTCACTCGCTCTCGCGGATGCCGGCCTCGTTCAGACCGGCTGCGCGCTTCTGCTGCAGCCAGGGTCCGGCGATAGAGGCGGCCGCGCCGATCGTCCCCATCGTCAGCGACAGCAGCACGATCAGCAGGCCGGTGTGCCCACGTCCAGCGGACACACCGACCAGCAGGCCCGCGAGAGGCTGGGTGAGGTTATTCAGCAGGATGATGACGCCGGTGGTTTTACCGTAGTCCTTGGCCGGAATAATCTTTTGCCGCGCGCTTCGTATATAGACGTTGAACATCTTGTCAAAGCCGGTAATCAGCACGAAACCCACCGCATAGCCCCACGGACTGGCACTCGCACCGGCGATCACACCGCCGAGGCAGATTGCCAGAAACGCCAGCAGACCAAGCGTTTTCCTGGAGAACGAAACGCGGGCGATGGTCAGCAGGATCAGCACGGTGGCAATCGCGCCGATGGTTTGCAGTCCCGCGTAAAAGCGTCCCGATTGATGATGGATGCCGGTGACCATCGCGGCCGAGGTGGCGAGCGTCACGCCGATGACGAGATTCTCGGCGGCGGCCAGCAGGATGACTTTCTTCAGGCCGGGCAGATGCACGACGTGCTGTACGGCGGTGCGCAGCGGTTGCGTCCAATGACCTTGAGGCGCTTCAGGCGCAATGACCTGAAAGCCGCTCACGCGTTGCCACAGCACGAATGCGGCGTCGGCGACCAGGAACAGCACACCGGTGGCGGCCACCACGAACTCCCAGCGCCACCATCCGAGTAACAACGCCGCGGCCATTGGGCCGAGTACTACGCCGAGTTGGTCGGCCAACTGCGAGACGGCCAGGACGCGCTCGAACTTGTGAGCCTTGAAGATCTGCGGGAGCATGACTTCACGCGCGACACAGCCCTGGCTCGTAAGGATGCCGCAGCAGGCGGACAGCGCAATCAGCCAGCCGATTCCGCCCCACAGCGCATAACCTGCCACTCCCGCGATACACACGACGGCCCGGTACGTCTGGCTGATACGCATCAGCTTGAGCGGGGAAAACCGATCGCTGAGTGCGCCGAACAGCGGGAAGAACAAATAGCGTGGCAGCGCTTCGAGAAAGAAGGCGATGCCTGACCACGATACCTTTTGGGTCGTCTGGAATACGACCAGCGGGACCAGGAACAGCAGAATCTGGTCCGCCAGCCGCGCGAAGAAAAGCGAGCAGAAAAAGGTCTGGTGGTTGACGCGCACGGATTGATCGCCTGTTGGTCACCGCGCTACGGCTCTGGGCAGCCGGAGCCTTGCGAGCAGACTGAAGGATACCCCGGGATACGCGAAGGTACGTCTTGTCGTGGCGGCGTGGTCGTGAGTAATATTGCGTCCATCTATTGCAGCGTAGCGGCCATGACACCGCAACAGCCAGGAGCTGAGCCATGGACAACTCTCTGAAATGCGTAATCCTGGACGGCAAGGCGGTCGCGGCCCAAGGTGAACACGACCTGTCCGCACACGTTGTCGCGCTCAAGGCACGAAATGGCGCACGCACGCCGATACTCGCCACCATTCTGGTCGGTGACGATCCCGCTTCGGCCACCTATGTGCGGATGAAGGGCAATGCATGCCGGCGCGTCGGCATGGATTCGCGCCTCGTCGCATTGCCTGCCAGCAGCACCACCGACGAGGTCCTCGCCGAGATCGACCGGCTTAACGCGGATCCAGACGTTCAAGGGATCCTGTTGCAACATCCGGTGTCCGCTCAGGTCGACGAGCGCCGATGTTTCGATCGCATCTCGATGCTCAAGGACGTGGACGGCGTGACCAGTCATGGCTTCGGCCGGATGGCGCTCGGCGAGGCTGCGTTCGGCCCTGCCACGCCTACCGGCATCATGCGGCTACTGGCCCACTACGGGATCGAGCTCGCCGGCAAGCGCGCGGTGGTGGTCGGACGCAGCGCAATTCTGGGCAAGCCGATGGCGCTGATGCTGTCGAATGGGAACGCGACGGTCACCTTGTGTCACTCGAAGACCGTGAATCTCGAAGCCGAGGTGCGGCGTGCGGAAATCCTCGTGGGCGCCGTGGGTAAGCCGAAGTTCATTCCCAATCACTGGATCAGCGACGGCGCGGTCGTGATCGACGCCGGCTACCATCCGGGAGGTGTCGGCGATATCGATCTCGACGGACTGACAAGCCGGTGCGCGGCGGTGACGCCCGTGCCCGGCGGTGTCGGGCCGATGACGATTGCCACCCTCATCGCGCAGACCGTCGACGCTGCTGAACTGGCTTATGCTCAACCCACTGGCCAAACCCAAACGGATTGACCAAAAAATTGACGCGCGTTAGCATCGTCCCATGAACTTCGCCACCCGCTCTCTCGCCCGCTTCATGCACGCATGCTGTCAAAGCCTGCCAGAGGGAGCTTGCGTCTAGCGCGTCGCGTTACGTCACGTCCGAGCAAGTCCCCGATGGCCACCCGTTGAATAACCGGTGGCCTTTTCGTTTTCTGCGCTTCCCAACACTTACCACACGAGCATCCCAATGGCTCTCGCCTTGTACGACACCTGGTCGCGCGCTGTGCGCCCGTTCACTGCTTTGCAACCCAGCCACGTGGGCCTGTACTGCTGCGGACCGACGGTGTACGACCACGCGCATATCGGCAATCTGCGGACCTACGTGTTCGAAGATGTGCTGCGGCGCGTTCTTGCGCTAAACGGCTACGAGGTGCGGCACATCGTCAATATCACCGACGTCGGCCATCTCGTCTCAGATGCCGACGAAGGCGAAGACAAGATGGAAAAAGGCAGCCGGCGTACGGGTGCATCAGCCTGGGAGATTGCCGAACGCTATACCCGAGCCTTCATGAGCGACTGGCAAGCACTCAACCTGCTGGAGCCCACGGTCTGGTGCCGAGCGACGGATCATATTGCGGAGCAGATCGCCTTCATCGCCGAGCTGGAGCGAAATGGCTACACGTACCGGACGAACGACGGTGTGTACTTCGACACGAGCCGGCAGGACGACTACGGCTATCTGGCGCGTCTCGATCACGCAGGCTTGCAGGCCGGCAAGCGGGTGGCACTGGGCGAGAAGCGGCGTGCGACCGACTTTGCACTATGGAAATTCAGTCCGCCCGACTCGACGCGGCAAATGGAATGGGACAGTCCATGGGGACGCGGCTTTCCGGGCTGGCATATCGAGTGCTCGGCGATGTCGGCCAAGTACCTGAGCCCCTGGTTCGACATCCACTGCGGCGGCGAAGACCACATCGCCGTACATCACAGCAATGAGATTGCGCAGACGCAGGCTTGCCACGGCACACGGCTGGCCAACTTCTGGATGCACGGTCACTTTCTGATGCGCGATGCGGACAAGATGTCCAAATCGGGCGGCGACTTCTTGCGCCTGCGGAGCTTGACCGAGCGCGGGATCGATCCGCTGGCGTACCGCTATCTTTGCCTGAGCGCGCATTACCGCAGCAAGCTGCGTTTCAATGATGAGGCAATTGGCGCCGCGCAAGCTGCGTTGGACAGGCTGCGCAAAGCGTATGCGAGCTGGCCTGCGGGCGGGACGGCAGATGCGGGATATGTTGCGCGTTTCAATGCCGAGGTCAATCAGGATCTGAATCTGCCGCGCGCGCTGGCTGTCGTGTGGGAGGTGGTGAGAAGCGATTTGCCGGTGGCGACGCGACGGGCGACAGTTGATGCTTTCGAACCTGTGCTTGGCTTGCGGTTGGCGGAGTGGCAGGCGGATGCGTTTGAGATTCCGGCGGATGTCAAAACGTTGGCTCAGCAGCGTGAGAAGGCTCGTACCGCTAAGGACTGGGCCGAGTCCGACCGGTTGCGTGAGACGTTGAAGGCGGCGGGTTGGCAGGTCGAGGACGGTGCAGGCGGGCAGCGGTTGAGTCCGATTGATACGGCGACGTAACGCGCCGCCGTGCAGCAAGTCAACTGTAGGCGGACTGCGCTACGATCACCGCCTACCGCTGCGCGATTTTCTCGCCGTCCTCCCAAGCAGCATAAACGACGTTTCCAACTATGCACCGCACATGAAAAGCGCTCGCGCCTTCTTTGATCAACTCAATCAAGACTATCTGGAACTGCATCGACGGGAAGGCGATCTCTACTGGTCGACCCATACCGGTCAGAGCGACCAGCACGACGCGTTGGGTGCCGCAGGGCTTGCCCGCAAGACCTTCATCGCGGACCCGCAGCAGTTAGCGCAGATACGGATGCATCTCACGAGGCTTGAGGCCGCCACGCGGTCTACTGAACGCGATGCGCTCCTGACCGGCTTGCGCGGCTGGGTCGAGGTGTTCGAATGCAATGCGTTGGGCAACGGGCGTGCTGCGGCATTGCTTGCTGAGCTGATCAGACTGGATGCCGATCTGTTCGCGCGCCGCCAAGCGTACACAATGCATCATGTGGGCGCGTCAGGGCGAAGCGAGCAGGCGTCATCGGGCGCGCTGCGCTCGAACCTCGCGTCCAACGCGGACGAAGCTGCGCGCAAAAGCTCGCACGATGCTTTGCATGGACTCGAACGCTGGCTGCTGGAAAACGGCTTTCTCGAGATCGTCGCCAAGCGCAATGCATTGGCGCGCGAACTCGGCTATCGCGACTTCTTCGAATATCGGCTGCGCACCAATAGCCGCATGAGTCCCGAGCAGCTCTTTGCGGTCTTCGATGAGTTCGAGCGGAATACTCACGACACGCATTTCGCGTCGATGAACCGTATTGTTCGCGAGTACGGCGAAGAGAGCCTGCAGCCGCATAACCTGGCTTACAGAATACGCGGCGGCGCGGCGCAACAAGCCGACGCGTACTTTCCGTTTGGCAACGCGCTGGAGCGTTGGGCGGAATCGTTTCGACGTCTTGGCGTGTCTTACCGCGGTGCGCGGATCGAGATTGATCTGCTGGACCGGCCGGGCAAGTTTCCAACGGGCTTCTGTGTGACACCTACGCCGAGCTATCACGACGACGTCAGGGGTTGGGTGCCAGCGGACGTTCGTTTCACCTCGACGTCGCGCCCGCAACAAGCCGGCGCGGGACTGCAGGGCATCAACGTACTGTTCCATGAAGCGGGGCACGCCGCGCATCTTTCGAATGTGACGCTCAATTCGCCCTGTTTTTCGCAGGAATTTGCGCCTACGTCGCCCGCGTTTCTCGAAGCGCAGGCGAAGTTCTTCGATGCGCTGCCGGGTGACCCCTGCTGGATCAGACGATACGCCCGCAATGCGGCCGGCGAACCAATGCCTGACGAAATGATCCGCGAACGTGTCGAAACACGTCAGGCCTTTCGTGCGTACACCGAACGGCGCGACCTAGTGCCGACGTATTTCGAACGGGCGCTCTACGCCATGGAGGATGCGCAGCTTACTGTCGAGTCAGTGCTAGACCTGGCGCGCACCGTCACACGTAGAATTCTCGGTGTGCCTCATCACACCGACTATGTGCTGGCCATACCTCATCCCATCTATCACGACATCGCGGTTTACTATCACGGCTATCTGCTGGCGAAGATGGCTGCGTCGCAGACGCGGGCTTATCTGATGCGCTCGCTTGGCTATATCGTCGATAACCCGGAAGTGGGGCCGCTGCTCACGAAACATTGCTGGGCATCGGGCAACAGTTTGACGCTTGATGAGACCTTGCGGAACATGACGGGGGAGGGTTTGAGTTCGTCGTATCTGGCTATGGAATGCAATCGTTCGTCAGGGGAAGCGTGGGCGCTAGCGCAAGAGGCCTTCGAGCGGGCGGATCGCGCAGCGCCGGTTATGGCCAAGGATGAGGGCGACCTCGATGCGTCGATCTCGATCGTGCACGGCGCGCAACGCGTTGCGACCAACGAGGAGTCGTTACCGGCGATGTATGCGGCCTTTGAGGCGTGGATCGAGCGGTCGGCGCGGGAGGCTTAGCGTGTTGTAGCCGCACAAGATTGACCGAAAGCGGCATGGTGCGTGGGTGCCCGTCCGCTTTCATAGCAGACCTCACATAACACTTGTGCCAAATTCAATGATCGATTATAAAAACATATCTCGATCACAAGTCGAGACAACGCCTATCTAACGTTCACTCGCGGAGGATGCTATGTCACCGTTAAACGTAATGCCGCACTGATTTACCTACCCGCCACACAGCACGCGCCTGCTTCCTATTGCAGGCACTCGTCGCTTCACGCATTTCGCCGCACCCGCTTCCGTCTCTCGGTTCACTTCGCTTCCGCTTGCCGTTCCGCCTCGCCGCGACCACCGCCGCGTTTCACGCTATTGAGCGCTCGTGAGCCTACGCCAGGCGTTTCATCGCCTAGATAAACGCCGCCTCGACGCGACATCGTTCAATCAAACGGTCTCGCCAAAGCCGCGGATGACGCACGCCTGTTGGATTCGTTCGTGACCCTTGCATGGGGCCACGTGAGTCTGTGCACGCCTGTGCGTTGCGCGACAACTTGAATTCTCCATTGATAGTGAAGCAGAGATGAAACCTCAACATAGATTGGCCGCCACACAGCGCAACCATCCGGCCCGACGCCGGGCTGCTGCGAGCGTGCCCGAACGCCCCAGCCTCGACGCCCTCGAAGCGCGCTGGACCGAGCATTGGCAAGCGCAGCACACTTACCTCTTCGACCGAAGCGCGCAGCGCGACGACGTCTTTTCGATCGACACGCCGCCGCCCACCGTTTCGGGTTCCTTACATGTGGGCCATGTGTTCAGTTATACGCATGCGGATATCATCGCCCGCTATCGGCGCATGACGGGCAAGAGCGTCTTCTATCCGATTGGGTGGGACGACAACGGTCTGCCGACGGAGCGGCGCGTCGAGAATTTCTATGGTGTCACATGCGACCCGGACGCAGCCTACGATCCGCACTATCGCGAGCCCGCGGTGCCGGCTGCGCGTCGCTCGGAGTTTGCGCGGATCAGCCGGCGCAACTTTATCGAGTTGTGCCACAAGTTGACCGCCATTGACGAACGCGCTTTCAGAGAGCTGTTCGTGCGGCTTGGCATTTCCGTCGACTGGAGTCTCACGTACGCCACTATCGACGAGCGGGCGCAGCGTGCGAGCCAGTTGGCATTCCTGCGCAACCTGGAGAGAGGCGAGTTATACAGCCAGGATGCGCCGTGTCTGTGGGACGTGACATTCCAGACCGCAGTCGCGCAGGCGGAGCTCGAAGACCGGGCGCTCGCCGGGGCGTATCACGATCTGCGCTTCGTCGATCACGGCGGCAACGCAATCGTGATCTCGACGACCCGTCCGGAACTGCTGCCGGCTTGCGTCGCGTTAGTGGCTCACCCTGATGATGAGCGTTATCGCCACTTGATAGGAACGACGGTGCGCTCACCGCTGTTCGGGATCGAGATGCCCGTGCTGATGCATCCGCTCGCGGAGCCCGCGAAGGGCACGGGGCTGGCGATGATCTGCACCTTCGGCGACATCACCGACGTAATCTGGTGGCGTGAACTCAACCTGCCGACACGCTGCGTGATCGCGAAAGACGGGCGTCTGCGAGACGAGGCGCCGGAGTGGCTGGAGTCGCCCTGTGCCCAGCAGGCTTATGCGCGCCTCGCCGGTGCATCCGTTGCGCAGGCTCGCAGCCGGATCGTGGCGATGTTGATGGAAAGCGGCGATCTGACCGCACCACCGCGGCCCGTGACGCATAGCGTCAAATACTTCGAGAAGGGGGATCGTCCTCTGGAAATCGTGGCCACGAGGCAATGGTATCTACGCAGCGGAGGACGCGATGACACGTTGCGGGCGCAACTGCTGGAACGAGGTGGTCAACTGAACTGGCATCCCGAGTACATGGCTGCACGTTATGACCACTGGGTGTCGGGTCTGAATAGTGACTGGCTTATCAGCCGCCAGCGCATCTTCGGCGTGCCGATCCCGCTGTGGTATCCGCTCGATCCGGCGGGCGAACCCGACTACAGCAAGCCGATACGTCCCGATACGTCTGCATTGCCGATCGATCCCCGCTCGCACGTGCCTGCCGGCTATATCGAGGCGCAACGGGGTCAACCGAACGGCTTCGTGGGCGACGCCGACATCATGGACACATGGGCCACCAGTTCGCTGACGCCGCAGATTGCAGGCGGCTGGGAAGAACCGGACGGGTGTTTTGCGAGGATCTTCCCGATGGACTTGCGTCCTCAGGCACACGAGATCATCCGCACGTGGCTGTTCTATACGGTGGTGCGCGCCGGCTTCGAAGCGCAAAGCGCACCCTGGAAGCACGCGATGCTTTCCGGCTGGATCCTTGATCCGGAGCGCAAGAAGATGTCAAAGTCGAAAGGCAATGTGATTACGCCGATGGCGCTGCTGGACACGTACGGCTCCGACGGCGTGCGCTATTGGGCGGCGATGGGCGGCCCGGGCACGGACACCGTCTTCGAAGAAAAGCAGATGAAGGTGGGCCGCAGGCTTGCGCTCAAGCTGCTGAACGTGTCGAAGTTTGCATTGGGCTTCGATGGGGATCCGGCTGGATGCCTGACCGAGGCCCTCGACGACGCCATGATGCAGCGTCTGACCGATGTGGTTGCAAACGCAACGGCCGCATTAGAGGCGTTCGAGTACAACCGGGCCATCGAATACGCTGAAGGCTTCTTCTGGTGGTATTGCGACGACTATGTTGAACTCGTGAAGGGGCGGGCCTACGGTAGCGGGTTGCTGGCGGAGTCGGCCCGCAATGCATTGGCAGCGTCGCTTTCGGTCCTACAGCGGCTGTTTGCGCCGTTTCTTCCGTTTGCCGCGGAGGAGTGCTGGTCCTGGTGGATGGAGGGATCGGTCCACACCGCGCAGTGGCCGACGGCCGGGGCGTTCGCCGCTTTAAGCGGCACCGGTGACGGTTCGTCCGCAAAGCTCATGGCGGATGTATCCGAAGTGCTCGGCGAGATCCGCAAGGCCAAATCCGAGGCCAGGCTGTCAATGAAGGCCGAGGTGAAGCGGGTGGTGGTCGATGGACCACCGAGCCGGCTAGGACCGCTCAAGCTCGCCCAAAGCGACCTATGCGACGCAGGACAGGTCAAGCAGTTTGAAATGCTCGCGGCGGATGTGTTCCGCGTGCGAGTGGAGCTGTCCTAGTGCAACCTGCTCAACCCCACGCCGCGTTCTGCAACACGACGCGGTAACCATCGGGGTCTTCGAACGTCACGCCTTGGCGGTCCCAATAGGGATTTTCGGACCGGCAAGGCGCAATGCCTAGCTCCTGCATTCTCGCGACCGCCGTGTCCCACGCCTCGCGCTCAGGCAGATAGAGCACGAGCAAGTGCTCTGCGGTGGGCGCGTTGGCGACGGTCACGGCATGCTGGTGTGTGAACTCGATGTGCCATGGACAGTCCGGTCGGCCCAGGATGACCCCGTCAAAACCTTCGTGACCGGCGAAGCTTGCCAGTACCTCGAAGCCCAATCCCTCCGTGTAAAAGCGGGCCGCGCTGCTGATATCGTTGGTCGGGCGTGCGACACGCAAAACGATCGGTGGCATTTCTTGCCTTTCAAATTGAGGTGGGCTCGTAGTTTCAATGCGCAGCATAGCGTGCCATTAGCGCCCGCGCTCAATGCCCGTCGGCGGGACCGGTTATTCCGCGCGGCCGTTCTCTGCAACCGCCATTGCGCGGTCCCATCGCCGCATGTATCTTGACGATGAACCTGGCCGCGCGTCTGCGCCACGATCGCCTTAGTGTGAATCGTGAGTCGCGATCGGCCGGCACTCACACCTCGGAATCAAATCACTCATGTACCCATCAATCGAACCCTATAAGCACGGATTTCTCGATACCGGCGACGGACACCAGGTCTACTGGGAGTTGTGCGGTAATCCCAATGGCAAGCCGGCGGTGTTTCTCCATGGCGGTCCTGGCGGCGGCTGCAGCCCGGAGCACCGGCACCTGTTCGATCCGGCGCGCTACAACGTGCTGCTGTTCGATCAGCGCGGATGCGGTCGTTCCAAGCCGCACGCCAGTCTCGACAACAACACGACGTGGGATCTGGTAGCGGATATCGAACGGCTGCGTGAGATGATGGGCGTCGAACAATGGTTGGTGTTCGGCGGCTCGTGGGGCAGTGCGCTCGGCCTCGCCTATTCGGAAACGCATTCGCAACGGGTCACCGCGTTGATCGTGCGGGGCATCTTCACGATGCGCCGTGCCGAACTGCTCTGGTACTACCAGGAAGGCGCGTCGTGGCTGTTTCCCGATCTCTGGGAAGGCTTCCTCGCACCCATCCCTGCCGAGGAGCGTGGCGATCTGATGGCCGCCTATCGTCGACGCCTCACCGGCGATGACGAAGCGGTGAAACAGCAAGCTGCGCGCGCCTGGAGCTTGTGGGAGGGCCGCACGATCACCTTGATGCCCAGCCCTGAATTGGAACAGCACTTCGGCGACGACGAGTACGCACTCGCTTTCGCGCGAATCGAAAATCACTACTTCGTCAATGACGGGTTCGTCGAGGAAGGGCAACTGCTGCGGGATGCACATCGCCTCGCCGACATCCCTGGCGTGATCGTGCAAGGCCGTTACGACGTGGCCACGCCGGCACGCACGGCGTGGGATCTATCCAAAGCCTGGCCGAAGGCGAGCTTGCAGATCGTGCCGGATGCCGGCCACGCTTATAACGAGCCCGGTATTCTGCAGGCCTTGATTGCTGCGACGGATCGGTTTGCGAACTAGGTGAGCGGGTATTCGTTATTGCCTTGGATTAGCGATGTCCGCGGATAGATGGGCGGACATCGAATTGCCATGCGTCGTGTTAGAAAGGCTTCGCTTGAGCGCGGATCAGCCGAACGGCCCAGCCCGTGCGGATGGTCCCGTCACTTTGCTGCAAGTCGGACAGCGCATGAATGAAGCGTTCTCGCAGACGCGCTTTGGCCGGTGCGGATAGCCGGTCTATATCGTAGGTTTCCGTCAGCGAGTCCCACAGCTCATGGGGAAGCGGTTCCCAATCCACGTCCAGGTCTTCGAACTGTAGATTTTCGAAGTCGCGCTCGAGCAGTTCGGTCCATCCGTCGTTGGTACGAGTCCGGACATCGCCGAAACGGAGCCATGTCCCCTCTTCCTTGAGAATGGGCAGGAGAACGTTGAGTAAAACCTCTTTGACTTCGCCAAGCAAAAAGCCGCGACCGACAACCGTAGCAAACTGTCCTTGCGGACGAAGCACGCGCCGGATTTCCTGGATCACCTGCTCGATGTCATCCATCAACATCATGGCCATATGCGATAGCACGTAGTCGATGCTGCCCGTTTCCACGGACAGTTCTTGCGCGCGTTCCTTCAGCAGCACGATGTGGCCTGGAAGCGTGGCCCGCGCGACGTCCAGTTCGCCCTGACTCATATCGACGCCAATCAACTTCAGCGAGGGTTCTTGCCGGTCAGAGAGCAGCGCGAGCAGATGCCCGTCGCCGCAAGCAAGATCGAGGACCGTGAGCGGGACTTTCGACTCCGGCACGCATGCCGCGACGGCGGCATAAGAAGACGGATAGTCGGCCACGCTGGAGCGGGCACGAAGATGTGCAAATGCCGTACTCGTCGCACCGGGCTGACGCTGATGGAAATCCTGCAGATACGTCTCGACGGGCGACAGTCCTTTCATGCGTAGCGACTCCAGGCAAGGTATGCGTAATGCGTCGTTGATGAAGACGATTCGGTCGGGGGGCGGACGTGCGCTACCGCATGACGAGCAAGCCGATGTTCGTTCGCTGCTGTCATTGCCGTTGGTGTCAGCGGGAGAGTCTCCCCGCACACCCATTGCTATGCAAGATTCTTGGGCAACTCTCCAAGCTGCCGGAACACGGAGAGCCAGTCCTCAAGGTGCCATGATTTCGCAATTAGATTTCCACGCATCTGGTGGAACGAGTGAATCGCGAATTTGATGTGTTTGGAACTTGCAGCAATGCCGAGCAGCTCGCCGGATTGAGTGCCACTGACCTCCGCGCGAACGCCCACCCGGTCTCCATGAATCAGCGTGTCGAGGATGGTGATTTGCATATCGGGGAGCCCGGTCGCCAGGTTCTTGAAGATTGGAATCATCTGGTCGGGACCCGGCGTCACCCCGCTGGGCTCCGGAAGGTATTCCCAATCGGGCGTTACGACCGTTCGTAACAAGGCAACGCTTTTCTGCTCGATGGCCTGATAGAACGCCTCAATCACTGCGTGCACGGCCTGTTCGCTTGGGCTTAAGGTCATGATCGGTTACTCCTGAAGGATGCTCAAGGAAAGCATCGTAAGAATGCACTCCGCGCTCGTGATCAGGCAAGTGGTTTGCGAAAAACGCCTGGTGAGGCTTTAACCGCCGACCAGCGACATCCGAACCGTGGGATAGACCTTTCCCGATCCCGGCTTGCGCGTCGTCGAGCGAAGCTCCGAGTAGCGGTCGTCGCGCTGGATCCACCGGCTGCGGACGGCCGTTGCCAGTTGCTCGACCGAGGCGGTTTCGGTAAGCCACGGCCTGAGGTCCGTGCCCTGGGTGGCGAAGAGGCACGAATAAAGCTGGCCGTCGGCCGATACACGGGCGCGGGAACACGAACCGCAGAACGGTTGCGATACGCTCGCGATAAAACCGACTTCGCCTGCACCGTCCGCATGGCGATAGTTGACGGCGGTGCCCATCTGTTGACCGATGACAATGGGGATCAGCGGGAACTCCGATTCGACGATCTCCCGCGTCTCGCGCGCCGTGATCACCTTCGTGTTCGACCAGCCGCCCGCGCCGCCGACGTCCATGTATTCGATAAAGCGCACTGCCACGCCGGTGCCTTTGAACAGTCGGACGAGCGGCAGAATCTGGTTGTCGTTGACGCCGCGCTCGACCACCGCGTTGACCTTTATCGGCGCGAGTCCGACCGCGCGCGCTGCCTCGATCCCGTCCAGTATCCGTGACACGGGAATGTCCACATCGCTCATCTGGCGGAACACGGTGTCGTCCGCCGCGTCGAGGCTCACTGTCACGCGTCCAAGGCCGGCGTCGCGCAGGGAAAGCGCCTTCGCCGCGAGCAGCGAGCCGTTTGTGGTGAGCGCGAGCTCCATCGGCTTACCGCTAAGGGTTGTCAGTTTTGCAAGCTGTTCGATCAGCGATTCGAGCCCACGGCGCAGCAGCGGCTCGCCGCCGGTGATGCGTATTTTTTCCACGCCGAGCTGAGCGAACGCTTTCGCGAGCTTAACCATCTGCTCGAACGACAGGCGCTGCGCAGACGGCAGGAACGGGTAGTCCGCGCCGAAGACCTCTCGCGGCATGCAGTACGTACAGCGGAAGTTGCATTGATCGATAACCGACAGACGCAGATCCCGCAGTGGCCGATTGAGCTTGTCGAGGGTGGGCGTGGTATCGCCGACGGCTACGCCATGGCGGTATGCCGTTTCTGCGACTATAGGCGCGTCGATGAGGTTCACGATCTATCCGGAAGTGGGCAGCGTGCGGTGGGAGCCGGAGCAACGCCCGGCCCGTGAATTACATGCTGTCAGGATAGTGCCCTGGAACTGTGTATGGGACGCACAGTGTGTCGCGAATCTCAGGAGTACAGTTTTTGCGTCGTAGGTAAGAGGGCGTGCCGCCTGGCTTTGAAGTCGAGCGGCACCCGCAAGTTGCCTTCCGGACAACAGCCCCGCAATTATCCTTTCGACTCGGCGCTTTCAGCCGGCTCGGTGCTGCTTGTTTCCTTAGACGCCTTTTCCTTCGCCCGTCCTCCGCTCGCACCTTTAACGCTCTTCGGTTTCGGCGGCGTCTCGACCTTACTCAACTTCGTTTCGCCGCGGTCCTTGTCATAACCGACCTCGACGGTGTCACCGGACTTGATGCGATCGCTCAGAATCTCCTTGGCGAGCCGCGTTTCGACTTCCTGGCGAATCTGGCGCTTCAGCTCGCGTGCGCCGAACTCCGGCTGATAGCCCGACTCGGCGAGGTGATCGATCAGCGAGTCGTCCAGCTTGAGGGTGATGTCCTGTGCGGCTGCCGTGCGCATCACCCGGTCCAGCTGGACCTTCACGATCGCGCGGATGTTGTCGCGCGAGAGAGCATGGAAGACGATGATCTCGTCGATCCGGTTCAGGAATTCGGGGCGGAAGTGACCCTTCAGTACCCCCATCAATTCGTCGCGGATCGCTTTTTCGGGCTGGCGCTTCGCCTCGGGCTTCTCGAGGTTGTCCATGATGATCGATGCGCCGAGGTTGCTCGTCGCAATGATGATCGTGTTGCTGAAGTCCACGACACGGCCCTTGCCATCGGTCAGCCGCCCGTCGTCGAACACCTGCAGCAGCACGTTGTTCACGTCGGGATGGGCCTTCTCGATCTCGTCAAACAGGATCACGCTGTACGGGCGCCGCCGGACCCGCTCGGTCAATTGCCCGCCCTCGTCGTAACCCACGTAGCCCGGCGGCGCGCCGATCAACCTCGCGACCGCGTGACGCTCCATGTACTCGGACATGTCGATACGGGTGACCGCCTGCTCGTCACCGAACACCATTTCTGCCAGCGCTTTGGCGAGTTCGGTCTTGCCGACGCCGGTAGGTCCGAGGAACAGGAACGTAGCGATAGGCCGGTTCGCCTGACCGAGGCCCGCACGCGACAGACGCACGGCATCGCTCACCGCAACCACCGCGTCGTCTTGCCCGATCACGCGTTCGCGCAGCTTGTCCTCCATGTCGATCAATTTCTGGCGCTCTTCCTGAGTCAGTTCCGTGACAGGAATGCCGGTGAGACGCGACAGCACTTCGGCGATCGACGCCACGGTCACTTCGAGCGTTTCCGAGCCGGTCTTGCGCTGCCATGCCTCGACCTGCTCATCGAGCTGCGCCTGCTTCTGGCCAATCCGCTCCTCGAAATTTTTTGCCTCGTCAAAGCGCTTGCGCGAGGACGCATAGTCCTGCTCGCGCTTGAGCTGCGCGATCTCGGCCTCAAGCTCCTGGATGGCCGCAGGACGCGAAGTCGCGCTGATGCGCACGCGCGCCGCCGCCTGGTCAATCAGATCGATAGCCTTGTCGGGCAAAAAGCGCGTCGTGATATAGCGATCGGAAAGCTCGGCGGCGGCAACGAACGCATCGGCAAACGTCACCTGATGATGCGCTTCGAGCTTGTCACGAAGGCTGCGCAGGATAACGATGGTCTGCTCGACCGTCGGCTCCGGCACCAGCACGGGCTGGAAGCGCCGTTCGAGCGCCGCGTCCTTTTCGATGTACTTCTGATATTCGTTGAGCGTGGTTGCGCCGATCAGGCTGAGCTCGCCACGCGCAAGCGCGGGCTTGAGCACGTTCGCGATGTCGAGGCCGCCTTCGCCGCCGCCTTGTCCGGCACCCACGATAGTGTGCAGTTCGTCGATGAACAGGATTAGCTCGTCCCGCTTCGCCGTGACCTCATCGATCAACTGCTTGGCGCGCTCTTCGAATTCGCCGCGATACTTCGCACCCGCCACCATCGAATTAATGTTCACCTCGACGAGCCGCTTGCCGCGCAAAACTTCGGGCACATCGCCGTTGATGATGCGCTGTGCAAGCCCTTCGACGATCGCGGTCTTGCCGACACCCGGCTCGCCGATCAGCACGGGATTATTCTTCTTGCGCCGCGCCAGCACCTCGATAGTGCTTTCGATTTCCTGCGCGCGACCGAGCACCGGGTCGAGCTTGCCCTGACGCGCCATGGCCGTGAGATCGCGCCCGAACTTGTCGAGCGTGGGCGTGCCGGTTGGCGTGTCGACGCGGCCGTCCTCTGCACCTTTACCCACGACTTTCACGACCTTCTGCCGCAACCCCTCTGGCGTCACGCCGTATTTCTTCAGCAGTGCACCCGCGATGCTGTCCGGCACAGCCGCAAGGCCGATAAGCAGGTGCTCCGGGCCAACGTAGGAATGCCCCAGATCGCGCGACGCCTGAAACGCGTATTGGAACGCTTTTTTCAGGCGAGGCGAGATGGTCATTTTGTCGATCGCCGCGTCGGGGGAAGCGGTGCCCTTTTGCGCGTGCTGGTCGATATAGGCCTTGATGTCCTGTGGTGAGAGCTTGAGCTCCTTCAGCAGCGCGGCGCACATGTCGGTGTCTGCAAGCACGTAAAGCAGGTGCTCGGTGTCGAGTTCGTTGCGGCCGAGTTCGTGGGCCTTCTCCGCGGCGCGTTGCAGCAATTCGAGCGTCTGTTCGCTGAAAGCGTCGGTTGCATCGACGGATTCACGCGGTACCTCGGCGGCATACTCCTCGTCTTCGTGGCCGGCCTCGCCGCCCGCGCCTCCGCCGAAGAAGCGCGACAGGCCGGTGCCTCCGAGCAGGGAATCGAACGGGTTGAGCATGTCCTGGTGCCGCATCAACTGACGATAGTCGTAGTCGCAGATTGACATGGATTTCCGCTCGCCGTTCTGCACAACGGTCACACGGGCGACAGCGGGACGGGCGTTACAGATTTCGCAAAGGGCGGGCATCGTAGGATCACCTTTAACAGTTAAGGCAAACGCCTTTTCAGACGTTGCCGACGGTTGCAGGACGCGCTTATGTGGCCACGATATCGTTCAAAGTCGCCGCCGCGTGTGGCAGCAGGCTGCCGCTTTCGATCGCATCGCGTGGCAAATCGAATGGTACCCTCAACGGGAGGAGGGTTTTTACCTCAGACAATTTCGCCATGAAACGATCACGCACCCTTGTCGCGCTTGCCTTGCTCCGCGACGGTGAAGATCGCCTCGGGAACCGCCTCGAGCCGCGCTTTCGGTATCGGATCGCCGCTTGCATCGGAGAAACCATAGGTGCCCTCTGCGATCTTCTGCAGCGCCCGCTCGATATCGTGGATGCGGCGGTCGTTCACGTCATGTAACGCCCGGTTGACTTCGTTCTGTGCCATTCCCTGCGCTTCGTCCTCGTACTCTTCGGCTTCGTCGCCATGCTCCTGCTCATCCGAGCGCTCGCTCGCGATCGTATCTTCCTCTCCGCCTAGTACAACATCCCGTAAATGGGTTTAATAATTGTCTGGCTGCAAGTAGGGCTGCAGGAGCGTGACGACCAGCTGGGCCATTTCGTCGAGCGTGCCGTAGCCTGGCAGAGGTTCCCATCGCCCGCT